>Ga0306924_10002379_pt1 | contig 17740 bp, 15 predicted proteins | sample sta12Can44000111_FD_203756 | JGI IMG/M metagenome (GOLD analysis project Ga0306924, IMG submission 203756) | Lab enrichment of tropical soil microbial communities from Luquillo Experimental Forest, Puerto Rico - statanox.12C.anox.44.000.111 (v2)... | ecosystem: Environmental > Terrestrial >...
CATCGCCCAGCTGCTCGCCGACTCCCCGGCCGGACAGCTGGCCTGGATCACCGAAAAATACAAGGAATGGACCGACCAGGCCCACCAGCTACCCGACCAGGCCATCGGCCGGGACACCATCCTGACTACGGCCAGCGTCTACTGGCTCACCAGCACCGCGCGCAGCGTCGCCAACTACTACTACGAACGCTTCCACGACCCGGCCATGTTCGCTCCCACTCCCAAAGGCACGGTTCCCACCGGCGTCGCGGTGTTCCCCACCGCCGACTTCGCCATCCGGGCCTTCGCGGAAAAAGCACACAACATCACCAGCTGGACCGAGTTCAGCTCCGGCGGCCACTTCCCCGCCCTCGAAGAACCCGGCCTGCTCACCAGCGACATCCGCACATTCTTCGGCGCCCTCACCCACTGACCGGCAACAATCCGCACCCTCCGCCCGGCTGAACCCGTGGGGACTCCCGGCCCGCCGTCGCCCAGGCCAGCACACGGATGCCAAGCCGTACCAGCCCCAGGGCCGACGGCCAAGCAGGCGGCCGCATACGGCAAGTTCGCCACGGGGACCCGGGCTGCATACGGTGAGGGGCGGCGGGCGCCTGGTCCTGCTGGGCGGCGCTAGGCATGGGGCCGGTGATCACCAGCTTCCGTCCGGGAGGCTAAGCGGAGGAGTTTTGAGGTGGCTGGCGACCAAGGCGATAGCGGCCACGGCGATGACGACGCCGACGGCGGGGCGATGGACCAGGCACTGCGCAGCGCCGCCCTCATGTATGCCGGCGACCAGGCGGCCAAGGCCCTCGGGATCAGCATCGATGAGGTCGCTCCCGGCCGGGCCACAGCCCGGATGCGGGTGACCGGGGACATGACCAATGGCCACCGAATCGCCCACGGCGGCTACATCTTCTTGGTGGCCGATGCCGCCTTCGCCTACGCCTGCAACAGCTACGGACCGGTGACGGTCGCTCAGGCGTGTCAGATCACCTTCCTCCGGCCGGCGCGCGAGGGCGACGAACTTATCGCGGTGGCCGCGGAGCGGGTGCGGATGGAGCGCAACGGCATCTATGACATCAGCGTCCGCCGCGCCGATGGGGAGGTGCTGGCCGAACTGCGCGGGCACAGCAGGACGGTGCAGCCGCACCCCGGCGGCACGGGCAAGAGCGACTTATACCTGCGCAAGCGGACGGGAGCGTTGGCTTCATCACCCTGCAGGCGCAAAGACTCGGTGCACGACGCCGCGGGCGGCCAGCGGAGGTTACCCGGGCATTTCCGAGACACCTTGAGCCACCGCGCACGGCGCGCACAGTGGCAGGTCCACCATCCCGGCCCCGCCGGTGGAGACTCTGCGTGTGATCACTGCGCGGTTGTCACACACCCCGACGTCACCAGGATGCGAGCTGGCACAAGAGCATTCGCAGTCACCCAGCGGCCAGACAACCGCGATGCGCCAGCTCTCCAGCACCGCCTGGACGGCCGGGTCGCTGGTGAGCTTCTGAACCGCCTCGGCGGTCACTGCTGCGGTGCGTTCGGCCCACTCAGCTGCCACTGCCGCAGCGGCCTGCCAGGCGGCAGCAAGCTGCTGTATCGGGCTGTCCTTGCCACTCACTGTCCCATCGTCTCACCCGAATGGGTCAGCGACCAGCCTGCCGTGACCGGATCAGGGGCGCTGGGCGGGACGAGCAGGCCGTCTGGAAGACTGCCAGCGGGCGGTAGTTGGCCGGCCCCGGGAATAGACTGACCGCGAACGTGCTTGAGGTTGCTGTTGTTGTCGAAGTCAGCGATCGTTGAAGACGCCCGCGGTTTTGACAGTGGGCGTTTCGCTTTGCTTGTGGATTCCCTCTGGCGGCGAGCGACCAGCAGCTGATCCGCGCAAGGTGCTCGGATCCCGGCTCGTCCCCGAAGGAGACAGCAGATGGCTCAGGGAACCGTGAAATGGTTCAACCCGGACAAGGGCTACGGTTTTATCGCCCCCGATGACGGCACCGCCGACGTCTTCGTCCACCACTCAGCGATCGACATGGGCGGCTACCGCACCCTGGCAGAGAGCCAGAAGGTGGAGTACACCGTCCGCCAGGGCCCCAAGGGCCCGCAGGCCGACCAGGTCCACGCGCTCTGATTTACCGCCCGCGGCAGGCCGGCACCTCTGAGTGCGGCCTGTCGCGGGCTCATTTCCCCTGGCGGACGGGCATGTCGCGCCCCCAGCAACTCTCCGCACGGCACCGGGCGGATCTCACAGACGGCCGCAACTGCCTTCCTACTGTGCGCTCATGGCCGGGTTGAGCCGTACCAGCCGCCCGGGGTTTGTCTCATCCAGTTCAGCGATGCCTTCTCGTGACTTCACGAAGTCTGAGAATGAGCGATAGCCGAGTGCCCTCTCGCTGAATGACGGGTCCATCCGCCTCATCTGGCTCTTCACCGCGGAGCTATGCAGCCAGTCCGCGTCATCCTTTTCCTGGCCGAGCCGCAGGGCCCGTTCCAGAAGCCTGGTCGCCACCTCTTGCGGGTCTTCGGAATCGGTCTCGCCGATCGCCCCGGCGGCCGGCCGCCGGGTACGCCGCGGGGTCCGCGCGGAAGGCGCGCTGGCGGACTCCCGGCGTCCCGCCTGCACGCCGGCGGAGCGAGCGGTTGCCGGCTGGGAATCGCTGGCGGGTGTGACACCTGGCAGCGCGTCGTAGGTCACGAGCTCGTCACACGCCGCAGCCAGCAACCTGCTGGTCGAGCCTGCGACGCCGACACCCACGACGTAACGGCCCAGCCGCTTGCACCGCTGGGCGAGTGCGATGTAATCCGAGTCCCCGGCGACGATCACCACGTGGGTCAGGGCGGGCAGGCGGAACATGTCCTCCACCGCATCCACGGCCAGCCTGATGTCGGCACCGTTCTTGCCGTAAGCAGCGGCGGGAAAGAGTTGCACCAAGTCCACCGCGCGACCGATGAGCTGTCCGCGGTAGTCGGCGTTCACCGGTGCTGACCAGTCCGCGTAGGCGCGGGTGAGCACCAGGATGCCGAACGATGAGGCGAAGTCGATCACTGCGCCGACGTCCACGGTGGCGCGCCGGAGCTTTTCCGCGACCTCGGGATCGGCCGATCTGTCAGCCTTGCTGAACCCGCGCGCCTTGTCACGCTGGAACTGCCCGCGGCCATGGATCTGGTCGTAACGCGAGATCACGATGTTGTCAAAGTCAATGTAGACGGCGACACGGGTGAAACCAGGGTCGGTCATGGTTGCCCCTCTCGTCGGGGACGCCGCCGCCGGCCCAGTCCCCCGGAACTCAAGGGTGACCATTTGCGTATTATGAGGCCGCCGGCCTCATGAAGATCACTACCGTGGCGACGAAACGGTGGTGATTGATGATCTCCACTGTCGCACAGCAGCCAGCATTGATGCACATCGCGGCTCTGCCGGGACATGCTCGGCTGAAGGTGCCGGGCACGGCAGGTAACAAACCGTGCGGTCAGCCGGCAGGGCGCTGGCCGATGACGTACTCAAGGGGCGCCGGGCCGCGGCGGGGCAGGACCCGGACGGCCGTGCAGCCGGCGGTTTCGAGGGCGGCGACGAGGCGCTTGGCGTCGAATTCGGCGCCGCCGCCCCTGATGGTGCGCAGGGCGCTGGTGGTCTGGGCGAGCGGGTCGGGTGGCGGCGCCATCCGCCCGAGCACCAGCGAGCCGCCGGGGCGCGCCGCCCGGTACAGGCGTGGCATGGCTGCTTCGAGCACGGCCTCGGTCACGAAGAAGGTGGGGAACCAGACGCAGTCGTAGGCGCCGGTGTCGTCGAGAGTGGTGACGTCCTGGTCGCGGATGGTGATCTTGCTGTCGAGGCCGGCCGCCCGGACGTTGGCGGCCGCTGCTTCGAGTGCGGGACCCCAGATATCGATGCCGACGATGGTGGCGTCCGGCCAGACGCGGGCGGCGGTGATGGCGAGCAGCCCAACGCCCGTGCCGACGTCCAGGAATGAGCGCACATCGGCCAGTTCCGGGGCCGCGCCGGCCAGCGTGCCGGGAACCACCGTCGAGCCGCGGCCCCAGCCCTGGAGAATCGCGGGGTCGGTGAACGTCCAGCCGGGCGGCCGGCCCGGGTCGTCGATCAGATCCGCCGCCTGGTGCAGGCTCATGCGAATCAGCCCGATGAGCATCTCGCGCTGCGGCGGCGGCAATTCACCAAGATCGGCCAGGCCAGCGGCGGCCGACACCGCCTGCAGGGCGCCGGTCACGTCGGGATGACCGGGTTTCGCGGCCTGCATCAGCGTGAGCTCAGCGCCGACGGCGGCCAGCGCCTCGGTGGCGACAAGCCAGCGGTTCACGGTGATCATGACGTCTTCGAACGGCATCGGGTCCCCCTTGGTTGGCGCCGTCACGCGCATCCTTGCCTGGAATGATGCCGTGGCCGGGAGGGCGGCGCATCCGTGGAACCACTGATCGCAATTAGCCATACTGGGTAGATGGGGGGTAGGGCGGGCCAGCGGTGGTCGCCGGTCGTGGTCGGCCGCGAGGTGGAACTTGACCACTTGCTGCGCGCGGTGCGGGGAGCCCGCGCCGGGCAGCCGAGCTGCACGCTGGTCGTCGGGGAAGGTGGCGTAGGGAAGAGCCGGCTGCTGGGCGAGGCGGCGGCCGCCGCCCGGAGCCTGGTTCTCGCGGTCGCTACGGCTCGCGCGCCGATCTCGGCGCCGGCGCCGTTCAGCGTCGTCACCGAGGCCCTCCGGTCCTGGTCACGGGGCCAGCCGCTTGCTCCGACCGGCTCGCCGTTCGATCAGGGGCTGCGGCTGGTCCTGCCCGAATGGGAAACGCCGGCCGGAATTTCCGCCGACCTCACCGCCGCACAGCTGCGCCTGCTTGCGCTGGAAGGGATTGCGCTCGTGCTGCGCCAGCTTGCCGATGCCCGCCGGGGCGCGCTGCTGGTCCTTGACGACCTGCACGCCGCCGACCCTGACAGCCTGGAGGTTGTCCGTTACGTGTCGGCGGCGCGGGTTGCCGGTCTGGCGATCGTCGGCGCTCTCCGTCCGGGCGAGTCGCAGCTGGCCGACGAGCTCGTCCGGGCCATGCGCACCGATGGCACCGCGGCCATCGTGGAAGTCGACCCGCTCGACCGGCGGTCCGTCGGCGAGCTTGTCACCAGCCTGCTTGGCGCCACCGCGCCGGATGAGCTGGTGGCCGACGTGGCCGCCCGAACCGACGGGGTGCCGCTGCTCGTGGAGGAGGTAGTCGACGCTCACGTGCGCGCGGGATCGGTGGAGGTGGACAGCGGCCAGGCTCGCTGGCGGGGTGGGACAGCGCTGGTTCCCCGGTCGGTGCGTGGCATGGTCGAGGCCCGGCTCGAGCCACTGCCGGGCGTGTTTCAGGACGTGCTCGTCGCAGGCGCTGTGCTGGGCCGGTTCGAGCCCGCCAAGCTGCTCACCGCGGTGAGCCAGTCCGACCGGGAAACGGTCCGGGAAGCCCTTGCCCGCGGAGTGGAAGCCGGCTTGCTGGCAACCAGGGCGGGAGCGATCGGGTTCCGCCACGACATCCTCGGGGAGGCCGTGCTTGACATCGCGGTCCCGCATGTCGTCGAGGAGATGCACCGCCGGGCCGCCGTTGCGCTGCCGGACACGGAGACAGCCGGCCGCGCCACCCATCTCGCGGCCGCGGGCGACCAGGACGAGGCAGCCGGGCTTTTCGCAGCCGCGGCGATCACCGGGCTCCGCGGCCATGCCCTGCTGGGTGCCGAACGCCTGGCGCGGCGGGCCATCAGCCTGGCCCAGGTGGCCGCTACCCGGGCCGCCGCCGCCGACGCCCTGGCCGCGGTTCTCGCCGCGCAGGGCCGCTGGGCCGAGGCACTGGCGGTCGATGAAGCGACGGTTGCCGAGTGCGGGGAGACCGCCGATCGCAGGCAGCGGATGGTACTGGCAGCACTCGAAGCGGGAGACCCCGACCGGGCCCGGGCCGTGCTCGCGCGGTCAGCTGACGGCCTGCCCCTGACCCGTGTGCTGGCCGGCCGGGTAGCACTTGTCGGCGGGGACGCGGCGACGGCGCTCGCCGAGGCCAACACCGTCCTGACCCAGGACACCGACATCGATATCCACCTCACGGCGCTGGACATCAGGGCCCGTGCGCTGGACTTTCTGGGCGATCGGGCCGCCGCTGGCGAGGCCTGGACCGCCCAGGCGGAACAGGCGGCGGCGGCCGGCCGGACCCAGGCCGAACTGCGGGCCCTTTTCCAGCTCGGCAAGCAGGAGTTCTTCGACGGCCGCCGCCCGGCCCGGCTGCGGGACGCGGCGGAGCTCGCGCGCAGCGCGGGCGCGCTGGTCGAACTGGCCTGGGCGGAGGAGACGCTCGCGATTGCCCTGGTCCTGCAGGGCGACCCAGCGGCTGCGCTGGAAGTGCTCGAGGTGGCCATTCCCCGCGCCCGGCAGCTGAGACTCGATCAGCTCGGCTACCTGCTGTGCACGGAGGCAGGCGCGCTGAGCTTCACCCGCGAATCGGTGGAGGAACTCCTTGCCCAGGCCGAGACCGTCACACCCGCGCCGGACCTGCTGCTGGCGACGGCGACGATCCGCGCGGACATCGCCATGCGGCACGGCCGTTATGAAGAGGCCGTGATCCACTATGAGACGGCCGGCGGGCTGCAGGAGACCATGCCCGGCGTCGCCCCGACCGACGGGCTGTGCTTCCTGGTGTGGGCGCTCGCCGCGCTCGGCCGGGCAGACGAGGCGAAGGCCGCTCTCCGGCGGGCTGAGACCATGCCCGACCTGGCCCGGTGGTACCCCCGGCCGGTCATCGTGGCGGCCGGCCGGGCTCTCCTCGCCGGTGACGGCGCGGGGGTGGACACCGCCATCGCCGCCGCCCGCGGGCCGATGCCGTTCGCCGTTGCCGACATGCGGGTCATCGGCTCCCAGCTGATCGGGGGTGACCGGCGGATTCGCTGGCTCCGCGAAGCCCTCGACATCTACGAGACTGCCGGGGCAACGGCGTGCACGGACCGGGTACGGAGCCTGCTCCGCGACGCCGGCGGCCCTGTGCCCCGCCGCCGCCGGGCGGCGGCCGTCCCGGCGGAGCTGGCCCGCCAGGGTGTCACCGCCCGGGAGGCGGAGATATTCCGGCTGGTCGGCGAGGGACTGTCCAACGCCGACATCGCCGCCAAGCTGTTCCTGTCCGTCCGCACCGTGGAAACCCACGTCTCCTCGCTGCTCGCCAAGCTGCAGCTGCGGAGCCGGGGCCAGCTCACCGCGCTCAGCGCCACCGTTGCGTTCGGCCCGTGACCCCGCCCGGGGGCATCAGCGGGCGGGGCGGGTGAGGTAGACCGCGTCGAAGGGCTGGCCCGGTGCCAGATGTACCTCGGGCTCCGCGAAGCCAGCTTCGGCCAGCATCCGCCGTGCCAGCTGCTCCCCGAAGGCGCTTCCGATGCCCGCACCCCCGTGGGCCAGGGAGACGGTGAGGCAATGCAGGGTGCTGACCGAGTAGAAGATCGGCGCCATGGGGTTGGGCAGGTTGCCAGCGAGGGTGTCGGCGGCATGCGGTTCCCGCATGAACAGCAGGCCGCCGGGCACCAGCGCGTCATGGATCCGGGCGAGCACGGCATCAGGTTTGACCTGGTCGTGGATGGCGTCGAAGACGAACACCACGTCGAACCGCGCCGTCACGGCAACCCGGGCTACGTCTGCCACCTCGAAGGTCACGTTCGTCAGGCCGGCGCCGGCGGCCTCCGCCCTCGCCCGGGCGATCGCGTGCTCATCGAGGTCATAGCCGGTAAAGGTGGAGGCGGGGAACGCCCGCGCCAAGATCACCAGCGCGTGGCCGGTACCGCAGGCGATGTCGGCCACGTTCGCGCCAGCCGCGAGGGTCTCGGCGAGGCCGGGGGCGAGCGGAAGATAGGCGTCGAGCAGCATCGTGTCGAAGACGCCGCGGCCCATCGCGTCCATGGCGTCGGTGAACTCGGGGGTGAACGCCGCGTAGGGCACGCCGCCGCCCTCCCGGAAGGCCTGCACGATCTGGTGAACGTGCTTGGCCAGCACCGTGTTTGCCGTCGCCAGCGGTCCCACCCCCGCAGGGGTGATGAGCAGGGCGGCATGCTCAGGCGGCAGGAAGAAGGCCTCGCCCACTTCGTCGTACTCGATGATGCCTTCGGTTGTCACCGCGCCCAGCCATTCGCGGACATAGCGCTCGCCCAGCCCGGCCCGGGCAGCGAGCTGCTCGCTGGTCGCCCAGCCCTCGGCGGCCGCCGCGAACAGGCCGGTGCGGTGGCCGATGTCCACCATCGAGCTCAGCAGGCTGCCCTTGAGGATCGACATGATGTGGCCGCCGAAGGCTTCCGCCTTGGCGCCATCAAACACGGTCTCGGTTGTCGTCATCGCTGTCCTCCCTTGTTGCCGGTGACCCGATCATTGGGGAAGAGTCATGCAGCGACATCCGTGGGACCACGGGACTTAGCTCAGCGGAAGCATGCGTTCCTGGCCCCGCGGTCGGCCCGCCCTGACGTTGACCGCGACGATGTGGCTGAACGCCTGCGGAAGTTGCCGATCATCACAGCCGGCCCGAAGGCGGTGGCCAGCCACGGCGGCGGATCGCCCTCGCCGCTGGCGTCAGCGACCCGCCGCCGAAATGGCACCGCTGACGGTGCGCCCAGGGTGGCCCGGCGTACGCTTCGGGCACGGTCACTGAACAGGTGCGCGGGGAGGTGCGGCGGTGCTCGAGAAGATCTCAGACGTGCCCGACTCGGTGCTGGGATTCAGAGCCAGCGAGGAGCTGACGGGCGACGACTACCGGGACGTCCTGGCCCCGGCGATCGAGGCGGCGCTCCGGAGCCGGGACAAGCTCCGGCTCCTGTTCCTCCTCGGCGACGACCTCACCGGATTCTCCGCCGGTGCGGCGTGGCAGGACACCAAGGTGGGCATGGAGCACTTCACGCGGTGGGAGAAGGTCGCTGTCGTGACCGATAGGGAGTGGCTCCGGAATTCCGTCAGCATCTTCGGCTACCTGATCCCGGGCCAGGTCCGGGCCTTCCCGGCCGGGCAGGAGGCGGAGGCCCGGGCCTGGGTCGCTAGCTGACTGCAGGCACGCTCAGGGCTAGTTGCGCTGCCAGCCAGTCCGGTGTGCAGCGCGAAGCTAGTCTTGCGGCCGGCCGAGTGCTGCCAGTAGCGCCTTCATCCATGGGCCGAGGTCGGCGGGGGTCCGGGCTGAGATGAGATTGCCGTCGACCACCGCGGCCTGGTCGACCCAGTCGACCCCAGCGTTGACCATGTCGTCGCGGATGGCGGCCACGCTGGTCGCCCGGCGGCCTTTGACGATCTTCGCCGAGATCGGTACCCAGCCGGCATGGCAGATGAAAGCGATCGGCTTGTGGGCGTCATCGAAAGCGCGTACCAGGGCAAGCACGGCCTGTGAGCGGCGCAGCTTATCCGGCGCATAACCGCCGGGAATGACCAGGGCGTCGAACTCATCCGCGGTGACCTGGCCGACGGTGGTGTCGACGGGCACCGGCCCGTGGCCTTTCTTCCCGGTGACCGGGTGGCCATCGAGCCCGGCCACGGTCACGGCGACGTCCTCTTCGCGCAAGCGGTACAGCGGGTACAGCAGCTCCATGTCCTCGAAGTCATCAGCGGCCAGCAGGAGGACTTTGCGGTGCGTAAGCGCCATGGACCAGACCCTACGCCCGCCGCGGACCCCGCGGCTGGCGCCACTGCCCAGGCTGCCACCTTCGGGTCACTGCTCATCGGGCGCGCTCACAGCGGCATATGAGGATGTTTACGCACCCCCTTCTCCGGCCGCCGGATCGGGCGATTTCGCAACGCGATATAGGCCCGGTCGTAGTAGCCGCCGAGCCGACGGGCAGCGTAGCGTTCCGCTTGCGCGCAGTTTGAGAAATCACCGCAAACTGGCATCCCGCACTCGTTGGCGTGGGCCCGGGAAGTGGCCTCTCAGGGGGGATTTATGGCTGGGTTCGCTGGCTCCTGGCCGCCCGAGATTGAGAGCCTGCTCACCGCCGCCGAGGCGCAGCAGTCCCAAGGTCAAACGGGCCGTGCCCTTGCCACACTCAGGCAAGCTAAGGACCAGGCCAGGGCAGCCGGCAACCCGGCGGTCACCGCGCAGGTGACCATGGCGCTGGGCTCGATGCAGGCTGCCGCCGGGCTGGCCGGCGAGGCGCTGGCGACGATGCGCGAGGCCTCTGACCTGTTCGGCCATGCCGGAGACCGGTACAGCCAGATCCGGGCGAAGATGCAGGTCGCCGCATTGCAGGTGGCTGACGGTCAGTTCGACTCGGCCGAGAGCATCCTGCAGGCGTGCCTCGACGGTGCCAGTCAACTCGGGGACGGCCAGCTTCTGTCCGAGGTGCACCTGACAGCCGGCCAGGTGCTGCTCGCCCAGCGGTCTGCGGCGGCGGCCGCCGATGAGTTCCGCGCAGGGCTTGCGATCGCGACCGGCCTCCCCCAGGCCACCGCCCAAGTCCAGCTCAGGGCGTACCTGGCCGTCGCGCTGTTCAACTGCGGGAACATTGTGGAAGCGGTGTCGCTGCTAAGCGAGGATGCCAAGGTCGCCCAGGCGATACCGGACGGCATCGTCGGCGCGTTGGCATTGTCCTCGGTGGCCGACGCGCTGGTCGCGATTCAGCGGCCGTTGGACGCCGTGACCGTGGGGCAGCAGGTTCTGTCACGGCTGCAACAGACGGGCGCGCAACCGCTGATCATCCAGGCGATGGTTGGCCTGTCAAATATGCATGCCCTCGCCGGACAACCACCGGAGGCAGCCTCGCTGGCTAGGCAGGCGGTGGCAGCGGCCAGTCAGTCCGGCGGAGCCGCAGCCGCGGCGTCGGTTAATGTCCGGCTTGGCATGATGGCTTTTCAGCGCGGCGACCGGATCATGGCCGCCGATCAGTTGGGCCAGGCCCGGAGGCAGCTCGGCGCGGCTGGCCTGGCCGAGCCGCCAATGCTGACCCAGATGCTGGCGCAGCTGGGATCATGACCCTGTGCCAGGCTCATCTGCGGACTGATCCGCGCTCCCGAACAAGGTTCCGTCCGGCGGCACCGGGGTCAGCGCAGATGCGAACATCGCGGCGACATCCTCGGGGAATGCCGTAAGGCCCGGCGCTGTCCCGGACAGCTCGGCAGCCACCTGCCTGACCAGGCCCGGCCGACCCAGAGACTGCTGCAGTTCCTGCACCAGATCTTCGATGGCCTTGAGCACGGTCCGCCTCCGCCACTGGGCACCGATCGTGTTGGCGGTCCTGAACGCATCTGCCACCAGTGGGACGGCGGCCGTCTCACCCTCAGCATCCAGCTCGAATCCCGCTTGCTGCAGGTACAGCATGGCCGCCTGGTGCGCGGCTAGATCGTGTCCTTGCCGGTCGCGATCTTCTAGTAGCGCGTCCCCCGCAGTCTTGAAATCCTGGCGGGCCCGGTCCCAGTCATTGCCCAGGCCACGGTTGTAGTAGAACTGAGCGCGCGCCAGGAGGCTGTTGAGATATGCAGGATGATTACTGCTCGCCTCGGCGACGGTGACCGCGCGGTCCCAGAACCGGTTCGCGTTCGCCAGGTCCCAGGTCTGGCTGAAGGCATAGGCGAGGATCATATTCTGAAACCAGTCCGGCTCAATCCCCGGCCGGCCTATAACCTTCGTGGCCTCCAGCGCCTGGCCGCGCAGGCTGACGAGGGCCACGTTGTTCGCGGCGAATGTCTTCAGCGTCATGGTGCGGCCGGTGTCCAGGCTCCCCAGTGCCTTCTCCATCTTCTCAACCAGGTCGTTGAGTTGCGTCTCATCGCTTGTGGCCTGCGTGCGTCGCTGCAGCCGGTAGGCGATGACTGCGGCAGCGCCGGATATACCAGCAAAGATCGCAGCCGCCAGCGCGATCCAGTCTCCCAACCCCATGAACCCACCCCTGGTCTCACGGTCCGCGACAAAGCGGTCCAACTTGCCTAGGCCGATTGTGCCGCAGCCAGGAAGGCTAGCTGGCATCGCCTGCGACGACAGTCCCCTGTCGTTCACGTCAGTCGCTGCGCCGGCGGCTGAACCGCGCGGATCACCTCAGCCGAGCAGAGCCTCGGGATTATCGGCCAGGCTGCCCGGTCGATCCCGAAACCGTCGTTAAAATGCCGAACCATCTCCGCTGGTTAGCGGCCGTCAACCTAGAAGTGCTGCTGGTGGACCAGGCCAGCACCACCTGCGCACTGACTAGCCATTGCCGTTCAGCTCAGCAGAGCAAGAACAGATCGCTGTCTCGGAATGGCGTGAACACCTTGCGCGGCCAATGGATGGCCGGAACTGGCGAGCGCCACAGATCTGTAACTGTCTGGCTAGTTGCATGTCTGTACGTCCCCAGCTAGAGCCAAATCAGGCTCATTGACGGATTAAGGGGTGATACCAATGACCGCGGCCGTAGCGAAAAGCAGGGCAGAAATCTACGATATGGTTCGCCAGACACGGCAAGACGCACTGCAACAGCACCCGACACGGATTACTGTCAGGGCACCAGGCCTAAACGAGGACGCACGGACCAACCTTCAGGCTGAGATTCAGGCGGTCGTGGACCGGGCGCTACAGCGGGCGACGCCAGTGCAGGCAAGATCGTACCGGGAGCCGCCAACTGAAGAGCAAGACCGCCGCGCAATCAGCAAACAGCTGAAGCAGCTAAGGTCGGCCCCGCCCAAGGAGCCCCGGCAGCGCCCAGCACGGCAGGGAGGGATCCGGGTGAGCATGAGCAGCCTGCCGTTGTCAACGGAAGACCGCCGAGCTCTCCAGTCCGAGGTTCGGCAGCTCGTGCGCGACCGCCTGAATAGCGCGGCCGCAACACGAGGCCAGCAACAGACCGTGGTCTGCGGCTGCACCTGGCCGTACTGGTTCCAGCCATGCTGCTCTCCGCAAACCCCGTCGGACTTGTCGGGCCTGGGCCCTTTCGGGGATCCCTCGGATCCCTCGACGCCCCCCGTCTTCATCAATTGGACACCCGACGTCCACATCTTCGATGTGGACGACGTCCTTATGATAAGTATGTTCCCCTGGGATCGGCATGATCCGGCACCGCTCCCTCCGAACCAGATCGTCGCGGGCATCCGAATTTCCAGCGCCGTCGAGCCGGGCATGTGGCCGAAGGAAATGCAAGGCTGGCAGTACTGCATGTGCGGGGTGGGTCCAATCGCTCATCAGGAGACCTCGACGCCCTTCTTCAGATTCCTGTTGCTGGAGCAGGACACGGTAGACACCCTGCTGTTCAGGAAGAAGACGGTCTATGGCATGAGTGATGTCTTCTCCTTGGACCCGGCCACGTTCTGGAACCTCTTCGGAGGATGGACGATGACTTTCGATTGGCTGCAAGACGGTAGTTTTCGGCTAAACCCCTAATCGCGGACGCCGCAAGCTAATCGACGCTCATCGGCAAGATCATTCATCTGCATGTGTACCGCTAGCGGCAACAGCGGATGTCCGGCGCGCAGCCGTAGCCTCGGAGCGTGACGGAAGTGACCGTGACCCTTACTTCGGATGAAGCCTTGGTCCTATTCGAATTGCGTCATCGCTGGGAAGACTCGGGCGAGCTCGCCAGCTGCTGCTGCGAGGAGCAGACAGGACTCTGGGCACTTTCCGCTCGCCTTGAGAGCATCCTGAAGAAGCCATTCGAAGGGAACTACAGAGAGTTGGTGAGTGACGCCCGGCAGCGTCTCGCTGAGCGTGGCGGCGCGTAGAGGTTCGCTGTCATCGGCAATGCCGTGCGACCCCAGGGCCGACCACATGGAGGCGCCGCAGCATCGGTGAGCGGCTGTTACGCAGCGAGGCGGCCCACACCCTCGGCTTGCCTGCCGGCGGCTGGACCGCGAAACTGCGCGCATGGAGAAGTTCTCACTGGAGGCGATCGCCCGGGAGCAGGCCAAGCGGGCTGCCGGGGCGTCGAGTGGGCGCAGCGCCAAGACGGTGTACGGCGGGCACGAGCACGCCCTGCGCCAGACCGTGGTTGCCCTGACTGCCGGCTCATCCCTGGATGAGCATGAGAGTCCCGGCGAGGCGACCATCCAGGTCCTGCGCGGCCGGGTCCGGCTGACGGCCGGGCAGGTGGCCTGGGAAGGCCGTGACGGTGATTTCCTGGTCGTGCCGCAGGCCCGGCACGCGCTGCAGGCCGTCGAGGCCGCAGTGGTTCTGCTGACGGTCAGCAAGCCTGCCTAGGCTCGTGTCACTGGTACGAGATCGCCCGGCAGACCCAGCAGGATCTGCACCAACAGAGGCATGAGCGCGCGGTGCCTGCCGGGCACCGGATGAGCCGTGGCGTAGGTGCTGCAGGTCAAATGGGCCTCAGCCGGTCACTGACGGTCCGCGCTCTGGTCGGCCGATGAGGTGGGTTCGTGCACTTTCAGCACTCAGGTGAGATTTGGCGTGATTTTCCCGAGCTGGTTCCCGGGATCTTGTTCGCCGAAGGGATCACACCTGACGCCCCAGTCGGTGATCGCACTGCCCAGTTCACTGCCCTGGCCATCTCCCGGCTCGGCGAGGGGCCCGAAAGCGAGCTGCCGGAAATACAGGCGTGGCGGCGTGCCTTTGCCCGGATGGGGCTGAAACCAACTCAGTACCGGTGCGCTGCGGAGTCGCTGCTGCGGCGGTTCCGCAAGGAGGGCGCTCTGCCGCGGCTGCACCCCCTTGTTGACGTGTGCAACGCAATCTCGCTGGCCTTCGCCATCCCGGTGGCCGCCTTTGACGTCTCCGCTATCACCGGCGATCTCCAGGTGCGTTATGCGATCGGCGATGAGGAGTACCTGACCTTCTCCGGCCAGCCCGAGCATCCCGCTCCCGGCGAGGTGATCTTCGCCGACCAGGCGCGGCAGGTCCACGCGCGACGCTGGACCAACCGGCAAAGCGGCCTGTCGGCCATCGGGGACTCAACCATCGCCGCATTGATCGTCGCCGAAGCCATGCACGCCACGGCGGCATCGGACATACCGAGGCTCGTTGCCGCCATCGCTAGTGAACTGCAGGCCACCTGGTCCATCACACCGGCAGCGACCGTGCTGAGCCAGGCCGCATCGCGCTTTACGTTCGAGCCGCCGCCGCAGCGACGGTGACGCCGGCACCGGATCTGGCCCCCGGCCTGCTCCCATGCAGCCAGCCATGGCACCCTGCCTGGGCGCGCCGGTCAGCTCATCCGATCCCACGAGCGCTGTTGCGCCGCGCTGATCGCCCGGACCGGCCGCGGCAGCAACCGCGACCGGGCAGCAGGAGCGCAAGGAGGTGAAAGCTCGCAGTGCCATTCGGATCGGCAGCTGGTTTGCCTGGGACCACCTCCGCAGCATGCACTTCAGCGGTTGTGGCGGGGACGAGGTATCGCGCTGCAAACCCCTTGACATGGCGCAGGAGGACGCCGCTAATTGAACCCCAGCATCCAGCGTCTGGTGGCAAGTGCGCATCTGGGGGGAACAGGCGATGACAGACCCGCAGCGCACCACACACGATTTGCCAGCTGCGGCTGCCCCCGCCGCATCTCCCACCTCGGACTGGGTCACCGGCCATGATCCGGCGGCCAGCCAGGTCCCGGCCGGGGAGCGCCCGCGCAGGCGGCGACGATGGACGGTGCTGCTGCTGGTGGCGGTGGTCCTGCTCGGTCTTGCTGCTGGCCTGGTGGTCTGGGCTCCGTGGATCCCGCCTCCGGTGCTGCGCCCGGCTGGGCTGGTGGCTGGCCCTTCTACCGCCAATTCGGTCACGTTCCGCTGGTCGCGGCCGGCTACCGGCCCGCTGCCGGACAGATACCTGATCCTGGGCAGCAGCCCCGGGGCTGGTGGCTCGGTCGCCGGGACGGTGACGTCCTACCGGCAGTCGGGCCTGACTCCGGCCACCGTCTACCAGTACCGGGTGGTGGCGCTGCGCGGCGGCAAGCGGTCCCCCCAGTCCGCCCTGCTCACCGTGCACACCCTCACCCCACCCATCTCCCAAGCACGCCTGCAGGGCTCATGGAACATCCACCTCAGGACCATCAGCCCAGCGTCCGGCCCCCGGCACGGGTACATGGTCTGGCAGCTCAGCCCAGCCTGCGCGACCGGTATATGCGATGTGATACTGCACGGGAAGAACGGCAGGTTCCCCTTCACGGTGAGGCTGACCCGCATGGGCGCGGCCTACACCGGGCACACGGTCACCCAGTTCGGCGGGTGCGGAACACGTGCCTCTTCGATCCCCGACCCGGTCACGCTGAGAATCCAGATACACCCCACCAAGGCCGTCGGGAAGAACCAGGCGTGGGCCGCCACTTCCTTTGCCGGCACCCTCAAGATGAGCTGGCAGTACGTCACCACCGCCGCCTTTTACTGCAACGCCAGTACCGTAAGGGCTTCTCTCACCGGAACCCCGGCCTAGCGCTCCGGCCACCCACAGCACCACTCACCGACCCCACTGAGGTCGTGCGGAACCGCCTGCCGCCGCCCGCGCCGGGCCGGCGCCGGCCGCCTCAAAGCGGACGCGCTGCACGGACCGTCCCGGGCTCTGGCGAGGCGCCCCCAGACCGAGCCGCCTGCCCGCCTGTCAGGGTGGGAGCGGTTACGGCGAGGCTTGCGTATATCACGGCGAGGCCGAGGTACTCAGACCACTCGAACGGCCCGATCGCCCCCACAATCCTGTCGTAGGTCATCGCGGAAACGAACGCGATGGTGTTGCCCACCAGCAGCGCCCACCATGCCCAACGGTCGCCGCGGCGGAACGCGGTGGCCGCTATCACCACCGCCAGCAGACCGAAGGCGACGATATAGATGCCGTACATGCGGAAGACCAGCGTGATGTAGCCAGCCGTTTGAGGCGAGGCAGCGGCGAGCGTCAGGCACCTTCGCCCAGGTCATCATCGACGAGATGCGCCCATCCGGGGTCCGATCGGGCCCCCGAGGCTCCCGCCAGGATGCCTGCAGGTGACGCTGGCCGTGTGGGCCAGGGAGTCGCTGGCGAAACTCAGTCGTCGTCACTTGCGGCATATGACAAGGCGGCGTCCAGCGGCATGCGCTGCCCCTGTTCGCGCGCTTCGTTGACGCCCGTCTCGCCGAGAGCCTGGTATGCGGGCGCGACGGTCCGCCAGTACCAGGCGAGGAGCGTGTCATCCTGCCAGCCCGTTTCGGATAGCAGCCCGAGCGCGATTTCGGTCAGCACCACCGCCCGGTGGGACCGTCCACCGGCCGCAGCGATGGATGCCGCGTAACCCAACAGGGCAAGGTGGACGACCGCCGAGCTAGCCGGGCCTATCTGCTCGTATGCGGTCAGCCAGTGGTTCCGGGCTTCGGTGACCCTGCCGCCGTCGACGAGCAGTGGAATTCCGCTGAGCAGCGCGTACATTGCTAGGCCTGTGTCCCCGGCCTGGCGGGCGATGGTGACCGCTTCGTCGAAGAGCGCCTCTGCACGCGCCGGGTCGCCCGTCCTCATTGCCAGGTATGCCTGGTGCTGGCGAACCTGGGCGACGCCGGTCAGGTCGCCATTCGCTCGGTAGTTGCGCAAGCTGCTGGCGAGAAGCCTGCTCGCCACAGTGTGGTTCCCCTGCTGGAGTGCCGTGAAGCCAAGCAGGGACTGGGCGTCGGCAACGAACTGGCCGCCAAGCTCTTCGGCCAGGCGAAGGGCCTGCTTGGCCGTACTGGCGCCAGTGCCGAACTCACCGTGCTCGACCGCCAGCCAGCCCAGGCGTTCGAGGGCCTTCAGGCGGAGCACGGACGGCTCCGGGGCCCGCTTCAGGGCTTCGGTGAGGGCCAGCTGGCCTTCCGCGAAGCGGCCCGCGGCCATCCACAACGGTGCCGCCCCAACGACCAGGCCAAGCTCGGTATCGGGCGGCTGGCCCTTGCTC
>Ga0306924_10002381_pt1 | contig 17730 bp, 16 predicted proteins | sample sta12Can44000111_FD_203756 | JGI IMG/M metagenome (GOLD analysis project Ga0306924, IMG submission 203756) | Lab enrichment of tropical soil microbial communities from Luquillo Experimental Forest, Puerto Rico - statanox.12C.anox.44.000.111 (v2)... | ecosystem: Environmental > Terrestrial >...
TCATGGACCCAGGGCACGGCGGACACCCATCCGTCACCGCGATCCTCAATCTATCCGAGTCGCGGAAATCCAAGTTACAAGGGTGGGGTGAGGGGCTCGCGCCCCCATATGATGATTGAGATCATGGAACCGTCACAGCCCTGCATCGCGTGCCCCAATTTCGGGAGGTTCGACATCCCATGATTGCGTCGGCGCATATCGACGGCTTCGCGCGCGACAACCTGCCGCCGCGCGCGCAATGGCCGGATTTCCTGTTTCTCCTGCCGGAGCTCAAATACCCCGATCGCATGAATTGCGTCTCGGAGCTGCTCGACCGCTGGCTCGAGGCCGGGCAAGGCGAGCGGCCCTGCCTGATCGCCCCGGCACAATCTCTCACCTACGCACAGCTCGCGGACAAGGTGAACCGCATTGCCAATGCGCTCACGCGCAGGCTCGGGCTGGTAAGCGGCAATCGCGTGCTGCTGCGCGGTCCCAACAGCCCGATGATGGTCGCCGCCTGGCTCGCCGTGATCAAGGCGGGGGGCGTCGCGGTCGCAACCATGCCGCTCCTGCGCGCAAAGGAGATCGCCTATCCGCTCAACAAGGCGAAGATCGCGCTTGCGCTCTGCGACGCTCATCTGGCCGACGAGATGGAGAAGGCCCGCGCGCTGGCGCCCGATCTCAAACGCGTCGTCTATTGGGGGACGAACGACGGCCTGGAAAGCCTGATGAGCGAAGCCGGCTATCAGAGCTTTGCCGCCTGCGACACGGCCAGCGACGACGTGTGCCTGATCGCGTTTACCTCCGGCACCACCGGCGAGCCGAAGGGCACCATGCATTTCCACCGCGACATGCTCGCGACCTGCGACAGCTACGGCCGCCACGTGCTGTGCGCGCAGGCCGCCGACCGCTTCATCGGTTCGCCACCGCTTGCCTTCACTTTCGGGCTCGGCGGGATGGTGCTTTTTCCGCTGCGCGTCGGCGCCGCCACCATCCTCCTGGAGAGGACAACGCCGGACGACCTGCTGGCCGGCATCGGCGCCTTTGCAGCGACCGTCGTTTTCACCGCCCCGACCGCCTACCGCGCCATGCTGGCAAGGCTTGGCGAGCACGACATCTCGAGCCTGCGCAAGTGCGTCTCCGCCGGCGAAGCGCTGCCGAAGGCGACGTTCGAGGCCTGGCTCGCCGCAACCGGCATCAAGATACTCGACGGCATCGGCGCCACCGAGATGCTGCACATCTTCATCGGCTCGCCGGAAGGCGAGCTGCGTCCCGGCTCGACCGGCAAGCCGGTGCCGGGCTATGAGGCGAGGCTGGTCGATGAGGACGGCGCGCCGGTGCCGCCCAACACCATCGGGCGGCTTGCCGTGCGCGGCCCGACCGGCTGCCGCTATCTCGCGGACCGGCGCCAGCTCAGCTACGTGCAGAACGGCTGGAACATCACCGGCGACACCTATCTCCGGGATGCCGAGGGTTATTTCTGGTACCAGGCGCGCTCCGACGACATGATCGTCTCCTCCGGCTACAACATCGCGGGCCCCGAGGTGGAGGCGGCGCTGCTGGCGCATCCCGCAGTCGCCGAGTGCGGGGTCGTCGGCGTTGCCCACGAGGAGCGCGGGCAGATCGTCAAGGCTTACATCGTGCTACGGCCCGGGCAGGCCGGCGACGCGACCTTGACCAGGACGCTGCAGGACTTCGTCAAGGCGACGATTGCGCCCTACAAATATCCGCGCGCCATCGAATACGTGACTGCTCTGCCCCGCACCCAGACCGGCAAGCTGCAGCGCTTCGAGCTTCGCCGCATGGCGGGCGAAACCCCATCGCACAAGCTCGCTTCGTAAGCTCGGGAGATCACAGTGGCCGAAAGCTCCAGCCAGGGACAACAACCGGACGGGACTTCGCTCAAGGTGCTGCAGCCGGCGGGCTGGCCGCAGCCGAAGGGCTACGCCAACGGGATGTTGGCGCGCGGCGAGATGGTGTTCGTCGGCGGCATGATCGGGATCGACAGCGAGGGATATCTCGCCAAGGGCTTCGTCGCGCAGGCGAAGCTGGCGCTCGCCAATATCGCGGCCGTGTTGCGGGAGGCCGGTGCCTCGCCCGGCCATATCGTGCGCCTCACCTGGTATGTCGTCGACATGGAGGAATACCGCGCCGCGCGTCGCGCGCTCGGCACCGCCTATCGCGAAGTGATGGGGCGGCACTTTCCCGCCATGGCCGTAGTGGAGGTCAATCGGCTGCTCGAGCCGCTGGCGCGCCTCGAGATCGAGGCGACCGCCGTGTTGCCCTGAGATTCAGACGGAGCCACAAACTCGGTCATACCTCCCCTTTGGGGAGGTCGATCGCCGGGAGCAAAGCGACCGGCGATCGGGTGGGGTTCCTTGACACGTGCGATTGCTGCACCTGACCCCACCCGGCTCGCTTCGCTCGCCGACCTCCCCTTTGGGGAGGTATTACCGAGTCCGCTGCGCGCCCCGCGTCAGCTCACCGAGGTCGCCTCCATGCGCCGCCCGCGCTCGCCGGTGAGCAGGCGCTGGAAGCGAAACACGAACTCGACGGCGAGCAGAGCCAATGCGGCGGGCAGCGGCGCCAGCAGCCACCATTCCGCAAAAACCAGATTCTTGATGGTGAGGGCGCCGATGCGCGCGCTGTCGAGCGTCATGTCGAGCCCGTAGCGGATGAGCGTTAGGCACACGGCAAAGCCAAGCACGTCGCCCCCCGCCTCCATCAGCCAGGCCACGCGCGGCGGAACCATGGTGAGGATGATGTCGAGACGCACGTGCTGGCCGCGCCGCAGCAGCCATGGCGCGGTGAGCAGCGTCATCAGGTAGAGCGCATATTCCGAGACCTCGTTCGCCCACGAGAAGGACGCGCCCACGACATTGCGCAAAAGGATATCCGCGGTGACTATTACGACCATGGCGAGCAAGATCAGCGCCGCCGCGGTTGCAAGCGCATCGAGCAGTCGGCCAAAGGCGGCGGAGGCGCGGGTCATTGCGTTGGACAATCCAGGATAGAAATATATCGATGATACATCCTATCCGATTATTTTGACCAAACAAATTCCGGGCGATCAGTTCCCGGCGAACTGCCGCAGCTTCGCCCCGGTTTCCGGGGCACGCTTGATGACGGAGGCCCACGCCACGTCGTAGGCGCGATCGAGGAAACCCTTGCCGGCGGCCGGACCGAAGTCGAGCGGCTGGATGCCGGCTTCGGTCTGGCGCTCGCGCTCGGCCTTGATGATGGCTTCCTGCTCGTCGTCGCGCCCTTCCAGCCAGAGCGCCGCATTGTTGAGCAGCGCCCGCTGCGCGTTGTTGAGGCTTTTCCAGGCATCGAGGTTGACCAGCACATTGACCTCGACGCTGTAGAACGGCGGCTCCATGCGGAACTTGGTCACCTTCTCCCATCCAAGATCGAAAATTCCGGTGATCGGCCAGCCGTAGCCGTCGACCACGCCGCGCTCGAGCGCGGTGTAGACCTCGCCCGGCGGCGTGGTGATGGGCGCGCCGCCGAGCGCCTCGACCACGTCGCGGTAGACCGGCGTCACCCGGATCTTGAGGCCCGAAAAGTCGATCTTCTCGATCTTCTTGTTGAGATAGATGTGGAAGGGAACGTTGTGGAACTGACGGGCGAGGTATTGCGAATTGAGCTTCTGATTGTGCAGCTGGTTGATGAATTCCCAGGTCCCGTTGGCCCGCTGCTCGCTCATCGGCTTGCCGTTGAGCTTGAGGCCGTCGGCTTCCGGCATGAGGTTGGTATAGAAGGCGCCGGTCACGTTCGCCATGTCGACGACGCGGGTGCGCACCGCGTTGCCGACCTCGAAGGGAGGCACCGCGCGCGGACCCCCGATATAGTTGATTCTGATGCTGCCCTTGCCGTCGGCATTCACCTTCTCGATGAAGCGCTCGAAGTTCCGGGAGAACTCGGTACCCTCGGCAAACGCCGAGACTGCGCGCAAGGTGATCTCCTGCGCGGCCGCCGGCGATGCGCTTATGAGGACGGCGAGGCCGGCAAGGCAATTCAAGCGCATGGATAACCCTCCTGCTGCGCCGACGATGACCGGCGCGACCTGTTGGCGGTCATTGCCGATGACTATAAATTACTGCGGTGAAGCCTGAAATGGTCAAGGGCTACCCGGTGCAACGGCGAGACAGGACATGGCGGAACGTTCATTCAAGCAGGAGGTGAAGAAGCTTCGGCTCGGCGCCGGGCAGGAGTTCCGCGGCGAAGGCATCCTTGCCGTCACCAAGGCGCTGCTGCAGGCGGGGGTGTCGTATGTTTCCGGCTACCAGGGCGCGCCGATCTCGCACCTGGTCGACGTGCTCGCCGACGCCAACGACGTTCTCCAGGAGCTCGGCATCCGTTTTGAGGCGAGCGCCAACGAGGCGGCCGCCGCAGCCGCGCTTGCCGCCTCCATCAACTATCCCCTGCGCGGAGCGGCGACGTTCAAGGCGACGGTCGGCACCAACGTCGCCTCCGATGCGCTTGCCAACCTCGCCTCGAGCGGGGTGACCGGCGGCGCGCTCATCATCGTCGGCGAGGACTATGGCGAAGGCTCCTCCATCATGCAGGAGCGCAGCCACGCCTTTGCGATGAAATCGCAGATCTGGCTCATCGATCCGCGGCCCAACCTGCCTTCGATCGTGCGCGCCGTGGAGAAAGGCTTCGAGCTGTCGGAAGCCTCGAACACGCCGGTCATGCTGGAATTGCGCATCCGCGCCTGCCACGTCTACGGCAGCTTCACCGCGCGCGACAACGTTCGGCCGGGCTTTACGCTGAGAGACGCGCTCGACAAGCCCGTGCGCGACACCAACCGAATCGTACTGCCGCCCGCGAGCTATCTGCAGGAGAAGGAGAAGGTCGAGAAACGCTGGCCGGCGGCCGTGCGCTTCGTTCAGGAGCATGGGCTCAACGAGTTCTTCGACGGCGATGCCGGCGACATCGGCATCGTCATGCAGGGCGGCATGTACAACACCGCGCTGCGCGCCCTCGAAGTGCTGGGGCTCGCCGACATTTACGGCGAAAGCCGCATCCCGCTCTACGTCCTCAACGTCACCTATCCCCTGATCGATGCCGAGCTCGTTCGCTTCTGCGCGGGCAAGAAGGCGATCCTGGTGGTCGAGGAAGGCCAGCCGGAATTCATCGAGCAGGCGGTCAACACCATCCTGCGGCGCGCCGACATCGCCGCCCGCGTCGAAGGAAAGAGCGTGCTGCCCATGGCCGGGGAATATATCGGCGCCGTCATGAAGGAAGGCATTCGGAAATTTGTTGCGCGCTATCGCCCCGATCTCATCACCGCGGCCGATGCCTCACCGGCCTCGCCTCCCGCGCTCGCGAGCGCAAGGCAGGCCATCGCGGGAAAGGTGCACGCGCGCCCGCCATCGTTCTGCACCGGCTGTCCGGAGCGCCCGATCTTCGCGGCCATGAAGCTCGTCGAACGCGAGCTCGGCCCGCATCACGTGAGCGGCGACATCGGCTGCCATCTGTTCTCGGTGCTTCCCCCTTTCAACATCGGCAACTCGACCATGGGCTATGGTCTCGGCGGCGCAGGGGCAGCCGCCTTCAACGCGGTCGAGGGCAAGCGCGCCATCGCCCTCATCGGCGACGGCGGATTCTGGCACAACGGCCTTGCTTCGAGCTTCGGCAACGCCGTCTTCAACAAGAGCGACAATGTCATGATCGTGGTGGACAACGGCTACGCTGCCGCCACCGGCGGTCAGGACGTGCCTTCCTCCGCCGCCGAGAACGCGCTGCGCTCCACCAGAAATCCGATCGAGAAGGCGGTGCGCGGCGTGGGCGTGCGCTGGGTGCACACCATCCGGCGCACCTATGACGTCGCCAGGATGCGCGATCTCCTCAAGGAGGCTCTCACCACTGCGGTCAAGGGACCGAAGGTGATCATCGCCCAGTCCGAATGCATGCTCAACAAGCAGCGGCGCGAGCGCCCGCTCATGCGCAAGCGCATGGAAAGCGGCGCGCGCGTGGTGCGCGAGCGCTTCGGGGTTGATCCCGACACCTGCACCGGCGACCATTCCTGCATCCGCCTGTCCGGCTGCCCTTCGCTGACGCTTGCTCCCAATCCCGATCCTCTGCGGCGCGAGCCGGTAACCAAGGTGATCAGCTCCTGCGTCGGCTGCGGCCTGTGCGGAGAGGTCGCGCACGCCGCAGTGCTGTGTCCGTCGTTCTATCGCGCCTGCGTCATCACCAATCCCACACGCTGGGATCGACTCAAGCAGAAGGTAAGGAGCGCGGTGATCGGCGCCCTGTTGGCCCGCAACGAGCGAAGCTTCGCAGGGGGCTGAGCAACGGGATGGACGCCCAACTCATCAGGGAAGTCGCCGGGGAGGTCGCCAGGGTACGGCCGATCACGATCGCAATCGTGGCGCTGGGCGGCGAAGGCGGCGGCGTGCTTGCGGATTGGATTGTCGATCTCGCGGAGCATGGCGGCTTTCTCGCGCAGGCAACCTCGGTTCCCGGCGTCGCGCAGCGCACCGGCGCAACGATCTATTATGTCGAGCTGTTTGCGAAGGCGGCCGCGCGCGCGGCGGGGCGCGAGCCCGTGCTCGGCCTGTTGCCGATGCCGGGCGATGTCGACGTGGTGCTCGCCTCCGAGCTGATGGAAGCCGCGCGCGCGGTCGAGCGCGGCTTCATCACACCGGAGAGGACGCTGCTCATCGCCTCCACGCATCGCGTTTTCTCCATGACCGAGAGGATTGCGCTCGCCGACGGCAGGGTGGACGCGCCAGCGCTTCTTTCCGCCTGCCGTCAGGCCGCAAACAAGCTTGTCGCGTTCGACATGGCGGCGCTTGCCGACGCAACGGGCAGCGTGCTCAGCGCGGTGCTGTTCGGGGCGCTTGCGGGGGCCGGGGCTTTGCCCATGGCGCGCCCGGCATTCGAGGCCGCCATTCGCCGCGGGCAGGTCGGAGTGACGCAGAGCCTTGCCGCCTTCGCCGCCGGCTTCGAGGCGGCGCGCGCCGGGGACGCGGCAAGCCCGGCGCCGGATGCCGCCGAAGATTTGGCGGATGCTGTCGCCCCGCCCCTGCGCGAATTGATCCGCGAGGCGGCGCAAGATTATCCCGGCGAGGCAGGCATTGTGGTGGCGGCGGCCCTCAAACGCCTCGGGGATTATCAGGACGCGGACTACGCCAGGAATTTCCTGGCGCGGCTCGCACGGTTCCGGCGATTGGAGCAGCGCCACGGCGACGGCTCCGGCCGCTTGCTTGCCGAACTGGCACGCCAGCTTGCCCTCGGCATGGCCTATGAGGACACCATTCGCGTGGCGGAGCTCAAGATCCGTCCGAGCCGGCTCGCGCGCGTGCGCGCGGAGGTGCAGGTCGCGCCCGACCAGATTCTCGAGATCGCCGAGTTCTTTCATCCGCGCGTGCAGGAGATCGCGGACACGCTTCCGGCCGCCACCGGGCGCTGGCTCATTCGTACGGACTGGGCTCGTCGTTTCCTCGAGCGCGTTCTGCGCAAGGGCAAGATCGTCAAGACCACGTCCGTGAGCGGGTTTCTGCTGCTCCATGCATTGGCGAAGCTCAAGCCGCTGCGCCGCCACTCCTTTCGTTTCGCCAGCGAGCAGGCCGCGCTCGCCGGCTGGCTCGACCTCGTCGCCGAGGCTGCAACCTCGGACTATGCGCTGGCGCTGGAGATCGCACGCATGCGCGGCCTGGTGAAAGGCTACGGCGACACGCTTGAACGCGGGCGGGCCAAATTCGACAAGCTCGCAGCTGTGCTGCCCCGCCTGCGCACGCGAGACAATGGCGGGGCGCAGCTCGGCGATCTGATCAAGTCTGCATTGGCCGACGAGGAGGGGGGCGCGCTCGACAAGGCCATCTTGGAAATGGATGGCCAGACGAACGCGCATTCCCGCGTCTGACGGCTCTGGCACTTTTCAACGGGATGAGCGAAGCTCGCCGAAAGAAATTTTCGGGAGGAAACGCATGCCTTACGATCTCGATCAGTTCGTCTCCGATTGCCGTTCCATCCTCAAGCGCGATCCCGGGCCGAGCGGACGGGAGGAGGTTCGCACGCGGCTCGAGCGCCTCCTCGCGAATGCGGACTTCATCGAGGAGTATTGCGGCGCGCAGGCGCCGCGCGGGCTCAAGGTGCTTTACGAGGATCCGGAGCTCGGCTTTCAGATCCTCGCCCATATCAACGACAAGGCACGGGTGTCGCCGCCGCACGATCATGGCGCATCATGGGCGATCTACGGCCAAGCCACCCATTATACCGACATGATCGAATGGGAGCGCGAGGACGATCGGGGCGATCCCGTCAAAGCGCAGCTCAAACCGGTCAAGAAGTACCGCCTGCTGCCGGGACACGCCGGGATTTATCAGGACGGCGCCATCCATTCCATCGATTACCCCGACAGCGCACGTTTCATCCGCGTCACCGGCACCAATCTGGACAATATCCAGCGCGTGCGGTTCGATCTTGCGACCGGCAAGGTGCAGCTGATGACGCCGCAGCAGGCGACATAGGGGCCGCCCTTCAGCGGCAATGGACGGCTTTCGTCGGAGGCATAAATTGCAGCGCCTCAGTCCGCTCGCCCTCAAGGCGATGCTCGCCGACGGCGACGAGCTCGCCCTCATCGACGTGCGCGAGGAGCTGCCGTTCTCGCGCAGCCATCTGCTGTTCGCCCGCTCGGTCCCGCTGAGCCGGCTGGAGCTCAATTTCGCTCGCCTCGTGCCGCGCCTGGGCACGCCCATCGTGCTGTGCGACGAGAATGACGGCCTTGCCGAGCGCGCTGCCGATGTGCTGGCGACTGCGGGCTATCACAATCTATTTGCTCTCGACGGCGGGGTGATGGCGTGGGCCGAAGCAGGCCTGGAATTGTTCTCCGGGGTCAACGTGCCGAGCAAGGCCTTCGGCGAGTTCGTCGAGCATGCCAGCGCGACCCCGAGCATCTCCGCCGACGAGCTCGACCGGCTGATCCGCAACGGCGAGGACCTGGTGGTGCTCGATAGTCGCCCGTTCGACGAGTATCAGCGCGTGTCGATTCCCACCGCTATCAACGTGCCGGGCGCCGAGCTGGTGCTGCGCATTGGCGATCTCGCTCCCTCGCCGGACACAATGATAGTCGTCAATTGCGCCGGCCGCACCCGCAGCATCATCGGGGCGCAATCCCTGATCAATGCAGGCGTGCCGAACAGGGTCGCGGCGCTGCGCAACGGCACGATGGGCTGGAGCCTTGCCGGCCGAGCCTGTGAGAGCGGCAGGATGCGGCGCGCCACGCAGCCCTCCTCCGCCGCGCTTGCTTTCGCCAAGTCGGCGAGCGACCGCGTGGCGCGCCGCTTCGGGATTGCACGCGTGGACCGCGAGACGCTGAGCAAGTTTCGCACCGATCAAACCCGCACGCACTATCTGCTCGACGTGCGCGATCCCGCCGAATACGAAGCCGGACATGTAGCCGGCGCACTGTCCGCGCCCGGCGGGCAGCTTGTGCAGGCGACCGATCAATACGTGGGCACGCTTGGCGCGCGCATTGTGCTGATCGATGATGCCGAGGTGCGTGCGGTCATGACCGCGTCATGGCTGCGCCAGATGGGATGGCAGGACGTGTTCGTGCTGGCGGAGGCGGGAAGCGAGGCCGGCCGGCCGCCACCGCAGATCCTGGGGCCGCCGGCGCCCCTGGAGCGGCGCATCGATTGCGCCGGCCTTGCCGGCTTGAACGCGCGCGATGAGGCTACCATCGTCGATCTCTCGCTCAGCCGCGAATATCGCAAAGCGCATATTTGCGGTGCCTGGTTCGCGATCCGCTCGCGGCTTGCGGACGCGTTGAAGAGAATTCCGCTGCGCGGCGTGCTGGTGCTCACCTCCGAGGATGGAACCGTTGCAGCGCTGGCTGCGCAGGAAGCAACCGCCTTGGTTGAAGGCCCGGTTCGTTGGCTCGACGGAGGCAACGCAGCCTGGCAGGCGCACGGGCACGCGCTCACGGCGGATCACGAGCAGATGGCAGACGAGGCTCTCGACGTGTGGCTCAAGCCCTATGAGCGCCCAAACGACACAACGCAGGCGATGAACGAGTACCTTGCGTGGGAAATCGATTTGCTTTCCCGCATCGAGCGGGACGGCTCAACGAAATTCCCGCACTTTCCGGCTTGAACATCGTTGTCGCAGGGCAGGCGAACGATCAAGTATCATGCCGCATCTTTGACCTGCGCCGTATCGAACGGGCCGCGGACGTAAAGCGGTTTGCCCTCATAGCCGAACTGGAAATCCGTATCGCAGGCCTCTGCATTTACGTCGCCAAAGAGCCGCTCGATGACGACAAAATCACGAGCAGGGGCGAAGCCGATCTCCCTCGCCCAGATCGCGAGGTCACGCAGCAGCTTGCGCGCATAGCTCGGCTCGACCCGCTCCAGCGGCGCCGCCGCATCCGCCATTACTTCACGAAAATCTTCCAGCTGCTCGCTCGTCATGGAGCTGAAAATGATGTCCTTGATTCCGAGGCACAACGAGTCAAGCAGAAACACTCCTGCTTTGAATCCCCAAGGAGTGGCCCCGCGCGCCAATACCAAGGTTCCCATACCTGATTTCGGGAATCCTTGCGATAGAAGACAGTGCTGAATTGGGAGTGCCGCAGCGATCCGCACCTGCTCGGAAAGCGAGGTTGCAACCAATTCAGCTTTACGCTTTTCCGTCACGACGGCTTTGCGACGCTTCGCCTTGGCCGCGCGTTTTGAGGCCATGTTGGCTTTCATTGCTGCCTCGCGAATCAGTAATGATTTGCAAGCCAGTGGGCAGCAATTTGCAAAATCCTGCAATCGGGATTTGCGATTGGCTACGGGTTTTTGGTCTCGATACTGGTCAAACCACGCAGGCGGCAGGAGCCTGGCCGCCTGTTCGCTAGCGCGATGCTGACTTGAGCGCCTGCAAGTCCTGCTCGCTGCGCAGCGTCATGACGGCAACCTTCCTCGCGCGGAAATAGGGCAGCACCACCTGCGTGGGCGTACCCTCGCGCTCGAGGAGCGACACGTAACGGGGTTCCGCGCCGCGCGTCGGCAGATCGAATGCGGTCCATTGCGATGTGGCCGGATTGTAGCGCAGCACCCGGTCCGCGCCCCAGAGATTGGTCCAAGCGTTGTGCTCCTTGTCGACCGCCACGTGATAGGGCTGCTGCTGCCCGGGAAGCGGAACGTAGGTCGTTGCATGCGTGTTGATGTCGATACGCGCAAGATTGGCGCCCCAGGAATCTCCGACCCAAAGGACATCGCCGTTCTTGTCGGTGCCCATCCGCCGCGGCCCTTGCGCCCAAGGCTGCGGACCGTTGAAGTCCGCCTGGTTATAGGTTTCGTAGAAGGTGCGCTCCTGCGGGGTGAGGCGATCGATCTCCTCCTTCACCGGAGCGAGCTTCACCTCCTGTAACTTGCCGGTTGCGCCCTCCCCCATGCCGATGATGTCGAGCGTCATCTCCGCCCACCAGCCGTTGCCGTTGCGGTCACCGGCTGCGCCATAGGTCACGCCGGTACCGTTCGGCGTCTTGTAGGTGACCGATTTGAACTCGGTGAAGGTCTCCGTCTCCGGATCGAAACGCAGCGCGCCGTCGGGCGCCGATGCCCAGATCTTGCCCTTGCCGTCGTAGTCGACGGTCGTGGCGCCGCCGGTCGGCGACATGCCCTGGGGCGGCATATAGACGTCGATTCGCTCGCTCTTGGGATCGAGTCGCCCGAGACCGCCCCGTCCGTTATTGACGTTGAACCAGATGACGCCCTTCTCGTCCCTCGTCATCCCGTGCGCTTGAGCGGCAAGACCATTGGGAGCCGGCACCTTGAACAGCTTGACCGCCCCGGTCGCCGGATCGATCCGGCCGATGGTGGTGCGCCGGTTAGGGATGTTGCAGGTGAACCAGAGCCCACCTTCGAGATCGAGCCAGGCGTCGTGCACGCCCCAGCCCGGGATCAGCACCGATGGCGTCCCGAGCGACCAGTCGCTGCCGTCGTTCTGGCGGAAATTATTGGGAAGCCCGGCGTCCGGATCGAGCGGAACGTCGTACTCCTTGAACACGACACGCGCCGCCTCGCCCGACGGACGCGGTTCGAGCCTGAACTGCATGGCGCTTTCGCCCGGACCGCGCGCGCGCGCGAGGTAAGCCGCCAGCTCCTTCTGATGAAAATCGAGGATGCCGGAAGGTTTGCGCTCCTTGCCCACGAACGTGCCATAGACATTGGCGTTCTTCATAAGCTCGATGATTGCCTGCCAGCCGGCCTCGTCGAATCGATGCTGGAGAATGAAGCTTGCGGTATGGCAGCCCGTGCAGTCGTTGCGCACCAGCCGCTTCATGCGCCTGTCCTGGTCGGTTTCTTCGGGCAGGGCAGCCAGCATGACGTTCCCTGGCAGCTGCCGCACATAGTCCTGGATTGGCTGAAGCACGAAGCTCTGTCTGCCTGCCGGCGGCAATGCCAGCTCCGCCTTGGCGGTTTGAAACGTCACGGCCTGCGCCCAGACGCGATAGTTCCCCGCCGGCAGCGGCGGAAAGAAATAGTCGCCCGCCTCGTCGGTGAACACCGTTGTCGTAATGGTTCCGTCGGCCGGCTTGGCGGACACTGTGACGCCGCCGAGCTTTTCCCCGGCCGCCGAGACAACCGAACCGCTCAGGATCGCGTCACCCGCGTAGCACACGGTCATGCCTACGATGGTTGCCGCAAGACCAGCAAACAAGCCAGTGTGTGCGCTGCTCATGACATTGCCTCCAGTTCTTCAGCGCGGCCCGCTTGCGGCCGGAGCTGGCGTGGCTGGAATCGTCTTCAGGTAAGCGACGATTGCCTCGATCTGCGCGGGCTCGAAATGATATTTGAATCCCGGCATCCGCGGCGTTCCATTGGCGATAAGTTCCCGCATCACCTGCTCGCTGCCACCGGCCGAGCTCTGCGACAGCTCGGGACCATAAAGCGGGCTCGTCATCTGCGGCCTGGTGTGGCAAACGCGGCATGATTGATTGAACAGCCGCATGCCCAGAAGCTGCTTCTCATCGAGCGTTCGTTCGCTCGCCAGCGGCTGGGCAATCGCGCCATGGGTGCATGCTGCTAGCACAGCCACGAGCGCCCATATGATCGATTGGGAAGCGTCTGGCATAGCAGCCTTTCCCTGTGGGCTGTCCTCCCCCAAGTCTACGACTGTTAAGCCGCCAGGAAAAGCGCCCGGAAAGGACCCAATGACCGCTGCTTGAGGCCTGCGGGCAACGAGCTGTCGGGTGCACACGCGTTCATGGCGACTGCGTTCAAGGCGACGCCGCCAGGAATTCCCTTGCTGCATCGAGAGCCCCGTAGCTGCCGAGATCATTATGCCCGCCATCGGGGAAACGCACGAATTGCTTCGGGGCGTTGATCAGAGCGTAGAGCTGCTCGCCGAGCGCAATCGGGACGACGCTGTCGCGCTCACCGTGCAGGACAAGCACCGGCGCCGTTACCTTGCCAATGCGCAGATCGGAACGGAACGGATCCTTGATGAACCAGCGCACCGGCAAAAACCAATAGATTTGAGCGGCGATATCGGTCACCGAGGTAAAGGGCGATTCCAGCACCACGCGGGCGACCGGCTTTTCGCCTGCCAGCGCGATGGCAACGCCGCTCCCAATCGACTCGCCCCATAACGCAATGCGGCCGGCGCCATAGCGTGTCGCAGCGAAGGCATAGGCAGCGAAGGCATCCTCGATGAGACCTGTTTCGGTCGGCCGCCCGCTCGATCCCCCATAGCCGCGGTAGCTCAGAGCGACCAGGCCGCTGCCGTCTGCAGTGAGCGCGCGCAAGCGCTCCGCGCGCCAGGCGAGCGAGCCGCCATTGCCGTGGAAGTAGAGTATCACAGGCTTCTCCCCATGCGGAGCAACGTGCCAGACAATCACGCGTTCGCCGTCGGCGGTGTCGAGCACAATCTCTTCTGCCTGCGGCAGGCCCGCCATCGCAGGTGACGTGCGCGAGCGCTCGGGCATATATTGCAGCGCGCGCTGACCGAAATAGAGGAGCGCGACGAGGCCGCCATATCCGACGAGTGCAATGAGCAGGATCCATTTCAGCATTGTCACTGCCGAGCGCTGTCAACCGGATGCGCGACGATCCGCGTCAACGATACCTGCTGATGAAAACAAGCCCAACAGGCCACATCCGGCCCATTCGAAGGCAGACGGCGGGTTTCGATTCGTAACCGGCGATGCGCACATCCTCGAGCATGGGCTGCGCTAGAGCGCCTTGACGATCTCCTCCGTCATCTTCTTTGCGTCGCCGAACAGCATCATGGTGTTGTCGCGATAGAACAACGTGTTGTCGATACCGGCATAGCCGGACGACAACGAGCGTTTGCTGAACATCACGGTGCCGGCTTTCCAGACCTCCAGAACCGGCATGCCGTAGATCGGGGAGGAAGGATCTTCCTTCGCCGCCGGATTGGTGACGTCATTGGCGCCGATCACGAAGGCGACATCGGCCTGCGGGAACTCGGAATTGATGTCTTCGAGCTCGAAAACCTCGTCATAGGGAACGTTGGCCTCGGCGAGCAGCACGTTCATATGCCCGGGCATGCGGCCGGCGACGGGGTGAATGGCATATTTCACCTCGACGCCTTCCTTCTTTAGCCGGTCCGCCATCTCACGCAATGCGTGCTGGGCTTGCGCCACCGCCATGCCGTAGCCCGGCACGATGATGACCTTGCCGGCATTCTTGAGAATGAAGCCTGCATCTTCGGCCGAGCCCTGCTTGACCGGCCGTTTCTCCGTGCCCGCGTGTGCCGTCACTTCGCCGCCAAAGCCGCCGAGGATCACAGAGATGAAGTTCCGGTTCATGCCCCGGCACATGATGTAGGACAGGATTGCGCCGGAGGAGCCGACGAGCGCCCCGGTGATGATCAGCGCCGCGTTCCCGAGCGTGAATCCGATGCCGGCCGCTGCCCAGCCCGAATACGAGTTGAGCATGGAGATCACGACCGGCATATCGGCGCCGCCGATCGGGATGATGATAAGCGCGCCGAATACGAAAGCCGTCAATGTCAGCAACCAGAAGGCCGCGTGGCTTTCGGCGCGCACGAGCCATATGATCAGAAGGAGAATGACGAGCGCGAGCGCGATGTTGATGGCATGCCGCGCGGGCAGGATGATCGGCGCTCCGCTCATGCGGCCGGACAGCTTGAGGAACGCTATGACCGAGCCGGTGAAGGTGATGGCGCCGATTCCCAGGCCGAGCGACATCTCGACGAGGCTCGATTTGTGAATCGTTCCAACCGCACCGATGTCGAAGGCAGCGGGCGCGTAGAGAGCGGCGGCTGCCACCAGCACCGCCGCCATGCCTACGAGCGAGTGAAACGCGGCGACCAGCTCCGGCATGGCCGTCATCGGCACCCGCCGCGCGATCACTGCACCGGTGCTGCCGCCGATCGCGAGACCGACGACAACCAGCGCCCATCCCGCGGTCCCATTCGGAGGATGTGAGGCAAGCGTCGTGAGAATGGCAATTGCCATTCCGACCATGCCGAAGAGGTTGCCCCTTCGGCTCGTTTCTGGATTCGAAAGACCCCGCAATGCCAGAATGAACAATACGCCCGCAGCCAGATAAAGCAGCGCCGCGAGGTCGGCGGTCATCGCTTATCCCTACCCTCTTTCTTCCGGTACATTCCAAGCATGCGCTGCGTGACGAGAAAGCCGCCGAAGATGTTGACGGAGGCGAGCATCAGGGCAATGAAGCCCAGGACACGCGCCCAAACCGGCCCGTTGTCATTTGCAGCGAGCGGAACACCGATCGCGAGCAGCGCCCCGACAACAATGACTGATGAGATTGCATTGGTCACCGACATCAACGGGGTGTGCAACGCCGGAGTGACCGACCACACCACGAAGTAACCGACGAACACCGCCAGCACGAATATGGAAAATCGGACCACCAGCGGATCGACTGTCCCGCCGCTGATGGCATGCATCGTTCCGCCGCTCGCGGCGGCAAGAATGTCAAGTTGCGCCAAGATCAGGTCAGGGCTACCGGCACCGTCGGCGGGCAAGGGCGCTGCGAGCATTGCGAAGCTGCCGGGCGGGATGAACGTGGACATTCGCTGTCTCCTCTCCGGCGATGGACGGCGCGCCTTTGCCCGGCGGCATTCTCCTCAAGCGGCGCTTTTCGACGCGAAGCTTGGATGAATCACAGCGCCGTCGCGCGTGAGGGCGGTTGCCTTGACGATGTCATCATCCCAGTTCACGGCAATCGAGCCTTGCTTCTTGTCGACCAGGATTTCGAGGAAAGCGAGCAGATTCCTGGCATAGAGGCTCGATGCGGATGCCGCGACGCGGCCGGGGACGTTGAGATAGCCCACAATCTTGACGTCGTTCACGGTAACGACCTCCCCGGCCCTGGCAAGCTCGCAGTTGCCGCCGCGCTCGACCGCAAGGTCGACGATCACCGAGCCTGGACGCAGCGAAGCGACCATCTCCTTGCTGATCAGCCGTGGAGCCGGTCGGCCGGGGATCAGCGCGGTGGTGATGACAATGTCCTGTTTCTTGATGTGATCGGCGACCAATACCGCCTGCTTGGCCTGATAGTCCTTGGACATCTCCTTCGCATAGCCCGCCGCGGTCTCCGCCTGCCTGAATTCCTCATCCTCGACCGCAATGAACTTGGCGCCGAGGCTCTCCACCTGCTCCTTGGCCGCAGGACGCACATCGGTGGCGGTGACGATGGCGCCAAGTCGGCGCGCGGTGGCAATCGCCTGCAGGCCTGCCACGCCCGCGCCCATGATGAACACCCGGGCCGCAGGCACGGTGCCCGCCGCCGTCATCATCATGGGCAGGCCGCGGCCGTATTGAGCCGCGGCATCAATCACCGCGCGGTAACCCGCAAGATTGGCCTGGCTGGACAGCACATCCATGGCCTGTGCGCGCGTAATGCGCGGCAGGAACTCCATGGCAAAGGCGGAGATGCCCGAGCGCGCCATGTCTCTGACGGCTGCGTCCTGACCATAGGGGTCCATAAGCGCGATGACGAGCGCTCCCTTCTTGTAGCCAGCGAGCTCGGGGGCTGTTGGCCGGCGAACCTTCAGAATGATGTCCGCGTCCTTGCAGGCATCAGCGAGGACGGCGGCACCCGCCGCTGCAAACTCGCTGTCAGGAATGCCCGATTTGTCGCCGGCGCCCGCCGTGACACAGACATCGGCCCCAAGAGCCTTCATCTTCTTGACGGTTTCCGCGGTTGCAGCGACCCGGCTCTCGGTCGGCTCGACTTCGCGTGCTACCGCAATGCGCATTCACTCGTCTCCTCGTGCCGGCGGCCTAGGCTCAAGCGCCGCCGCCCCCGGTGAGCGCAAGCGCCGCAAGCGAAATCCCCACCATCACGACGCTGGAAATGCGTGCTCCGGTCATGAAGCCATGCACCGCGACAATGGTCGCAATGACAAAAATGCCAAAGGCCACAACCCAATGGCCGGCAACGGCACCGATGGCCAACCCCAGAACGATATTGATGACCAGGGCAGCACCGACGAAGACCAAATGCACGAAACGCTCGTACCCCGCCTCGTGCGCCGGCATGTCATTGCCTTGCGCTACCGCATATTCGACCTGTCCATGATCGGCCATTTGACCCTCCAAATATTGGTCAGCAGGGCCGGATTAGCCCAAACAGCAAAAGAGAGCAACGGCGTAGCCGGCTGGCGGCAATCGCCGTGCCTCACGCTACCTTCTCAAGCGCGGCCGCCGAAAGCGCAGCGTTTTGCCGGCGGCCGACAGTGGCCAGCGAAAAATTTTCGATTGCAGCGTTGAACAGCCGGTGAAAATTGAGC
>Ga0306924_10002386_pt1 | contig 17719 bp, 26 predicted proteins | sample sta12Can44000111_FD_203756 | JGI IMG/M metagenome (GOLD analysis project Ga0306924, IMG submission 203756) | Lab enrichment of tropical soil microbial communities from Luquillo Experimental Forest, Puerto Rico - statanox.12C.anox.44.000.111 (v2)... | ecosystem: Environmental > Terrestrial >...
CTGCACCAGGGTCAGGATCGCGAACACCACCGCGCCGACGACGTAGTTCCCCTGCACGACGACCCGGCCGAACGCCTCGATGACCCGGCCGGCGTCCCCGCGCGACAGCACGAGCCGAGTCGACGACACGTTGAGCGCGAGGCGAAACAGCGTCGTGAGAAGGAGCAGGGTCGGGAAGCTCGCGAACCGGAGCGCGTCGCGGGCGAACAGGGTCACGACGAGCACGGTGGCGGACGCGCCCAGGTTCAGGGCGAGGAGGATGTCGAGCGCCGCCGGCGGCAGCGGGGCGACGAGGAGCAGGACGATCGCGAGCACCGCGAGCGCGAGCATCGCGTCGGCGGCGCCGCGCAGGCGGGTGAGGAGGGTGTGGAGGGCGGTCACGGGATCTCCGGGGCGGCGGCGTACAGGTGGGCGAGGACGGCGGCGGCGGCCGCGTAGAGCTCCTCGGGGAGCTCGTCGCCGACCTCGGCGAGCCGGTGGAGGGCGCGCGCGAGCGGCACGTCGCGCACGATCGGTACGCCCGCCCGGCGCGCGGCCGAGCGGATGCGGGCGGCGGCGAGCCCGGCTCCCTTCGCGACGACGCGCGGGGCGTCGTCGCTCGAGCGGTCGTGGCGGAGTGCGACGGCGAGGTGGGTCGGGTTCACGACCACCACCGTCGCGCGCGCGACCGGGCCCGCCTCGAGGAGGGCGCGGTGGACGCGGCGGCGCTCGGCGCGGTACGCCGGATCGCCCTCCTGCTCGCGGTGCTCGCGCCGCACCTCGTCGCGCGTCATGCGCAGGGAGGAGCGGTGGCGGCGCCAGGCGAGCCCGAGGTCGAGCAGGCCGAAGGCGAGGAACGCGAGCGCGAGTCGGCCGGAGAGGCGTGCGACGAGGGGGATCGCCGACCAGGCGCGCGCGGCGTCGAGGCCCGGGAGCGCGGCGAGCGCCGGCGCGCTCTCGCGCAGCCAGGCCCACGCCAACGCGAGGAGGACGATGGCCTTGACGAGCGCGAGCGCCACCGCGGCGAGGTTCGACGGCGCGGCCAGTCTGCGGAGCCCGCGGAGCGGGTCGATCCGCTCGAGCCGCGGGCGGAGCGCGCCCGGGACGAAGGCGAACCGGGCCTGGAGCGCGCCGGCGAGCGCGCCGGCGACGAGGGCGCCCGTCGCAGCGGGGAGCGTGAGCGCGAGCACGCGGGCCGCGGCGTCGCGGAGCACGGCGAGCGGCGGCGTCTCCGTCGCGACCGCGCCGGCGATCGCGGCCGCGAGGAGGCGCGAGAGCGCCGCGGCCGTGGGGGGCGCCGAGGCGAGGAGGCCGAGGAGCCCGCCCGCGAGCGCAGCGGCGCCGGTGAGCTCCCGGCTCTGCACCACCTCCCCCCGGCGTCGCGCGTCGCGGAGCCGCTTCGGCGTCGGCTGCTCGGTGCGGGGTCCGCTCATGGCGTGCCCCCGGCGACGAGCGCGACGCCGCGACCGGCGAGCGCCACGAGCTGGACGAGCCGCCCGCCCGCGGTCGCGGCGCCGGCGCCGAGCGCGAGCAGGCCGAGCGCCGCGCGCGCGGGCTGGGCGGCGTTGACGGCGCCGAGCTGCGGGGCGACGCGCGCCACGAGGGCGAGCGCGAGGTCGGCGGCGAGCACCCCGCCCGCGGCCGGCGCGGCGATGAGGAAGGCCGAGGCGACGAGATCGGAGGCGGCGCGGAGCGACACGCCGAGCGCCGCGGCGGCCGGGAAGGCGGCGCCGGGCACCGCCGAGGCGAAGGTCCCGAGGAGGCCGGCGACGACGAGCCGGTCGGCGCCGGCCCAGGCGGCGAGGACGACGACCCACTGCGCGAGCAGGTCGCCCGCCGCGCTCTCGCGCTGGCGGATGGGCGCGACGTGGAGCTCGGCCAGCGTCGCGCCCCGGAGCGTGTCGGCGAGGCGCCCCGCCGCGCGCGCCGCCTCGACGGGCGCCGAGACGAGGAAGGCCAGCACGACCCCCAGCGCGAGCTCGCGCGCGCCGCCCGCCGCGAGCGTGAGCGCGTCCGGCGGGAGGGCCGCGGGCCGGAGCGTCGCGACCACGGCGCCGAGCCCGGCCGCGAGCGCCGCGCGGACGAGGGGCGGGACGAGCGGCCCGCCGAGGAACGGCGAGGCGATGGCGACCGGGAGGAGCCGCACGGCCGCGAGGAGCGCCGTCGCGGCGCGGGCGGCGAGCTCGGGCGGGACGGAGGTCACGGCGCGATCCGCGGGAGGAGCTCGAGCGAGGCGCGCGCGAACTGGACCACCCGAGCGGCGATCCACGGCGCGGCGACCGCGAGCGCGCCGAGCACGGCGACGAGGCGCGGGACGACGGCGACGGTCGGCTCCTGGACCTGCGTCGCCGCCTGGACGACGCCCGTGACGAGCCCGACGGCGAGGGCGGCGAGGAGGGGCGGCGCCGAGACGAGCAGCACGACCCAGAGCGCCTCGCGGCCGAGGTGGAGGAGGGCGGGATCCATCGTTCACCCGGCGTAGGAGAGGGCGAGGGCGCGGGCGAGGAGCTTCCACCCGTCCACCGCGACGAAGAGCAGCAGCTTGAACGGGAGCGCCACCGTCGTCGGCGACAGCTGCGTGAGCCCGAGCGCGAGCAGCACGTTCGAGACGACGAGGTCGACCACCAGGAACGGGACGAACACGAGGAACCCGATGGTGAAGGCGCGGCGGAGCTCGGAGACGACGAACGCCGGGGCCAGCACGGCGAGGTCCCCCTCGCCGGGAGCGGCGGCGTCGGGCCCGCGCAGGCGGCGCGCGACGTCGAGGAAGGCGGCGCGATCGTCGGCCCGCGCGAACCGGGCGAGGAACCCGCGCAGCGGCTCCGCCCCGCGCTCGAGCTGCGCGAGCGCCGCGACGACCCCGCGCTCCGGCGGGCTCGCGCGCATCGCGTCCACCGCCCGCTCCGCCACCGGCGCCATGACGAGCGCGGTGAGGACCAGCGCGAGCCCGGTCACCGCCGTGTTCGGCGGCACCTGCGGCGCGCCGAGCGCGGAGCGGGCGATCGAGAGGACCACGACGATCTTCAGGAAGGACGTGAGCATGACGAGCGCCGCCGGGAGCAGGGCGAGCGCCGCCACGAGGACGAGCAGCTCCGCCGGCCGATCGGCGACGGGGCCCGCGGCGATGGCGAGGACGGTCACGGCCGACCCCCTTCCGGCGGCAGCTCCGAGAGGAGCGACACCGCGCCAGCGCCGAAGCCGACGAGGACGCGACGGCCCTCCACATCGAGGAGCGCCACCGAGGCGTCGCGGCCGAGCGCGGCGCGCGCGACGACCGTGACCCGGGGCGCGCTCGCGACCCGCGCCGAGGCGCCGGGGCGGCGCCGGAGCGCGACGAGCGCGGCGCCCATCGCGGCGGCGCAGAGCGCGGCGCGCGCGGCGGCGGGTCCGAGCTCGCCGCCCGCGAGCGGGAGGGCGACGGCGACGGCGGCGAGGGCGAGGAGCGCCGTCGTCGAGCGCGGGAGTCGCGCAGCGCGAGCGAGGCGCGCGATCACGGCGTCACCTCGAGCGAGAGGATGCGGACCCCGACCGCTCCGTCGACTTCGACGAGCTCGCCGCGGGCGAACGCACGCTCGCCGACGCGGAGCGTGACGAGGCCGCGGCGATCGATCGCGAGCGGCAAGGCGGCGCCCGGCTCGAGCCTCGCGAGCTCGCCGAGGGGCACGTCGACCCGGGCGAGCTCGACCTCGAGCGTCACCGGGACCTGGGCCTGACGTTCCGTCATCTTCGTCTCCTCCACGTGAAAGGTGCCGTCCGCGAGGCGTCCAGCCGCGCGGAGGCCGCCGGGGAACACGAGCGCGACCGGCTCGGCCGGTCCGTCGAGGACGATCACGTCGCCGCAGGCGAGGGCGGCGCGCTCGTCGTCCGAGAGCGCCACGCTCGCCGCCCGCACCGAGGCGGGCACCGGGGCGGTGGCGGTGGCCACGGGGGCGGACGGAGCGCCGTCGCCGCGCAGCGCGTGCACGACCGCGGGCGCCACGAGGAGCCGCGCCCTTCCGCGCGTGCCGCCGGCGCCGACGGCGAGCTCGACGGCGAGCGGAGAAGCGGGCTCGACGATCGTGCGCGCGAGCCGCGGCGCGAGCCGCTCCTCGATCCCCGCGACGCCGCAGGCGCCGTCGAGGGCTGCGAGCGCGAACAGCTCGAGCGCGGAGGCCTCGACGGGCGTGAGCGCGGTGGCGCTCGCCGGGGTGCCGTCGCCGCCCGCGAGCCGGTCGACGAGCGCGACGACGAGCGCCGCGTCGACCTCGAGCACGGCGGAGCCGGGCAGGGCGCCGAGGTCGAGCGCCACGCGAGCCACCGCCGCACCGGGCGCGGCGCGGCCGGGCACGGCGCGGGCGGAGATCGCCACGTCGCACCCGAGGATCGCTCCGAGGGCGCGGGCCGCCGCCGTCGCGATCTCGCGCCCCGCCTCGCGCGCGCCGGGCGTGAGCTCGGCAAATCCACGTGAGAGGGCGGGGAGGTCGAACGGCAGCGGCATGCGCCCGGGGAGTCCACGGCGCGTGCCGGCCGCCCGTGCTCGACATTCCTGGGGATTTCCCCGTCGCGCGTCCGCGTCCCGCCCGAGAGAGGCCGCGGCGCGGACTCGATCGATCAGCGGACGAGCCGCTCGCGGCAGAGCCGGACCATCGCGGGGCGTACGCCCGGCGGCAGGGCGCCGCCGGCGTGGACCGCGCCGAGCACCCCGGAGACGGCGCCGCGCTCGCGGGCGATCGGTGCCGGGTCCGCGCCCGCGAGCTCCAGGGCCGCGAGCGCCGCCGAGAGCTCGGCGACCCGCTCGCGCCGGTCGCGTGCAGCGAGCCGCGCCCCATGCGCCGAGAGCTCCGCCGCGTGCGGCTCCGCGACGCGGGACACGAGCGCGCGTGCCCGGTCTGGAGCGAACGCCGCGGCGAGCGCGGCGAGGGTGCGCTCGCGCGCGGTCACGCGCTCCCCCCGCCTCGCAGCCGCACCCGCACCCCGGCCCCGGCGAGCGCGACGGCGCCCAGGGCGGCTACGCCGGCGAGCCCGAGGAGCGCGCGCGACGGCCGTCCCGCCGCCGGCGCGGGGGGACGAGCCTCCGTCCCCGGGGCGAAGACGACCGAGACCGCGGCGGCGTCGAGCCCGTCGGCGGAGCCGGCGACGAGCGCGCGGATGCCGCCTTCGAGCGCCCGGACGCTGCCGCAGGCGGACGGGCGGCACTTCACGAGGACGGCCCCGCGCGGCGCGCGCCGCTCGCCCGGGCGGAGCGGATCGTCCTGCGGCAGCCCCAGGTGGACCCGCGCCTCGACCACTCCGTCGATGCTCTCGACGCTCCGGGCGAGCTCGCCCGCGAGCGCCTGGAGGTAGCGCGCGTGCTCCTCGATGGGCGTGGGGACCATCGAGCCCTTGCCGAAGACGTCCCCGAACCCCGCAGGTCGCGCCCGCGGTAGCGCACGCTCGGCGAGGAGCCGGTGCGCGCGTGCTGCCTCGCGCGCGGGGACCGACACGGTCCAGGCGCCCTCGGCGGCGTCGTCGCGCGCCTTGGTGGCGCGGACGCCGCCCTCGTCGAGCGCGACGAGCACCTCGTTCGCCTGCGGCTCGTCGAGGCCGTGGAGGATCTCCTCGCCCGAGCAGGCGGAGAGCATCAGGGCGAGCGGCAGCGCGAAAGTGGACCGCATGTGAGCTCCTTCAGACCTGCGCGTTGAGCGCCTGCTTCACGGACTGCGCACCTTGCTCCACGACCTTCGTCGCGAGGTCGACCGTCTGGACCGCCCGGTACGCCTCCGCCTGGAGCCCGAGCAGCTCCTGGGCGGTGAACGTCCGGCCGGCGCGGGCGGCGGCGAGGACGGCGTCGAGCCGCCGCTGAGCTCGCTCGACCCCCTCGAGCGTCGAGAGCGCGCGACCGGGCCGTGGCGCGCGCGCGGGATCGGCTGCGTGGACGGCGGCGCGCTGCTCGACGAGCGCGCCGAACCCCGAGGAGCGGCCGCTGGAGACGGCGGACGGCGGCGGAGAGGCGCCGGCCGCGGCGACGGGCGGGAGCGGCATCGAGGCCTCTAATGGATGTTGTTGATGGCCGACTTCGCCGAGTCGTGCTTCACCTTCATGACGTTCGAGACGGCGGTGGAGGATTGCCGGGCCGCGATTCCCGGGCGTTTCGCACCGCTTCCGCACCCACGTCATCGACCGGCAGGGCCCCCTTCATGGTGATCGTGCCGTCCGGCGAGATGGCGACCGTGTAGCCGCCCGCCCGGGGGAAGATCAACTCGATCAACTCCCGCCAATCACCGTCGGTGAAGCGATCGATGCGGGCGCGAAGCTCGGTGATCCGTTCGGTCTCGGTGGCGGCCATCTCCGCGCGGCGTTCGGCGGCGGCGATCCGGGCCTTGGCCCCGGCCGCCTGTTCGGTGGCCGCGCGGCGACGGGTGACGATCTCTTGAAACAGCTTGTCGGCCACCCGCGGCGACAGCGATCCGCGCACGACCAACCGGCCGTGCCGTTCTTCCTCGAGGTCGAGACCACGGAGATCCCGCGTGGCGTCCGCTAGGTCGCGCTGGGCGTCGCGCCGGGCCGCCTCTGCGCCGCCCCCGTCATCTTCCCCGGCCGCGGCGGCGATCGCCCCTGGCCGGCGCGCCCACGCAGCCAGGCGGGCACGCACGGCGGCATCCACGGCCGCGACGTCATGGGTCCCGTGCGACCTATCCCCGGCGCAGTGGTAGAAAACCCGCGCGGTGGGCCCGGTGTTGCGGTTGGTGTGGCATGGCGCCCCACATACGGCGCAACTGAGAATCTTTCGCAACAACGCCGGGTGGCGGACGTGCGCGCCGCCGGCATGGTCGTGGCTGCGTAGGATCGCCAACGCCGCGGCCTGGGTCTCCGGGTCCACGATGGCGGGGATCGCCGTCTCCGATCCGTGCGACCGCCACCGGCCCCCGGCGTGCGGCGCGGCGAGAAGGTTCCATGTGTTGCCCGTTGACCACCGCTCGCCTCGCGGCGGCTTGATCCCTTCCACCGTCAACGTCTGTGCGATCTCACTAAGCGTGCGTCCGGCCAACGCCAGATCGAACATGCGCCGGTAGTTATTCGCCTCCGGGTTAACGTCCCAACGGCCCGCCTCCCGATCCCACCGCCGGCCCCACGGCACGGACGTGGGGGCCAGACGACCTTCCGCGGCCAGGCGGCGTTTCGCGGCCATGGTGCGTTCAACGATGCGTTTCTTTTCCCGCGCCGCGAACCACCCCTGAAGCGAGAGATCCAATTCGCCCATCTCGTCGGCCGGATCGATCACCCGGCCCGACGCTTCGACGACCACGGCGCCCGCGTCGCGGATCGCCCCGAACACCGCGAAACGTTCGCGCGGGTCGGCGTGGCGCGTGAGTCGATCCACGTGGCGGATGCGGATTTCGTCGAACGCCCGCGCGTCGGCAAGCGCGAACAGGCGTTGGAGATCGGTCCGTGCCGCGGTGTCTTTCGCCCCGGAGATCGCCTGGTCGATTCTCTCGACGAAGATCCCCGGCCGCGTCTTACGCAGCGTGTCTAGGGCCCGGCGTTGGTCCTCGGGTGTGTCGCGTTCGGCCTGGCCGCGGGATGAGACGCGGATCAACTCTACGTAACGGGGGGCGTTCGTCGTCGGGGCGTTCGTCGCGGCCGTCGTCGTCGTCGTCGTCATGGCGGCAGGGCCTTACATCGAGCGCTGCCCTTCTACCCGTTCAACTTCTTTCGCAGCCAAGCGGCCACGCGGCTGGCCGTCGTCGGATCCGGCGGCGTGGGGGCGATCTCGACGGTGTAGACGACCGGCGCGCGGCGGACAGTCTTGCGATCCGTGAACGTGCGCCCACGGTGGACGGGGGCGCGGCGCGGGATGCCGTCTCGCGCGCTGTGGCCGGCGTCGTCCATGGTCCGTGTCCATACCCGCGACTATGCGCGGCGCGCAATATAGGACCGCGCGTTAATCGCCAATTGGGACGATCGAAACGCCGCAAACCCGCGGAAACACGCGATCGGCGTGACCATATACATAGTTCACGTATGGCAATTGAAGCCCCGCCGGCTTGCAAACCTGCGTGTCGCCCGGGTAGACAAACAATAATGCCACGCACCCCCGTGACCCCCCGTCCCCCGCCCCAAAGATACCGCCTGGTGCGCCTTCGCGCGGTGCGTCTCGAGCGCGGTTTCACGCAGCTTTCACTATGCGTGGCCGCCAACCTGTCGATCACGTCGATCCAATTGATCGAAGGCGGCCACAACACGAGACCGGAAACGTCGCTGCGGATCGCGAAGGTCCTCGGCGTCACGGTGCGGGATCTCCTGTGAACCCCTGCCCCGCTTGCGGCGCCGTCGCATTGGATCCCCGCGCCCGCCGGGCGTTGGGGCTGGCCGTCGCGTACCTGCCCACCCACGCCATCGTCGTCGATGACCGCGGCCACCGGTGGCGCGTCCGTTGCGACGGCGGGATCGATCTGGTCGTGCAAGGCGGCCTGCCCCACGGCGGGATCGCCGCCGATCCGACGGCGGGGCATGCATGACGACCGCGGCGGCCAGCGTGGGACCCGATCGCGTGGAAGCCGAGAGCTTCCTGTGTGCGCTGACCGACGAGGACGATCCGATCGTCACGTTCCAGACGTTCAACGACACGAAGTCCGGTCCGAACCTGGCGCGCGTGTACCACGGCACGCTGGGTGAACACTGGGACCAGCTCGTGCGCCTGAACCGGCAGGGAGCCGGGATCTATCTCATGGTCAACCGCGGCGATGGCCGGGTCCACGACGGCGAGGACACCTGCCGCACGGCCGTCAGCGTGACCACTTTGCGTGCACTGTTCATCGACGACGACGACGGCAAGATCGATCCGGCCGCGTTGCCGGTGCCGCCGTCGATCGTCGTGCAGTCGAAACACGGAGTGCACGTTTACTGGAAGCTGTGGCCGTGGGAACCGCGGGACCGGTTCACGGACGCACAGAAAGCGTTGGCCGCCCGGTTCGACACCGACGACTCGATCTGCGACCTGCCACGGGTGATGCGCGTGCCTGGATTCTTCCACCTGAAGGATCCTCACGATCCGTTCATGGTAACGATCCCGCTGTCGTGCCCGTCGCGCGTGTTCTCGTTCTCGGGCGTGATCGACGGCACCGGCGCGACCATGACCCCGCCGCCGGTGAACGGCGCGGCCACGGCGACGGTGGTCGCGGGCTGGCGGGTCATTCCCGACGGCGGGGCCGATCCGGTGGCGCGCGCGCGGGCGTGGCTCGCCAAACGGCCGGGCGCCGTCCAAGGCGACCACGGCGACGATCACACGTTCCGTACGGCCGCACAATTAGTCGTAGATTACGCCCTCTCCGACGGCGACGCCCTGGCGTTGATGCTGGAATCGTGGAACGGAACATGTGTGCCGCCGTGGAGTGAAGATGAACTCCGCGCCAAGATCGCCAGCGCGAAGAAGTCCGGAACGCACCCGGTGGGCGCGAAGCTCGATGGCAACGCGACGCCCGGCGGCACGCCCGGCACACCGAAGCCCGCCACGCTGAAGCCCGCCGGCCTCGATCTCGACAGCCATTGGGTGCGTTGGACCGCCGCCGATCTCGCCCGCGATCCGCCCGAGAAAGAATGGATCTGGCAAGGCATGATCGGCGTCGGGGACGTGGGCACGCTGGCCGCGACGGGTGGGACGGGCAAGACATCTCTCGAGGTGGGTCTCGCCATCCACCGGGCGTTGGGGCGCCCGTTTCTTGGGCGGCCGGTGCGCCAAGGCACGACGGTGATCGTGACGACCGAGGACGGCCGCGAGGACTACGAACGGAAGATCGCGGCGTGGCGCGATTGGATGGACCTCACCCCGGCGGACCTCGCCGCGGTCGCCAAACACGTCCATTTGATCGATCTCCAAGGCGAACCGTTCCGGCTGGTGTCCGGCCGTTACGGTGAGTACGTGCCCACCGAATGCGCGGAAATGCTGGCTGCGTGCGTGAAACGCCACGCACCGGACGCGGACCTCACCGTGATCGAAACGGTCTCGCGCGTCGGTGGCGACGAAGGGAACGCTGCGATGAGTGCGTTGATCGTGGCGGGCGAACAATACCGGAAGGCGACGAAGTCGGCCGTGTCGTTCGTCTCCCACGTGTCGCAAGACGCGGCGCGGCGCGGGACTCTCGACGCCTTCGCCCCGCGCGGCGGTTCCGCGCTGGGAGACAACGGCCGATACACCATCGTGCTCGCGCAACTAACGAAAGAGACGCGCGGTGGACTTATTCCCGGCGTGACGATCACCGATGAGCAAATGGACTCCGTCCTGGTGATGACCGCCCCCAAAATCAACGGCGCCGCCAAGCCCGCGCCGCTCGTCCTGGAACGCGTCCCGTCGCTGCCGTGGGGCGTCGTCATCCATCCATTCGCCGGGGCCGCCGTGCCGCGCACGGCTGCGGACGTGCGCCGGGCGATGGGCGTCGCCCTAGAAGCGTTGGCGCGCCGGTACAACGGGACGCTCACCGAGTCGAAACTCGGCAAGGACAAGACGTGGGAACAGATCCCCGGCCTCGCCAAAGGCCGCATCGCCGCGGTCGTGGGAGAGGCGATCGCGGACGGTTTCATCCACCGCGGCCCCGCCGGGCGCGGCGGGGGCAACGGCTGTCTATTGCCCGGCCGGGACCCTAACTCTCTCGATTCCCAGGTCGGGAGAGATCCGGGATAGATCGGCGGGATAGTTACTATGCGTCACGTCCCATCTTGCGTCCGAACCACTCTCCCGCCCTGGGCACGGGGGGGTGGGAGAGTTTCATCTCCCCACCCCCCGTCCCCCGATGCCCCGCGGCGCCTGGGAGACTGGCCGGGTGGGTTGGTCGGGAGAGTTCGCCGCGTTCACCGTTGGGAGCACCCACCCACACGCACATGGAGACGCCATGCCTGACTATCCCGCCCGGATCTTTGCGTACCTGGCGGACGCGATCGGTGGCGTGGAAGCCCAACGGTACGCGCCCGCCGGCATCGTGCGGCGATGCCCGAGCCAATATCGCGACGGCGGCGCGCGCACCTCGTGCGAACGATTGGGTTATTGGTCCGTGACCACGGAGACCGACGGTGGACGGGCGCGTGACTGGTACGTGGTCGTGTGGGACGGGCCGACGCTGGCGAAACGTAGCGCGTTCGAGTACGGCCTAGTCGATCCCGATCGTCCCTACGGATTCGACTCGTGCGTCAGCCCACGATACGTGCATGCTTACTTTGCGTGTGGGTGGTGCGGTAGCCCGGACGCAATGCGCATGCGATCGACGCGACTCCCACACGCCTTGTGAACATGTCCACGCCACGCGCAAAACATCAATGCATGTGCATGTTTACGGGGAGGCGATGTAACTATGCGAATGCATTGCGAATCATGAGCGGCCCCGCCAGCAACCGCGCGATGCACGTGCAGTCACGGCAGGTGACATAAGGGCGCCGGTCAATTCGTTGTAGGTCGTTGCACATGGTCGTCGGTGTCGCGGTGGTAATTGCAGCTAACCGTCGGTGAATGACAGATGGGACCCTTCCATGCGCGGTGGACATAGGCAACGACCGGTCGCATCGCCCGGCAGTGAATCGATCCCGACGCCGCGGGATCTCGATCGCGACGCGCGGGCGGTGTTCGAGGCGATCGTGGCCGAGGCCGGGCCCAACGGGCTGCGCACGTTGCGGCGCAGCGATGCGTTGTTCGTGCGGTTGGCCGCGCAAGCGGTGGTCGCGGCCGAGCGCGCCGCCGCCGACACGAAGATGGCGGCAACGGCGCGCGCCAGATTGATCCAGGCGGCGGGATCCATGTTGGCGTCTCTCGGTCTCTCGCCGTTGTCCCGCGAGAGAATCAAGCCGGTGGAAGACACGCGCACGCCGGCCGAGAAGCTCCTCGCATCCATCAACGACGAGTGACCATGGACGGAAAGTATAGCTTGGTGATCGACGCATTCAAGCCGGCGGCCCCGGGCTTCTACGGTGACCTTCACGAGAAGCGCACCCGCCCGGCGGCGTTGGCCGAGCTAGTCCGTCGTGGCATCGACGTGGCGGCCACGCGCCAAGAGATGCGGCGGCTGATCCCCGGCATTCAGGCCATGCCCGACGGCTTCGATGGGATCGACGGGTTGATCTTTGGAAACGATAGCGACGGCATATGGCGCATCGCGCTGGAGATTGCGGAGCGCGGGGCGGAATCTCTGTCGTGGCTGTGATCCGTGCGCATTGCGATTCGATAGAATAGCGATCACAGCCGGGCAATCGTGGCCCGAGAAAGCAGGCCGGATCATGGCATACGGAGACGAAACAAGCGCAGTGGAGCGCGACATTCACGAGTCCGCGCTCAATTCAAAGGCGCTGCTCAAGGCGGTGGCCGACCTGAAGGCACACCTGGTCGGCTCGGAGCCCCGTCCGCCGCGAATGTGGCGGTCGGGCGGCGAATATGTGATGGCCGTGCGCAACCTGCAGGTGGAGCATCGCGACGACCCACGGCTGGCGGTCAACGCGATCTCCACGTTCGGTAGCGAGACTGTGGGTGGAGACGGCGGATTCGCAGCGCCACCGGACTTTCAGCCGGAGATCAGGGCGGTCGTTTTCTCTCCGTCAAACGTGATTTCGGCATTCGACGTCATCCCCGCGGCATCGGCGCTCGTGCCAGTGCCGGTCGACGAAAGCGCCGCGGAATGGAGCGACGTCCCCGCGCTCGTGGATGAGGGCGGCACCATTTCGATGAGCAAGATGGCGGCGGGCAAAGCAAATATTCTCCTGTACGGCATCAAAGTGTTGTCGCCTGTCAGTGAGGAGTTGGTCAGGGACAATCCGGCGTACCCGAGCGCACTGTGGCGGCGTCATCTCCGGCGCATCGCCTACGCGGTCGAGTATTTCTTGGTCGCGGGCAGCGGCGCTGCGCAGCCCCACGGGCTTATTAACGCACCGTCAAAGATCATTTGCACGCCCATTGCGAGCACGAAGGCGAGTTTCGAGCCGGAAGACATCGGCCAGATGATCAGTCGCGTTGCCGGCCCGCTTTCTCGCGCGGTGTGGGTGTGCCATTCGTCGTGCCTGGTCCCGATCGCCGCGTTGGCCCCCGGTCTCTACGTCCCCGGCGGCGGCGTGGGGGTGGGCACGCTGGCCGGGCGTCCATTGTTCGTCTCGGAAGCGTGCAATCCGATGGGCACGACGGGCGATCTCCTGCTGGTGAATCCCGACACCATGGCCGTCGGCATGCAGGGGCCGCGGCAGGAGAGCGGCATTCACTTCGGGTTCGATCAGGGGCTCCGCTGTTTCCGGTCGATCGTGCGGTTCGGCGCCGCGCCAATCCTCAATGCGGCGGTCACGCGGCGGACGGGCAGCGACACGCTGGGTGGGGTCGTCACGTTGGCGACGCGGAGCTAATGCCATGACCTTCGATCGCTTCGCAGCTTCACCCACGGAAGAGGCCCTGATGGTCGCGCGGGCCTTCCACGCGCACGCCTACGCGCTGGACATTGCCAAGTCGCTGGCCGCTGGTCGGCGCGGGGATTTCGAGGTGGCGCAAGCGCATCTGGCCCGCTTCCACGGCGCGCGCGACGAAGATCGGCGGCGGACGCTGGCGGCGTGCGCCGAGGCCGAGCGTCTCTCTCGCGCACAGACGCCCGTCCCCACGGTCGCTCGTCGTGGCGACGTGTTGCGCTTGCTTCGCGGTCGGTGACGGATCTCCGGGGGACCCGGCACCCCCGGCGGCCACCCAACGGCCCCTCCCGCGGGTGGTCAAGCGTGCGGACCTGGCGCGACGCCCAGGCAACGTCGGGAGCGTCGCATTGATTGAGGCCACGGCATGCCGGGCAACGACCTAGAACGGGAAGTGTTGGATCGTCTCGACGTCTCCGGGCAGGCGATCGACGTGATCGAGCGGTGGTTGGCCGCCGAGCTTCAACGCCACGCCACGCGGCTGACGCACGCCGGTTGGCGCGACGTGGGCGTGAAACGGCGCGTGACTAGCAACGGCATGGAACGGGTGTTCTCCCTGACGGCGCGCGACCTAGCACCGGTGGTGGAGGAGCTTCGCGCCTTGGGATTCAACGCGCCCGACGATGTGATCGACGGCGCGATCTATGCGGTCGGTCGTGGCGTAGACCCCGACGCCGCCGCGCAGGCGGCTATACGCAGGGTGATGGTCGCGACGAAAGGCGCGGCATGACCGAGATCGATGCCGGCTGGATCGTCAACGGGTCCGCCGCCGCGCCGTCGCCCGAGGTGGTGGCCGCGCTTGCCGCGGATTGGCCGATCGCCGCCCGTCGTGGCCAACGGTTCCGGTTCGCCGATGACCTGATCCGCGAGATCGACGCGGCGGAAGCGTTGGGGGTCCGCGTGCTGTTGGTCCACGTCTCGGGGCCGGGCGGCCACCTGGATGGCAGCTTGGCGATCTACACGCGGCTTCGCGCCTTCGCCTCCCGCGGCGTCGTGATCACGTACATGCTGCCCGGCCGGTGCGCATCGACGGCCACGGTCGTGGCCTTGGCCGGGGACGTGCGGGTCATCCACCCGCGGTGTGACTACCTGATCCATTCGTCGGACGGCCCCACCGCCCGCGCGATCCGCGACGGCAACGCCAGAATATTGGACATCTTCACCGACCGCACGACCGTGCCGCGCGCCGAGCTCGAACGCGGCTTGGCGTTCACATTCACCGAGGCCGGCGTGGCGCGGGCGTTACGCATCGATCCCAACGTCGCGGTGGCCGTCAACGTCGCGACGTGCCTGGGCGACGCCACGACCGCCCGCCACCTAGCCCGCGCGGCGGAAGCCGAGCAGACACGGAGACCCTATGCTTAGAGCAGACGTGATCGACACTAACAGTCTCATCCTAGGCAACGTGACGCTGGGGACCGCCGGAGTGATCAAGGCCCACGCGCAGGTGGTGCAATTCGCCAACACGCCCGCGCCCGTCTTGTCGCCATACAGCGTCGGGTTCACCGGGGCGTCGCGCTACGCGAATCCCACCGGCGATCCGGCCTACGTGATCCGGCTGACGCTGCCCGCCAACCTGGTCCACAAGTGGGCCTCGGTCGTCATCACGGTGACTATCGGTGACCCAGCCAACTACGGCTTCGGGCACACCAAGTACATCGCGGCCACGCCTTGCGGGTTCGCCGGGATCTCGGGCGACACGGCCTCGGAGTTGTGGATCGCGCTGGCGACCAACGCCGGCGAATGGGTCGATCCCGGCGCGCTGTCCACCTCGATCATCTTCAACGTCGCGATCGTTGACACACCGTGACGTGACGTAGCGGCATGGCGCGCACGCCGGGCGCGATCGGCCGGCGCCGATGCGACGGGGGTCGCCATGGTCCCGGGCAGCATGCTGCTCATCCTCCGACCCGGCGCGCCGGTGGCGTGCCCGGTGTACGCGGCCACGATCCCGGCGGCATGTTGTGCAGCGCGGTGTCTCGCGCGCGAACCGTCAGGCGGTGGCCGTGGCTGCCCGGTCTACGCAACATGTGCCCGGTGCAACCTAGGCGCGGCGCGGGTGGCGGCGTTGGTCGTGGCCGGGGGATGGGTGCCGCGCCGCTACCGCACGACCACCGGCGCGCGCCAGGCCGTCCAGATCGCGGCCCGGCGCCGGTTGGATCTCTCGGGCGCGTTGCGGCGCGACCTGATCCCATCGTGCGACGGGTGGCAACCGCCGCCAACGCTGCCGTGACGTGGCAAGTGCCGGCAGCGTGTGGCCGTAGAGGACGGGGAACGCCGCCGCGGTGGCCGGCGTCCCCCCGCGATCCGGTGCTAGTGGTGCCGTTCCATCATCAGGACGAGCCACTTCGTGACGGCCTCGATCCCGATCAGCACCATCAGCACCGTGAACCGCGTCTCCTCTGTGTTTGTGAACATGACTGCCTCGTCCCTCCGATGCGCTCCCGCCCGGAACGCGAACAGCTCCCTTCGGCCGCACCGGAAGCCTACTCGGGGGGACTGACAGTCACCGGCCGCGCCGCACCGCCCGCGCGGCCAACGCCACGGGGATGGTCCATGCCCGTCGAGAGCGCGGTGAACTCGCGGCTCTCACGCTGCATGTTCTCCTGGAGCTGCAGGTACTGCAGGTTGAACGACTGCGACTCCTGCTGGAGCGCACGCGTGGCCTCGAGGACGTCTCCCTCGCCGGCCGGGGCGCTCGCGCCTGCGCCGGCGGCTGCGCCGAGGGCGCTGCGGGCGCGCGGCGCGATCGAGGCGGCTGCGCTGCGGACCGCGCCGGACAGGACCGTTCCGCCGGGGACGAACGGAGCCGCGAGCTCGACCGAGGCCGCGATGCCCTGGGCGACGCCGGCCGCGGCGGTGCGGAGCGCGGCGCCGAAGCGGCCCGGCTCCGTCTTGCGCTCGGTGGTGGGTGCGACGTGGATGGACTCGATCCGGTTCATGGCTGACCTCCGGAGCGGCGCTGAGCAACGGGCGTGCCCGGAGGTTCCTTCGAAGGGCGCTGCGGATCCCGGGGGCTGCGCGGCCGCGGGCCGGACGGTGCGGCCGCGGCGTGGACGGGACCGGACGGCGGGCCCCGCGCGTCGGCGATGTCCTTGGCCTCCCGCCGCGTCTCTGCGGACGGCCCTCGCGACCGCGCCCCCGGCACGGGGACCGATCACGACGACTAGGGAACCGTACCGCCGACGCCAAAGCTCCAGTCGTTGAGCTCGATGTACGGCTTCGAGGTGCCAGACGTCTGCGACCTGGTCTTCGCGTCGCCGCCGGCGACTGCACTCAGCTCGCGGTCGTCGAGGGGCCTCATCGTGGCCGCCGGGACCACCGGGTTTGCCTGGGTCGGCGTGGTCTTCGTCCTCATGTGGTGTAGACGGCGCTCGGAGCGGGATCCGACCGACGCTCGTCCGACGGGGCGAGGGAGCGAGGAGCCCGCTGGGCCCTCGGCCGAGGACGGTTCCGCCGGGGATGAACCCGTGCGTGTGTTACGTTCCCCCCGTGCCGCGCGAGTACCTCCGGCGGATCTCCGACCAGATCCTCCAGGCCCAGCGCCCCATCCGCGTGCTCCGGGCCATCAACTGGGGACCCGAAGTCCACGCCCGGTTCTTCCGACACGGCGCGAAGGAGCTGCCGCGCCCCGAGTACAAGCCCCTCGAGTTCGATCCGGTCGCGAAGCAGAAGGAGCTGCGCGCCATCCGCCGGCAGATCCGGGGGAAGAACGCGCTCGAGGAGCTGCTCAGGCGCCGCTGCGACGAGTTCACCGCGCTCGCCCAGCTCCTCGCCGCCCGCGGGACGAAGCGCTTCTACGAGATCTCGCGCCGCGTCTACGGCGATCCGCGCGACCGCTTCCCGGATCACAACGTCGACAACCTCGCCATCGCCCGGCTCTGGGCCTCCAGGCCGCGCGCGCGCGACGAGGAGCAGATCTACGGCGCCGAGGAGGCCGCGGTCCGCGTCGCGGAGATCTGCAACCCGCTCCTCGGCGGCCGCGTGAAGGTCGTGGTCCGGACGCGCCTCACCGCGAACGCCGCGGCGGGCGCGACGGGCATCACGCTCCGGAAGGGCGCCCGCTTCTCGGAGCGGCAGGTCCGGGCGCTCGCCCACCACGAGGGGCTCTGGCACGTCCTCACGTCGCTGAACGGCTACCGCCAGCCGGTGCTCCCCGTGCTCGGCGTGGGGCTGCCGCGCTTCACGGAGTCGCAGGAGGGCGGCGGGATCGTCTCCGAGTTCCTGACCGGCCACATCACGGACGAGCGTTACATCGAGCTCGGCGAGCGGACCATCGCCATCGACATGGCCGCGCGCGGCGCCGACTTCCTCGAGGTCTACCGCTACCTCCTCGCCCGCTTCCCGCCCGAGAAGGCCGCGC
>Ga0306924_10002388_pt1 | contig 17705 bp, 16 predicted proteins | sample sta12Can44000111_FD_203756 | JGI IMG/M metagenome (GOLD analysis project Ga0306924, IMG submission 203756) | Lab enrichment of tropical soil microbial communities from Luquillo Experimental Forest, Puerto Rico - statanox.12C.anox.44.000.111 (v2)... | ecosystem: Environmental > Terrestrial >...
CTAACGCGCGTCTGGCGGACATGCAAGGGGCGGCGGTAGACATGGACTGCACCGGTATTCCACCGTGGCCCTGATGACCGAGGGAGGAACCATGATCTCCCGCCCTGATCCGGTCGGGGTCGTCCCGGAACCGGCCAGCGCCGGCGACGTGCCGGCGCTCGCCGTCACCTTCGCCGCCGCCATGAACCAGGACGCCATGATCCGCTGGCCCATGCCCGAGGCGACCCCCGCGATGGTGCAGGAGCTGTTCCGGGTGATCTTGACGCCGTATGTTGAGTTCGGCGTGTTGTGGAAGATCCGCGGCCGTGATGCAGGGGCAGCGTGGCTGCCGCCGGAGGTGGCCGCAAGGTTCGCCGAGGTCGATCAGGCCACCTGGGCTGCCATCAACCCGCTGACCAGCGACGGCGGTGCCCGCTATGCCGCATTCTGGGGCTGGCTGGGTGCCCACGTGCCCAGTGAGCCCTGCTGGTTCCTCGACGTGGTCGCCGTCGCCCCGGCCGCGCAGGGGCAAGGACTTGGCCGGGCACTGGTCAGGCACGGCCTCCAGCGGGCCCGGGCGGGCGGGTGCCCCGCCTTCCTCGAAACCGGCAACCCGCGCAACGTCCCGTTCTATGAGTCCCTCGGCTTCCAGGTCGTCGGCCAGGAACGAGCTCCCGATGGCGGGCCCACGATCTGGTTCATGCAGACCCCGCGCACCCCAGGCTGACCCAGCGCCCCGGCCCGCCCATCGTGTCTCCGTAACGTGAGGTTTGACCGCGACAGTGTCTGCCGCCCGCGGCGTTTGTTCGCACGCCGGGAGAAGCCCGCTGCCGGGATGGGATCGCGGCTGCTGGTCCTCGGAGGGCCTCGAACACCAGCCTCGCCGATCCGTGGCCATGCATAACACGCCGATCTGCGTGCCACCCACTTGCATTCAGCACCGTGGGCACGTCGCGCGGAATCGGCGATCCGGCGTGCTCTCGGCGCCAGTGCTATGCCGATTTGGGGAGATGCTCCTGACGTTGCGTGACCACGCGCCTGGGCTGACGGTGAGGTGAATCATCGCCGCTGGGGCCACGGTGGGCCCAGCCTCCTGGGGTCTCAGCCCGACCCGGGAGGTGCCCGATGACCACCACCACGTCTGCTGCCCTCATCCCAGTTGCGCCGGTGTTCACCGGCACCGAGCGGCTGGCGCTAGCAGGATTCTTGGCCGGGTACAGCGGCCTGACCCGCGAAGCGCACGAGCTGGACCTGCGCCAGTACGCCAGCTGGTGCCACCAGCATCACTTGCGCCTGTTCCAGGCCCGCCGCGCCGACATCGAGTGCTTCGCCCGCGACCTGGAGGCCCGTGGCCGGGCCCGGGCCACCATCACCCGCCGGTTGTGCACCATCGCCGGGTTCTACCGGTACGCCGTCGAGGAAGACCTGCTCGACCACTCCCCGGCCGCGCACGTCCGCCGGCCCCGCCTGGACTATGAGTCCCATGCCACCGGGCTGGACCGCATCGAACTCGGCGCGCTGCTGGTCGCCGCCGGGCTGGGCCAACCCGCCGAGCACGCCCTGATCTCCCTGCTGGCCCTCAACGGGCTGCGGGTTTCCGAGGCCACCGGCGCCAACATCGAGAACCTGGGTGTCGAGCGCGGTCACCGCACCCTGGTTATTACCCGCAAGGGCGGCAAGGTCGTCACCATCCCGCTCGCGCCCCGCGGACCGCGCGGGCGGTTGACCTGGCCGTCGGCGAGCGCAGCGAAGGACCTGTCTTCCTGGCCGATGATGGCCGGCGACTGGACCGGCACGGCGCCGCCCGGATCGTCCGCCGAGTCGCGGTCCGCGCCGGGATCACCAAACCGGTCGGACCGCACACCCTGCGGCACGCGTTCATCACCGCCGCCCTGGACGCCGGGGTTCCGCTTCGAGACGTGCAGGAAGCGGCCTCGCATGCCGATCCGCGCACCACGATGCGCTATGACCGGGCCCGCGGCAGCCTCGACCGGCACGCCACTTAAATCGTCGCCGCCTACCTTGCCGGAGCCGCCCGTTAAAGGCCGGCTGCCCACAGGCAGACTCCGCCTGGCCCGACACAGCGGCCAGGCGGAGCCCAGGCGGCAGCACCCGGGGTGCGTGACCGATCGTGACCTGAGCTGCGATCACGAACCGCCTGGGCAGGTGAGCCGATCATCGACCCTTGCTCTTGAGCCGCGCATAGCAGGTTGATCTGTACGGCCCTTTTGCCTCGGTCACACGGCTAGCTTGTCGCTTGCCACTGAGATCGGGTGCAAAGGATGGTCCTGTTCTGCAGCGCCATGCCACTGCTGACGTTGCGGCGCTCTGTCAAGCGCTCGGCGGGGTGAGTGCGCCTTGGCGCCGGCGCGGCGCCGAGGGCCAGCCAGTCGTGCTGCGGCAGGCCCGGCGGGTAGAGTAGGCCCCGCCAGTCGCGGTACTCCCGCAACGATGGGCCTGCACTGCTTGTGCCCGCCCAGATCGTTGGGAACGCGTGCCTTCAGGCTCCTACGTGATCAGCCTGAGTTCTCTGGCGGTGGCGCCGGACCGCGAGAAGGTTTCCGCACGCCGACGGGTCACACCAGCGGCGCGAGGAATTGTGCGAGTCGTCGAAGAAGAGAAACGAGCAGGCCGGGTTGGCGCAGCGGCGCACCCGGCCGATCTGGCTGCTGACCAGCAGCCGGCAGTAGGACACGGCCACAGCGGTCATCAGTGCCCGCCAGCCCTCGGGCTGGTAGCGCACGAGAAACCGGAACTCGTTTCCTTCCCGGGAAAGCTCCCAGGAGTGGACGCCCCAGGACAGGCACCGGTTGATGACCGCGAGATCCGTGTCGTCGGGTGCACGGCCGGATTCCAGGAGCGTGCGGAGAAGCTCGCGCAAGGCGGCCAGCTGCTGACGAGCAACAGCGCTTGGCGGGCGCCTGACGGCGACGCCACAGCGCTCCACGAACCACAGCCGCCATTCAGGCATCTCCAGGCGGTCATAGGTCTGACCGCTTCCGGTGTGGTCGGTGAAGCGGCTGTTCACGAAGTCGATACACAGGTGACCGGAAACCGTGTGCGGAATCGCCCCACGCGGTCGCGGGCCGCTACTCGTCCCCGCCACAGGTCCCTGCCATCTGGCTGCCTTCCCTGGGGCCGCCCGCCTGTTGACTGTGCGCTTCCACAGGGCTACCGTTGCAATGTCCCAATGGTAATGGGATCAAACCCTATATGGCCATTACGCAACGATTTGCGTAAGCGATGCCAGCACAGACGCCGGGCACCTGCTTCCCTCACGCACCTAGGAACAGCGGGGCACCCAGATGAATGAGCATGCATGCGAGGGAGCCGGCGGACCCGGCGCGGGCACCCGCGGCGGCTATGGCGCCAGCTTGCCAGGCGTCAAGGGCGCTGGCTCACTGTCGCGGGTGGGTCTTGGCGCGACACGGCTGGGCGGGGTCTTGGCCCTGCTGGTGGGGCTGACCGGGGCGCTGGCGGCCCCAGCCGCAAGCCAGTCCAGCAGGACGCCCGCGTTCGCCGGGGATGCGGCCGCTACGCCGGGCAGCGCGTGGAGCATTCAGCCGACCCCCGATCAAACCGTGCCCAACGGCGCCCTGCTCTCCAGCTCCTGCACTAGCCCGAGGGCCTGCACAGCCGTCGGCCATCACACCGACGGCACCGGTGTCATTGCGCCGTTGGCTGAGTCCTGGGATGGCACAAGCTGGCGCACCCAGGCCACCCCGGTCACGGCAGGCGCCATCCAGGCCCAGCTTCTTGGCGTGTCATGCCCGGCAGCGAGAACCTGCACCGCGGTCGGCTTCTCGATCAACAGCGCCGGCAATGACGTACCTTTGGCCGAGCGCTGGAACGGCACCAGCTGGAAGATCCAGCCTGTGCCCAATCCGGCCGGCGCTACCGGGACCCAGCTTTCCGGCGTGTCGTGCTCGGCGGCCAACGCCTGCACCGCGGTCGGAACCGCCCCAAACGCAACACTGGCGGAGCGCTGGAACGGCACGAGCTGGCGCATCCAGGCCACCCCCAACCCACCTGGCGCCTTCTTCGCCCAGCTATCCAGCGTGTCATGCCCAACGGCCAGCACCTGCACCGCCGTCGGCCACTACAGCAACACCGCCGGCGCCGCCTTCACGCTGGCCGAGCGCTGGAACGGCACGAGCTGGCGCATCCAGGCCACCCCCAACCCGGCCGGCACGCTCGGCACCGCCCTTAACGGGGTGTCGTGCAGCTCAGCCAGCGCCTGCACCGCCGTCGGCGGCTATGCCGCGAACGGCTCCAGCACCTCACTGACGCTGGCCGAGCGCTGGAACGGCATGAGCTGGCGCATCCAGGCCACCCCCAACCCGGCCGGCTCGCTCGGCACCGGCCTTAACGGGGTGTCGTGCAGCTCAGCCAGCGCCTGCACCGCCGTCGGATCCTCCATTACCGCCAGTCCCCAGCAAGACGCACCGCTTGCCGAGCGCTGGGACGGCACAAGCTGGCGCATCCAGACGCCCCCCAACCCCGGCAACAGCGTTCTTGCCGGCCTGTCCTGCCCTTCGCAGAGCTCCTGCACCGCGGCCGGTTACGATAACTCCGCCTCCGGCGTCTTGACGGTAGCCGAGGCCTGGGACGGCTCGAGCTGGCGCATCCAGGCGACCCCCAACCCGGCCGGCACGTTCGGCAGCGCCCTCGAGGATGTGTCCTGCAGCTCGGCGGGCGCTTGCACCGCCGTCGGCTTCTACAACGACGGCCGGGGCACCGCGCTGACCTTGGCCGAGCGGTGGAACGGCACGAGCTGGACCATCCAGGCCACCCCCAACCCCGCCGGGTCCAGCGCGAGTGTGCTCTCGGGGGTGTCGTGCAGCTCGGCCACCGCTTGCACGGCCGTCGGCTTCTACACCGACAGCACGGGCACCACGAGGACCTTGGCCGAGCGGTGGGATGGCACGAGCTGGACCATCCAGGCCACACCCCGCCCCAGCACCGCCTTCGCCGAGCTCTCCGGGGTGTCGTGCAGCGCGGCGAGCGCCTGCACCGCCGTGGGCACCTTCAGCGGCAGCACCGGCCTCGTGACGCTGGCCGAGCGCTGGGATGGCACGAGCTGGACGATTCAGGCCACCCCCAACCCCGCCGGATCCGCCACAAGCAGGCTATTTGGGGTGTCGTGCGGCGCGGCGGGCGCCTGCACCGCCGTCGGCTACTCCAACGGCAGCTCCGGAGCCTTGATGACGCTGGCCGAGGCCTGGGATGGCACGAGCTGGACCATCCAGCCCACCCCCAATCCGACCGGGTCCGCCACGAGCAGGTTGTTCGGGGTGTCGTGCAGCGCGCCGGGTGCCTGCACCGCCGTCGGCTTTTACAGAGACAGCTCCGGGGCGGTGGTGACGCTGGCCGAGCGCTGGGACGGCACGAGCTGGACCATCCAGCCCACCCCCAATCCCACCGGATCCAGCGAAAGCACGCTAGCCGGGGTATCGTGCAGCGCGGCGAGCGCCTGCACCACTGTGGGAAGCTCCCTCACCAACTCCGCGACGCTGGCCGAGGCCTGGGATGGCACGACCTGGACCATCCAGGCCACCCCCAACCCCAGCACCACATTCGCCCAGCTAAACGGCGTATCGTGCAGCGCGCCGAGCGCCTGCACCGCTGTCGGCGGCTACGCCAAGAGAGGGGCCGCCGGACTGACCCTGGCCGAAGCGACCTCCTGACAGGCACCGGCCGAGGCTGCGCCTTCCGCGGGGCTTGGTGCCTGTAGGAGGTGAGTGCGCTGGCGAGACGCAGTCATCACGCCGCCCGCAGGCGCCAGGCCAGCCAGCCTGGCAGGTATCAGTTCCGCTCGCCGAACAGCGCCATCGCCGCGGGCGTGAGCGCCCACGCACGATCGTGGCGTCGATGAGCACGGCGGCGGCGGCACCGCCGAACGGCACCCCGGTGATCGTCAGCAGTGACCGCAACGGCACAGTGTGGGTGTGGCGGCTGGCTCGACGCCCGCTCAACCTGGTTTTAGGATCGCCGACCGCCAGGTTTGCTCCGCTGTTCGACGACACCGACTGCGTGAATGTGGCGGTGGGCGCTGCGGGATGGCACCCCGATGATCGTCAGCGGCGGGTCCGACAGCACGGTGCGGATGTGGCGGCTGGCCGACGGCACCCCGCTCGCCCATCCACTGGACCTGGCTAAACCGGTAAGGGCCATCGCCATCCATGGTGACATCATCACCGCAGCCGCCCGGGACGTCGCCGTCCACCAACCAGTCCCTCCATGCCCACCAGCCCCCGGCCGACCAACACGACCAGTACATCAGGCCGCCATGCATCGCGATGACCTGGGAATGGGCGTGCGGCGTATGCGACTCGGACACGTTATCCGGTACGTGGGTCGAGGAAGACCGGCGGTGAGGTACCGCGCCAAGCCAGACGCCATCCACGCTCCAAGGCGCGCCGATCAACTTTGGGCCCGGCAATCCAGGTGGCTTGCTGCACTCCGGGCAAGTGGACATGTACCCTGCAGGCGGCCAGCTACCTGGTGACCATAATTGGCTGTTCTGAGCGTTGGAACCTGCGCGCGAGCACGCGGAGGCACGAGCTAATCGGCGTTCGGCGTGCCGTTCCGCCTCCCAGTAGGGAGTATCCGACGAGGCAAACGTTGTCGGTCATGGCCCTAGCGGGCGCCCGGCCGGTTTCGCAGCGGGCGCAGGCACGGGGGACCATGGCGGTATGCGCGCATTGCTGGCGGCGCTGCGGTGCCCCAAGGGTGACGTCGCCGGGAACCTCGCGGCCCACGTGCGGCTGCTGGCCGACGCCGCGTCGGCGGGCTGTGACCTCGCGCTGTTCCCGGAGATGTCGCTCACCGGGTCGGTTGACCCGGCCACTCACCGGGAGCGGCTGATCGGCTTGGACGCCCCGGCCATCGCCGCGCTGGCCCGGGCGACGGGCGAGACCGGCGTCGGCGCCTGTTTCGGCATCGCCGAGCGCTCGCCGGCCGGTGAGCCGCATATCACCCAGGTCTTCGCGGCGTCCGGGCAGCTGATAGGCGAGCAGCGCAAACGGCACCTGGGTGAGGGCGAGGAAGCGTTCACCGCCGCCACCACGACCGTGGTTTTCGGGCGCCGCGGGGTCACCTTCGGGGTCGCCATCTGCGCCGAGGCGGGTTTCGACGGGCCGTTCGACGAGGCGGTCGCCGCCGGGGCCAGCCTGGTGCTGTTCCCGGCGGCCCCGGGGCTGCACGGCCGGCGCACCACCGAGGAATCGTGGCGCCGGGGGTTCGCCTGGTGGGAGGGATTGGCGCTGGGCGACGCGCAGCGCCACGCCCGCCGCCTGGGCCTGTGGATCGCCCTGGCGGCGCAGGCCGGCGCCACGGCCGATGAGGACTTCCCCGGCCTGGCGGCGCTGGTCGGGCCGGACGGCCAGGTGGCCGCCCGCCTCCCCGACTGGCGGCCCGGGGTCCTCACCGTCGATATCCCGTGCTAGCCGCGGGCGGGGGCGGCCGCGGGCCGGGCGTACTGTCGTGGGATGACCTCGGCCGGACGGATGACAACAGTCGGGTTGATCGGAAGCGGCCGCATCGGCGGCACCGTGGCGCGGCTCGCGGTGGCGGCCGGGCACCAGGTGCTGCTCAGCAACTCGCGCGGTCCGGACACACTGAAGGACCTGGCTGCCGAACTCGGGCCGCTGGCCCGCGCCACGACCGGGCAGGAAGCAGCCGAGGGCGGCGGCCTCGTCGTGGTCACCATTCCGTTGCGCGCCTACCCGAGCGTCCCGGCCGGGCCGCTCGCCGGGAAGGTGGTCATCGACACCTGCAACTACTACCCGCGGCGCGACGGGCAGATCCCCGAACTGAACAGCGGCGCGCTGACCAGCAGCGAGCTGATTCAACGGCACCTGCCAGGGGCCACCGTGGTGAAAGCGTTCAACAACATCTACTACCGCCACCTGGCGTCGCTGGCCCGCCCGTCCGGGGCCGCCGACCGCAGTTACCTGCCCATCGCGGGCGACAGGGCGGCGGCGAAGGCGGCCGTGACCGCCTTCCTCGACTCGATCGGCTATGGCTCCGTGGACGCGGGCCCGCTCGCCGAGGGGTGGCGCCAGCAGCCGGGCACGCCGGTGTACGGGACGCCGTACGGGTCGTTCCAGGACGCGAAGGGCACGCCCGCGAGCGCCGGCGCGATACGCCAGGCGCTGGCGGCCGCCGAGCGCTAGGTCGTCGCGTGCGGCCGGGGCGCCGCGCCGGGGTCAGTCCCGGGGAGGCGTGCCGTCAGCCGGCCCGGCGGAAAAGCTGGACGGACCCGAGGGGCACGAACCCGGCCGACAGCAGGGCCCGGACGCTGGCCGCGTTGCCCGGGGCGACGGCGGCGACGGCAAGCTGGCCGGCCGGGAGGACGCTCAGCGCGTCCGCGGCCAGCCTCGCCCCCCCGCCCTGCCCGCGCCGCCCCGGCTCTATCTCGAAACTCAGCTCAGTGAGCCCGGCAATGCCCCGGCTGATGGTGGCGACCGCGGACCGGCCCGGATCCGGGTAGCCAAGCACCCGGGGCTCATCCCTGATCCGCGCCGCGAACCGCACCCGCGAATGGGCAGCCAGGTCGGGCCGGCCGACCAGCCGGGGCGCGACGCCGGGGCGGGCCGTGCCGTGCCCGGCCAGCAGCATGTCCAGGACGTCGATCCAGCCGTCCGGCCCGGCCAGGGCCGCGACCAGCCGCGGATCGTGCGCGCCGCCGAACCCGTCGGCCCCGAGCGAGGCAATCCGCCGGTCGGAGATGTCCGGTGCCACCGCGAACACGGCATGGGCGGTGAACGAGAAGATCGCTTCCAGGCCCGGCCGCCACAGCGGCACCCGCTCCCAGCTACCGTCCGGATCCGGGAACCGGCCGGCCGCCGCGGCCGCGATCAGGCACGCGAGCGGGTGCTCCCCGGCGGGCGGCGGTGCGGCGGACACGCCGCCCACGGTACCGACCCCGGGCCTGCCTTCGGCGGTCGGCGCCGCGGCACGCTCCGGCGCGGGTCAGAATTGGTGCATGGCGCTAGCGACGGTCTCGGGCAGCACGGTGCTGCCGGGCCGGAGGCTGGCCACCGGCGGGCAGGGCGAGATCTTCGCCGTCTCCTCCCCCAGCGGGTCCGTGTTCAAGAGGTATCTGCGCCGGACCCTGGACAGCGATCCCGCGCTGGCCCGGCGGCTGCGGGTCATGGCCGACCGCCGGCCGGCCGAGTGGCGTGAGGCCGGCAGCGGCCACATGAACCTGGCGTGGCCGTCGGAGGTGGTGCTGGCGGACGGCAGGTTCGCGGGCTTCCTCATGCCGGCCGTGGACGCCCGGCAGACGGTCGAGCTGCACCGGATCACCAACCCCACCGACCGGCGCACCGCCACCGGGGCGGCCGCATGGACGAAGGGATTCGACTGGCGCTACCTGGTGCGCACCGCCGCCAACCTGGCCCATGCCACGCACGTCCTGCACGCGGCGGGCGTGGTGATCGGCGACTTCAATGAGTCCAACATCCGCACCTGGCGGGAGGCCAGGGTGACGCTGCTCGACTGCGACTCGATGCAGATCCGCGACCCGGCGTCGGGTGAGTGGTTCTTCTGCCGCGTCGGCCGTCCGGAGTTCACCCCGCCCGAACTGGTCCGCGCCGACTGGGCCAGGACGGTCCGCCACCCCTCCAGCGACCTGTTCGCCCTCGCCATCCACCTCTACCAGCTATTGCTGGAGGGCGAGCACCCGTTTCGCGGCGTCTGGCGCGGCGACGGCGAGAAGCCGGCGGTGTCCGTACTGGCAGGGCGGGGCATCTGGGCGCACCAGAATGGTGGGCCGCTGGCGCCGCGCCCGGCGGCCATCAGCGCTGGCCTCCTCCCGCCCGCGATCGCGGGCATGTTCCGCCAGGCCTTCGAGGACGGAGCCGTCGACCCGCGGGCGCGTCCCACCGCCGCGCAGTGGCACAGTGCCCTGGACGGGCTGGCGAGCCAGCTACGCCAGTGCGCGGCGAACCGGGCGCACTTCTTCCCCGTCAGCCACGACGCCTGCCCGTGGTGCCGCTACACCCCACCGCCCGCGCGGCGGCCGCCACCAGCGCAGCCGCCCCGTCCGGCCGTCACGACCAGGCCGGCTCCGCCACGCCCGCGCCTGCCCCGCCGCAGCCGCTACCGCGCGGTCACCAAGCGGGACCGCTATGCCACCGTGATCGCGGCGGTGGTTCTGCTCGCCCTGGGCGGCCTGCTCACCGCGGCCACGCTGACCGGTGGCCCGACGCCACGCGCCGGACACCCGGCCAGCACGGGCCAGCCCGGCTCCGCACCGCTACCCGTCGGACACCAGGCCGGCCCGCGCCTGCTCGCCCGGGCCAGCCTGGGCACCGCCGCGGTAACGTTCAGCCCAGACGGCGCGATGGTGGCCACCGGAGACGTCAACGGGCACGCCTACCTGTGGGACACGGGGTCCGGCCAGCGCATCGCGAACCTGCCCAACTTCGTCAGCGGCCCGGCGACCCGGATCCCCAGCGCCGACTCCGTGGCGTTCAGCCCCAGCGGCGGGATGCTCGCCGTCGGGGACAACGACGGCAGTACCTACCTGTGGAATGTCGCCTCGGCCAAGAACACCGCGGTCCTCACCGACGGGGGCACCAGGGGAAACCGGGCCGTCAATGCCGTGGCGTTCAGCCCGAGCGGTGCGCTGCTCGCCACCGGCGACTGCGATGGCACCAGCTACCTGTGGAACCTCGCCACCATGCGGAACATCGCCGCCTTGACCGACCCGGCACCCGGCGGCAGGTGCGTCACGTCGTTGGCGTTCAGCCCCGACGGCACCATGCTGGCCACGGGCGACACCGATGGCCGCGCCTACCTGTGGAACCTCGCCACCCAGCGGATCACCGCCACCCTGGACAACGGCAGCCCCGTCACCAGCGTCGCGTTCAGCCCCGACGGTACCGAGGTGGCGACCGGAAACAAGCACGGCACGTACCTGTGGATCACCGCGACCGGGCAGCTGGCCGGCAAACTGGTCGCCCCGGTGGGGTTCCGGGACGTCAGCGCGTTGGCCTTTGGCCCCGGCGGCAAGATACTGGCCGCGGGCAACAGCGAGGGCAGCACGGTCCTGTGGAATATCGCGGCCCGGCGCCGGACCGCGACGCTCGTGGACCCGCTGGGAACCGGCGGCAGCCCGACGGGCGTCAACGCGGTAGCGCTCAGCCCGGATGGCTCGACGCTGGCAGTGGGAGACTTCAACGGCACCTACCTATGGAGTATCCGCAGGCCATGACCGTTACACTCGGCTGTGGCCAGGGCCATGGACCGGACGGGAAGGGCACCCTGTTAATGGCGGACTTCACTCCTCGCGTCAATGAGGCCAACCCCGACCCTCGTATCGCGTGCGCGCTCTTGCTTGATACCTCGAGTTCCATGAGCGGCGAGCCGATCAGCCTGCTCAACCAGGGCTTTGACCTGTTCTGCGAGGAAATCAAGAAAGACGAGCTGGCGAAGAAGCGGGCGGAGATCACGGTCATCACCTTCGGCGGGAGCGCCCGCGTCGAGATCCCGTTCACCGAGGGCCGCGACCTGCAGCCGCGCCGGCTGGAAGCCGGCGGTGGCACGCCGATGGGCGCCGCGCTGGACCTCGCCCTGGACCAGCTGGACCAGCAAAAGCAGGCGTACAAGGAGGCGGGGCTGGAGTACTACCGGCCCTGGCTGTTCGTCCTCACCGACGGCGCGCCGACCGACGGCCAGGTCTTCCGCGCCGCCGCCGCGAGACTCAGGCAGGCGGAGGCGGACCGCAGGGTGTCGGTATTCGGCATCGGCGTCGGGGCGTCCGCCAACCTCGCCCGGCTGGCGGACCTGTCCGAGCAGCGGGTCCCCGTCATGCTGGACGGGCTCAGCTTCGGTGAGTTCTTCAGCTGGCTGTCCGCCTCGTTGAGCGCGGCGTCGGCGTCCGCGGCGTTCGGCGCCAGTGACGCGAGCGTCGAGCGGGCCGAGGCGGCGGAGCAGATCCCGCTCCCGCCGGCTGGCTGGGCCCGGGCCTGACCACGGCCGATGTGGAAGGTCATCGGCGCCTCGGTCGCCGGGACGGTGCATCAGGCCACGGGGAGACAATGCGAGGACGCCTGCGGCTGGCGGGCGGGCACGGAGGTGACCTGCCTGGCCGTCGCGGACGGGGCCGGCTCGCGGCCCATGTCCCGCCGCGGCGCGGCGCTGGCGGTGGAAGGCTCGCTGCTGGCGTCGGCTGAGGGCCCGCGTGACGAGGATCCGGCCGCGTGGCTTCGCCTGATCTTCGCCGCCGCACGGGGGCAGATCACCACCCGCGCGCTGGCCGAGGGAAACGATGCGGATGACTACGCGACCACCCTGGCCGTCGCGATCCTGACCGGCTCGGCTGTGGCGGTCGGGCAGATTGGCGACACGATCGCCGTGGCCGGGCGCGCGGGCAGCTATCAGACCCTCACCCCCGCGCCCCGAGCCGAGTACGTGAACGAGACGGCGTTCCTCACCGGCCCCGACGCGCTCGGCGAACTGCGGATCAACGTCACCCCGGCGGCGCGGGCGGACACCGTCTTCCTCGCCACCGACGGCCTGCGCTTCAAGATCTTGGACGACCTGACGACGGCCGCCCCGTTCACGCCGTTCTTCGAAGACCTGGCCGCCTTCGCCCGCTCGCCGCAGGCCTCCGACGACGCGGTCCGCGCGTTCCTCGCGGGCTTGGACGATCAGAGCGGTGACGACAAGACCCTGCTCGCCGCCGTCCGGGGCTGACCGCGCGCGGTCCGGGGCCGACCGCGCCGCGAGGCCGTGGCCGGCGCACCGATGTCGGCGCGGCGCCGGGCGCCCGCGCCGGCCGGCTAGAGCACCGACTGGTTGTGGACGCGGGCCTCACCCGGCGGCGGCGAGCCCGGCAAAAGCGGCTCGGCGGCCCGGGCGGCGTGCATGGCGAGCTTGTCCGTGCCCTTACGGCCGCCGTGGTACTCAGGGAACTCTCCCCGGCCCCGGGCGACCGCTACCACGGCCAGCAGCGCGGCCAGCGGTGAGACCAGCGCGATGAAGTCGGAGGAGGTGAGGCTGCCCAGCGCGACCAGGGCAGCCGCGAACCCGGCGATCAGCACGGCGACCGCTACCAGCCCCCAACCGTTGAGGAACAGCCGCAGCGTGAACGGCGGCGGCGAAGTCACCTGCGGCACGGCGGTGACGGGCTTGGTCCCGCGGCGCTCGGTCATCCCGTCGCGCACCCGCACGATCAGCGTCAGGTCGCCTGGCTGGTCGGCGATCAGGAGCAGTTCGTCGGGATGGGACGGGTCCGGGGACTGCGCGACCGCGCCGCCGCCGGCCGCCCACGCCACCACCTTGCGGCCGCCCGAGGGCCGCACGCGATAGCGCGCCTGCTCGCCGGCGACCACGGTGTCCGGTCCCTCGATGACCACCGGCGGCGCCTGGCCCGCGCCCGGCGCCGCTGCCCCGGCGTTGTGCGGCATCGTTCCGTTCCCCGGCGACGCCGCCCCGTTCGCCGGCGCTGGCGGGCCGTTTCCCGGCGTGCCGTTGCCGCTCCCGGCCTGCTCCCCCCCGGCCGGGGAATCGCGCTGCCCCGGGGTGCCCGCGTCCGGGATCACCAGGAACTGGCGGCGGGCCAACCGTTCGGCGAGCCGGATCTGGCGTGCGTGCACGCTCCACGCCATGGCCACGACGGCGGCGGCGAGCCCGGCCGCGCCGAGCCCCAGCAGCGCGGCAACCGCGGGATGACTCGCGTTGCCTCCGAGAGCTGCGAACATGTCCCCTCCCTGCCGTGGCTAAGCCACGCCGGTGGGCGTGTTGGTACTGTACCAGGATACTATTCAAACATATCATCGAATAGACCGGATCCGCAGACTCCGGTCCGCGGCTAGGCGGCTGAAGCGCGGATCATGCCCGGGGCCGCGAGTCGACGCGAGCGGCTCGCGGTCACCGGGCCCGCAACCGGTCGAGGACGGCCTGGTCGGCGCCGGCCACATCGACGATCTTCTTCCGGCTTGCCGACCCCGTGACCAGCGTCACGGCGTCACGGCGGACGCCGAACGCATCGGCTATCGCGGCCAGCGCCGCCGCGGTGGCCCGCCCGTCCACGGCCCGCGGGGTCACCCGCACCACCAGCGCCCCGTCGTGCTCCCCGCCCACGCCCGGGCGCGCGGACCCGGGGCGGACCCATACCGTCAGCCGCATCTCCCCAGTGTGCGCCCGGCCCGGCGCTCAGTCCGGCGTGCCGGATCGCATGGACGCGCCGGTATCCCAGCCGGGCAACGCCGCCCGCTCCCAGCGCGGGGATATTCGTTTCTGGCGGCGGAAAACTGACCATGCCGGGCCAACGGCATGGCCGTCGGCCCGGTACCGTCTCCAGCGCGGCACGATTCGGCCAGAATCGCGCGACCGGAGCGCTTCGCCCGGGCGCTCGTTTGCCGGGGAATGCGATTAACGGGCCGCAACCTGCCCATAATCGGAGACCCTCCGTACCCACGGCACTCGCGGCAGCACTGGCCGTGAGTAAAAGGCGTGCCCCGGCGGCGCCGCCTAGTGCGCGGCGCGATACCTGGCGAGCACGTCCGCCGGGATGCGTCCCCGGGTCGAGACCTTGATGCCCTGCTCACGCGCCCATGCCCGGACATCAGACTGGTCGTGCCTGGGCGACCGCGGACCGCGACCGGCCCGCCGGGAGGACGGCACCTTGCGCGCCGCTTCAATGTAGGGGCCAATCGCTTTCGCGAACTGGTCGGCGTGCTTCTTGCTCAGGTCGATCTCATAGTCGGTGCCGCCAAGACCGAACCTAACCGTGCCCTCGGCCTCGCTGCCGTCAATGTCGTCTACGTACAGGACCTGTGTCCGCTGCACCATCTGCCGCGCTCCGATCTGGCATTTGATATTGGCTCGGCCATCAGTGTAGGTGATCATTCATGCTGGCCGCACCATTCATCGCTGATTCAGCATGCCCAAATTCCGTTGGGCGCGATGTTTCTCGGGCACAGTGCCACCGGAACCAACCCGTTGTATCAGGACCGGCACTTCCGCTCTTAACCAGGGCGCCGATACGTAGTTATGTGGCCGGCGCGGCTCCCGTCCTGCTCACCGGGCGGGCCGAGCCCCGATCTTCCAGACCACGGCGTCCTCCTGACCGGGGCAGTAGGCTATGCCCCAGTGAATCCGTGCCGTATACAGACTGGTCAATGGCTGGGGGCAACCACATGGTTACCGGCAGCGGCAGCGAGCCACCGCCGTTCGATACCAGCGTGGCGCACGTCGCCCGGGTCTATAACTACTGGCTGGGCGGTAAGGACAATTTCGCCGCCGACCGGGCAGCGGGCGACCAGGCGATCAAGGCGTTTCCCGACATCCCGTTGTCCGCGCGCGCGAACCGGGCGTTCCTGGCGCGGACGGTGCGGTTCCTGGCCGGGGAAGCCGACGTCCGGCAGTTCCTGGACATCGGGACGGGCATTCCTTCGGCGAACAACACCCACGAGGTCGCCCAGTCGGCGGCACCGGCGTCGCTGGTCGTGTACGTGGACAACGACCCGATCGTGCTGTCGCATGCCCGCGCGCTGCTGGCCAGCGACCCGGCGGGCGCCACCGACTACATCGACGCCGACCTGCGGGATCCGCAGCACGTCCTGGCGCAGGCGGGAGGGCTGCTGGACTTCAGCCGCCCGGTCGCGCTGATGCTGATGGCCGTTCTGCAGCACCTCGACGACGAGGACTCCCCGTACCGGATCGTCCGAACGCTGGTGGATGCCCTGCCGCCGGGCAGCTACCTGGCGATGTCACACCCGGCCAAGGACATCAACGCCGAGGCCATGGCCAGGATGGCCGACAGCCTCAACAAAATGATGGCGGAGAAGGTCACCTTCCGTGACCGGTCCGCCGTGGCCAGGTTCTTCGACGGGCTGGACCTGGTGGAGCCCGGATTGGTACAGGCGTCGAAGTGGCGGCCAACCAGCGACAGCGAGGCGGCCAGCCCCGCGGCCCTGTGGGGTGGCGTGGCGCGTAAGCCCTGATCCCCGTGCCCAAGGCGCCGCCCTACGGCCGCCAGTTCGCCCAGTCAGCTCGCCCGGCGGTCCAGGCGCTGCAAGAGGTCGTGAGCGGCTAGCTCGATCTCCTTGTGCCGCCACTCCGCCGCCCGGTACTGGCTGGCGATGATGCCCATCCGGTGCAGCCGACGGAAATCCCCGAAGACGAACGCGTACCGGGCCTTGATGTGGTCGGTGGCGCCGTCGGTGAGGCCCAGATGCCATCGGGCGTATTCCTCCCACGAGTGCGACTTGAGGAACGCGTTCTGGTCGCTGGCTCGGGGCTGTACCTTCCCCCAGTCGCTGCTGAGCACGTACTGGCCGGTGTCGATCAGGTGCTGGGCCCACGCCACGCCGTCTGGGTTCACCGAGTACGCAGCCACCGCAGTTTCCTCCCCAGACATCGCGTGGGCAATCCGGCGGCGCGGGACGGGTTCAGTTGGACGGAGCCGCGTTGCGGCCGTCGCTGTCGGCGCGGACTCGGGCACCCGCGCACATGAGCGCTAGCGTAGCGTTACCTGGGTGGCTGGAAGCCAGTAGTCCGCGCCATGCCCGCCGCGCGGCCCTTCGCCGCCGCCACCAGGGCCATCTTGCGCGATGCCTCGTCGATCATCTCGTCGCCCAGCATGGCCGCCCCCCGCGCGCCGCCTTCGGCCGAGGTGTACCAGTCGTACGCGTCAAGGATCAGCTCCGCGTGGTCGTAGTCCTCCTGGGACGGGGAGAAGATCTCGTTGGCGGCGGCGATCTGGTCCGGGTGCAGCACCCACTTTCCGTCAAAGCCAAGCGCCGCCGCCCGCCTGGCCGCGGCGCGGAACCCGTCGGTGTTGCGTACTTGCGGATAGGGGCCGTCGATCGGCTGCAGGTTCCGCGCCCGGGCGGCCACCAGGATGCGCATGAGGATGTAGTGATAGGCATCGGCGGGATATCCCGGCGGCTGCTCCCCGACCACCAGCGACCGCATCCCGACGGAGGCCATGAAGTCCGCGGGACCGAAGATGACGGTCTCCAGCCGGGGTGAGGACCCGGCGATGGCCTCGACGTTCACCAGGCCCACGGCGCTCTCGATCTGGGCTTCGATGCCGATCCGGCCGACTTCGAAGCCCATCGCCTTTTCGATCTGGGTGAGCAACAGGTCGAGCGCCTGGACGTCGGCGGCGCCGGCCACCTTGGGCAGCATGACGCAGTCCAGGCTGTCCCCGGCCCCCTCGACCACCGTGATCACATCCCGGTAGGTCCAGTGCGTGCTCCAGTCGTTGACCCGGACGGCGCGGGTCTTGCCGCCCCAGTCGCCGTTGTTCAGCGCATCGACGATCGCGTGCCGGGCGCTTTCCTTCACCAGTGGCGCGCAGGCGTCCTCGAGGTCCAGGAACACCTCGTCTACCGGCAGGCCCTGGGCCTTCTCAAGGAAGCGCGCGCTGCTGCCGGGAACCGCAAGGCAGGAGCGGCGCGGGCGCAGCCGGTTCATCGCGTGCCGTGGCTAGCTGCCGATGGGCCGGGCCGCCGCCGCGCCTTCCAGCATCGTCTCGGCCACGATGTTGAAGGCGAGAATCCAGGCCTCGCGGGTCGGGGCGTCGAACTCCTCGCCCAGGAGGCCCGCGAGCGCGGCGATAAGGGAATCGCCGACGGTCTGGTAATCCGCGGCCCGCACCCCGTAACCGACGTGGCGGGCGCCGAGGGCCCGGGTGTGGGTGAGCAGTTCGTCCAGCCGGGGCATGGTCTGCACGATCTCGGTGAGCTTCTGGGCAAACCTGA
>Ga0306924_10002392_pt1 | contig 17695 bp, 19 predicted proteins | sample sta12Can44000111_FD_203756 | JGI IMG/M metagenome (GOLD analysis project Ga0306924, IMG submission 203756) | Lab enrichment of tropical soil microbial communities from Luquillo Experimental Forest, Puerto Rico - statanox.12C.anox.44.000.111 (v2)... | ecosystem: Environmental > Terrestrial >...
CGATGCAGCCAACGCCACCGCGGTCGCCCGCCCCAGACCGGACGCGCCGCCGCTGACGATCGCCGCCTGCCCTTCTAAGTTCATGCGTCTTTTCCTCCTCAGCGGCGTTCGCCCGGGCGTCCCAGCCGCTCGCCAGCCGGGCCTCGCGGTGCGCGACATAGACCGACGAGCCGGCGATGATGGCAGCGCCGATCCAGGTCCACAGATTAGTGACCTCGCCAAACCACACGAAGCCGATCAGCGCCGCAAACGGCAAGCGCGCGAACTCGAAGGGTGCGCAGGCGCTGGCATCGGCCGCAGCGAGCGCCCGCGCGACCGAGATGTGCGCAATCGTCCCGAGGGCGCCGAGCCCGACCAGCGCTCCGAGTGTCGACGGATCCGGCCACTGCCAAACAAACAGCGCCGGGATCAGCGACAGCGGCGTGAGATAAATCATAAACAACGCCACGATTCTGCTTGGAGGCTCGCTGCGCGCCAGGAACTTGACGGTGATGTTGTTCATTGCCGCTGTCGCTGCGGACAGCAGCAAGATCAACAGGTTGGCGTCTAGCCGCTCGCTGCCCGGCCGCATGATGACGAGCACGCCAAGGAATCCGAGCAGGACCGCGCTCCAGCGACGAAGCCTGACATCCTCGTGTAGCACTAGAGCGGCGGCGAGGGTGGCGAACAGCGGCGCGGTGAAGTTGACGGCAGTGGCCGTTGCCAGCGGCACCACCGTGATCCCATAAAACCAGGTCGCCATCGACACGACTCCGACGCCGGCCCGCAACAGGTAGAAGCCTTTGTTGCGGCTGCGCCAGAGAGCCGGACCGCTGCGGACGACCCAGGGAGCCAGAAGCACAAGTCCGAAGAGACACCGAAAGAAAGCGACCTCGAATGGATGCATCGCGTGGGCGGCGACGCGAATCAGCACATTCATCATCACCGAGCAGATGCCGCTGAGCAGAATCCACAGCGCCGCGCGCGTAATCGGTGTCAGCCGCGGCGCGGTCAGCGAAGGCATTCGAAACCGGCCGGCCCATTTGCCAGCGATACGTACAGCGGCAGAGGGCACAGCAGCGAGATTAGTGTAGCGGCACGGTGAGGATGACCGTCGCCAGCTCCGTCCCCGGGTTTAGCTTGCCGATGCCGGCGTTTGACATGTGATAAAATCCGGCCCCGAGGCGGACCAAATTGTCGAAACGATAATCGAATTCTACGCCGGTCCGGAATTCGCAATGAGCCCCGAGGTCTATGCCGCTGCCATGCTCGAAATACCCAACCGCCGCAGTCGGAGTAATCACCCATTTCCCGGCGAAATTGATGTCAAAGCCGAAGCCGCCGTAACCATAAAAGGCGCCTTTGCCGGTGCCCATAACGCCGATGAACGGCGCCACAATCCATAGCACATCGCCGAAGCGGTATTCGCTCAACACCAGCCCGGTGGCTCCGGCGCCCGGCTTCTTATTGTCGGGCAGCACGTCGAACGCACCGCCGCCCAGCGCGATGCGTGGTGGATCGGCCGGAGAGCCCAGGGCGATTTGCGAACCCAACATAATTTGCGCGGCTGCAGGATGTGGCCCGGCGATGCCGAAGATCAGAAACAGGACCACACCGACGTTGCGAATTACTCTCACGCTCAAAATTTTCCCCCGCTCGACCCCACGATGGTTGCGATACCGGCGCTATCCTAATACGCAACCGGCGCTACACAAGAAAAACTATTCGGCGAGCGAGCTTAAAGCCGCTTCATTTGCTCGGTCGCCAGCACCAATTGCTCGCGTATGCCCGGCTCCATCGCGGAATGGCCGGCATCCGGAACGATCATATATTTTGCGTTGGGCCAGGCTCGGGCGAGTTCGTCGGCGCTACGGATCGGGCAGACCATGTCGTAACGGCCTTGAACGATAATCCCGGGCAAGTGGCGAATCTGCCCGACCCGGGCGATCAGATCCCCTCGGCCGGTAAAGAGATGCCGGCTGAAGAAATGCGCTTCGATTCGCGCCAGGCCCAAAGCGAGGCGGTCCTCTCCAAAAGCGGCCACCGTTTCAGGGTTGGGCAGCAATGTCGAACACGCCCCCTCGTAGGTGCTCCAGGCCCGCGCCGCCGGCATGTGCACGCGCGGATCAGGGTCGAGCAAGCGACGGTAATAGGCGCCGAGGATGTCGTGACGCTCTGCTTCGGTGAGAAAGCCGGAGAAAGCGCGCCAAGCCTCGGGAAATACCCGGTGCAAACCATAGAGAAACCACTCGACCTCTTCGCGCCGGCACAGAAATATGCCGCGCAGAACCAGTCCGATGCAGCGGGAGGGCTGGGTTTCGGCATAATGCAAGGCCAGGGTCGAGCCCCAAGAGCCGCCGAACACCAACCATTGTTCGATGCCGAGCGCAACGCGCAGGCGCTCGATGTCGGCTGCCAGATGGGCAGGCGAGTTGTCGACGATCTCGCCGAGCGGCGTCGAGCGGCCGGCGCCGCGCTGGTCGAAGATGACGATCCGCCAGTATTCCGGGTCGAAGAAGCGGCGGTGAACCGGGGTGGCGCCGGCGCCCGGGCCACCGTGCAGAAACAGTGCCGGCACGCCGCGCGGATTTCCCGATTGCTCCCAATACATCGTGTGCTGCGCGTCGAGCCGCAGAGTGCCGGTTCGATAAGGCTCGATTGGTGGGAACAAATCGCGGCGGCTCATCATTGCGAGCCAGTTTACGAGGCCGTGCCACGATCACCTAGCGGCCAACACCGTCTGCGATCGCCGCCCGCGGGCAAAAACAGCGGCGCAGCGCCGCTCACCTTCAGCTAATCTGAAGGCGGCTCACCCTCGGGCAGGCGGACGCTGCGGACCATTGCCGCGAAGCCCCGCTGTTCGTTGCCGGGATAATGGGTTCGACCGATCATGAGATCTCCCGCGCTGCTGGTCCACTGCATCGGTAACAGGCCCATCTTGACGACATGGTTCTCGATCTCCGCGATGGCGGCGGCTCGCGTCCAATCCAGCGGGTCGCTATCCCACATACCGCCAAAGACCTCGGCATGGCCGATCGGGAATATCGCCGCTGCCCACACGCGTCTGTCGTCCATGCCGCGGTTTCTCCGTTAACCATAATCGCGTGAGCTTACGCCTTATCAGTAACGCTGGCCACGGAGCTTCGCGCAACGCAGGTGTGGCTGTTACATAATTCCGTGAATTTAACGTTTCGCTGACTGAGGCGTGCAGTGGGGACGCCGCCGCTCAACGAAGCGAGGACACCCGCCTTTCGGCGGCTGCGCCGGCGACGTCGATCTCCTTGACAAGCTTTTGCGCCATCGCGTCGGCGAAGGAATTGAAATCCTTGACGACGAGCAAAAACGAGTTTGGTCCACCGACCACGTTCTGCTGGTAGTAGAGCGGCAACCCGCCGGGCGGCTGGGTGTGTGCGGAGTACCCCAGATTGGGCTTGTCGTTGATGATCGCCAACCCGTTGATGGTGACCCCGCGGGCGATCGCGTCATCGCGCGCCTCGATGACGGGGCGGCCGGAATTGTTCGTCCCATCGCCGGAGATGTCGATGATGCGGCGGGCCGCCTGCCATTTCGAAGTGGCGAAATGCGCCATTGCGAAATCGATCGCGGCGCTGATCGAGGTTCGCCCCATAAACGAGCGCGGTGCGGCAAGGATCGCTGCGGCCATTCCGCCGGCATCCTCTTCGTCTCTGATCTCGTTCCAATCGACGACGACCTGCTGGTCCTCATCGCCCGACCATTCGATAAAGCAAACGCCGATCGCGGCGCCCGGCCGGCCGCGAATGGCCTGCAGGACGCGCGGATCGCTCAGCGCGGCAGCGTAGCCTTTGCGCTGCAGATCGAATTCGCCGTCATCGATGCTCCGAGAAACATCGGCCGCGAGGATCACTTCGAGGTCGACGCCGGCAGCATGCGATTGCCCGACAAGCGAAAATAACCCCGCACATGCGATCGCAATCAGGACAGGTCTCATCAGCATCTTTCTCCGATGCGCTACCTCCAGGATAGGGCCAGCGCCGATGATGCGAAAGTGGTTCGCACGGCGTATCGAGTGTTATAATATCTCATAAGTGTGTGTCCCGCCCAAATTGGACATAGGCTGGCTCGGGGAGGTGAACCTCGGAGCGGACTTGAGCTTCCTCGCGAGGAACCGGCACCCACCGCGTCGGTTCACGGCGCTCGTTGCCGTCTTTGCAGTCATTTTCCAGGCGCTTCTGTTTGCCTGGCACCACCATGAGCTGCCCTTTGTTTTGCGAGGCGCGCCCGTCGCAGTGGCCGCGGCAACCGGCTCGGCGGCACCGGCCTTGGCCGACCGCGACTGCCCAATCTGCTTCGCCGTTGCTCACCACGGCGCCGTCCCAGTCGAACTATTCGCGACGCTGCTGCTGAAAGTCTCGGTGCTGCGGCAGCTTCCACCGCCAGCGCCCGCCGAGTTCCGCACCCCCTATCTCCTTTTCCGCTCCCGCGCACCGCCTCGGGCCTGAGGTCGCCTCTAAACAATTGACCGACAGCCGCGGAACTGCCCGCGGTGCGCCCCGAATCCGAAGAGGAACTCGATGAGCAACCCGATCCGCGCGCTTGCGTGGCGCGCCCTTATTGCCTTGCCATTTGTCTTTATAGCGCTCTTCTTTGCCGGTCGCATCGGGGCGCAGGAAACCCCGCCCCCCGAAGGCGGCCTATCGCTCGATCTGGACGTCGTTGCCAGGCAGCTCGATATCGCGCGCAGCACCATTCAGCCGAGCCTTGGCGCCACGGTCTTTGATTTCAGCCGGCAGGCGATCGAAACGCAGCCGCAAGGCGACAACCAGCCGTTCAACCGGCTGCTGCTCCAGGCTCCCGGTGTCGCGCAAGATTCGTTCGGCCAACTCCATGTGCGCAACGATCACGCCAACCTGCAATTCCGCATAAACGGAGTTCAATTGCCGGAAGGGATCAATGTTTTTGGGCAGGCATTGCAGACACGGCTCGCTAATTCCGTGGCGCTGATCACTGGCAGCCTTCCGGCGCAGTACGGTTTGCGCACAACCGGGATTATCGACATCCAGACCAAGACCGGGACCCTCGATCCGGGTGGTTCGGCGACGATGTATGGCGGCTCACAGGGGACGCTCCAACCGAGCGCCGAATGGGGCGGCCGGGTCGGGCAGATCGACTATTACTTCACCGGCGAATACCTGCGAAACAAGGAGGGTATCGAGAACCCGGCTCCCACCTTCAATGCTATCCACGACTGGTCCGAGCAGCCAAAGGGGTTTGGTTATGTGTCCGGGATTATCGATCCGACGTCGCGATTGACTGCCATTTTTGGTGCATCGCGCAGTCAATTCCAAATCCCGCAAGTCGCGGGCCAGACTCCGAGCCTCGGGCTCACCGTAAACGGCATCACCGATTTTGCCTCGATCGCCTTGAACGAGAACCAGCGCCAGATCAACAATTTCGGCATCCTCGCCTGGCAGAAGCACGTCGGCGATATCGATTTCCAGATCGCCGGGTTCTCCCGATACAGCAGTGCCTACTTCTCTCCGGGGGATCCCACGGGCGATCTCCTGTTCAACGGCATCGCCCAGACCGCGTACCGGCAGAGCTGGGCAAGCGGCGTGCAAGGCGATGGGAGCTGGAGGGCGGCCCCCGAACACACGGTTCGTAGCGGCTTTTACATCCAACGAGAGCGCTCGCCGTTCAGCACCACCTCGAATGTTCTGCCAGTCGACGAGACCGGTGCTCAAACGAGCGACCAGCCGCTCTCGATCTCTGACTCGGGAAGCAAGACCGGGTGGATCTACAGCTACTATCTGCAAGACGAGTGGAAGATCATTCCGTCCTTGACCCTCAATTTTGGGGCACGTTACGACCAATTCGCCGAGTTTGTCAGCGAGCGACAGCTGAGCCCGCGCGCTAACTTAGTGTGGCAGCCGACCGAGGAGACAGCATTCCATGTAGGCTATTCGCGCTATTTCACGCCGCCCCCCTTCGAGCTGATCGCATCCCCGACGATCGCTCTTTTTGCTAACACGACCGCAGCACCGGCCGTCACACTCGATTCGCCGCCAAAAGCCGAGCGAGCGCATTATTTCGATGTCGGCGCTACTCAAATTATTTTGCCCGGGCTCAAGGCAGGGATCGATGCCTATTACAAGATCGCCAGCGATTTAATCGACGAAGGGCAATTCGGTGCACCGATCTTCTTTACGCCGTTCAATTACCAGAAAGGATGGGTCAAAGGCGTCGAATTGACGCTTAGCTACGACATCGACAATTGGTCGTTCTACGGAAATTTCGCGGTCTCCCAAGAACTCGCAAAAAACATCATTTCAGGCCAGTTCAACTTCTCTCCAGACGACTTGGCCTTTATAGCTACTAATGCTATTCACACCGACCACGACCAGACTTACACGTCCTCGGCCGGTATCAAGTATAAGCTTCCCACTTGGAACACCCGTTTTGCCGTCGACCTGACTGCCGCCAGCGGGCTCAGGACGACTAACCCGGGAGGATCCCCGAATGGGGCTGCCCTGCCGGGTTATCAGCAGGTTAATTTCAGTATCGTCCAGCCGATCGATACCGGCATCTATAAGGGGCTGGAGCTGCGCTTTGACGTCATCAACTTGCTCGATCAGGTCTATCAGATTCGCTCCGGCACCGGGCTCGGCGTATTTGCTCCGCAATTCGGCCCGCGCCGCACCTTCCTTGCTGGTCTGACCCAGCGCTTCTAAGCCCGCCGCGGACCCGCCACAATCATCCCGCTTGGGTGTTAACGAGCGAAGTTCAGAGGCCAACCGTGAACGACCCCGTCGCGTCTCTCAATATTGTCAAGCTGTTCCTCAACGCCGACCCCGTCGTCAAGGGTGTCCTGTTGTTGCTGCTCGCGTGCTCGGTGTGGAGCTGGGCGGTGATTATCGACAAGCTGTGGCGCCTTAAAGCCGCCAGCCGCTCTGCTCGCGAGCACGAGGCGCGGGCCGCCGCGGCGAGCTCACCACAAGATCTCGCGGCGACCGAAGTCCGCCGCCAGACCGCCGATCCCGCGGGTCTAGTTCTCTTGGCGGGCCTCAGCGAGAGCACGGCTCAGCCGCGACTGCCGGCCGAAACTGTCGGCGAGCGGCGCGAGCGCATCGAGCGGGCGATGCGGCTCGCCCTGAATGCCGAGCTGCGGCGCCTCGAGGTGCGCCTGCCGTTTCTGGCGACGCTAGGCTCCGCCGCGCCATTCATCGGGCTCTTCGGCACGGTTTGGGGCATAATGCGTAGCTTCGAGGGGATCGCGGCAGCGAACAACACGAGCCTTGCGGTGGTGGCGCCGGGGATCGCCGAGGCCCTGTTTGCGACCGCGATGGGGCTTGCCGCGGCGATACCGGCGGTTGTCGCCTACAATAAGTTCACCGTCGACCTCGGCCGCTTCGCGGGCCGCATGCAGGGGTTGATCGGGCGGTCTGGTGGTCTGCTCGCCCGCGGCAGCGCGGAGGCCTGACGATGGCGTTCACCTTGCCCCCCTCAGGCGAAGCCGGCGAGGACCGCTATACGCCGCTCGCCGAGATCAACGTCACGCCGATGGTCGACGTCATGCTGGTGCTGCTGGTCATTTTCATGGTGACAGCTCCGCTGCTCACCGTCAGCGTGCCGCTCGATCTACCAAAGTCAAAGGTTACGACGTTGACCGAGCCGAAGAAGCCGGTCGTGATCAGCCTCAATCACGAAGGCGAGATGTTCATCGGCAGCGACCGCATCGATCCGGCTGATCTCGAGCAGCGGCTCGCCGGTCTTGCTGCCGAGGACGCGGACCGGATCGTCTACATACGCGGAGACCGGACGATCAGTTATGCGCAGCTGATGGACGCGCTCGGCATCGTCAACCGCGCCGGCTTCTCGAAGGTCTCGCTGGTTGCCGAGGCGATCGCCTCCAAGTGACCGAAATTAAGCTTCCTCTAGCCTTCTCGGTGGTGGCCCACGCGATCGGTGTGGCGCTGCTGATCCTTCTGATGAGCAGGGCGTCTCCGGTGCCGGAGCCGATCGCCAAGGGCGGGATCGAGGTAGTATTCGCGCCGCCACCGGCACCCGAGCCGGCTCCGGTGGCGACGTCGCCGGCCGAACCCGAGCCTCCTCCAACGCCGGCCGAGCCTCAGCCGCCGCCGGAACCGCCACAACCGCAGCCATCGACAGTGGCGACAGAACCGCTTCCGCCAGCACCCGAATCGCCGTCCGCGGTCAGCGAGCCTCCGCCGCCTCCGCCGCCCAACAAAGTCGCGGTAAAAAAGCCGCCGAAGCCGTCGCTGCGGCGGCAGGAGATGCCGCGGCCGACCGAGGCTTACACCCCGCCCCTACCCGCTCAACCGGCGCCGCCGCAAGCCGCATCGGTGCCGGCCCCGCCACCCCAGACTGCTGCGGCCGCGACCGCGATGCCGGCGCCTATTCCTTCACCCGCGGCCGTCGCCGGATACCGCGCTCTGCTCAGCGCCTGGCTCGAGAGCCACAAGCGCTACCCCGAGTCGGCGCGCGAGCGCGGTGAAGAGGGACACGCCGTGCTCCGTTTTCTGGTCGACCGCAGCGGCCGGGTGCTCGACTACGCTATAACCTCGAGCTCTGGCTACACTGATCTCGACCACGCGGTGGAGGAGATGATGTCTGGTGCCACCTTGCCGCCCTTTCCGGCAGGAATGCTCGAGCCGCGGATGGAAGTGTCGGTGACGATCCGCTTCAGCCTGCGCCGCTAGTTCTCAGTCGAGCGCTGTCGCGAGGGCCCGCGGGGTTCGGGAATAACCGGCGGCAAAGTGTGTTGTTACGGCGTGCGGACGCCGGAGTGACGGCGTGCGCGTTAAAACGAAGGGTAATCGAGACGTAAGTTTTTCGTGATGGGTGTGATGGAGTTCACACTTCTGCCGCTGTGGACAGTCGATCCTTTGTCGGATTTGCGACACCAGCAGCGGGAAGGACGTATTTGATGCCCCGTTATGCTCACGGTAGAAGCATTCTAAACAGCGGAGTGACGCCCCAGTCTCTGCTGAGCAGGGTGAAACCAGGGCTCGGCACCCGCCGCTGCTCGAATGCCTGATCGAGTGCCATGCAATCGGGCTGACGGTAAGCTCTCGTTAACTAATTTTGGTAATCCTGATTAACCAAGGCCCCGCCGGTCAGAGGGACCGGCCGAACCCGGAGGTTCCTATGCGCGTGCTTTTGGTCGAGGACGATGCAACAACCGCCACCAGCATCAAGATGATACTGGAAAAGGAAAACTTTATTTGCGACACGACCGACCTTGGCGAAGATGGTCTGGAGATCGGCAAGATCTATGATTACGACATCATCCTTCTTGATTTGATGTTGCCCGATATCGACGGTTACGAAGTGTTGCGCCGTCTGCGCGCGGCGCGAGTCCGTACGCCAATTCTGATCCTCTCCGGCCTTGCTGAGCTCGACCACAAGATCAAGGGACTGGGCTTCGGCGCCGACGACTTCCTGACAAAGCCGTTTGACCGGCGCGAGTTGATCGCGCGAATTCAGGCGATCTTGCGCCGTTCAAAGGGTCACTCGGAGTCGACCATCCGCACGGGTAAGCTCGTCGTCAATCTCGACACTCGCGTTGTTTCGGTCGACGGTCAGCCGGTTCACCTGACCGGCAAGGAGTACGGGATCCTCGAGCTGCTCAGCCTGCGCAAAGGTACGACATTGACGAAGGAGATGTTCCTCAACCACCTCTACGGCGGGATGGATGAACCCGAGCTCAAGATTATCGATGTCTTCGTCTGCAAGCTGCGCAAAAAGCTCGCTCAAGCGACCGGCGGCAGCCATTATATCGAGACGGTATGGGGGCGCGGCTACGTGCTGCGCGATCCGGTTGTAATGCCGACCCCCACGAGCACCGGCGCCGATGATGCCGCCGCCCGGCGAGGTACAGCGGCCGCCTAGATACCGCTTGCGATGGCGGTCAGCCGAACCCGTCCCGGCTCCGCCGTCGCGATCAGACGGCAGCCTAATGTTTTGGCAAGCAGGCCGGTGAAGTAGGGCTGGACCGTCCGGGCGGTAAGTTCGGTGACCGGCGGGGTGAGCATTAGTGCCGCATGCGCTTCGGCCGTCAGAGCGGCGGCTTCGCCGGCTGCTTCGATCGTGAGCGGATTGGCGCTAACCGCCAGCCGCCCGCCGCGGGGCAAAGTATCAGCCCCGACCGGTAGCAGGTTGCAGGCCAGTTTCTGCCAGTGGGGTGACATCGTGCGAGCGCTGTCGGCATAATCGAAGGCGATACTTCTCGCTGCGAAAAGCGCGGTGGCAAGTTCATGGGGGGGCGGGCCGGTGCTCGCGCCGAGACGGCTGAAGCCATAGGCGAAGCGGTAGAATTGCAGCCGATTGCGGGCACGATGCGCGCTGTCGCTGACCAGCGCAACCGCATCGCGGACAAAGCCCGGCCCAGGTGGAGTCCCTGCTTCCAGGTCTTCATCGAGCAACTCGATGCCGTTGTTGATCGCGGCGACCGGTCCGCTCAGCTCATGGCAGAGTCGGGTGGTGAGCAGCTCCAGAATGCGCATCTCGATCAGCGGGCCTTCGTCGACGCCGGCACTGTTAATCGACGTAGTCTGATCGTCAGCGCCGATAAGCGCCGCACTCGGCGCGAAGCGTTCTACACTCTGTCGGGGCATCGCAAATCAACTGATCGAGGTGCAAAGCCTCCTTCGTAAGCCCCGGGCGTCAGCCAACCGTCCACGCGAGAGATGGGGAGCCATAGTAATCAGCGCTTGGGGAACTTCAGCAGCTCGGCGGCCGCTTCGAGATCCTCCGGACGGTTGGCGTTGAAGAACGGGTCGATCGGGCGATCAGCGAACGGGACCGTAACGAGGCGATGGCGCGCCGTCCATTCATCAACTTTACGGATGCGGTCATCGACAATCGCGCGGCGCAGGTCCTCGCGCAGCCGCAGCGGCCAGAGCCCAAACACCGGGTGGGCGCGGCCGGCCGAGGCGGCGCAAGCCAGATCCGCCTCCGCGGCTTTGTGCGCTGCCGTGAGACGGGCAACGAGATCGACCGGCAGAAACGGCGCATCCGTTGCGACGCTCGCGATGAAGGCGCAGTCGGGGCGGTGTACTGCAGCCCAATCGAGCCCTGCCAGCACCCCGGCGAGCGGCCCGGCGAAATCGGGTATGCTGTCGGCCACAACGGGCAAAGCAAATTCTGCAAAGCGGGCGGGGTCGCCGTTGGCGTTGAGCACGAGTGCGTCGACTTGCGGCTGCAGCCGCGCGATAACCCGTTCGAGCAGCGATACCCCGTCAAGCACACACAAGGTCTTGTCGCCGCCCCCCATGCGCCGCGACTGTCCACCGGCGAGCAATACGCCGACGACCTTCACGCTGCGTCTTCCTCGATGCTGGCCTTTCGGGACAGGCGCGGATGCTCGTCCTCGACGGTCCGGAGATCGTCGTCGAAAACGATGCGCTCGCTCCCGGCGAGCGCCACGAAGCGCTTTCCCTTTGCGCGGCCGATGAGCGTCAGCCCTGCTTGTCTGGCGAGATCGACCCCCCACGCGGTAAAGCCGGAGCGCGAGATCAGGATCGGGATGCCCATCTGGACAGTCTTGATCACCATCTCCGAGGTCAGCCGCCCGGTGGTGTAGAAGATCTTGCCGGCAGGGGAGATACGGTGCACGTGCATGTAGCCGGCGATCTTGTCGATCGCGTTGTGCCGGCCGACATCCTCCATGTAAATCAGCGGCCGGTCTTCCTCGCATAAGACGCAGCCGTGGATCGCGCCGGCCGCCAGATAAAGGCTCGGCACGGTGTTGATCTTGCGTGTCAATGCATAGAGCCAGGAGGTACGCAGCATGGCATCGGGGTCGAGCCGGACCTCGTCGAACTTCTCCATCAAATCGCCGAAGACGGTTCCCTGGGCGCAGCCGGAAGTCAGCGTTTTCTTTTTGAGCTTGTCCTCGAAATCGGTCTCGTGGTCGGTCCGGACGACGACCGTTTCGAGCTCTTCGTCGTAGTCGACGCCAATGATGGTGTCCTCGGCGCGCAGCATGTTTTGATTGAGCAGATACCCGACAGCGAGGTAGTCGGGATGGTCGCCAATCGTCATCATCGTGACGATCTCGCGCCTGTTCAGAAACAGGGTTAGCGGCCGCTCCATGACGACGGCGGTCTCGACGGACCGGCCTTCGTGGTCGACGCCGTTGACCCTGCGGGTCAGCCGCGGATCCTCGGGCTGCGGGCGGACGGCAAATTCCTGCATGTCTCGATGATGGGTCGGGACGGCTTTCGCTGCAAGCCGGTTGGTACCATATTGGGACGGTCATGACGGATCTGAAGACGCTCTATGAAACCGATACGGTAGCGTGGTCCGAGCAACGGGCGGCAGCGCTGCGTGCTGCCGGGCGCGGCGGCTCTACATCGACCGCATCCTGGACGATAGCCCCGGTCTGAAGCGTGAAATCCCGCGTCTGATTGAGAAAGACGCAACGGGGGCCGTTCAGCTCGCAATTCTCGATTTGGAGGAGCACGGCGAAATCGACCAGATGGAATCGCCGGCGATCAGAAACACGTCCTATACCGAGGACCATGTTTTGGGCGATTGGTCCCCGGAAGTACCGCCGCGGTAGGGTGAGAGAGCGCATGACGAGATCGGGGGCGACATTTACGCGCCGCGCTCCTATGTTAACGAGGCGAGCCGCGGTGCGAGAGAGCGTAGGCACGTAGGCATGATAGACCCATTCGGACGAACCATCACTTATCTGCGCGTATCGGTCACCGATCGCTGCGACTTCCGCTGCGTCTATTGCATGGCGGAAGAGATGACGTTTCTGCCGAAATCCGAACTGCTCACTCTCGAGGAGCTCGACCGCGTAGGCAGCGCTTTCGTCCGGCTTGGCGTCAGAAAACTCCGCCTTACCGGCGGCGAACCGCTCGTGCGGCGCAACATCTTGACCCTGTTCCGCTCGCTCGGCCGTCATATCGGCACCGGCGCGCTCGACGAGCTGACTTTGACGACCAACGGCAGCCAGCTTGCGCGCTATGCCGGCGAATTGCGTGATTGCGGGGTACGCCGGATCAACGTCTCGGTGGATACCCTCGACCCGGCTAAATTCACGGATATTACGCGCCGCGGCCGTCTCGACGTCGTGCTCGAAGGCTTGGCCGCAGCAAAAGCCGCCGGACTCGCGGTCAAGATCAATACGGTTGCGTTGCGTGGTGTCAACGACGACGAGTTCGATGACCTTGTGGCGTGGACCGGCGAGCAGGGCTTTGACCTCGTTTTCATCGAAGTGATGCCGATGGGCGACATCGGCGGCGAAAACCGGGTCGATCAATATCTGCCGTTGTCGTTGGTGCGTGCCCGATTGCAGCGGCTCTGGACCCTGGACGAGACCGACTACCGAACCGGCGGGCCCGCGCGCTATGTCACGGTGCGCGAGACGGGACGTCGGCTCGGCTTTATCACGCCGTTGACCCACAATTTCTGCGAGAGCTGCAATCGGGTCCGGCTCACCTGTACCGGAACCCTCTATATGTGCCTTGGCCAGGAGGATGCGGCTGACCTCCGTACCCCGTTGCGGCAATCCGAAGGCGACGAGCTCCTCGAAGCGGCGATCCGAGAGGCAATCAGTCGTAAGCCCAAGGGGCACGACTTCATTATCGACCGCCGCCACAATCGGCCGGCGGTTGCCCGTCATATGAGCGTGACCGGCGGGTGACTACTCCGGCACGCCGGATTGCGGTCGTTGCAGCGGAAACCGCACCGGCGCAGGAGGCGCTCCAAGAATTATGCCGCATCTATCCTTGCGTCCCTCCAGAGCAGGCCGAGGTCATCATACCGCTCGGTGGCGACGGTTTCATGCTCGAGACCCTGCATCGATATCTGTCGAAAGACGTGCCGATCTTTGGCATGCATCGAGGCAGCATTGGGTTTCTGATGAACGTCTACCGGCCGGAGGGGCTTTATGAGCGGCTCGCCGCCGCGCAGCCGGTCGTGCTTCATCCGCTCGAGATGAAGGCTGGGGACGTGTACGGCGGAACGCATCGCGCTCTCGCCTTCAATGAGGTTTCGCTGCTGCGCGAAAGTCGGCAGGCGGCAAAGCTGCGGGTCAGCGTCGACCGGGTGGTGCGGCTCGACGAATTGATGGCGGACGGCATCCTCGTAGCGACCCCGGTCGGCAGCACGGCCTACAATCTGTCTGCGCACGGTCCGATCGTCCCGCTCGCCGCTGGCGTGTTGGCGCTGACGCCTATCAGTGCCTTTCGCCCGCGGCGCTGGCGCGGTGCGCTCCTGCCTCACCGGGCGCGCGTTCGAATAGATGCGCTCGAGACCGACAAACGCCCGGTGAGCGCCGTCGCCGATTTCACCGAGGTGCGCGACGTGGTGACGGTGGAAGTCAAGGAGAACCGTGACGTCAAGATGACGCTGCTGTTCGATCACGACGCCAATCTGGAGGAGCGGGTCATCAAGGAGCAGTTCGCTTCCTGAGTCTTCGCGGACGGCGAGTGGCGGAAAGCGAGAACGCCAACGGGAGCCACGGCTTGTCGGGCCACCGATAGAGGCCGTCGGAGCCTTTGACGAGGATGCGGAACATGCACCAGGGCACCGCGTCGTGATCGTGCACTCAGTCGAGGGTCATACCTGCGGCGATCAAGCTGGTCACGACCTGGCTGAGCGGGTGAATCCAGTTGTAGATCGTTGCGTTCACGAGCCGCGCGTCGGGATCGACATAATTGCCCGGGTCCGTATGGATTACCGGCTGCCGCGAAAAATAGGGCGCGAATAGGCCTGGCATCCCGTCGGGCGAGCGGTTGTCGTCATCGAACACGTAGGCGGCGGGGTGGCCGTCGGCGAGGTAGAGCGATCCGCCGGGCCGGAGCATCGCTGCGACGATCTGCGCCCACCGGGGGATGTCCGGCAGCCAGCAAATGGCGCCCCAAGTCACGAATACCAGATCAAAGCCGTGCGGCGGAGGGATCGCCTCGACGCCATCGTAAACATCCGCATGAACAAAGATCGCCCGACCGGTGAGGCCCAACTCGTTCGCCAGGTTACGGGCCGCCTCGATTGCCCGGATCGAGAAATCGAGGCCGACGACCTTTGCTCCGCGTTGCGCCAGTGTCAGGGTGTCCGCCCCAAAATGGCACTGCAGATGGAGCACGCGCTTACCCCGGAGAGGCGGCAGCTCTGCCTCCTCGATGGTACTCAGCCTGCCGTGTCCGGCGCGCAGGTCCGATAAGTCGTAGCCGCCGGGACCGAGATGGACGCCGACGCGCTCGTCCCAGTTGGCGCGATTGGCCTGAGTCATTTCATCAAGAGCAGAAACCTTGGGCATTTCGATAACTCCCGATAATTGTCAGCGTCGTGTCAGCAACCAGGAGGCGATGCGGCAAGTTGCAGGCGCGGCTCGTCGGGTAAAGAGACAAGAAAAGCCCGGCGCCGGGCCGGGCTCTTCACGAAAAATTTTCAGATCTCGCCGTGCGGTCCCGTCTTGTCGGGTTGTCCGGTAGGGACGGCTCATCAGATCCTAAGGTATAGCAGGGTTGCGAAACTCGAATGGCATCAAAGGGTGATCTCGGGTGGCACTTCCCCGCGTACAACCAATCATCCCGACCTGGAGAAAAGAGCCGTTCGACGACCCCGACTGGCTCTTCGACTTCAAATACGATGGGTTTCGGGGCCTCTGCTATCTTGAGCAGGGCCGCTGCCGCTTCGTCTCGCGCAACGGCAATGTTTTGAGCCGCTTCGAGGTGTTGGGCGACCAGGTGGCGGCCGTGCTCGACGTCGACGACGCGATAATCGATGGCGAGGTGATCGCGGCCGACGAGACTGGCAGACCACAGTTCTACGAGCTGCTCCGCCGCACGCGGAGCGCCTGTTACGTGGCCTTCGACATCCTCCGGCTCGACGGTGCCGATCTGCGCGCTTTGCCGCTCGACGAGCGCCGTCGGCTTCTGCAGGGCATTCTGCCGAAGGGGTCGCCGATCGTTTCCGAGGCGCTATCCGTCACTGGCCGAGGCCGCGAACTCTTCGAATTAATGTGTTCCAACGACCTGGAGGGGATCGTAGCGAAGCGTCTCGCGGATCCCTACGACACTCGCGTCCGGTGGCTGAAGATCAAGAACCCTGACTATTCGCAGAAGGAAGGCAGGGGCGACCTATTCAACGGGCCGCGGCAGCGACCGCGGGCTAGTGGTCGAGATCAAGCGCTTGCTACCGTCTCCGAGAGGCGGCTCTCGGACCCCCAACGGCCGTTCGCCCCTACCGAGAGCAATGCCCGCCCTTGCCCCACACCTGCCGTTCGCAAAACCCGTCGGGATCGGCAAAGCGGACGCCCATTCGCGATGCAAAAGTCAAAGATATCGTTGAAAAACTCCGCTCCGCCTCCTTCCTAACAGCGATCGACTAGCCGGGCACGGGTCGGGGTGCCTGGGGGCGCGAGTTGATGCGGATCGTGGTCGTGGGAACGTCGGGCGCTGGGAAAACCACGCTGGCACGCAGAATTGCAGATCGATTACAGCTGCCGCATATCGAACTCGATGCAATTAACTGGCAATCGGAATGGCGCGATCTGACGCGGCATGACCCGGAAGAATTCGTCCGCCGGGTCACTGAGGCTATCCAAGCAGAGGGTTGGGTGGTCGACGGCAATTATGGTCCAGTGCGCGAACGGGTATGGAAGCGTGCGACCCACCTTGTCTGGCTCGATTATGAACGCGCAGTGATCATGGCTCGGGTAATTTCCCGCTCGCTTCTTCGTGCATTTTTGCGCACCGAGTTGTGGGCGGGTAACCGAGAGCGATGGCGTCACATGCTACACCCCAGCCACCCTATCCGGTGGGCGTGGAGCACGTGGGAGCGGCGGCGCCGCGAAACCGCGGAGCGGCTATTGCAAACTGGTTACGCGCATCTTGTGGTACTGCGGCTGCGTCGTCCAAGGGAAGTCTCGCGCGCCGTGGATTTTCTGGCGGAGGCAGCCGGCGTCTAAGTCGAGCGTTACGACGGTGCAGGCGAGCACGGGACCCGGTTTCCCCTCGGGCGTAGGCCGGGGACGTGAGCACGCCCTCTCAGTAATTGACCTTGAACGTCGGGCTGTCCTTCGGGCGATCTTACGGCCCAAAGCTCCCTCTACCGGCAAATCCCAGGCCGATGCTCGATGTCTACAATATGGGGCGGGTTCTGCGTTGCGGTCGACCCACTGAAGGCGGGCGAGGTGCTTTAGCTCCTGGAACAGCACGGCCGCAAGGCATGGATCATCGTTTCATCGACGATCCGACTGGGGGGTGTGCATATCCATCGACACCGGTTGGGCGGGTATAAGAAGCATTTTGGGGAGGGCTGACGCTCGAAAAGTCAATACAGCGCCAGGGCGTGACACCGCCGCCGAGCGCGTGGCAGACTGGCGGCAAATAAAATTCGGATGGAGGGGACGATGAAGACGTGGTCGAGGTTGCTCCCGCTCTGCGCATTCGCGGGCGGCCTGCTGCTGATGGCGGGCGTCGCGCGGGCGCAGCTGCTGATCACCGGCAACGACGAGAAGGTGTGGTTCGACGAGACCGGCAAGACCGTGAACCAGCCGCCGGGCAAGGACACGGTGTCGATCATCGACATTCGCGAGCCGACAAAGCCGAGTATTCTCGCCAGTCTGCCCCTGATGAATACGATCATCGGGCCGCCGGTCAATCTCGCGATCACCCCCGACCAGCACCTCGCGCTCGTCGCCAACTCACTCGATTGGGTCAAGGATGGCGAGGGCTGGAAGGGTGTGCCTGACAGC
>Ga0306924_10002395_pt1 | contig 17693 bp, 20 predicted proteins | sample sta12Can44000111_FD_203756 | JGI IMG/M metagenome (GOLD analysis project Ga0306924, IMG submission 203756) | Lab enrichment of tropical soil microbial communities from Luquillo Experimental Forest, Puerto Rico - statanox.12C.anox.44.000.111 (v2)... | ecosystem: Environmental > Terrestrial >...
GCGCGGATACCGCTGCTGCCAATGCCGTCGGCAAGTTGGTGGCGGAGCGAGCGCTAGCAGCCGGGGTCGAGAAAGTCGTATTCGATCGCGGTGCCTATCTTTTTCACGGCCGGGTAAAAGCCCTGGCCGATGCCGCCCGCGAGGGCGGTCTCGATTTCTAAAGGAGTCATCATGGCACGCACCCAGGGTGAGCGGCGCGCGCGAGGCGATAGCGAGCGGCAGTCGCGCGAGCGCGAGGAAACCGAATTCACCGAGAAGCTTGTCAACATCAATCGCGTGGCCAAGGTGGTGAAAGGCGGCAGGCGTTTCGGCTTTGCCGCTCTCGTCGTCGTCGGCGACCGGAAAGGGCGGGTCGGCTACGGCTCAGGCAAGGCGCGCGAGGTGCCAGAAGCCATTCGCAAGGCGACAGAGCAGGCGAGGCGCAGCATGATTCGTGTACCGCTGCGCGAAGGGCGTACCTTGCACCACGACATCATCAGCGGCTACGGCGCCGGCCGAGTAATCGTGCGTGCGGCCAAAGCTGGAACCGGGATCATTGCCGGCGGTCCGATGCGTGCGATTTTCGAGGCGCTCGGCGTACACGACGTCGTGGCGAAATCGCTCGGCAGTCCGAACCCGCACAACATGATCAAGGCCACCTTCGTCGCGTTGGGGCGGGCTACCAGCCCGCGCGCAGTAGCGGCGCGGCGTGGCAAGAAGGTGGGCGAGATCCTCGGCCGGCGCGATGCCGAAACCCGCGAGGCCGTTTGATGGAAGGCAAAAAGACGGTCACGATTGTGCAGACAGGGAGCCCGATCGGCCGCGCACCGGACCAGGAGGCGACCCTGAGGGGGCTGGGCTTGAACAAGCGGCACCGTCGGCGCGTTCTTGAAGACACGCAGGCGGTTCGCGGAATGATCCGCAAGGTCAAGCACCTCGTGCGCGTCGAAGAAGAGGGGTGAATTTCCCTCATTACCCCTAAGCCTCCCGCCGACGCGGGTTTCTCTCTCCGCGCATGCGGGGCTAGGGCTAGGATTGATTAGCGATGAAGCTCAACGAAATCAGGGACAATCCCGGCGCGCATTACCGGGCCAAACGAGTGGGGCGCGGCATCGGCTCCGGCAAAGGCAAGACGTCGGGACGTGGGGGCAAGGGCCAGACGGCGCGGTCCGGCGTGTCTCTCAACGGATTCGAAGGTGGCCAGACTCCACTGCATCGAAGGCTGCCGAAGCGTGGCTTCAACAACAAGATTTTTCGCAAGGATTTCAAAGTGGTGAATCTTGGGCGTCTGCAGGCGGCCCTCGATAGTGGTAGGCTGAGCGCCGAGGAAAAGCTCGATGGGGCGGCGCTGGTCTCCTCGGGTGTGCTCCGGCGACTCGGGGACGGTGTCCGTTTGTTGGCCAAGGGGGCGCTACACACGGCAATTACGATCGAGGTTGCCGGCGCCTCCAAGGCGGCGATCGTCGCGGTTGAACAAGCTGGGGGCAAGGTCATCCTTCGCGGCGGCCGGGTGCGACAGGACAAATCGGACGGCGTCACCGCTTCGGCCTGAACTGGCGCGGTGCCGATCCCGGTTTTTGGTGAGGAATGATAAATGGCGTCAGCCGCCGAAACACTAGCTGCCAGCATAAATTTCTCGGCCTTCGCCAAGGCGACTGAGCTCAAGAGCCGGATCTGGTTCACGCTGGGAGCCTTGGTGATTTATCGGCTCGGCACCTACATCCCGATCCCTGGGATAGACCCGACGATCCTGCAAGATGTCTTTTCGCGCAACGCGGGCGGGATTCTCGGCATGTTCGACATGTTTTCGGGCGGCGCGCTCGGGCGCATGACGATTTTTGCGCTGAACATCATGCCGTACATCTCGGCGTCGATCATCATCCAGCTTTTGACTGCGGTCTCCCCCACGCTCGAAGCGCTGAAAAAGGAGGGTGAGAGTGGCCGCAAGAAACTCAACCAATACACCCGCCTCGGTACCGTGTTGCTGGCGGCGGTGCAATCCTATGGGATCGCCGTCGGACTTGAGGGCATGCGGGCCGGAGCGCAATCGGCGGTGCTCGATCCCGGGTTGTTCTTCCGGCTGGTCACGGTCGTGACGCTGACGAGCGGCACCGTTTTCCTGATGTGGCTCGGTGAGCAGATCACGGCTCGCGGGATCGGCAATGGCATCTCGTTGATCATCATGTCGGGGATCGTCGCGAACCTGCCGCATGCATTGGCCGCCACCCTCGAGCTCGGCCGCACCGGCGCGCTGTCCACCGTCTTCATCATCGGCTTTTTGCTCATGGCGGTCGCGGTGGTCGGCTTCATCGTGTTCATGGAGCGGGCGCAGCGGCGCATTCTCGTCCAATACCCAAAGCGCCAGGTTGGCAACAGGATGTTCGGCGGCGACGCTTCTCACCTGCCGTTGAAGATCAACACCTCGGGCGTAATCCCGCCGATTTTCGCCTCCTCGCTTCTTCTGCTGCCGGCAACGGTGGCGAACTTCCAAGCCAACGGCCAGAGCCTTGGCTGGCTCGGCGAGATTACCGCGTATCTCGCTCACGGCCGGCCGCTTTATATGGCGCTCTACATCGCGCTAATCTGCTTCTTCTCGTTCTTCTACACGGCGATCGTATTCAACCCGACCGAGACGGCAGACAATCTGCGCAAATATGGCGGGTTTATTCCCGGTATCAGACCGGGTAAGAATACTGCCGATTACCTGGACTATATCTTGACTCGATTGACCGTAGTCGGTGCAGCCTATCTTTCGGCGGTGTGCATCCTGCCCGAGATCCTGATTTCCGAATATTCAGTCCCGTTCTACTTCGGTGGAACCAGCCTTCTGATTGTCGTCAGCGTAACGATGGATACCGTAGCGCAGATCCATTCGCACCTGCTGGCGCATCAATACGAAGGTCTGATCAAGAAAGCGAAGCTGAGGGGACGCCGCGGATGAACATTATCCTGCTCGGGCCGCCCGGCTCGGGAAAGGGTACCCAGGCGAAGCGGATCGAGCAGACCCACGGGATTGTGCAGCTCTCTACTGGTGACATGCTGCGCGCCACGACGACGGTCGACACTGAGTTCGGACGGCGCGTCAAGGCGATCATGGATTCTGGCCAACTCGTCCCGGACGACATTATTGTCGAGATGATCGACCGACGTATCGCCGAGCCCGATTGCCGCAAAGGCTTCATTCTCGACGGTTTCCCGCGGAATGTGCCGCAAGCCGAGGCACTCGACGCAATGCTGGCCGAGCACGGCCTCAAACTCGATCATGTGATCTTGCTGGATGTCGACGAGGCGGCGCTCGTGGAGCGGCTCTCCGGGCGCTTCAGCTGCACTCAATGCGGCGCCAGCTATCACGAACGCCACAATCCGCCGCGTCACGAAAGCGTCTGTGACGTGTGCGGCGGCACCGAGTTTGTCTGCCGCGCCGACGATCGGCCCGAGGCGGTCAGAGCGCGGTTCGAGGTTTATCGTCGCCAGACTGCACCGATCCTGCCTTATTATCGCGCTCGCGGTATCCTGCGCCGTGTCGATGGGATGGCCAACATTGATACGGTGTCGCGCGAAATTGAAAAACTGCTTAAATGCGGCGCGGTTTCGACAGAGTCGCGAGGCCGAAAGCGACTTTGATCCGGCGCATCTGACAGTCTCCGCTTCGGATCAACCTCAGGAGAAGCGGCATGATCGAACCCTATACCGCAGTCGGATTGATACCGAGCTTCTGGGGCATTCGCCGCCGCGAAGACATTGAGAAGAACCTCGAGCACCTTGAAAGCCTGACCAAGGCCGCATTCTGGTTGTCCAGTCTCGACATCCCTGTGCGCCTGGTCGCCATTCCTGAAGGCGCGATGCAAGGGTTCAATGACGAAGTTCTCGATGTCGATCACGCGGAATTTGCGCGGACCTGTGCGATTGACATCCCCGGCCCGGAAACCGACCGGCTTGGGCGGCTCGCCCGTAGCTGGGGCACCTTTATCATGGCGCAGGCCAAAGCGTGCCACGAGGACTGGCCGGACCGGTTCTTCAATGTCGGCTTCGTCATCGATCCGGACGGCGCAGTCATTTTGAAGCATTACAAGATCGTTGCTTTGCTGCCTTGCGAGCGCTCGGTCTCGCCGCACGATCTGTTCGACTGGTGGATAGAAAAATACGGCCGCAGTTTGCAGGCTTTTTGGCCTGTGGTCGATACGGCAATCGGCCGCCTCGGCATCATGATGGCGATGGAAGGCAATTATCCCGAGAATGGCCGCGGTCTCGCCCTCAATGGCGCAGAGGTGGTCTATCGAGCCTCGCTGCCCGCACCATTTACCGAGAACGACTTTTTCGAGATCTCAAACCGTGCCCGCGCGCTCGAAAACAACATGTACGTCGTTGCCCCTAATATTGGCGGCTATCATCTGTATCCGGAAAGCGAAACCCCGATCGACGCCGGCGGTGGCCAGTCGATGATCGTTGATTATCGCGGCCAGATTGTCGGGAAGCAGCGCGATACCAACGGCTCGACCTTTGTTGCCGGAGTGATCAATATCGAAGCGCTGCGCCATCACCGGCAAAATGCGCAAGTCACGAATTGGCCCAAGGACATCCGCGCCGAACTGGCACAGATCATCTACGAGCAGCCGATCTATCCGAAGAATCTCTACCTCGACAAAATTCCCGGCCGGCACGCCGAGTACAAACGGGAGGTGATCGACCGGCAGGTTCGTCTGATGCAGCAGCGCGGCATCTGGAAACCACCGGCGGGCCGCTAACACCAAGGGACCGGAAGGACACTGATGTCGGAGACGGTGAAATATCTGCTGGACGAGAATCGGCTGCCAAAGGACTGGTACAACATCGTCGCCGACCTCCCACGTCGGCCCGATCCGGTGCTGCATCCGGGCACATTGCAGCCGATCGGCCCCCAGGATCTCGAGCCGTTGTTTCCGATGGCGCTGATTGCGCAGGAAGTCGCGACGGAGCGGATGATCGAAATCCCCGAGCCGGTGCAGGAAGTCTACCGGCAGTGGCGGCCGTCCCCGCTCTATCGGGCGCGCCGGCTGGAGGCGGCGCTCGATACCCCCGCCAGGATTTACTACAAATACGAGGGTGTCAGCCCGTCCGGCAGCCACAAACCGAACACGGCCGTGGCCCAAGCCTTTTACAACAAAGAAGCTGGGGTCCGGCGGCTGACGACCGAAACCGGAGCCGGACAATGGGGTTCTGCGCTCGCGTTTGCCGGCACCCTCTTCGGGCTTGAGGTGCGCGTCTACATGGTGCGTGTCAGCTTCGAGCAAAAGCCTTATCGCAAGGCTCTAATGGAAGCCTGGGGCGCTGAGTGCGTTGCGAGCCCCAGCGGCGAAACCAATGCGGGTCGGCAAATCCTCGCCGAACACCCGAATTCGCCGGGCAGCTTGGGCATCGCCATCAGCGAAGCGGTCGAAGTCGCGGCGCAGCGCGCCGACACCAAATATTCGCTCGGCAGCGTGCTCAATCACGTTCTGCTGCACCAGACCGTCATCGGTCAGGAAGCAATGGCTCAACTCGAGATGGCAGAGGATTATCCGGACGTCATCGTCGGCTGCACCGGCGGCGGCAGCAATTTCGCCGGGATTGCGTTTCCATTTATTGGCGCGGGGTTGCGCGGCGGCCCGAAACCGCGCGTCATCGCCTGCGAACCGTCCGCCTGCCCGAGCCTGACCCGCGGCAGATACGCCTACGATTTCGGCGATACCGGGCATCTGACGCCGCTGGTCAAAATGCATACGCTCGGCTCGACCTTCGTGCCGCCGGGCTTTCACGCCGGCGGCCTTAGGTATCACGGGATGGCGCCGTTGGTGAGCCTCCTGCAGGAACTCGGGCTGATCGAATCGCGCGCCTACACGCAATTGAGCTGCTTCGAGTCCGGAATCCAGTTTGCGCGCACCGAGGGAATCCTACCGGCGCCGGAGGCAAATCATGCGGTGCGCGGGGCGGTCGAGGAAGCGTTACGCTGTAAGGAGGATGGCATCGCGCGCACGATCCTGCTCAATCTCTGCGGTCACGGGCACTTCGACATGCAGGCTTACATCGACTACCAAGCGGGCAAGCTCGAGGACCGTTCCTATGACGAGGCCGAGCTGGCAGCTGCATTCGCCACCTTGCCACAGGTGGCCGTCGCCTAGAGGAGATGACGTCAAAAGGTTTGTATCGCGGGAAGGAGTGCTGACGCCGGGGTTGACGGAGCCATCTCGGCCCGTATAATGCTTCGCCCTTGCAAAAAGGTCGCACAAGCCAACATTTTCGGTCTGAGGAGAAGCGCAGGTGGCGCGCATCGCTGGCGTCAACATTCCCAATCAGAAGCGAGTGCCTATCGGGCTCACCTACATCCACGGCATCGGGCGCACCAAGGCCCTTGAGATATGCGAGCGGGTTGGCATTCCGACCGAGCGGCGCGTCCATGAAATGACCGATGACGAGGTGCTGCGGGTGCGCGAACTGATCGACCGCGAATATACGGTCGAGGGCGACCTGCGACGACAGGTCGCGATGCACATCAAACGTTTGATGGATCTGGGCTGTTATCGCGGATTGCGTCACCGTAAAGGCCTGCCGGTACGTGGTCAGCGCACTCACACGAATGCGCGGACGCGCAAGGGTCCGGCCCGTCCAATCGCAGGAAAGAAAAAATAGAAACTCGCGGCTCCGATCAGACGACGGAAAGGGATTAGATGGCCAGAACGGCGGCACCGGCGCCGCGTCTACGCCGACGCGAACGAAAGAACATCACCTCCGGCACAGCCCATGTAAACGCGACGTTCAACAACACGATGATCACCATCACTGATGCCCAGGGCAATACGATCGCGTGGTCGTCATCTGGTAGCCAGGGTTTCAAGGGTTCTCGCAAATCGACACCCTACGCCGCGCAGGTTGCTGCTGAGGATGCGGGTCGCAAGGCCATGGAGCATGGCATGCGTACTCTTGACATCGAGGTCAAAGGGCCGGGTTCGGGGCGCGAATCCGCGTTGCGGGCATTGCAGGGGGTCGGGTTCATAGTCACCTCGATCCGTGATGTGACGCCGATCCCTCATAATGGCTGCCGTCCACCCAAGCGACGTCGGGTCTGACGCGGAACAGGCAACTCCGCCCGTCGCAGCGGTCGTATCGAGAAAAAGCCGGCAGCCCTTCCGTGGACGGGTAATGGTGCGGAGAGCCTCCGCCTTAGCAATCGAGGTGTAACTCTTGCTTCAGAGAAATTGGCAAACCCTGATCAAACCGAAACAGCTCTCGGTGGAGCCGGGCGACGACCCCAAGCGGGTCGCCACGGTTGTCGCTGAGCCGCTCGAACGCGGCTTTGGCTTGACGCTCGGTAACGCGTTGCGTCGCGTGCTGCTGTCCTCTTTGCAGGGCACGGCAGTCACCTCGATGCAAATCGAAGGCGTTTTGCATGAGTTTTCGTCGCTACCGGGGGTGCTCGAGGACGTGACCGACATCGTCCTTAATGTAAAGAGCATCGAGCTGCGGATGTATGGTGAAGATCCCAAGCGCATGCGTCTGCGCGCTAACGGACCCGGCGAGGTACGAGCCGGGGCGATCGATACCGGCCATGACGTAGAGATCATGAACCCCGACCTCGTGATCTGCACGCTTGACAGCGCCGCCAAGATCGCAATGGAACTGACCGTCGAGAACGGCAAGGGCTACGTGCCCGCTACGCAAAACCGTCCTGAGGACGCGCCGATCGGTCTCATCCCGGTCGATGCCTTGTTCAGCCCGGTGCGCAAAGTTTCTTACCGGGTCGAGAACACCCGCGTCGGGCAGGTGACCGATTACGATCGGCTGGCGCTGCGGGTCGAGACAAATGGCTCGATGACTCCCGAGGACGCGGTGGCGCTCGCCGCCCGCATTCTCCAGGATCAGCTGCAGCTCTTCATCAATTTCGAAGAGCCGCGCCATCCCTCCGAGGAGTCCCGCCCGAGCGAATTGCCTTTCAACAAGAACTTGCTGCGCAAGGTTGACGAACTCGAGCTATCGGTACGCTCGGCCAATTGCCTTAAGAACGACAATATAGTCTATATCGGGGATCTGGTTCAGAAGTCCGAAGCCGAGATGCTGCGGACGCCCAATTTCGGGCGCAAATCGTTGAACGAGATCAAGGAGGTGTTGGCTCAGATGGGGCTTCATCTCGGCATGGAGATCCCGAACTGGCCGCCCGAGAATATCGAGGAACTGGCCAAGCGCCTCGACGAGCCGTATTGAGGGTGCCATGCGTCATCGCCTCCGCGGTCGCAGCTTCAGCCGCAAATCCGCCCATCGCAAGGCGATGTTCGAGAACCTCGCTGCGGCGCTCATCAAGCACGAGCAGATCCGGACAACCCTGCCCAAAGCGAAGGATTTGCGCCCCTTCGTCGAACGGCTGATCTCGCTCGGCAAGCATGGCGGTCTCGCCAACCGTCGCCGGGCGATCGCCGCGCTGCAGGACACGGTGCTCGCAAACAAGCTGATGACGACCTTGGCGGAGCGTTACGCAAATCGGCCGGGCGGCTATATCCGCATCATCAAGGCCGGCTACCGCTACGGTGATAATGCCGCGATGGCGGTGATCGAACTGGTCGACCGCGACCCCGAAGCCAAAGGCAAGGATTCCGGCCCAAGCGCGATCGAAAAGGACGAGACCGAAGCGGCTTAACTCTAGCTGTGTTTACGGCCATCTCCTTCTCGCTGTTATTAGCTCTTTTCTGTTCGCTGTTTCTCGCTGCTTTCCTCGCTACCCGATCCGAAAATATCCAGGGCTCCGCGGCTGAGGCCAATCTCGTCGCTGTATTTTCCAGGCGTTAACAGCGATTATCAGCGACCTCTCGCCGCCTCGCGAGAGAACCCATACAATGCTCGAGAGCCGAGGGGAGGAGCCTCTGATGCTGTTCAAATGTCTGCCGCCCGGCGCGGAGATCCCGGGACGCTTCCCGGGTCCGGTGCATGCGCGCGGTAAATGGTTCACCATCGACATCCATTGCCATCTGCTGACGCCAAAGGCCGCCGAGATGGTCGCATGCCACTCCGCGGCGACGCGGCATCCGCGCGAAGAATACGCCAACGAGCGCACGCGCGAGGTCAACCGCCAGCAAGCTGAGCGGAACCGTGTCCAGTTTACCTCGGTCGAGAACCGGCTCGCCGATATGGACCGCATGGGGATCGACATCCAGGCGATCTCGCCCTCACCCAATCAGACCTATTACGGTGCTGAGCCGGATCTCGGCATCGCTACCGCTCGCGTCGTCAACGACAATCTCGCCGACGTTGCCGGCCGATATCCCGACCGTTTCGTCCCGCTCGGCACGGTGCCGTTTCAGGCGCCTGATCTAGCGCTCGCCGAGCTCGACCGGTTGAACAAATCATTGGGCTTTCGCGGCATCGAGATCGCGACGAATGTCGCCGGCGAAGACTTCTCGGCCGAGCGCTTCCGTAAAGTCTTCGCGCGGATCGAGGAGCTGGGACTATTGATCTTCATGCACCCGACCGGGTTCCCGGACGCCCGGCGCTTTGCGGACCATTACCTCGTCAATGTCATTGGCAACCCGCTCGACACGACGGTCGCGCTTCATCACTTGATCTTTGGCGGCGTGCTCGACGACCACCCCAATTTGAAGCTCGTCGCCGCCCATGGCGGCGGCTATCTGCCGGCCTATTCGGGGCGGATTGATCACGCCGCGGCGGCGCGCCCCGATACCTGCGAACAGATCCACCGCATGCCGACGACCTATCTGAAGCGGCTCTATTTCGACACGATCGTCTACACGCATCAACAGCTCGAATATCTCGTCGGGCAGTACGGCGCCGATCATGTGCTTATGGGCACCGATTATCCCGCCGATATGGGCGAGATCGACCCAATCGGGTTTATCGAAGGCGCTCGCGGGCTTGACGACAACGAGCGCCGGGCAATCCTCGGGGCCAATGCCGCGCGGCTCCTCAATATCGAAATCCCGCGGAGGCCGGCATGAGCCGCGCCGGCGAGGACGTGCTGTTCAAATGCCTGCCGCCTGGGGCCGAGCCGCAGGCCGGCCGCTTTCCGGGCCCGGCCCACGCACGCGGCAAATGGTTCGCCATCGACATCCACTGCCATGTCCGCTGCGAGAAGGCCACGGCGATGGTCGAGGGGAACACCGCGGTCTCGCGGTGGTTTCTCGAAACCTCCGCCAGCGAGCGCAGCCGTGAGGTCAACCGGCAGAACGGCATCCGAACGCGCCTGCAGGGTTCTTCGCCCGAAAGGCGCATCGAAGACATGGACCGGATGGGGATCGACATCCAGGCGATCTCACCAGCGCCGCGCCAGACTTACTACGGCGCCGATCCCGATCTCGGGAGGGAAGCCTCCCACGCCACCAATGATTTCATTGCCGATATCTGCGGCCGCTATCCGGAACGCTTTGTCGGCCTCGGCACCGTCCCGTTCCAGGCGCCCGAGCTCGCGATCGCCGAGTTGGAGCGGTTGCACAAATCGCTGGGCTTTCGCGGCATCGAGATCATGACCCATGTCGCCGGCGAGGATCTGTCGGCCGAGCGCTTCCGCCCGATCTTCGCCCGCTGCGAGGAGTTGGGCCTCCTTGTCTTCATGCATTCGGACGGGTTCACCGAGGCCGGCCGCCTCGCCGGCCACTATTTCAACAACGTGATCGGCAATCCCCTCGATTCCACCTTGGCGCTGCATCACCTGATCTTTGGCGGAGTGCTGGCCGACCATCCGAACCTGAAGCTGGTGGTCTCTCACGGCGGCGGCTATTTGCCGGCCTATTCCGGGCGCATCGACCATGCCGCGTCGGCCCGCCCGGACTGCTGCGAGCGCATTCATCGGATGCCGACGACTTATTTGAAGCGGGTCTATTTCGACGCGCTCGTCTATACGCATCACCAGCTCGAATACCTCGTCGAGGAATACGGCGCCGACCATATTCTGATGGGCACCGATTACCCCGCCGATATGGGCGAGGTCGATCCGATTGGCATGATCGAAGGCACCGCAGGCGTGAACGACTCCGAACGCCGGGCAATCCTCGGCCGCAACGCAGCGCGGCTCCTCAGTCTCGAAATCCCCCCGAATCCGCGCTAGAGTGGATCATATTTGGTGCCTTTCTCTTGTCTTCCCGACGAAGGCCGGGACCCGTCGTGGAAATGGACAGCGGCCTCCGCCGGTGTGATGAATTGGGGCAGTCACGGAGGGACCAATGAAATTTCTGACTGACGAGCAGCTGAAAGAATTGCAGCCGGCGGAGACATCGAGTTTCCCGTCCCCGGTGCCGACCCAGATCGTCTCCAGCGACGAATACTTGCCGGTGCCGCAGACCAGGAAGCAGCGCGAGGTCGAGGCACGCCTGAAGGATTTGAGCGACCGGCTCGCCCGCAGGCAGGGTGTGTCGCGGCGTCGCTTCTTTCAGACCGCCTCCGGCATGGCAGCCTCGTTTCTGGTGATGAATCAGGTCTTCGGACGGCTGTTCGAGGTGAGCGAGGCGGAGGCGGCGACGCCGGACATGGCGGCCGAGCGCGCCGGTGCTCTATCGAAGCAATTCATCATCGATGGCCACACCCATTTCCTGCGCGACGACACCCGGCTGATGGGCTTTATCAAGGCCCGCGAGGCGGTCGGCAAGGCCGGCTGGAACAAGCAGATCGGTGGTAAGGAACAGACGATCGACGATCTGAAATACACCAACTACATCAACGAAATTTACATGGACAGCGACACCAAGGTGGCGCTGTTGTCGAATTCGCCCTCGGAGGTTCCCGAGGACTGGTTCATCCCGCAGGAGCAGGTGTTCAAGACCCGCGAGCAGGTGAACAAGGATGCCGGCTCGCGGCGCATGATGGCGCATTTCATAATTACGCCAGGCTGGCCGGGCTGGCTCGACCAGGTCGACAAGGCGATCGAGGTCTATAAGCCCGATTCCTGGAAGGGCTACACGGTCGGCGACAACACCCACAAGGAGCTCGCCCACCACCCTTACCGCCTCGACGACGAAAAGCTCATGTACCCCTTCTACGAGAAGGCGGCGAAGTCGGGGATCAAGAACGTCTGCATCCATAAGGGATTGTTTGCGCCCGCAGTCGAGGAGAAGTTCCCCGATCTGCGGCCCTATGCCGATGTCAGCGATGTCGGCAAGGCGGCCAAGGACTGGCCGCAGCTCAATTTCCTGATTTACCACTCCGCCTATCGATGGATCGGCGCCGCCCCGGCCGAGGGCATGGCGGAATTCGACCGCACTGGCCGCAGCTCATGGACCAGCGATCTCGCCGAGATCCCGGAGAAATACGGCGTCAGCAATGTCTACGGCGATCTGGGACAACTCTTCGCGTGGACGGCGGTCGCTGAACCGCGGCTCGCCGCGGCGCTGATGGGCACGCTCGTCAAGGGGCTTGGCGCCGACCACGTGCTGTGGGGCACCGATGCGGTTTGGACCGGCGCGCCGCAATGGCAGATCGAAGGGCTGCGCCGTCTCGAGATCCCGGAGGAGATGCAGAAGCGCTACGGGTTCAAGCCGCTGGGCCCGGCTGACGGCCCGGTCAAGAACGGGATCTTCGCCGAGAACACAGTACGGCTCTACAATTTCGACAAGCGCGCTGCACTCGCCACACCCGACCGGTTTGCCGAGCTGAAGGCCGATTACGTCAAAAACGGCCCAGGCCGCAGCAATCTGCGCTACGGCTGGGTCCGCAACGCGGTCTGACCGGGCGGCGTGTTTCGGCGGATCCTGGTCAAAATTGTCGTATTTGGCGGGCTTACGGGACTGGCGGTTCTGCCGGCGCGAGCACAACAAAAGCTCTCCAAGACCGTCGCCGATTATCAAGATGCGCCCAAGAACGGGCTGACTTGCGCTGCTTGCAGCCTGTTTCGCCCCCGCGGTCCTGCACGGCCGTGGAGGGCGACATGTTCTCGGGCAGCACATCGATGAACTGCAGGAAATGCCGGTACCAGATCGAGCCGCTGGCGACCCAGTCGTACATGCCGATCCGCTTGCCGATGAGATCAGCCGGCGTCGAGACCCGCTCGCCCTTGCGGACATAGAGGTCACGCGCGGTAAAATTGCGCAACGGGAAGACCGGCAGCCCGATAAAGCTGCGGTCACCTTTGTCAATGCGCCGCAGATGACCCGCCATCGACGCCTCGCCGCCCTGCACCGCTGGATCATGAAGCGCGCGGCGCAGCATCTCCGCGCGCATCTCCCATGATCCGCCGCTGCCGTGGATCAAGGTAAGGGCGATGCCATCGGGTTTGACGTCGCCGGTCGCGAGCGGCATGACCCGCGCATAATCGGCGCAGGTCAACGTGATCGGGAGATCCGCCATGCGCCTCGCGCCGTTATAGATACCGGGTGGGCCTGATCAAGGTGCGCCACATATGCGCCGATGGACTGCTGTCCCATCCTAGCCCCTCTTTCGGCTGGCGGAAGTTGCGGCCGATCATGTCGGTGAACTCCTCGAGCTCCACGACCACGTTTGGATCGAAAGAATAGAGATCGTGTACTGTGATCATCCGGGCGGTCATGTACCACTTGTGACTGCGGGCGCGGTTGTACTCTTCTTCAATGTATGGGTCCGGCCGGTAATCGGGGCCGAAATTCTTTGTGTATGATTCGGGATAGGCGTAACCGACCGACTCGTCGGCATAAAAGCGCAGCGCTTGATGCGCTCGGATCGCCCAGGCGACCTCCTCGTCGACATAGGGCGCCACCATTTGCGCGCCCCAATAGCCATGATCGGCGCGGATGAAGCCGATGACGCCGATGTCGTGCAATAGGCAGGCGAGGACGACCTTCTCGTTCATGCCGGCCCTGGCCGCATGTCGGGCGCTCTGCAGCAGATGGTTGGCAGGGCCGAACCGGTATTTGAAGAAATCCATCAAGGTTGGGCGCGGCGGCATCTTCGGCAGGCGCGGATCGTCGCCCATCAGCATGTATTTGCCGGGGTTGGCGGCGAGCAATGCCGGGCCGCTCGGGATGCTCATGTCGCCGTCGGCGAGATTGAACAGCCGCGATTTGACGATGATCGCGTCGAGCTCACGCATCATCCTGTGCTCAAGCGCATCAGCCCGCTCGGCCAATGTCATCACGTCATTCATTTTTGCTTCCTATTTGTCTCATGGGAGCGATTGCCAACCGTAGCAAATGGCGGGGGTTCGCTGCTAGTCTGACAACCGGACCAGCGCCTCGAAAGCCCAGCAAGATGACCAGGCATTTCGGTGTTTTGATTCCTTCCACCAACACGACAGTCGAGTTGGAGTGCCGGCTGTTGCCGCCGACTTATCAGGCGCATGTCGGGCGGCTGATGTCGAGCGCCCCCGGCCGAACCTTTCAGCCGAGCCAGGACGAGGACATCGACTACCAGTCGCGCCTGCTCGGCACCGCCAAGGTCGAACTGATGATCCTGGCGCAGACCTCGGCGAGCCTGTTCGCCGAGGATTACGACGATACCGTAACGCGGCGCATGAGTGCTGGAGCCGGGGTTCCGGCGATTACTTCGGCGCATGCGGTCGGCCGCGCGGTGCGCGCGCTGGGGGCGCGGCGAATCGCGATCGTCTCGCCCTACTCGGACGAGGTCAACCAGCGCGCCGGCCGTTATTTCTCGGCCAAGCACGGGGTCGAAGCCGTCGCCCTCGAAGGTTTTGGCGCCACCGATTCCTATGCGATCGGGCAGCTCGGCCCCGAAAACGCGCGCAACGCCTTTGCGCGGATCGACCGGCCCGAGATCGAGGTCTTTGTCGTGCCGGGCGGCAACTTTCCGACGATGAGATCGATCGCGGGCTGGGAGCGCGAATTCAAGAAGCCGGTCGTGACCACCAACCAGGCGTCGTTCTGGGCGATGCTGCGCCACTTCAACAGCGGCGATCGCGTCCCCACCTACGGCCGACTGCTCGATGAGGTTCCCGCCGGGTAAGGGCCGCAGACGTGTCTCAGCGCTCGTCTTCGAGCGGCCACTCGTCGAGCCCCAGCAGACGGCGGCCCAGTTTGGTGAGCGTGGCAGGCGGCCAGGGTTCGGCGCGGTCATAACCGGGGCGGCTGCGCCACCACGGAACACATCGCCCGGTACGCCACGAATCGATCTGGGCCTGACGCAGGGCTCCGTCAGGGGGAAACGGACCCATCATGACGTAAAAGGCGATCCGCGGCTTCGACGATCTGTTCTTCGAGTTGCCATGGGGGAGCCGCGAATCCCACACGATCAGTTCACCGGCCTGCACCGCTACATGTACGATCTCGCGCCCGTCCGTTTTTGCCAGCCAGTTTGCATGACCCTTCTGATTGATGAAGGGCTCTCGCGGCCATGCGGCGCGGTCATGATAGAGGGAGGGGACGCAGCGGAAGCCGCCTTGATTGGCGGCGGTGTCGGTCAGAGCCAGCACGCCTTGGAACATGCGTAGCTCGGCATTCCACGGATCGTGGTCCCAATGGATGCCATAAGGCTCGGCGAAACCGGGCTGCCAGGGCGGCGTGAACCGGCATGAGTCGAGCGACACCCCCAACCGATCGGTCTCCCAGAGCGTCGCCCAGATGCGGTGCAAATCAAGGTGCTGGCGGATGTCCCATTGGGCCTGATGTCCCCAGATCGGAAGGAGGTCGCGCGGCTCGCCGCCATACCGGTGCCAGCGCGACTGATCATGCACCGGCACGTCTACTTCAGCTTCGAGCACCTCGACGAGCCGCTCGCATAAGCGGACGGGAACGGCACCGCCGATCCGCACCCAACCGAACCGGCGAAGATGAGGAATATCGAGGAAAAGCGCCATCGCCCGATTGGCAGCACCTATCTCGGCAAATAGTGGGCGAATACGACCGGCGAGACGAAAGCCCAGGTCTCGATAAAGGTCGACCGGTCGGGTTTGCGGCCGAGCTCATCCATCGCACCCAAGAGGCAGAACCAGTTCAGCACCTCATGCTGGCCGCTGTCCTCGATCTCGTCGGTCGTGTAGCCGTGCCACGTCGCGTAGTCGCCCTTTTCGAGCGCGTCGTAGAGGCGACGGTCGGCCACGACGTCGGGCCACAGCTGGTAGTTCTTCTCGGTCAGAAAGGAGTGCGACCAGCTGGATGAGGCCATGATCGCGGTGCGCCACGGGCTCGCTGCCATGACGCGCGCAGTGACAGCCCCGACCGCCATGCAGCGTGCCGGGCTCGGTGACGGCGGATCGAGCTCGCGGATCTTGTCGCGCATCTTGAGCGGGAGACGCAGCCCGCGCGCAGCGTTGACTCGCCGCCCGTAGCAATTCACCGAAAATGGCACGACCGGGTAGCCGAACCCCCGCCGCTCGTCATCGAGCAATAACAAGGTATAGGCAAAGGCGTGACCGAGCGGGTGATGCAGCGGCCGGTACGAATAGGCCGTGTCGATGCCATGCTCGAGCAGTCCCGATGCCAGATATTTGCCGGCGGCTCGGTGGCCCTTAAAGTTGAAGCGCTTGTCATTGGGCTCGCCCCACGGGTTCCAGGCCCGGTTCTTCCACGGCTCGATCTCGTGCCCGTCATAGGCGAGCACCGCAAAAGGCGGGACGACATCCTCCTTGAAGTTTTCGTATTGGTCGTCGCCGAACATGACAATGACGTCGGGCTTGAATTCGTCGAGTGCGGCCCGGGTCTCGGCAAAGTGACGGCGATAGACCTCGCGCGCCCGGCCCGCCGCCCCCGCACCCCAATCGTTGCCGAGCTCCTCGCGCAATTGCGTCGGCCAATGCCCTGGGTCTTTCATCTCCGCCGGCATGTCGGGGTCGTCAAGCGAGGTCCGCATCATGCCGGTCCAGTCCTCGTTCCGGCGCAGCATGACCGGCCGATGGGTGCAGCCCAATCCCAGGATCTCAGCCATCCTTCTCCTCCTGTTCGAGAAGCCGTAATGCGCGGGCTCGACCCGCGCATCCACGTCCTGTTCCGATTATTTTGCGATTTTGTGAATGGCTGGGTCAAGCCCGGCACCATCCCGCTTGCACATTTTGGCATCCATCTGGACTGGACGATTATTGCTTTCCACCGCGGAGGCTCCCCATTAGCGTGCCTGCCCCGGTATTCAAGCGGAGCGAGAGGCCAATGGCTGACCCGGAAGTGATCTATCATTGGCGACGGCTCGACAACCGGATCACCACATCCGGCCAGCCGACCGAGTCTCAACTCGTGGACATCGAGGCGCTCGGCGTCCGGCATATCGTGAATCTCGGGCTCCACACCCACGAGAAGGCCCTCCCGGACGAGGCCGCGAGCGTCAGCCGGTTCAGCATGATTTATATCCACATCCCGGTCGATTTTCAGAACCCGACCGACCAAGACTTCGATGAGTTCTGCGCGGTCATGGAGCGGTTTGAGGGAGGTTCCGGTGCACGTCCACTGCATCGCGAACTACCGGGTTTCTGCATTCCTCTACAGGTACCGCCGGGATGTGCTCGGCATGGACGATGCGGACGCGCGCGCCGAGATGGAGGCGATATGGCACCCGGAGGGCGTCTGGGCGGCGTTCGTGAATCGCTAAGCCAGAGGCCAGGCCGATGACGATAGAAATCAATGGAATGGCGCACGTGATCCTGACGGTGAGCCGGTTCGCCGCCGCCCGCGCCTTCTATCAGCGCCGGTTGCCCCAGTTCGGCATGAAGGTCGTCCACGACGGTGAGAAGCTGTTCTATTGCGTCGGCGCGCGCACCGCGATCGGCATCGAGCCTCGCGACCCGGCATTCGCCGGGGAGCGTTTCGTGCAGCAGCGGGTAGGCCTGCATCATCTCTGTCTGCGAGCCCGGT
>Ga0306924_10002396_pt1 | contig 17692 bp, 14 predicted proteins | sample sta12Can44000111_FD_203756 | JGI IMG/M metagenome (GOLD analysis project Ga0306924, IMG submission 203756) | Lab enrichment of tropical soil microbial communities from Luquillo Experimental Forest, Puerto Rico - statanox.12C.anox.44.000.111 (v2)... | ecosystem: Environmental > Terrestrial >...
GCCGCTGGTCACGCCCATCTGGGCGCGGTCATCCCGGAAGGAATCACTGACATGGACGGATCAAGCCCTTCGCTCGTCGCGGCGGGAAATAGCAGGTGCCGTGCCGCCGCTACCGCGCCGGAAAACCCGGTAGGCAACCGGGAGATGGCGTTCTGCCTGGCGGAGCATGACGCGCTACCCGCGTCCAGGGCGGCGTGATTCCGGATGCCCGTTCTGACGCCCGCGGATGCTCTTTCCCTGGCCGGCGCCGGCCGCCCGGCCCGCCGCCGGCCGCGCGTCGCGCCGATCGCGTTCGTGGTCCCGTTCGGTCTTGCCGGGCTCGGCCAGGCATGGCGCGCCGCTGGCGCCGAGCTCCGGGTGCCGCCGACGGTGGCTGGTGCGATCTTCGTCCTGGCCGCGGGTATCTGGCTGATCCTCGTGGCCCGGTATGCCGCCCAGGGTCCGCGGCAGGTGCTGGCTGACCTGCGCGACGCGGTGCTGGGGCCGTTCGTGCCGCTTGCCGCCATTACCCCGGCGATGCTGGGCGCCGCGCTGGCCATGGCCGCCTTCTCTGCGGGCCGCGCCCTCGTGGTCATCTCGCTGCTGCTGACCGTCGCGGCCGGCGGGTGGCTAACCGGCCAGTGGATCGCTGGCCACCTCGACCAGGACTCCGCGCATCCGGGCTATTTCCTGCCCACCGTGGCCGGCGGCCTGGTCGGCGCCGCCGCCGCCGCCCAGGTTCACCTGCACGGCCTGGCCGAGGCCTCGTTCGGGATCGGCATCGTGTCCTGGCTGGTCCTGGGCTCTACCATCTGGAACCGGCTGTTCTTCCGCCGGGCGCTGGCTCCGGCCCTGGTAGCTACTCTGGCGGTCGAGCTCGCCGCGCCGGCCGTGGCAGGCTCGGCCTATTTCGCCCTCACCGGGGGTTCCAGGAACTTCATCGCCTGTGCGCTCGGCGGCTACGCCGTACTCATGGCGGTGACGCAGCTGCGCTTTGTCCCGCTGTATGCCAGGCTCCGGTTCTCGCCCGGGTTCTGGGCCTTCGTTTTCTCTTATGCCGCCGCCTCCGCCGATGCCCTGCAGTGGATCGCGCTCACCAGGCCGCCCGGCGCGGCCGGGTACGCCACCGCCATCCTCACGCTGATCACCATCCTCGGCGTGGCGGTTGCCGCCCGGACCATCATGGCCATCGCGGGCGGGCCGTTCTTCACCGTGCAAGATCCGGGCGGGACCAGCCAGTGAACGCCGCCAGGGCCAGGATGCGCTGCCCGCCACATCCTCACGGCCAGCTGCACCTGCTGACGCCGCAGAAACCGAACGACAGGAGGAAGACATGACCACCAGCACACGCACACCGGCGGTGCACACAGGAGAAGCGGTGATTGCTGCCAGGCCAGCGCCCACCCGGGCCGCGCCCGCACCAGCTGGTGCCGCCGCCGCGCGGCGGGCCCAGGTCCGGGCAGCCGTCGCGGACAGCGGCCTGCTGGCCCTGTCATGCCTGATCAGCTACTGGCTAGCCACGACCATATTGGCGCCCGCGCACTCAGGTACGGCCGACGATCTGCTGGGCGGCATGTGGGCCGCCATCGCCACCGTGTTCGTCTTGCGGCACAGCTATCACCAGAGCATGGCCGCCGCGCTTTCCCGGATGTCGGCCACGCTGATCAGCTTCGCCTTGTGCCTGGCCTACCTCGCGTTCCTGCCATTCCACGCATGGGCGCTGGCTGTGCTCATCGGCCTCAGCGTGCTGGCCGCCACGCTTATCGGCCGGCCAGAGGACGCGATAACGGCCGCCATCACCACCACGGTCGTCATGGTCGTGGCCCAGCTGAGCCCGCACAACGCCTGGCAGCAGCCCATCCTTCGGCTGGCCGACACCGCCATCGGCGTCGCCGTCGGGATCGCGGCGGCGTGGGCCGGCCTGCGCCTCACCCACCGGCCATCGCGCGCAAAAGAACCGCCCTGGCAGGGGCTCCGCCGCAGCCTCGCCGCTTGTCTTACCGTCCGCCGCGACCGCCCTCCAGGCCCCGCGTCCGTGTGAAAACCACCACGCACCGAAGATTCCCGGCCTGCCGAACGGGCTGGACGCCACCGGGATGCGGAAGGAGTCCGACAGCCCCGGCGACGTCGAGGTACCGGCGAACCGGCACCGAGGCCGCGCCGACCCAGCGCAGCTTGCAGCACCTCAACATCGGGCACCGGCCGGATGCCCGAGCAGGCTACCACGTGGCGTACGTGCTGCGCGGCGCGGCCAAGGCCCGGGAAGCCATAGCCGCCGAGAGAACGCCCCTCGACCGTGGTTTCGCGGTCGCCAAGTTCAGGCTTGACATCCCAACGCGTACGGGTCCAGACGCGCCTGACCGACTAATCTGAGCACGGCCGCCTGACACCGCACATTATCCGCGGCGAGCAAATTCGGCGATCGGGCTCCTTGAGGTAGCAGGCAACGACAGTGGCGGCTTGCTGCCAGGTCAACTGGACCACAGATGACTATGCGAAACAATGCATAAGTATCCGATTTGGCCAACGCCCGCTATTCGGCATTATGCCGGTGATCAAAGATCAGATCACTGCCCTCCGGCGGCATAATGCCTGATCATGCCCGTGATCGAGGCGCAGTGCGCCTCGATCTTGGTGCCTCACGATCACAGGCATATCAACCAGAAGCGGGCGTCCGCGCCGAGCGCGGCCCTGCATAAATATACGGACTGACCGCGTGCCCCGCGGCCGCAGTCGAGAGACTGTCAGTGATGCGAAGAGTTCTTGATAACCGCGCGCCGACCCGCCGATCTGGTTGGTTGCGGATCGGGACTGGCTGGGCGGATGACCGGCCAGATCTGGTTGCTCTTCTGTGTAGTCACCTGAGCAGGCCGGAAACCCTTTGGGCGGCTATGAGCGCAGGCGGTACTGTTCGGGTCGTGAACATCCGGCTGGCCAGCGATCGGGACTGGCCGCTGATCTATCCCTTCTATGCCGCGATCATGGCCGAGGGCAAGACCTATCCGTTCCCCGAGCGACAGACCCTCGAAGAGGCCCGGCCCTGGTGGATGGAGCAACCGCCCGGCCAGACGGTGGCAGCCGTCAGCGAGGGCGTCATCCTGGGCTCAGCGAAGATGGGGCCCAACCGGCCGGGCCGCGGGTCGCACGTGGCGACCGCATCGTTCCTTGTCGACCCGGCACACCAGGGCAAGGGGGTGGGCCGCGCCCTGGGGGAGTACGTCCTGGACTGGTGCCGCTCGGCGGGCTTTGCGAGCATCCAGTTCAACGCGGTCATCGAGTCGAACGCCCCCGCCGTGCACCTCTGGCAGTCGCTCGGCTTCCGGATCATCGGCACGGTACCAGAGTCCTTCGATCATCCCGAGCACGGCTTGGTCGGCCTGCACATCATGTACCGGCCCCTCTGAAGCGACACCGGCCATCACAGCCGTCAGCACCTGCCTGACATAGCCCCCCAGCCCGGCGCCACCGCACCCATCATCCGACAGCCGAGCGCCGGGAAGAACCAGCGCTCGGACCGAAAGAATCGGCGGCCCCTCGAGCTCCCGAGGTCATCCCATGGGGCGAGTTGAGCCTGCGGGGGCGCTTTGAGGGCCAACATGGCGCTCGGCGGTGCTGATTGGAGCTTGTGCGCGCCAGCGTATTTCCTGGTCAGTGACCATATCAGGGCAATTAGACCGCTCGGCGGTCCATGGTAAGGAGAAGGTCTCCGCGGAGACGTTCGCGAATGGCAGGTCAGCCAGCTGGTACAGGGCCACCTGACGGCATACCGGGCGGGTCGCCGCTTAGGGCCGCGGCCGGCGCTGCCCGCTACCGGCGGCGGGCCTGATGATCATGGCCGGCCGGGCGCGCCGGGCCCGGGACACGCGGCGCCGCCGGTCCTGCTCGGCCAGCAGGTCATCGGCATCGGTCTGGATGAACAGCTCTTTGAACATCGGGTGCATTGCGGTCTCCTCGCGGTCCCGGTCTCCTGAATGACCAGCTGCCGCCAGCCTGCCCGGCCCGCGCCGTGGCTGTCAGTCACCGGGCCGACGCCGCCGCTGTCCGCTCGCGGACACCTCATGACCTCGGGAAGCGGGTCGGCCAGGCCGCGGGCTGCCCCGGTACAGCGCCGAGGCGGGCACGGAGCCCGGGCTGGAGATCTTGGGCACGAGCACGACGGCTCAGGCCGCGGCGTTGACCAGGAATCGTTCGGCCAGATCGGCGGCATCGTGGGCGCAGCCCCAGGACAGAGTTACGCCGGCCCCGCCATGTCCGTAGTTGTGCACAATGCGCGTGCCGGGTTCGGCTTCGAGCCGCACCTTCCCCGCACGGTACGGGCGCAGCCCCACCCGGAGCGGGTCGGTCTGGTCGAGCTGAAGACCGGCGAGCGAGGGCAGGAAGCCGACGCAGCGGGCGAGCATGTCCTGTAGCGGCGGATAGCTGCCCAGATCGACGTCGGTATCCCATTGACCGGGTTCGACGATCCCGCCTACCAGGAGCCGGTCCTCACCGCGGGGAAGGATGAAGATCATGTTCTGGGTGTCGCTGGCGACGTCGTTGGCCACCGCGTGGGCGATGGTGATGCGTGGCCTGTCCCGGCCGTCGTTGACCAGGCGGAGCACCGCTCCCCGGTGCGGGTCTAGGGCCGCATCAGCGGCGAGTTCGGCCGATCCGAGCCCCGAACAGTTGATGATGACGTCGGCGGCGAACTCGCCGAGCAGCGGCTGCTCTTGCGCGGCCAGGGTGCCGTGGATACGCCGGCGGACCAGCCGGCAGCCCGCGGCCAGGGCCTCTGCCTGCAGCCAGGCCAGGTAACGGTCCGTGTCGATCATCGGAGCACGGTGGGAATAGGCGTCGATCACCCCGGCGGCCGGGCTGACCTCGTGGTGGCTGATCAGCGCCGGATCGTGGACGAACCCGGGCACGTGCTCGGCGATCTGGCGCATCTTGGCCAGTTCAGCCGGGTTGTCGTCTACCCGGTGCCGGAAGTAGAAGATGGCAGGCCGCACGAAGACGCCGGTATGCGCGTTCGCGGACAGCTGGGCGAACGCCCGGTAGGAGGTCATCGCCCAGCCGGCCGCGTGGTCGAGCGCCGGCTCGTCATGGTGACGGCCGCACACCGACGGCGGCCACTCCCATAGCGCCCCGGCCACCGTCGAGACGACGTCAGGGGCAAATCGGTCGGCCAATACAGTCACCTGCCGGCCCCGGCGCGCCAGGACCAGTGCCGTGGTAAGGCCGGTCACGCCGGCGCCGATCACGAGCACGCGAGCATTACCGTGCCGCGCACGGGCCGCCCAGCGGGCGCGCTCGCGAGCGCCATCTTGCCGCGTCAGGGCAAGGTCGATCATCTGCGGCCACCTCTCATCAGGGGGTCGGGAAGACCCTTTCCTGCACCGCCCGCAACGGACGGTTGCCGGCAGCGTGCCGCAGATGCGGGGTGGTCGTCAGTCGCCGGGTTGACAGGGTTGGTGTCGGCGGGCCGACACCGTCCGCGGCGGGCTGGCCGGGCGCGGCAGATGGCGCCGGCGGCGGCGGCGGCGCGCGGCCCGGGCGGCCGGGCGGTAGCGATAATCGCGGGGAAGCCGGGGAGACTGGTCTCATGGCGGATTCGCGTCATTTCCGCCGCCCGGGTGGCGGGCCTGGGGTGCTGCCGGGACGCGCCGGCGCTGCGCCTCCTGCACGGTCACGATCACGCTGCCGGGACGGCCGGCGAGGCCTTTGAGCTGGAGGACAGGGATGAGTACTGAGGTGACCGATGTGCTGCGGATGACCGATCTGCTCGGGTCGGCGCCGGCCGCGGAGCTGGAGGCTCTCGCCGCGGCGTCCCGGTCGCGGACCTTCCGCCGCGGTCAGGTCCTGTTCACCGCCGGTGACCCGGGCAACGCGTTGATCGTGGTCATCTCCGGCCGGGTCAAGGTGGTGGTCCGCTCCGCGGACGGCGGGGAGCTGACGCTGACGGTGATCGCGCCGGGCGGCGTGCTCGGCGAGCCCGGGGTCGCCGACGGCGGCCCCCGGTCGGCCGACGCCGAGGCGCTGGAGGATTGCCGGTTGCTGTTCGTCCCGCGGGAGGTGATCCAGGACCTGTGCGGGCGGGCGCCGTCGGTCGCCCAGGCCCTGGCGAGTTCGCTGGCGGCCAGCTTGCGGCGGCTGACCGACGACACGTCGGACCTGGTGTTCCTGGATCTGCCGCGGCGTGTCGCGAAGGTGCTGCTGAGCCAGCCCCGGGGCGATGACGGCGTCATCGGGCAGAAGATGACGCAGGAGGAATTCGCGCACCGGGTGGGGGGTGCCCGGCAAAGCGTCAACGCCGCGCTGCGCGGGTTCGAGCGACGCGGCTGGATCCAGGTCCGCCACCAGGCCGTCACGGTGAAGCAGGCAGCCGCGCTGAGCCGGTTCGCCGGCGACTGACCACCCCACGGGAAGCGGACCCGCCGCGGGGGCAAAAGCTCACCCAGTACATCACCGCGGCGCAGAATGCAGGTCAATGTCTGCGGAAGCCCCTCCTCGATCACTCTGAGTCGCCCGGTCCGCACGATGAACCTGCTGTCCACCGCTCGCCACGCGCCGCGAACTGGATGTCAGCGAGCCGACACCAGCCGCGTCGGCCCGGCGACTGACACCCGCGCCGCGGTCCGGCACGCTGACGACATCTGGTCGTTAATTCCGGACTGAAGAATTAGGCAGGTCACCATGGCGCTAGATCATCTGATCACCGCTCGCGCCGCTGCGCTGTTCGCGAGCGATCTTCCCTACCAGTGGCATCCCGGTGAGGCTGCGGTGGAAGCGGCAATCAGCAGTGCCCTCACCGCCTGTGGCGGTTTCGATGGATGCGTCAGCGCGCTCGCGGCCGCCTACGGTGACCACCCTGAAACCGCCGTGCCGCGGATGAAGTGGGCCCGGCGAACCATCGATGCCATGCGGTCCGCGGATCGACCGCTCAGCGCTTCCTGCAGGAAGCCGTGATGACCGTCACGAGCTTCCGGTCCGCGCTTCGTTCCGTTCGTGAGGATGACCGGTGGTGTACGCCCAGCTTGATCGACTACGACGCGCCGGATTCACGCCTGGATGACGTCTCCGTGAGCTACGCGCGTTTCGGGTCGCCTCTCGAGCATTCGCACTGCTTCGATGCGCTTGAGCGCGCGGTCGCTGAGGCCCGGAAGGCAATCCGAGCCTGGCTGCTGGTCGACGGGTCTACCGGCGGTAACCGTGTCGCGATGAGAGTCGTGGCTGCCCGTAGTCCAGATGCTTCGGTCCTGCTTGCGCCGAACGCCCACCACAGCGTGATGCACGCGGCGATGGTATGCGGGGTCAACGTTCGCTTCTTGCCTGCTGCCGTGCTGTCGGGGTTCGACGCGATACTGCCCCCGACACCCCGGCAGGTCGAAGCCGCCTTGGCTGTCAATCCCGGGACCACCGCCGTGGTCATCACAAGCCCTTCCTATGAGGGGATCGTGGCGGACGTCCCGGGCATCGCCAGGGTCGTTCGCCGACACGGTGCGTTGCTCCTGGTCGACGCCGCGTGGGGCGCCCACTTCGGGTACCACCCGCGGCTTCCAGCCGCGACTGCCGAGACGGGCGCGGACCTGGTCGTAGAGTCCTTGCACAAGTGCGGCGGGGCGCCCCAGGGGACAGGGGTACTGCTCCTCGCCAGCGGACGCGTGGATCAAGGCGAGGTAGACGCCGCCTACCGGGAACTGATGACGACCTCGCCCAGCTTCCCGCTGCTGGCCGGCATCGAAGGTGCCACCGAAGCCATGGTCGCGAAGGGCTGGTACTACCTCGACAAAGCCCTGGCAGCTGCCGGCGAGTTGCGTGACGCGCTGAAAACCCTCGGCCTGCCGGTGCTTACGCACCCCCGCCTCGGCGACGGCACGAAGGTGACGTTCGCTGGGGTTGCAGGGTTTGCGGTCGCCGAGGCGCTGGAGAAACAGAACACGATCGTCGAGAAGGCAACCGCACATACGGTACTGATGCTCGCGACAATGCAACTGCGCTCCGGTGCACCTGAACGTGCCGTGCAGGCCCTGGGCCCAATCGTCGGCCGTAACTTCAGCATTCGCGAAACGCGAGAAACGCCGTTGGGCTGGCTCTCAGCAACGCCGCTCCTTGAAGCGCATGCCGTCCGGCGGAGTAATGTTCACCGAGTAGGCCTCGGCAACGCCATCGGCCGTATCGCAGCCGAGACCATCGAGCTGTTCCCGCCCGGCATTCCAGTCATCGCGCCCGGCTGGCCCATCGACAGCGCCTCACTGGACGCGCTCGAACAGGCCCGTGCCGCCGGAGGCCGCGTCGTGGCCAGCGATCCCTCGCTCGAAACCGTCGCTGTTGTCGCGGGCACCCGCGCTAGCTGACCGTCCTGATCGCCGGTCCTACGACGTCTGGCTCGCCGTCGGCTACCCGGCTGAGTGCCAGCCTGACTCTCATCCGGTTCAAGCATTGCCTTATCGTGCACCGCTGAGCTGGGCGAAGGTGCGGCTGAGGTGGTGCGGTGAGTAGTCCGCTGCCTGGCTGAGCCCGAGCAGCCCAGGGCGGCAGCACCGGGAGCTCGGCGTCAGCAAGCCGACATCAGGCGTGTCAGCCCGGTGACTGACACCTGCGTCCCGGTCCGGCACGCTGGCCGGAGCCGGCCAATCCTGGCCGGTTCCGTACCGATCTTCACCCGGAGGCAAGGATGACACGAAACGGGAAAATCATGACGGCCGCCGCGGCCGTGATCGCTCTGGTGCTCGTGCCCGTCGCAGCCGTCGCGAGCACCAGCTCGCCAAGCGCCTCAAATAGCCCGGTAATCATTCATGTAGTCGAGCATGCGATCACCGACACAGTGCAAGAATTCCATTCGCCTAAGGAAAGCGTCGGTGACGTGCTTGGCTGGCACAACCCGGTCTACAACGCCTCCAATACACAGCAGATAGCAACCGACAACGGCTACTGCGTCCGCACTGTCGCAACCGGTAAGACCGAATGGGAATGCGCTTGGACAACCCTGCTTCCCGGCGGCCAGATCACCGTCGAAGGCCCCTACTATGACGACGGCACCGACACCACGCTCGCCATCACCGGCGGCACCGGCCAGTACAACGGCGCCGTGGGCTCCATGCTGCTCCACGCCACAGGCAACCCCGTCGGATCCGAATACGACTTCATCTTCACCCTGACCAGCTAACCAGTACTCACCAGCGATCGGGTGCCGGCGACCGCGACCACCAGCACCCGGTCGCAGCGCGGCATTCGCGTGCGCCCACCTCAACGATCGAGGCCTCCGAGCAGGCGGCCATGGTCATCGCAGCCGCGTAAGCCGTGTCCGCCAGCGGACACCAGCCGTGTCCGCCAGGTGACTGACGGCCGCATCGCGGATCCGCCACGCTACTGGCGGCCGGTCAGTCTAGTCCGGCAACCGGCCGTATCCCCGGCCCAGCGAAGCGCGCTGGCCGGTTGCCCAGTGGAGGGAACACGATGAGACCCCTTATTTCCGGACCCGCAGCGACCTTGGCCGTCGTGAGCGGCCGAGGTGGAGCAGGCGGGGGTGCGTTTGCGGGCAAGACCGATAGTCCGGTCATCCCCAGCGTCACGCTGCCGGAGTTCGTGTTGGGTCAAGCCCACCAGCGCGGCGACAAGCAGGCGCTGGTAGACGCGACTACGGGCCGCACGTTGACGTACCGCGAGCTCGCCATCGACGTCCGGCGTGTCAGCGCGGGGCTCGCGGCCCATGGCGTGCGATCCGGGGACGTGGTGGCGTTGTGCGCACCTAACAGCATCGAATTCGTGGTCGCGTGGCACGCCGCGTCGATGGCTGGGGCGACCCTCACCACCTTGAATCCGGCCTTCCGGGGCGAGGAGATCACGCAGTTGCTGCGCCAGGCTAGGGCGCGCTGGCTGGTGACGAGCGTCGAGTTGTTTGAGGAGAAGATGCATCTCTGCGCGATCGCCGCTGGCGTTCGCCAGACCTTCGTCCTCGGCGCAGCGGACCGGCCGCCAACGGGCGCGATTTCGTTCGATTCGCTGCGTTCGGAAATGGACGCCGACGTCCCGGCAGTTCGCGTTGTTCCTACCGATGTCGCGTTCCTGCCATGGTCGAGCGGGACGTCGGGCCTCCCGAAGAGCGTCGTGCTGACGCACCGCAACCTCGTCGCCAGCCTTTGCCAGACGCGGCCGGTACACAGGGTGGGAGAGGATGACGTCGTGATCGCCGCGTTGCCGTTGTTCCACGCCTTCGGCTTCCAGGTCACGCTCAACCTCGCGTTGCTCCAGGGTGCCACGGTGGTCATCCTGCCCCGGTTCGAGCTTGATGCGTTCCTCGCGGCCGTGCAGGACCACGCTGTCACCAGAGCGGAGGTCGTCCCGCCGATCGTCTTGGCCCTGGCGACCAGCGACCGCGTCGACGCCTACGACCTGTCGAGCCTTCGCGTGGTGACGGCAGGTGCCGCGCCGCTGGATGCCGATCTCGCGCACGCCTGCGCAGCGCGGATCGGTTGCCGCATCAAGCAGGGTTACGGCATGACCGAGCTCGGCGGGTCCAGCCACACCGCGCCTGATCACGGACCCGACAAACCGGAATCAATCGGTCCCCCGAGTCCGGGCGTGGAGTGCCGGGTGATCGACCACGCGACTGGTGCAGAAGTCAGCCCGGGCGAGCCCGGCGAGTTGCTGATCCGCTGCGCCGCTGTCATGGAGGGCTACCTCGGGAACCCGGCGGCCACCGCGGCGATGATCGACGCGGACGGATGGCTGCACACCGGGGACGTCGTCACCTCCGACCGGGACGGCTGGTTCCGGGTTACCGGCCGGATCAAGGAGCTGATCAAGTACAAGGGCTTCCAGGTCGCCCCCGCCGAACTGGAGGGCGTTCTGCTGACCCATCCCGCGGTAGGTGATGCAGCCGTGGTACGGAGCCCTGATGAGGTAGCTGGCGAGGTGCCGAAGGCATTCATTGTCCTTCGCGGCAGCGCATCCGCCGACGAACTGGTCGGCTGGCTGGCCGAACGGGTGGCGCCGTACAAGCGGGTCCGTCGTATCGAGTTCGTGGACCAGATCCCCAAGTCTGCCTCTGGCAAGATCCTGCGCAGGCTTCTCGTCGAGCAGGAGCACGTCGCACAGGAGCGAGCCCGCGGTCACGAGGGCGTGATGGCGCGATGACCAGATCGTTGGAAGCAGCAACCGTACGGCCGGCTCGCTGGGAGCCTGAAGCTGGCCTCGATCTCCATGGACGCGTCGCACTCGTGACCGGCGGCGGCCGGGGCGTGGGACGGCTGCTCGCGCGGACGCTGGCTGAGGCTGGCGCGGCCGTAGCTCTGATCGCCCGGTCGTCTGATGAGCTCGCCACAACTGTCGAGCAGATCCGGGACGCGGGCGCCGTAGCGGCCGCTGCGACCGCCGACGTCACCGACGAGGTGGCGGTGACAGCCGCTCTCGCGCAGCTCCGCGAGCAGCTGGGACCCGTTGACATCCTTATCAACAATGCAGGCATCAACGGCCCGATGGGCGTCATGTGGGAAACGGAGTCGGCCGAGTGGTGGCGAACGCTCGAGGTGAACCTGGGCGGCGCGTTCGTCCTGAGCCGGATGCTTCTCCCCGACATGATTGCCGCCGGCCGCGGCCGCATTATCAACATCACCAGCAACGCCGGCGTCTACCGCTGGCCGCTGGTATCGGCGTACGTGACCTCAAAGGCCGCCCTGATCAAGCTGACGGAGACGCTCGCCGCGGAGACCGTCAAGCACGGCGTATCGGTGTTCAGCGTCGATCCTGGCTTGCTGCCGATCGGGCTCAGCGACGCAGCCCTGATGAGCACCGCCCAGCCAGACACGGCGGAGGGACGCGTATTCGGCTGGATCCGCGGCCAGCTCAAGGCCGGTCGCGGGGCCGATCCTGACCGCGCCGCGCAGCTCATCCTCGAACTCGCCGGAGGCCGCGGCGATTGCCTGTCCGGACGCCATCTCACGGTCGCCGATGACCTGGACACGCTGCTCGGGCGAAGCGACGAAATACGCCGCAGCGATCTCCACACTCTACGGTTGTGCACAGAGGCCCCGCTAACCGGACCGCCTCGCCGTCGCGGGCTGGCCGCTGATACGCCGCGCACGTCCGCTATCGGGGCGGCCGGCGGCCAGCACGGCTTCGCCGGGCGCTCAGCGGGGGATCTGGCCCTGGCCCGCTCGGCAGAGATCCCGGTAACGCCGGGACCGGACGAGATCGATGCCACCGATCGTGCCCGGCTGGCACAGGCTGTCGACTTCATCGAGAGCAACGACACTGGCACCGTGATCGCGGAGCTGCTGCCCGGCCTGAGCGGCGAGCAGGCGGACGCGGTTGCCGCCCGCTGCGGTTTGTCCCATGCCGCCGTACTGGTGTTTCCGCGCTCACTGAGCGGCCTTCACGACCACCTCCACACGATCGGCCTGACCGTCGGGGAGATCAGCCACAGCGTCGTGGTCCGCGATCGGCTTTCCCGTCGCTACGGACTTCCGCGCGATTCCGTCAACGTGCGCATTCTGCGCGCACCGGTCAGCGCCCGTGACCGTGAGAGCTGCATGATCGAGATCTTCGCGCTGCCGGTGGGAGGACCCGGAGCGCTCGAGCAGCTCGCCGCATGTGAACGGGCCAGTGGGCAGGAAGCGCACGTTGCGCTCGAGGTTCGCGATCCGGATGCCGTGGTCCTGTCCGGACTGCGATCACTGCTGATCGAGGCCGGCCTGCGGTCCGATGGCGGGGGCTACAGCGAACATGAGGACGCCACCGTGCTGTACTTCCGCGCTGGCGATCACCCGGGCGGCATCCGCCGCCTGGAGCTGATCGCCGCGGGACGTCACGCGGCCGTCCTGGCGGCCCATCTCGGCGAACCGGAAGAAGATCCCGCGACCCGGCTGCTGCAGCTGATGACGGGGGCCTGGCGGACGCAGGCGATCGCGGTGGCCGCGGAACTGCGGCTCGCCGACCACATAGCCGGACAGCCAGAGGCAACCGTAGAGCAGCTGGCGAGCGCGACAGCTACCGACCCAGACAGTCTGGCCAGGCTGGTTCGCTACCTGGCCGGCCTCGGCATCGTTGAGCGTTCGCACGCCTCCGTCAGGCTCACCGAGCTGGGTGAGCTGCTCCGCACTGACGTCAGCCCATCTCTGCACGCGCTGGCGGTGCTCTACGGCGGGCCGTTCTACGAGTCCTTCGGCGGGCTGGCGCATGCGGTCCGGACGGGTCAGGCGGCTTTCGATCACGTGTTCGGCAAACACCACTTCGAATACTTCGCCGAACGGCCGCAGCTCGCCGGCCTATTCGACCGGGCGATGGCCTCCAGCGCCTCGATCTTCGGGCGCATCGCCGACATCGTCGATCTCACGGCGGCCAGCGTGGTCGTCGACGTGGCGGGCGGTAACGGCGAGTTGCTCGCCCAGATCCTGCCGGCCGCGCCGCACCTGAGGGGCGTTCTGCTGGAACGGCCGCACGCGCTGGAGGCGGCCCGGGCCAAGCTCCAGACGGTCGGCTGCGCCGACCGCTGCGAGCTGATCACCGGGGACTTCACCACAGCCGTGCCGCCGGATGGCGACGTCTATATCCTGTCCCGGGTGCTGCACGACTGGGACGATCAGCAGTGCCGGCTGATCCTGCAAAGGTGCGCCGAGGCGATGTCCCCGAAGGCCCAGTTGCTGATCCTCGAGCGGCTGCTGCCGGGGGACGACTCACCGTCCCTGGCCGCCGCGTGGGATGTTCACATGCTGTGCAACGTCGGCGGTCGTGAGCGGACCGCCGGGCACTACCGGCGGCTGCTGCGGGAATCCGGGTTCATGCTCACCGGGCAGCATCGTCTTCCGCTGGAGTTCGTGGTGCTGCAAGCGACTCCGCGACCCGCGTAACCACCCGGCCACCGGGCAATGCCTGAAACGGGTCAGTTCCCGCACCCGCTGCAGGCTGCCGGGATCAGGTGTCGGCGAGCAGACAGCAGCCGTGTCCGCCGGGTGACTGACGGCCGCACCTCCATCCGGCACGCTACTGGTAGCCGGCCTATCCAGCCCGGCAACCGGCCGCAGACCCGGCCCCATACGCGGAAAGGGACCACCCGCCATGACTCTGATGCCCCTGGACACGCTCGGCGTGACCTCGACCGATGGCGTGGCCAACCTGCTCGCCACCATCCTGGCGGTCAGCACCACCCCGGCCACGCTGCTGCTTGAGGAACTGGCCCACACCCAGATCCGCATCGAGGTGCTCGGCCGCGCCGACCGCGAGCTGACCGCTGCCGAGCACTACCGGCTCGATGCCGGGCCGATCACGGCCGGGCAGCACCGCACCGGGCTGCTGCGCACTGCCAGCGGCCTGGTGGCGGCCGAGACCAGCCTGGTCATCTTGTCCCAGCGGATCCCCCCGCACGCCCGCGGCGCCCTGGCCGGCACCAGCATCCCGGTCGGCAAGATCCTGGCCCCGCTCGGTGTACAGCGGGTGGACCGGCGCGCACTATGCCGCCACGGCTGCCTGGACACCGCCGGCGGGGACGTCGCAGTCGAGTCCTCCGCGGTACTCGCGCTCGACGGGGTCAAGGTCGCCATCGCCACCGAGCGGATCACCGGGGACTTCTGCCGGCTGATCACCAGCTCACCGGACGCGACCAGCCGCCCGGATTCGCCGGTTATAGCGGTTGAAGATCTGGATATAAGGATAGCGTTATCTGGATTGGCCAGACCACAGGGACCGTAAGGTGGGCCCGCTTGCTCCCGGCAGATCGCGCCTGGCGTCGACAAAGTCGGGCAGGGAGCCAATCCAAACCGACTTACCCGGTACCAGGGCGAAAGATCGCCAGATCACCGATTAACGAGCTTGCACAGTTAATTTCTCAGCGGCTATTAGCCGATCATTTTGTGCTCGAATTGGACTAGGGCAAAGATGGCTTTGCTGATGTCGCCGATCTTGCCGGGGCTTCTCCGTGCACCGGTCAGACGCGACCACCGTACCGTAAGCAGGAACATCCGCCAGAGCGGCGCCGCGCGGCCATACATCCTTCATGGGCGAGCAATTGCCGATGGCGACCGGGACAGCGCCCTGCCGCAATTTCGACGAGATCCAGATAGCAGCAAGCCGACAGGAATCGTGTCAGCCGGGTGACTGACCATCGGACCAGGGGTCTGGCACGCTAGCGGCAGCTGATAAGGCCACGGGGCCTCGGACTCGGGGTCAGCATCCGCGGCGCAGGCCGCTTCACCCTCTCAGGAAACATCACGGATAGGAGACGATCACATGCTTGAAGCAGGAACCGACGGGGAGCGGGTATTCAGCACACCCGCAATGACCGCTGACGCCCCCGGTGAGGTCATTATCATTCGCGCAGGCGGAAGCTACGACGGCAGGCAGGGGATGAGCCTGGCCACCGGTGTGAGCAGCCGTTCGGCGGGCGCCCGGGGGCTGTGCTTGCACCTGGTGACCATCCCGCCAGGCACCCGCGGCGTCCCCCACGTCCACGACGGGCACGAGTCCGCCATCTACACCGTCAGCGGCGAGACCGAGGTGTGGCACGGCGAGGGCCTGCGGCACCGCGCGGTCGTGGCCGCCGGCGACTTCCTGTACGTCCCGCCGGGCACCCCGCACCTGCCGGTGAACCGCAGCGACGTCACGACGGTCGCCGTGGTCGCCCGCACCGACCCCCGGGAGCAGGAGAGCGTGGTCACCCTCAGCCTGCCCGCGCACCTGGCCGGCCTCGACGCCTTCCCCGTGGCCGCCGGGTGACGCCCGGCAGCCGCAGCCCCGCCACGACCCAGACCATGTGATTACCGGAGACCACGATGATGTTCCTCGACTGTCCGGCCTACCTCGACCATTATGGCGCCGTCAGATGCGGGCTCCCCGCCGAAGTTGAGCGCCAGTACACCATGAGCTCAAGCGACGGGCCCGCCGAAAGCGCCAAGATCCGATGCCCGGCCGGGCACTGGTTTAACGGCGCGATCGAATCCCTCACCTGGGAAAGCTCTGCGGGTGTTGCATTCCGCGCCTGGCCCGGGCGGGACATTGCCCGCCCGAACGGCGCTCCTGCCTACTATCAGGGGCGGCCCGTCGGCCTGTGGCTCTCCGCCATGCGCCGACGCCGCGGCCGTGCCGCGTCCCGTCACGTGATGGAAACCGTCACCGGCTGCAGGGAACGAACGCCATCCGGGCACAGCCTCCTCGCCGAGGCGGGATCGAAACTGCCCGCGTGACATCTGTCATGCGCGCGACCATCGCCCTGCCGCCAGGCGCCCGCCAGCGATCGCGGTACGCCCGGTACGACGTTGCTTTCTCGGTCGTGAGGATGGTCACCGGCGTGCGGTCGGGCCTGCGCCACCCGCGGCGGCTGAACCCCTCCGGTAACAGCAGGCCCGCAGCGGCCACCGCGATAAGAGAACACCGGGAAGACCGCAGAAGGCACTCGTCGTGCATGGGATTACCAGGGTTCGATTCTCAGGCCTGTGCCGGCCAGGCAGCCGTTGATCAGGTGGGGGCGGTACTTAGCTGGAAGCAACTCCTGGCAGCAGCGAAGGCCTGCACGCATGGGTCAGGGCGGTGCCCGCTCGAGGTCCGGTCCGTCGGCAAGGCACGTGCCAGATCCGTTCGGTCTTCGGGTCCTTTAATTCCGAACGAGCCAGGTGTCAGCCGCCCGGCAGGTTTGCCGCAGCCGCCTGGGAAAAGACGGTCAGATGGCTGAGTTCACTGTGCTCCGCTGACGCCGCGTCCTTCCTTGACCTCGCGGCGGCGGTCGTCGCCGACGGGACCGCGATCGTGGACGGCGAGCGCACCCGCGGCTCAGCCCCTATCCCGCTGTGGAACCGCACCAGGTCTAGGTATGCACGGTGCGCAGCCGGATGGTGACGGGCATGGCGCGGAGCTCGGCCAGCACGTTCCTGCTGTACGCGGGGACGATGTCGGTCAGCACGTAACCGTACTCGTCCCTGGTCCGCAGCAGCTGACCTTCTACGTTGACGCCGTGCTCGGCCAGCACCCGGTCGATCGAGGCCAGCACGCCGGGCACGTTGTGGTGCAGGTGCACCAGCCGGTGCGTGCCGGCCGCCACCGGCAGTGCGATCGTCGGCAGGTTCACGCTCAGCGAGGTGGCGCCCGAGGCCATGTACTCGGCGAGCTTGTCGGCCACGAACGCGCCGATATCCTGCTGGGCCTCCTCGGTCGAGCCGCCGATGTGCGGGGTCAAGATGACGTTCGGCAGCCCGCGCAGCTGCGAGACGAACTCCTCCCCCCGGCGCTTCGGCTCGTCGGGGAACACGTCGATGGCCGCCCCGGCGATGTGCCCGGATTCGACGTTGCGGCGCAGCGCCGCGTGATCCACCACGAAGCCGCGAGACAGGTTCATAAACAGCGACCCCGGCCGCATCGCGGCGAACTCGGCCGCGCCGAAGAAACCCCGGTTGTCGGCCCGGCCGTCCACGTGCAGGCTGACCGTCTCCGCCAGCTGCAGGAGTTCGGTCAGCGTTGAGCAGCGCCGCGCGTTGCCGATCGCCAGCTTGTCGGCGATGTCGTAGAAGTACACGGTCATGCCCAAGGCCTCAGCCAGCACCGACAGCTGGGTGCCGATGTTGCCGTAGCCGACGATGCCCAGCGTGCGGCCGCGCACCTCGTGGCTCCCGGCCGCTGACTTGTCCCACACTCCGGCGTGCATCTGCGCGTTTTTCTCCGGCAGCCGCCGCGCCATCGCGATGATCTGCGCTACGGCGAGCTCCACCACGCTGCGGGTGTTGGAGAACGGCGCGTTGAACACCGCGACCCC
>Ga0306924_10002401_pt1 | contig 17681 bp, 9 predicted proteins | sample sta12Can44000111_FD_203756 | JGI IMG/M metagenome (GOLD analysis project Ga0306924, IMG submission 203756) | Lab enrichment of tropical soil microbial communities from Luquillo Experimental Forest, Puerto Rico - statanox.12C.anox.44.000.111 (v2)... | ecosystem: Environmental > Terrestrial > Soil...
GGTGGCCTGGAAGCCGCTTTCCCAATTGGCGGAAAACGACTTGCTCGACCAAACCTGAATGGGCACACCGCGCAGGCCGGCGGCGTCCGGTTCGTAATCGTAGGACCGGCGAAAGAGGCTTTGCGAGCGCGGTTTGTTATTACCGCCCCATCCCGTATCCGGCTTGCCTTCCCAACTCACGACGGTGGGGGTAGCTTTCGCGATCGGACCGGGTTGCTCCGCAGTCCACAGGGACGAAGCGGGTTCGACACCCACGGTGTAAAGCTGAATGCGCGGACTAAACAGCGTGAACCAGCTCGTGCCGTAGGACTGCTTGTTGGCAAGGTCGATGTCGATCAGATCGAGTTTATTGATGCGCAGGTCGTTGCCCTTGAGGGAATAGGCGGTGAAGTAGGCAGCCACGCTGACGACCAGGACTACCACGGGAAAGGTGATCCAGGTCAACTCCATGCGCTTGACTACCTTCTTGAGGAACAGGTAATCCAGGGGCCCCACGATGATGATGTAAATCAAGATGAAAAGCGCCACCCAGCCAAACGAGACCACGGACACTTCCTTGAAATGTTCCAGGTTGTCCTGCATCATGGAAGCGACATCGTTCATTTCTTCCATGGGGTTATTGGAACGGCCGGCGGGTTGGCGGCTTTCCAGAAAATGGAGGCCGGGTTTCTGGAAAAGCTTGGCCCAAAATTCCATTTGCTCCGGATAGGAAATAAACGGCTGCTCATCGACATCAAAAGCAATCAGGATGATTTGACCCAGTCCATATGGCCAGCGAATTACAAGCGGTGAAGAACGATCATCGGAGCGATCGGGGAGGAAGCGTTCGAAAAGCATGCCGGTTTTGGGTTCGAGTTTCGCCAGGATGACGGGTGGCGCTTTGCCGCCATCTTTCGGAGCTGGATTACGCAGTAGAACTCTCAGTCCCAATTCGACATTGTCCGCCGCCGTTTCGGTCATGTTGACGGGGAGAGGAATCTGCGACCGGCGAAACAGATCCGCAACCATATCTTGATTGCGGCCGCAGGAAACGATGAGGCGGCCGCCGCGGCGCACCCACTCGGCCAGCGCCTCGCGCCGATTGCGATCATCGCCGAGCAAACCGGTCATGAAATTCTTGTTTCCGGAGGTCAGGATCATCACATCGACCCCGCCATAGCCGAACCAACGATTCGGCAGCAACTGGACATCATCGAGGTACGCGGAACGCAGACTGGCACGCAGATTCGGATCCGGATTTACGTTTTGAGTTTGATTGCGCAAGTATTTGGAGAGCTGCTCCCGGAAGGAAGGCATGCGCGATCCCACGGTTAGACAGAGGCTCTCACCCAGGTCCAAGCTTTGAGATCGGTGCGTGTCTTTGCGTTCCTTGTTGTCGCCAATGACTTTGACGGTGATTTCATCGCCGCCGCTTCCGGTCTTGGTATAGGCGATCGCCAAATACTGCTCGTGAGGCTGCAATCCGGCGGCAGGGAGCGGAACAGTATAATTATTTTGTACATCGTCGCGGTCGGTGGCTTCGACAATGATTTTTCCCTGGGTGACGCCGGTGGTGCCGCCGCCGACGCGAATATAGACCGGGGTCCAGAAACCGGACTTATAAATATAGAACCTGCCCCGTTCATCGGGGACATCGCCGGCAACACCGCCGCCGGTGGGAAAACCGACGACAGCGCCGCCACCTTCAATGACGATGCCGGGCGGCTGCTGTTGTGCCGGCGCGGGCGCAGGCACAAGCCCGAGCACGGCCGGAGCAAGACAGGTCAGGATGAATACGCGCATATGAAATCAAATGTAGAACGTTTGCAATAGCAAAGCAACCTTTCGCGGGAGCGGTGGGTTACTATGGTTTTTCCGCCGGAGCGCAGGTGCAGGGAGTTTTCCCGCAACCGGGGCAACCGGCACCGAATTTTTTGCGAACCGCTTTTTCCAGATCGATGTCCACGACGTTGGCCAGGGTGACAAGCCAGGCCAACACATCGGCGAATTCATCGGCCCGCTCCTGGGCCGTGCCGCTGCGCAGTGCCGACGCCAATTCGCCGACCTCCTCCATAAACCACATGAAAGTGCCCTCGACGCCGCGCCGTTTATCCTTGGCGCCGAACGTATCGCGGATGCCGTTCTGCAATTCGGCTAACGTCAGAGCCATTGTACACCACCTATTTTTCGATCTCCATCCGCAACCGCTTCCCTTCTTCGTTATTCGGATCCCGGGCCAGGACCTTTGCGATTTCCGCGCGGGCTTTTTCCTTGCTGCCGGTGTCCAGGTAGGCCTGCGCCAGCTTGAGGCGGGCATCGTCGGCCTTGTCGTTGATTTCGAGAACCACGAGGTACGGGTCGATGGCGGCTTCCGGTTTTTTCTCACCGAGGAGAGCATCGCCCAATGCCCTTTGTGCATCCGGGTCGAGGACGTCGATTTCCAGGGCCTGGCGCGCGTAGCTCTCGGCATCCGCAAAGCGGCCCGCTTCCAGGAGCATGCGGGCCAGTTGCTTGCGGCTGGCGATATCGTCGGCATTCGTTGGGACCAGACTCTTGAGAACGGCGATCAGTTGCTCCTTGTCGCCGGTCTGAGAGTAGACCCGGACCAGTTCAGCCAGCCACTTACTTTCATACGGTTCGGACTTACGGGCCAGTTCGAAGATTTCGGCGGCCTTGCCGAAATCCCGTGCTTCATAATAAATCCGGCCCAGAGTCAGCAGCACCTTGGGCTCCGGAGATTCAGTGGTCAAGGCCGCTTCCAGCATCGTGCGAGCTGCCTCGTCGTCTCCGGCCGCTTGCAACAAGCGGGCCTTGACATACGAGGCCAGCGGATGGTTCTTGTTCTTGGCCAGCACCGTGTCGACCAGCTTGCGTGCATCACTGCTGCGGCGGCGGAGCAAATACTGCTCGGCCAATTTGGCGGATACTGCGGGATCATTCGGGTCTTTTTCGTGCGCGTCCTGCAGATCCTGCAATGACGCCGGCTTTTCCGCGGGTTTGCCTTGCAGCGCCTTGATGACTTCCCGCAGATGATCCCGATAGCCTTTTTCAAACGATTCCTTGTCGACTTTGCATACTTGTGCGATGGCCGTGGCCGTGTCTTGCCCGTCACGGTAAGCGGCGAGCATGGCGCCGACGGTCTGGTCACCGAATTTTTGTTTCATGTACTCGACATAGAGCAGGCTCTGGCAATAGGCCATTTGCCATTCCGCGGGAGAACGCGGCCGGATGAAGCCGAGATCGATCGTGTCCAGATTCAACAGATCGTTGGCCGGGACTTTTTCCAAAAGGAGTTGGTTCCATTCCTGCGGCCGGGGGAAACCCTCGTTTAGCACGGCCAGGCCTTCGGTAAACCAGTGCGGCACCTGGAGGCGCGTTTGCTCCAGGTTGAAAATGTGCACGATTTCATGGCGGATGACGCGGGCCCAGTTAAAAGGTTTTTTGATCTCCTTGCCGCGGGGAGAGACCATGGCCACCATCCGGCCGGTGCAGGCGCCGATGGTGTGCAAGTCCGGCAGCGCGATGGTCCGGCCGCTGAACATTTCGTGATTGTTGAACAGCTCCAACAGGATCGGGCCTTTGACGGAATACTGGAATTTTTCCGAAAGCTCGGCGTGAATTTCTTCCAGATATTTGGCCATTCTTGGGATCGAAGCGCAGCTCAAAATGAGCGGTTTTCAGCGTTTCATATTTTTCCAGGTGGCGCAGGACCTTGAGGGTGTTGGCGACGCGGACGTTGAAAGTATCGGCCTGGAAGGCTTTTTCGAGAATGGGTCGGGCTTCCTGTTCTCTGCCAATGCGCATGTAAAGCAAGCCGAGGCTGTTTTGCGCCCACGGCAACATGGGCCATAACTCGGCCGATTTTTTGAAATATTTCTCGGCTTCCTCGAAACGGCGGCGTTCTTCGAGTTGTTCGCCAAGTACATAATAAAAAACCCCTGCCCTGGGATTCCGTTTCTCGACCTCGTCGATGATTTTTTGCAGGTCCTTGTCCTTGTGTTGAATGAACAGGCAGCAGGCAATCCGGCCCAGAATGGTTTCGTCGCGCGGACTGATCTCCCGTGCCTTTTCAAGCGCCTGGACGGCTTGAGCGGTATTGCCGACGGCCAGGAAAACTTCGGCCCGCAGGCACAAGCCGTCAGGGAGGTTGGGATTGATTTTCAGGGCGCGTTCGGCGCTGCGTTCGGCGTCCTTGATTTCCAGTTTTTGCAAGGCGGCATATCCCTTGCCGACATGGGCCTCGGCGGCATTGGGATTGATGGTCAGGGCCTTATCGAACGCGGCCAGCGCATCGCCCCGATTGTACTTTTCCAACAGTAAGGCCCCGGCCTGATACTCGGCGCGCCAAAAGTTTTTTTCGGCTTTGAGGGCGTCGCCATACACATCGTTGAGAATGAACTGAAATTGATCGGGAAGGTTGTTCCACCGCGCGTTTTCACTGCCGGCCAGGCCGACCAGAAGCAATTCGTCCGGATCTTTGATATCCTTGTCGGCCTCGTTGCGGGCCGTGTACGTGCGGACAAACCAGCGAAATTCGGCGTCGGCCCTTTTGAGATCGCCGCGATCCCGGAAAAGTTGCGCCTGAATCCAGTGGGCCAGGAAGTTGTCCTTGTCCAGTTCGAGGGCTCGGTTGATCGCCTTTTCCGCCTCGTCCCATTTGCCGCCCAGGTGCAGAAGCTCGGACCGGCGGGCATGCAAGTCGGCATTTTTGTCATTTTGCGCGAGCGCCGCATTGATAACCGCCAGTGCAGCTTCATACTCGCCCTGGCTTTGCCGGACCTTGCTAAGGCCGAGAGCGGCGAGATCCTTGTGTTTGGGAATCCTGGCAGCGGCTTCGTAAAGAGACCGGGCTTCATCGTAATTGCCGCGCAGCCAGCGCTGGCGAGCTTCAGCGAGGGAAGGTTCCTGGGCCCCGGTCCATGAGGCCAGCGTGAGCCAAAAGAAAACGTGGATTTGAAATCTCATTTTCGGCATCTTGGCAAGTTACAAAGTCCCAGTGACCCACGTTAGCGGGGAAACCGAGAAAACGCAAGAAAAGACGCGACGACCTAAGAAACCTTTTTACTCTCCTCCAGTTGAATTTGGCTGCGCAGGACCTTGTAATCCGTTTTTCCCGTGCCGAGTTTCGGGATCTGATCCACCCGACGGACTTCATCGAAGCGCAGCACGCCACGGAAGCCTTCGTCCCACAGGCGGCTGTTGGCCTCGCGCAGGGTGATGGGTTCGGTGGAGAAAAGAACGATGCGGCGGTTGCCGTGAGCTTCGACTCCTTCGACGGCGACGCGCGGGCCTTCCTCCGTGGGAGGAAAGAGGCGTGCGAACGGCTCTTCCAGCGCAACAAGCGAAATCATTTCGCCGCCGATCTTGAGAAAGCGCTTTTGCCGGCCGCAAAAACGGATGAATCCATCCGTGTCGATCTCCACCAGGTCGCCGGTCGCGTACCAGTGCTTCCCGTCTCGAGTGCGGAATGGAGTTGGTCCATCGTAGGCCAGGTAACCGGGAAAAACAGACGGGCCGGCCACCCATAATTCGCCCATCAGGTTGGGCGGCAACTCTTCGCCGGTTTCGGGATTGATGACGCACACTTCCACGCCCCGCAAGGGTTGGCCAACTGTACCCGGACGATTGGCCTCGGGCACGTTTACGGAGATGATCGGCGAACATTCGGTGATGCCGTATCCTTCCAAAATATGAGCCGCCGGAACCAGGCGGGCACACTGGTCCAAAACTTGTTGCGGGCACTTTTCCGCCCCCACGACGATGAGCCGTAAGGAATCCAGGTCCCCATGCTGAGCCCGGTCGAGGATATAGCTAACGAAGGTAGGGGTTCCCACCAGCATCGTCGGTCGGTAAACGGCAATCTTGCGCACAATGCCTGCGGAATCGGTCGGATCGGGGTGGTGGAGAACGCGCATCCCCGCCATCAAGGGCATCAAGCCGGTTACGGTCAGGCCGAAGCCGTGGAAGGCCGGCAGGAACCCGAACATGATATCCCCTCGCGTCATAGCGAGCGAGGCAATTCCCGCGCGGGTATTACTGATGATGTTGGCATGGGTTAAGGGCACCGCTTTGGGGGCCTTTTCCGATCCGCTCGTAAACAGGACCACGGCCGGCTGGTCGGCCGAGAGCCTGGGAACCTGACGCCGAATTCGGCCCGGAAGCCAGCGAATCGCCAGCAACGTGCGCAACAATTCGACACGGCCAATGCCCTTGCGGAGATCCTCTAAATAAAGGTACTGAACGCCTTCTACTTGAATGGCAGTGCGATTAATGAATTGGGACGAGGTCACCACATGAGTCAGGCCCATGACCTTGGCGGCATGGGCCAGATGGACAGGGCCGGTGGTCCAGTTGAGCGCAACCGGAAGCTTGCCGGCCATTTGCAAGCCCATGAGCGCGATGTCCGAAGCCACCGAAGCCGGCAGCATCAGGCCGACGTTGGGGGCGGGCAATTGGGTAAAGCGCCGGGCCATCACCAACGCGCCAATCAGCATCCGTTCATAGGTGACGACGCCGGCCAAGTCGTCGGCCGCCGCCATGTCTTTTCGATTGGCCAGGGCTCGAGCGACAAAAGCCTCGGGAATGGTTTCTCCCAGAATCACCAATTGCTGCTCGCCGATGGGAGGCCGGAACCATTTCCCTGGCGGACGTTTTCGAGGCTCCGGGCCTTTCGCGCCGGGCCTCTCGTCAAACGTCTCTTTCCCTTCCGCCAGCGCCCAGGCTTCCCCAACCGTAGTCGGCGCCTGAGTGGCCGAGAAACCAAAACGCTGCTCGATCGTCAACGTCAAGTCCATGCGGTCCATGCTGTTCAAGCCAAGCTGCCGATCGAGCGACGTATCGGGCCGTTTCTCCTCGGCGGAGAGCGGCCGGCCAAGGAGATCCTCCAAAAGGTGCGCTACCGCTTCCTTGGTTGCGGGCATGATCGCAGACAGGTCGGCCGACGCCAGGTTGGTGGGTTTGGGAAATCGATAAGTGCGCGGACCAAATAAGAAGTGATAGGGAACAAATGTGGGTCTTTCAGCTCCGAGGGCGTTGTACCATTTTTCCAGCCACGGATTGAGTGTCTCGCGCCGGAAACACGAGCCGGAAGCGTCAGCGACGGGTAAACATTTAGTAGGCTCATCCCGCGCGCCGGCGTCATCGCCAGGTAGTGTCCGCTTATCAACGCGTTCGATCGTGATATCCAGCCGCCGGCGCGGCGCGAAAACGAACAAGTTGGCGAGCAGCAACCCGATTCCCTTCTTGATTTGCAGGCTCAGCGACGGTTTCCTTCCAGTTTTAGCCCAGGTGAACGAACTACCCCAGAGACCGCGAGTGCGGACCAGGACAAGTTCCACGTCGGGAACGGCCTGCAATATGTCGACCGCCGCCTGCGACCCGCCAAGGTGTTCTGTCCCGTCGCGCTGTACGTGACCCGCCGGCCAGAGGATGTAGCTCTCGCCCTGCTGGAGGCCCTCAATCACACACTTGATACCCGCCAGCGCCATGGCCCGCGCTTCGGCACTCGGCCGTTCCAATTCGGGCATCGGCACGCCATCGATCATCTTCATCATTAGTCGAAAGATCAGAGTCGGCGAATCGCTCTGAAACACCAGCGGACGGCATCGTTGCGACGGCCAGAGGATCGTGAGTACGATGGCCGGATCAATGTAACCCGGATGGTTCGGCAGGATCAGCGTCTTTCCCGTTAGGCCGCGGAGCTTGTCCAGGCCATGGACACGGATACGATAGCGCAGCGAAAGAACGACTTTGGCGAACGCCCAGAGGAGATAGCGAGCGAAAAGCATAGATTTCCTTTTAGTCATTCGCCATTCATCGGTCGTGAAGAGCTGTTGATTCTCTCATAATAGTGGACCAAGCACGTAATCCATGCAATATGCTTCATAGGCGCCGCCAATTCCACCCGATATAATGACATCCGTCACAATAGGGGAAGTGTCGCCAACGGGTGCCGTCTGATCGTGTTATACTTGTTAGGTAAAGTTTTCCCATCTTACGGAGCGATCCGTTCATGAGCACAGCGACGCAAGTCCCACCGAAACCCACCGTCAAGTATGAGAGTTATGTCGAGGAACAACTGGCCCGTGCCCGAAATCGCATCCGGCTTCTGGATTTGACGGTGGCTCTCTTGGGTTTTCTAATCGGGACGTTTGCCTTCGGATTGGTGGTCGTATTGCTCGACCGAATTTTCCAGTTGCCGTCCCTGGCCCGCCAGGCATTTTTTGTCGTCTATGCGCTCGGAGCCGCGGCGTATATCGGTTGGACCGTGGTCCGGCCGCTCATGCGCAAAGTGAATCCGTATTATGCCGCGCAGCAAGTGGAGCATTCGGTCCAGGGCGCCAAAAACAGCGTCGTTAACTGGCTCGATTTGCGCGATCAAGGATTGCCGGAGGCCATTCGCGGCATGGTCAGCCATCGGGCTGCCAGGGACCTGGCGCAGGCAGATATTGATTCGGCCATCAGCGCTCGCCACGCAAGCATTCTGGGCGGGATTTTCGGCGGCCTATTCATCGCGATGCTGGTTTTATTCGTCATCAGCGGGCCCCAGTTCTTTTCGCTTTTGGAGCGAGCCTTTGCGCCGTTCGGCGACACGTCGATTGCCACGCGAACGCATCTCACGATGATTAAGCCGGTAGACGGCAATATTACGGTTTCCGTCGGCACAAAGGTGGAAATCGAGGTTTTGGCGGAAGGGCGCGTGCCCGAAGCGCACCAGCCCGATGCCCTGAAAGTGTTGTTTCGCCATCAACTTTCCGATCCCTATATCGAAAAGCCGATGGACCGCGGGACGGATAAGGAATGGAAAACACAGTTGGCGGCGGGCGAGGTGCAAACCGGTTTCTGGTACAAGGTGACCGGCGGCGATGCGGCAACGCTGGAATATCGCGTTCAAGTCCGCTCGAATCCGCTCGTCGAAGTAGCCGAGGTGAAATATCATTTCCGGCCCTACCTCAACCGGCCGGATGAAACGGCGCGCGATCCCCACCTGGAAGCCCTGCGCGGCACCGAAGTCACTCTTACTGCTCACGCCAATCGCCACGTCACTGAAGGCAAACTGGAATTCATCGGCGAAAATAAATCCGTGCCGGCCGAAAAGATTCCGGATGATCCCCAGGCCTTGCGCTTCAAATTTGTCATCGATCACGACGCCACCTACCGCATATGGTTCACCTCCGTGGAAAGGGAAAAGAATAACGAACCGATGCAGTACAAGATCCACGCCTTGCCGGACAATCCACCGAAAGTGGAATTGATCAAACCCGGCTCGGAAGTCGAGTTGCCGGCCAACGGCCTTTTGCAACTCGAAGGCGTGGCACGCGACGATTTCGGCATCGACAAGATGGCTCTCAAAATCTTCACCGGCGATCGGGAGCAAGCCAAGCCTTATCGCGATGGTAAATCGTTCAAGTTTGATAACGGCAATTATCCGCTCAAGCTGGAATACAAGGATTTTGTCGACCTGGCTGAAGTGAAATTGCAAAACGGCCAAGCACTCCAGCCCGGCATGGAAATCGAATACTGGCTGGAAGCGATCGACAACTGCGATTTCCCTCAACCCAACATCGGCAAGAGCGAGCGGTTCAAGGTCAAAATCGTCGATCCGGAAAAAGACAAACCCAAACAACAGCAAGAACGCGAGGAAGCCAAGAACGAAAAGGAACAACACAACAAGCAACAAGATCAAAAGCTGGCGGAAGAGAACCAGAAACAAAACGAGCAACAATCCAAGGAGGAAAATCCGCAACAGCCGGAGAATAAGAATGAGGATCAAAAGTTAAAAGATCAGGCGAACAAGATCAATCAGGCAATTAAGGACGAAGAAAAAGATTCCAAGCCCGACCAGGCGAAGGGCGATCAAGCCAAAGGCGATCAGGCCAAAGGCGACCAGGCCAAGGGTGATCAGCCGAAGGGTGATCAGGCGAAGGGTGATCAAGCCAAAGGCGACCAGGCTAAGGGTGATCAGGCGAAGGGCGATCAGGCCAAGGGTGATCAGGCGAAGGGTGATCAAGCCAAAGGCGACCAGGCGAAGGGCGATCAGGCCAAAGGCGATCAAGCGAAGGGCGACCAAGCCAAAGGCGATCAAGCGAAGGGCGATCAAGCGAAGGGTGACCAAGCCAAAGGCGATCAGTCCAAGGGCGACCAGACGAAGGGCGACCAGGCAAAAGGTGACCAAGCCAAAGGCGATCAGTCCAAGGGCGACCAGGCGAAGGGCGACCAGGCAAAAGGTGACCAAGCCAAAGGCGATCAGTCCAAGGGCGACCAGGCGAAAGGTGACCAGCCTAAGGGCGACCAGGCCAAAGGCGATCAGGCCAAAGGCGACCAGGCGAAAGGCGATCAGGCCAAGGGCGACCAGCCTAAGGGTGACCGGGCGAAAGGTGACCAGCCTAAGGGCGACCAGGCTAAGGGTGATCAGGCCAAAGGCGATCAAGCGAAGGGTGACCAGGCGAAAGGTGACCAGCCTAAGGGCGACCAGGCTAAGGGTGATCAGGCCAAAGGCGATCAAGCGAAGGGTGACCAGGCGAAAGGTGACCAGCCTAAGGGCGATCAAGCCAAAGGTGATCAAGGCAAAGGTGATCAGCCAGAGGGTGACCAGGCGAAAGGTGACCAGCCTAAGGGCGATCAAGCCAAAGGCGATCAAGCCAAAGGTGATCAGCCAAAGGGTGACCAAGCCAAAGGCGATCAGGCCAAGGGCGACCAGGCGAAGGGCGATCAGGCCAAAGGCGATCAACCGAAGGGCGATCAGGCCAAAGGCGATCAGGCCAAAGGTGATCAGGCAAAGGGTGACCAAGCCAAGGGAGATCAACAAAAAGGCGAAAAACCCAGCCAAAAACAAATTGACCAGCTCATCAAAGATTTGAAAAGCGGCGACGCAAAGGTCCGAGAACAAGCGTCCAAGAAACTGGAAGACATGAAAGATGCCATCCAGGATCCTGCCTTACGCAAGGCCGCCGAGGAAGCGCTGGAAAAACAGAAACAAAACCAGGGCCAACAAGGAAACAAATCGCCGGATCAGAAACAAGGCGACGGACCCCAGAAACCCGGCAACCAGGGCGAGGCAAAAAAGGACAATCAACAACCCGGCAATAAAGACGGGAAACCTGATGGCGGGAACCCGGGCAAGGCCGACCAGGGCAATCAAGGAGACAAGGGGGATAAAGGCAACGCGGGCCAAGGAAACCAAGACGCGAAGAATGACCAGGGCGACGGCAAGCAAGGCCAAGGAAAAGATGGCAAGCCGGGCCAAGGTCAGGACGGAAACAAAGGCGAGGATGGCAAGGGCGACCCCAATGGCAAGGGCAGCAATCCCGGCGGCGGCCCCGGCAAGGGCACGCAAGGCGAACGCCAGGGTCCCGCCCAGAACGCAGAACCGGACGGTCCCGGCACCGCCCCTGATCCGCGCTTTCAGAAGAAAGCCGGCGAACTCCAACTGGAAGACATCAAGAAAAAAATCAAAGAAAACCCGGACATTCTCAAAAAGGCCAACATGACGGAAAAGGAATACCTGGAATGGCTCAAGGCCTACGAGAATATGTTAAAACGCAACGAGCCCGCGGCGAAAAACGAGGAAAAACTGGCCAATCCGAAAGACCGCAGCGGTAGTTTGACCAACGTGGCTCCCAAAAAAATGAATTCCAACCCCAACCAGAATAACCGGCCTCAGGGCGCAAGCAGCTCCTCCGCCCCGCCGGAATTCCGCGAACATTACAAGGAATTCACGGAAAAACTCTCGGGACTGGAAAAAGTTCCGCAGAAGAAATAACAGAGATCAGTGGCGAGAGTTACGAGAGGAGTTATTAGTTGTTCGTAGAAGTCCGCGAATAACTAATAACTAATAATTCTGGGTCATGGCTTTTCCCGGACGTTATCTAGTTCAGTTCCAGCCGAAACACACGCCGCATTTATTCACGGATGTTCTCATCGTCGGCGCCGGGATTGCTGGGCTGCGGGCGGCCCTGGAAATTCCTTCCCATCTCCATGTGCTCGTCGTCACCAAGGATAACATCCAGCAAAGCAACAGCAGTTATGCCCAGGGCGGGATTGCGGGTGTCATGTCGCCGGAAGATCGTTTTGAAAATCACATCGAGGACACGCTCGCCGCCGGGGCGGGTCTCTGCGATCGGGATATCGTCGCCATGGTGGTGCGGGAAGCGCCGCAGCAAATCCAGGACCTGATCGGCTGGGGAACCAAATTCGATTGTGAAGACGGCCGGCTCGCCCTGACGCGCGAAGGCGGCCATAGCCATCGCCGCATCGTCCATGCCCTGGGCGATGCCACCGGCCACGAAGTTATGCGCGCCATCATCGAGCAGGCACGCAAGGTGCCGAATATTACCCTCTGGGACAAGACATTTACGATCGACCTGCTTGGCCATGAAGGTGCCTGCGTCGGCGCCCTGGTGCACCGGCCGCGCCGGGATCTTCTGATGGTCTGGGCCAAGCAAACAGTACTCGCCAGCGGCGGCGCGGGCATGGTCTATCGCGAAACCACCAATCCACCAGTGGCCACGGGCGACGGCATGGCTGCCGCCTACCGGGCCGGCGCCAAACTCCGCGACATGGAATTCATGCAGTTTCATCCCACCGTGCTTTACGTGGCCGGCTCGAGCCGATTCCTCATTACCGAGGCGGTCCGCGGCGAAGGCGCCTACCTGCGGGACAAGCACGGCGTGCGCTTCATGCTCGATGAAGACTCCCGCGCCGAACTCGCCCCCCGCGACGTCGTCGCCCAGGCGATCGTTCGCTGCATGGAACTCACGCAACATCCCAACGTCTATCTCGACCTGTCCCACCTGGATGCGGAGCGCGTTCGGCAGCGCTTTCCCGGCATCGAAAAAATGTGCCGCAGTTTCGGCATCGATATTACCAGGGACCTCATCCCGGTCCGGCCGGGAGCGCACTACATGATCGGCGGCGTCCAGGTGGACAGTCGTGGCGCCACAAACGTGCCCAACCTCTGGGCCGCCGGCGAGGTGACATCCAGCGGTTTGCATGGCGGCAACCGGCTGGCATCCAACAGCCTGCTTGAAGGCCTGGTCTATGGAGCGATGTGCGGCCGGGGTGCCGCTGCTGCTGCTGCCGCCATGCCCGATGCATTTCGGGTTCCGCCGCTCGCGTCCCGTTTCGAACCGGATACTTCCGACCTGCTCGATGTCGCGGACATTACCAACTCGCTGCGCAGCCTGATGGTTCGGCGCATGGGCATCGTCCGCGACGGCGCGGGTTTGCGCGAGGCCGAGCGAGCGGTGACATTCTGGTGCCGCTACGTCCTGGCCCGGGAATTTGACGGCCCGCATGGCTGGGAGTTACAGAACTTGCTCACCATTGCCCGACTCATGATCTGGGCCGCTCGTGAGCGCGAAGAGTCCCGCGGCGTGCATTACCGCGGCGACTTTCCCCGGCGCGACGACGCCCGCTGGTGCCGACATTTAACGTGTCCGGCATCCTTGGAATAACAGTGCTTTCGCACCGAACTTGACGTTACGGCTACAATAAGTTAGAAACTCGGCCGGTGAACACCACTTAGCCCGAAGCGCCAGCGAGGGCCCCGACATATGTCTCATCGCCGCCTGTTCACGCTTGTTGCATTCCTGATCTTGGCTCTTCTCGTGGCTCAAGTTTCCAACTTGAGCGCGCACCCTGCTCCTGTCCCGGCCGCAATTTTGGCAACGGCCCCGCGCGATTCCGTTGCTGCCATCTTGCGCGGTTACATGCTGAAGGCCTTGCCCGATCCACTGCATGAACGTAAGCCGAATTGGGGCCATCAGAAGAAATCGAGGAACCAGGGATCGTGGCGGCGAACGCGCATCACCGCCATCAATCCGGCCGACACATTGGTTCTGGGCATCAGCAATGTGCAATCTCCCGAACCCGGCCGGCTTACGTTCACGGTTGCACTGGCATTGGATGCCCGTGCCGAATACCAGCGGCAACTCTGGGAAGCCGGCGTGAAAGTATTCGACACCACCGCACGGGCGCGTTTTCGTATCAAGGCCCGCCTCGACTGCGAAGCCACCACGCGTCTCGAAGCCAATTTCTTCCTCATGCCGGAAGCCGTCGTTCGCCTGGCCATCACCAAGTCCGACGTCCAATTCGATAACATCGTCGTCGAACACATTGCGGGCGTGGGCGGTGACGCAGCCAAGGTGCTCGGCGATGCCGTGATCAAGAGTATTCATCAACTCCATCCTTCGCTGGAAAGACGCCTGCTCGACAAGGCCAACGCTGCCGTCGTGAAAGCCGGTGCCACCAAAGAAGTCCGCCTGGGACTACTGCAATTGTGGAAAAAGGACACCGGTAAAGCCAAAACTGAATAACCCTCCAAGTCATCGCCACTCACCGCGCACCACTCGACCAACCTTCTCACAACTCACGCCCCTCTGTTACAATCGCTTCCTGAAAAAATACGTTTCGTCCACCACCCCCCCGGCCCCCGTGGACGTAATTGCAAACCCTGGACGTATCGACCTCCTTTGCGACGTATTCCCGAAGCCTCGATGAAATCGCCACTTAGGACTTCACAAAAACCGCCTGTCGGCTGTGACGTATTCCCGCCACGATGATACGTATTCTTATTTGCTGAATTTCGCAGTTCTCATTTTGCATTTTTTCATATTGCTTCGTAGGCTCCCCGACGCCTTGGCCTGACCCCCTGACCGCCGCATAAAATCTGGCGTCGCGCGTTGGATCATTTGCATCCCTGGGGGGGGTACATAGATTACCATTCCGTGCCGGGTACGAGTGAGTCGAACTCGGTAAGAATTGCAAAGATAACGCCGCTTCCTCCACCGCCGTGATACGCAGTTTCATCTTTTTGTCTTTTCAGTGACAGCGTACCGTTGGCACCAGTTGACAAACTGCCATCCGGAGGCACAGGCGCCCAAAGGAGATTGGCCGACCGTCTGTGCCTATTGGAGAAATGGATGCATTTAGACGGACGCGAAGCGGTCAACAAAAAGACAGAAATTCAGAGACGTTAATGGACAAAAGAGTCATAGCGGCATGCCAACTTCTATCGGTAAAATGGTTTGGAGCCAGCGACCAATGACACATGACGAATGACTGATCTATGGCACGCATTCAAATCTACGACACAACCCTTCGCGATGGCAGCCAGGGGGAAGGAGTCCATTTCTCCCTCGAGGACAAGCTGCTCATCACGCGCCGGCTCGATGAGCTCGGCATCGACTTCATCGAAGGCGGGTATCCGCTGTCGAATCCCAAGGACACGGAGTACTTTCAGCAAGTCCGCAAGCTCAACCTGCGCCATGCCCGGGCCGTTGCCTTCGGCATGACCCGCCGCAAGGGCCTGGCCGCCGCGGACGATCCGGGCATGAGGGCCCTCGCCCAATCGCAGGCATCCGTCATCACCATCGTCGGCAAAACGTGGGACTTGCACATCCGCGATGTGCTCAACACGAGCCTCGAAGAAAACCTCAAGATGATCGGGGACTCCGTGGCGTTTTGCCGGTCGGCGCCGGCGCAAGTGATTTACGACGCCGAGCATTTCTTCGACGGTTTTCGCGCGAACCCGGAATACGCGCTGGCGACGCTGCGGGCTGCCGAGGCCGCGGGTGCCTCGGTCCTTGTGCTCTGCGATACTAACGGCGGGACGCTGCCCGATGAGATCGGCGCTGCCGTGGACAAAGCCCGACATGCCGTGCAGGTCGCCATCGGCATTCACTGCCATAATGATTGCGATGTGGCCGTGGCCAACAGTCTCGCGGCGGTGGCGCACGGCGCCACGCAGGTGCAGGGAACGATCAACGGCATCGGCGAACGCTGCGGCAATGCCGATCTCGTCAGCATCATCGCCAACCTGATCTTGAAGCAAGGCCGCGAGGTTCTCCGGCCCGGCAGCCTGACGCATTTGACCGAGGTTTCCCGCTACGTGTATGAAATCGCCAACATGAATTACCGGTCGAGTCAGCCGTTCGTCGGCGCCAGCGCCTTCGCGCACAAGGGCGGTATGCACGTCCACGCCGTCACGCGTAACCCGCTCAGCTACGAGCACATCGACCCGGCCGCCGTGGGCAACGAACGCCGAATTCTTTTGAGCGAGCTTTCGGGAAAATCCACCATCCTGGCGAAGATAAACCCCAATGGTCCAGCTCAAGATCGCGAGCTGACGGAAAAAATTCTCAACCGAGTGCAAGACCTCGAAAATGAAGGTTATGAATTTGAAGCCGCCGAGGCATCGTTCGATCTTCTCGTGCGGAAAACCGCCGGCCAATATCAGCCCAAGTTTGAGCGCCTATCGTTCCGCGTCAACGTCGAAGCCGAGCGGAGCGGATTGGCGATTACGGAAGCCACGGTGAAGGTCCGCTTGCCCAACGCCGAAGTCATGCATACGGTCAGCGAGGGCGATGGTCCGGTAAACGCGCTGGACGGCGCCTTGCGGAAAGCCCTGGCCGCCTATTATCCGCGCCTCCAGGAAATGCACCTGGTGGATTACAAGGTCCGCGTAGTCAACGCGCGCGCGGAAACCGCCGCCAAGGTGCGCGTCGTGATCGAATGGCGCGACGGCGACGATGTGTGGGGAACTGTGGGCGTCAGTGAAAATATCATTGAAGCCAGCTGGCAGGCATTGGTGGATAGCTTTGAGTATAAACTGTTCAAGGATGAAGCGTAAAGTTCAGGCCGGGACGGTCACACTTTCGTGCGCGGTTACCAGCCGGATAATCCTGCGCAGCCCCGGACGGTCGATGCGCAGCCGGGCTTTCATCGGAGGGAGCCAGGAACGCTGCCGTTCGGAGTTCTCCGGCCAGCGCGCTGCAGCTCGCGTGACCTGCATGACAAAGACAGTGACGTGATAGAGGTTGCCGGATTTTTCGTAAAGGTAGGAACCGACGGGCTCTTGCTCGAGTACGCCGAGCAAACCCGCTTCTTCCCAGGCTTCCTGCAGAGCTGTTTGCCCGGCCGTTTTTCCAGGCTCGAGACAACCCTTGGGCACCACCCAACGCTTGCCGCTCCGAGACGTGACGAGGCAGATTCGACCTTGGCGTATGGGAATCGTGGCGACCTGGGGAATAGGTTTGATGGCAGCTGCCATGGAAAACTACCTGAACAAATTTTTCACTCATCATAGTCTGCCTTGCAAAACCTATTTCCGTCAAGGCCTTGAACCCGTTCTTCCGGAATCTTTCATTAAATCCACGCATTTCCTACCCAACTGCCCAATTTATCCACTTTCACGAATTTTTCATCGTATTCTCGTGGTTTGCGCTAACGATTTTTCATATATTTCAAAATTGCCGTGCGTACCAACCGAGATGCTATCATGCCCGGCGGTAAATGGGTCAAGAATGTTAAAGCAACCACCAAGCTGGCGCCGGCGGCTCGGGGCGTTCTAAAGCTGCGCCTTCAAGTGGTTCAGGAACAGCTGCATTTGGCGGTAAAGGAGCCATTCAAGGACCCCGAACCGATTCACCAGCTGCGGGTGGCCACGCGCCGGGCCCGGGCGGCGATCGATATTTTTTCGTCCTGTTTCTCGCGCAGAATTGCCAAGAAGGTGAACAAACATCTCCGCACCATTCGGGATGCCGCCGGGGCGGCCCGTGATTGGGACGTCTTCCTGGCCGGTTTGACCCAGTGGCGGAATCAGCAAAAATCCCGGCACTATCCGGGCATCGATTTCGTCCGGGGCTACGCCTGGGATCAGCGCGTGGCCGCCCAGTCTCATTTGGAAACAAAATTGCAAAAAT
>Ga0306924_10002402_pt1 | contig 17680 bp, 16 predicted proteins | sample sta12Can44000111_FD_203756 | JGI IMG/M metagenome (GOLD analysis project Ga0306924, IMG submission 203756) | Lab enrichment of tropical soil microbial communities from Luquillo Experimental Forest, Puerto Rico - statanox.12C.anox.44.000.111 (v2)... | ecosystem: Environmental > Terrestrial >...
TCGGCGGGAACGGCGCGGGGCAGACGTGCAAGGTCGCGAACCAGATCATCGTCGCCCTCACGATCGAGGCCGTGGCGGAGGCGCTCGTCTTCGCCTCGAAGGCGGGCGCCGATCCGGCGAAGGTGCGGGGCGCGCTCCTCGGTGGGTTCGCGTCGTCGCGCATCCTCGAGGTTCACGGAGAGCGCATGATCCGCCGGACGTTCGAGCCGGGGTTCCGGATCGAGCTGCAGCAGAAGGATCTCGCGCTCGCGCTCGAGAGCGCCCGGGAGCTCGGCGTCGCGCTCCCGGGGACCGCCCTCGCGCAGGAGCTCTTCAACGCGTGCCGGGCGCGGGGAGGGGCGCGCTGGGATCACTCCGCGCTGGTCCGGGCGCTCGAGGCGCTCGCCGAGCACCAGCTCGGAGCATGACGCGCTGGTGGCCGCAGCTCGCCGGCCCTAAGCTCGCGAGGTGAGCGTTTCCGGCAACCCCTCCCAGGCCCGTGGCGCCGCGGCCGGCCTCGCGGCCGCCGTCCTGTTCGGCGCGAGCACGCCCTTCGCGAAGCTCCTCGTTCCCGGCGCGGGTCCGCTCCTCCTCGCCGGACTCCTCTACCTGGGAGCCGGGGTTGGCCTCTCCGGGGCGGCCCCTTTCCGCCGGTCCGACGCGGAGGCGCCGCTCCGGCGAGCGGACCTCCCGGTCCTCGGGGTCGTCATCCTCGCGGGAGGGATCGTCGGTCCGGCGCTGCTCGTGCTCGGCCTCGCGCGGCTCCCGGGCGCCGCGGCGGCCCTGCTCCTCAACCTCGAGGCCCCGTTCACGATCGCGCTCGCGGTCGTCTTGCTGCGCGAGCAGCTCGCGCGGCGCGAGGTGCTCGGCGCCGCCGCCGTCATCCTCGGCGCCGCCGCGTTGACGTGGGCGCCAGGCGCGCTCGAGGCGAACCCGATCGGCGCGGCGTGCATCGCGGGCGCATGCGCGGCGTGGGCGCTCGACAACAACCTGAGCCAGCGCCTCTCGATCCGCGACCCGATCTCGGTCGCGCGCGCGAAGACGCTGGCCGCGGGGACGTTCAACGTCGCGCTCGGCCTGCTCGTCGGCGAGGGGCTTCCTCCCGCGACGCACGTCGCGGGGGCGCTGCTCACCGGCGCGCTCGGATACGGGCTCAGCATCGTGCTCCACCTGCTCGCGGTGCGCTCGCTGGGGGCCGCGCGGCAGGCGGCCTACTTCGCGACGGCGCCCTTCATCGGGGCGGTGCTCGCGATCCCGCTGCTCCACGATCGCCTCGCCCCGTTGGACGTCGCGGCGGGGGGCGTGATGGCGCTCGGGATCGGGCTCATCCTCCGGACGCACCACGCCCATGAGCACGTTCACGAGGCCGTCGAGCACGAGCACGCGCACCTCCACGACGAGCACCACGTGCACACGCACGAGGAGCCGGTCACGGAACCCCACTCGCACCCGCACCGTCACGCGGCGCTCGCGCACGAGCACCCGCACGCGCCCGACACGCATCACCGGCACCGGCACTGACGCGCCGAGCCTACGGGCGTCTCGTGATTTTCTGAACGAGCGCGGCTGCGGGGCGGTGGGATTCGGGGGCGACGGAGAGGTCAGCTCGCCTTCCGGAAGCGCCCGTCGCGCTCGCCCCTTCCCACGCACTGCTGGCAGTAGGCGTAGAGCGCGTCGTAGACGATCCACTCCGCCTGATTGACCTCGTGGTCGTCCTTCAACCCGAGGTGGCGGAAGCCCTCGGCGATCGCCTTGAGGCCCCAGCTCTCGGGCTGATTCCAGAGCGTGTTGTCGGTGTCCGCGCCGTTCACGATCCTGGCCATCAGCACCAGGGCCGGATCCTTCTCCCACAGCCCGTACTTCCGGCAGAACGCGTCGAAGGAGCACTCCTTTCCGCGGTGGGTGAGCTCCGCGCCCGCGGCGTCGTAGGGCGTCGCGCCTTCTCGCTCCGCGACCGCAGAAACCTGATCGGTGGGGACGAACAGGAACTCGGCGTCCGGGTCCACGAACTTGCGGATGAGCCAGGGACACGCGACGCGGTCCACCTTCACTCCGGAACGGGTGACCCATTTCATGACTGCTTTCCTGGCAGGCCGGCGGCGAGGCCGGCGTGGCGCTCAGTGTGTCGAGGTGGCGCCCTGCGAGGCGTAGAGGTCCTCGAACAGGGCGCTCCCGCGTTCGAGCCTCGCCTCGTCGTCGGCGTGAGCGGCGGCGATCCCCGCGACGACCTGGCCGACGCCGGGGGCTTCCTCGCGGCCGTACTTCGCGTCTTTCACGTCGACGTCGTGCACGATCTCGGCGATGGCGCGGAGCGCCGGATCGCCCAGCCCGAACCGGTCGAGGAGGACCTCGAACGTGCAGAGATCGCCCTCGTGAGTGAACTCCGCCTCGAACATGTCGAAGCGCAGCTCGCCCTTCTGCGGCGGGTAGCCCTTGGCCGGAACGAACTTGAAGCGCGCCTGTGGGTCGATGAACTTCCGGATCAGCCAGGCGCTCGCCATCCGGTCCACCTTGATCCCGGCGCGTGTGACCCACGTGCGGCCCCGATACTCCTCCCGACGCAGCGCAGACTTCGCGGGCTCGCGCGACTCGACGGTCGGCTTCATGCGCACCTCCATCGCGGACACCACTCCCTCGGCGATCTCGCGCCCGGGTGCACCGAAGAAGTCGATGGCCTCGAGCTCCGAGAGGCGTTGACGTAGCCGCGCGATCTGGTTCGCGACCTCGCTGCGACGGTTCTCCGGAGGGGGCCCCCGCTTCGGCCACGAGGAGGCGACTTGCCGTGCCTGCTCGGCGACCTCGCGGTAGTCCGTCTCCCGCGCCGACTGGAACAGCGCGAGCACCTGCTCGTCGGAGAGCCCCTCGATGAACCGGGCCTCGATGATCGAGGCGTCGCCGCCGCCCTTTACGACCTCGCGCAAGACCCACTGGAAGTCCTCTTGCGTCTCGTCGTTGCGGGGAAGCGCATAGACCGAGTTCTTGATGGCCACCGCGCCGATGCGCTGGAGATGCCTGCCGACCTTGACGCGAAGGTAAGCGGGCCGCGGAGGGATCTGGTGGATGAGGAGGAGCCAGCGCGCCTCGACCCGTCGCGTGCTCGGACCCTGAGGTGGCATGCCTCCGAACCAATATAACAACTGCATCTTCGCCCTCAACCGTGTGACGAAGCGCGCCGCGACGCTCGAGGTGCAGCTGAAGGCTCGCGGATACAGCCCCTCGTGAGGCGGTCGAGCGGGCGCAGCGCGGTGAACACCCGGCCGCGCTCGGACGGGACTGTGGCCACTGCCCGTCGGCGCTCCTGCTTGAATCGCCATGGTTCAGTTGTTACCTCAGCGACGGCTCGTCCGTCGACGCGTCGCCGCGAGCGTCTCGGGAGGCTTGCGAATGAATGTCTGGCTTAGCGTTGGGGCCGCGATGTGCATGGTGGCCGTCGTCGCCGTCGCCCAGGGCGGCGGGACGACCTGGGACTTCCAGGGCGACGCGGTGAACGCACCGCCGTCCGGCTTCACCTTCGGACGCACCGGGCAGGGCCGCGAAGGCAAGTGGGTCGTCCTCACGGACCCGACCGCCCCGTCCGGCGATCATGTCCTCGCTCAGACCGATACGGATGACACCGACTACCGGTTCCCGGTCGCGGTCGCGAATGCACCCGAGCTCAAGGACCTGCGCCTCGAGGTCCGCTGCAAGCCCGTGAGCGGCAAGGTGGACGCGGCGTGCGGCGTCGTCTTCCGCTTCAAGGACCCCGACAACTACTACGTCGCGCGGGCGAACGCGCTCGAGGACAACGTCAACCTCTACCACGTCGTCGACGGGAAGCGTCGCCAGGTCAAGGGCTGGAGGGGCAAGGTCACGAAGAACGAGTGGCACAGCCTGGCTGTCGAGGCGCGCGGCGACCATCTCCAGGTCTTCTGGGAGGGGAAGCCGGTGGTCGACGCGAAGGACGACACGTTCCGCGACGCCGGGAAGGTGGGCCTCTGGACCAAGGCGGACTCGGTCACCTACTTCGACGCGCTGAGCGTGAAGCCGCTGTAGCTGACGAAGGGGGACTCATGAACAACAACGACGAGCTACGCGAGAGGGCACCCGCGTTCGCCGGCGCACACGAGCCTCGGCCGCTGCCGTTCGATCCGACGAAGCTGACGGGGCTGTCGGAGCGCCTCATCCGTTCGCACTGGGAGAACAACTACTGCGGTGCGGTGAAGGCGCTGAACGCCGTCGAGCGCCGGCTCGCGGCGATGCTCGAGGATCCCGAGCTTCCGCCCTACGTGTACGGCGATCTCAAGCGGGAGGAGCTGCTCCGGACGGGGTCCGTCCGTCTCCACGAGCTGTACTTCGGGAACTTGGGCAGCGACGGGAAGGCCGGCAACTCGATGGAACGCGTGCTCTCGCGTGCGTTCGGCTCCTTCTCGAGATGGGAAGCCGAGTTCCGCCGGACCGCCAACGCGCTCGCCGGCGGGTCGGGCTGGACCATCCTCGCCTTCGGACCGAGGGGCGAGCTTCACAATTACTGGGCCTGGGATCACACGAGCGGCGCCCCGGGGAGCCATCCGCTCCTGGTCCTCGACATGTACGAGCACGCATACCACCTCGACTACGGGGCGGCCGCGGCCCGGTACGTCGACGCCTTCATGGAGAACGTCGACTGGGAAGAGGTGAGCCGGCGTCTGGTCGAGGCCGCCTCTCCGCGCGCCGGCGAGTACGAGACCTGGGACACGACCTCGACTCCTGGGTGAGAGGCGGTTGCCTGCTCCGGGAGCCGACCGTCGGGTCAGGCGCAGGACGTCGCATTGGGGGGACACATGACGAGGAAACGTACACTGCTGGTCGCCATCGCGTGCCTCGCCTTCGGAGGACACGCGCGGGCGGGCGAGGCGGAGAGCTCCGCCGCACTCCTTCAGGCGCTCCCGAAGGCGAAGCTGACGCTCGCGGACGGGATCAAGCAGGCGGCGCAACCGCCGGCCGCGCCGATCTCGGCGAAGTTCGAGATGGATGACAAGGGCCAGCTCTCCCTCTCGGTGTACACCGCCGGCAAGGGCCTCGGGACCGACGCGGAGCACAACACGCTCCAGGAGCTGAGCGGCAGCCCCGAGTCCGGCACGTGGAACCCGGAGACCGAGACCTTCAAGGATCCTGAGCACGTCGCGAGGGCGTCGGAGCAGCTGACGCTCATGAGGGCCACGCGGGCATCGCTCCTCGACGTCGCCGGAAAGGCGGCGAAGCATGGCGGAACCGTGGTCTCCGTCGCGCCCGAGGTCCGCGGCGGGAAGCCGGTGTTCGTCGTGCTGGTCGCGAACAAGGGCAAGATCCAGCAGCTCACCTACGACCTCGTGACCGGCGCCGAAAAGAAGCCATCGAAGACTGCGGCGAACGCGGGGTGATCATGCGACTCGCACCCATCGTGACCTTGGCCGCGCTCGCAGCCGCGCCGGTCGGCGCCCGGGGCGCAGGTCCCGCGAAGTCCGCGCTCGACACGGCGCAGATCGAGCAGCTCACCGGCGCGAAAGGCCAGCTCGACGAGAAGGAGGGCGTGTTCAAGGTGTCGGTCCCGCGGACCGACCTCCAGCCCACCGTCGCGGGCGTGAAGGTCCCGACGTCCATGGGCCTCACCTCGTGGGCCGCATTCGAGGGCGCGCCGGGCCACGTCATGGTCATGGGCGACATCGTCCTCACCGAGGACCAGGTCAACCCGGTCATGAGCGCCGCGCTCGACAGCGGCCTCGACGTGACCGCGCTCCACAACCACTTCTTCTGGGAGACGCCCCGCGTGATGTTCATGCACATCGGCGGGATGGGCGACCAGAAGGCGCTCGCCTCTGCCGTTGGCAAGGTGTTCGCAAAGGTCCGCGAGACCGCCGGCGGCAAGGGGGAGACGCCTACCGCGCAGATCGACCCGGCGAAATCCTCGCTCGACGCGTCCAGGCTCGACGAGGCGCTGGGCGCGAAGGGGAAGGTCGACCAGGGCGTCTACAAGGTCGAGATCGGCCGGACCACGCGGATGGACGGAGTCCAGGTCGGCAACAAGATGGGCGTGAACACCTGGGCGGCGTTCGCCGGGTCGAACGAGCGCGCGGTCGTCGACGGCGACTTCGCCATGCTCGAGAGCGAGCTCCAGCCGGTGCTCAAGGCCCTGCGCGGCGCAGGCATCAACATCGTCGCGATCCATCAGCACATGACCGGCGAGCAGCCGCGAGTGATGTTCCTGCACTACTGGGGCGTCGGACCTGCCCAGGAGCTCGCGCGCGGCCTCCGGGCCGCCCTGGATCGCACCGCGACGCGCCTCGGCACGAGGTGAGGCGATGGCCTCGGACGGCGAGCCTGGCGCGATGCCAGAGCAGGCGCGGCCGCTCGGCGCGGGCGAGCGGACCGTCCCCTGCACGATGCGTGAGTTCCTGCTGTACTTCCTCCGGCTCGGCACGTTCGGGTTCGGAGGCCCCATCGCGCTCGCCGGCTACATGCAGCGGGACCTCGTCGAGAGGTATCGCTGGATCTCGAAGCAGGATTACCTGGAGGGCCTCGCCCTCGCCCAGCTCATGCCGGGTCCGCTGGCGGCGCAGCTCGCGATGTACCTGGGCTGGGTCCGCGCGCGCGTCCTCGGCGCGACGCTGGTCGCGTTCTGCTTCGTGTTTCCATCATGGCTGATGGTGCTCGCGCTCTCGCTCCTGTACGTGCGCTACGGCGGTCTCGCGTGGATGCAGGGAGCGTTCTACGGGATCGGCGCGGCGGTGATCGCCATCATCGCGCGGAGCGCGGTGAAGCTCGTGAAGATGACCGTTCAGAGGGACAGGCTCCTCTGGGGCATCTTCCTGGTCATGATGGCGGTCACGGCCTGGACCGCGACGGAGATCATCTGGCTGTTCCTGGGGTGCGGTGTCCTGGCGTTGTTCGTAAGGGCACCTCCGAAGCTCCGGGCGCGGACGTCGGCAGCGGCCGTCGGTCCTGCGTGGCTCCTGACCGGGTTGCACGGGACCGCGTCGCTCGGAGCGGTCGGGACGATCTTCCTGTACTTCGCGGAGGCGGGCGCGTTCGTCTTCGGGAGCGGGCTCGCGATCATCCCGTTCCTGCACGGCGGGGTCGTCGACAAGTACCACTGGCTCACCGAACGGCAGTTCGTCGACGCCGTGGCGGTGGCGATGATCACGCCGGGTCCCGTCGTCATCACGGTCGCGTTCGTCGGCTTCCTCGTGGCCGGGCTCCTCGGAGCGGTGGCCGCCGCCGTCGGGGTCTTCCTGCCCTGTTACCTGCTCGTCGTCATTCCGGCGCCCTACTACCGGCGCTTCGCACAGAACCTGCAGATCAAGGCGTTCGTGGCGGGTGTGACGTCGGCGGCGACGGGAGCGATCGCCGGGGCGGCGATCGTGCTCGGGAGACGCGCCGTGTTCGACCTGCCCACCCTGGCGATCTTCGCCGCCACGCTGCTCGTCCTCACGAAGGCGAAGAAGATCCCGGAGCCCGCCGTCATCCTGGCGACGGGGGTCATCGGCGTGCTGATCAAAGGGGCACTAAGACGTTGAAGCGGCGCCGCGAGGACGCGGTGGTGGCTGATGGCGTCCGGCCGAAGGTGGGCCGCCGGGAGATGCGATGAACGCGTGGGCCATTGTCGTTGCGACCGCCCTCACCGCATCCGCCGCGCCGTCGCAGATCGTCCTGCCGGATGGCGCTGGCGGCATCGGCTTCGACGATCTGCGGTTCTCGGACGAGCTACACCGGCTGATCGTCCCCGCTGGACGCACCGGTCGCGTGGACCTCGTGGATCCCGGAAGCGGCGCGATCGAGTCGGTCGGAGGATTCAGCGAGGCCGCACCGCCAGGCCGCGGCCACGAGGAAGGCGCGACCTCGGCCGACGCCGGGCAGGGGCGCGTCTTCGCGATCGATCGGACGGAACGGACCCTCGTCGCCGTCGATCCGGAAGCGAAGCGCATCGTGACGCGTGCGAAGCTCGCCGGCGACCCGGACTATGTTCGATGGGTCGGGGCCGTGAAGGAGGTCTGGGTCACCGAACCGGGCAGGAAGGCAATCGAGACCTTCCGGTTCGAGGAGGGCTCGCCAGCCCGGCTGACGAGCACCGGGAGCATCACGATGCCCGAGGCTCCGGAGTCGCTCGTCGTGGACCCCGCGAGTCACCGAGCGTACACGAACACGTTCCACGACGAGACCATCGCGATCGACGTCGACTCCCGTTCCGTGGCGGCGAGATGGCCGAACCACTGCCGCGGGGCTCGCGGGCTCGCGCTCGACGCCGCCCGGGGACTGCTGTTCGTCGGGTGCGACGAGGGTAAGGCCGTCGCGCTCGACGTCGCGCACGGTGGGACGAGGACCGGCGAGGCGAAGGCGGGCGACGGCGTCGACGTCATCGCGTACAGCCCTCGTCTCGGACATCTGTACGTTCCCGCTGCGCAGGGGGCGAACCTCACGGTCCTGGGCGTGGGCAGTCGTGGCGAGCTCGTTCCGCTCGGGACGCTCGCGACCGCGCCCGAGGCACACTGCGCCGCCGCCGACGATCGAGGAAACGTATACGTGTGCGATCCGCAGAAGGGCCGGTTGCTCGTCTTCCGTGACGGCTATCCCCCATCGCGGTAGGGGGCACTTACGCCAGATCGTCCGGCGTCCCTCGTCAACCCGCTGGCAGCACGACGCGGAAGAGGCTCCCGCGACCCTCCGCGCTCTCGAGCTCGATGCGGCCTCCGTTCGCGGCGACGACGGACCTTGCGATGGCCAGGCCGAGCCCCGTTCCCCCGGAGCTCTTCGATCGGTCGGAGTCCACGCGGTAGAAGCGCTCGAAGATCCGCGCCTGGTGAACGGGAGCGATCCCCGGCCCGTTGTCGCTCACCTCGACGGCGGCTTCGCCGGACGCGAGGACCCTGACGGTGAGACGAATCGCGCCTCCCGCTGGCGTGTAGCGGATGGCGTTGTCGACGAGGTTCACGATCCCCCGCCGGACCATGGCCGGATCGCACTCGGCCCTCACCACGGCGCCCGCGTCGACCGACAGTACCTGCTCCTTTTCCTCGGCGAGCACGCGGAGGTGCTCCGCGGCGCTGCCGGCGAGCGCCCCGAGATCGACGATCTCTCGCGCGGGTCGGAGTCGTCCGGAGTCCGCCCGCGTGAGGGTGAGCAGGCTCTCGACGAGCCTGGTGAGCCGTTCGACCTCCTCCAGCATGCTGCCGATCACCTCTCGATAGGCGGGCGGATCGAGCGATCCCTGGAGCGCCACCTCACCGACGCTGCGGATCGCCGTGAGTGGAGTACGAAGCTCGTGCGAGGCGTCGGCCGTGAACCGGCGGAGCCGCTCGAACGAGTCCTGCAACCTCGCGAGCGTCTCGTTGAACACGCCGGCGAGACGGCCGAACTCATCGCCGGGATCTTCCACGGGGAGCCGCGCGTCGAGCGACTCGACGGTGATGCGGCGGGCGCGTTCGGCCATCGCTCCGACGGGCGCGAGAACACGCCCGGCGAGGAAGTGGCCGCCCGCGATCGCGAGCGCGACCGCGCACGGGATCCCGAGCGCCAGGATGAGGCCCAGGATGCGAAGCGTTCGCCGGACGGCGCTCTCGTCCTTCGCGACCGAGATGCGGATGCCGGGGGCCGGCGACGCGAGCGTCTGCAGGCGGTAGGGCTTCCCTCCGGGTGTCGACCAGGAGAACGGCGCGGCCTCGCGATGGTCACGTGCCGCGTGCTCGAACCCGGCCTGCGCCCACGCGTCGGTCCGGTACAGCACGGCCCCATCGCCGACCACCTCGAAGAGCCCGATCCCTGCGCGGGACTCCGCTTCCCTGAGGTCCGTCGGATCCTCCCGGTACGTTCTCTCGACGGTCGCCAGGTCGTGCCCGAGCTGCGCGTCGAGATCGCGGTAGAGCTGCACGCGGACGAAGAAGAAGATCGCCCCCGAGAAGGCGCAAACCACCGCGGCGAGCACCCCCGCGTGCCACAGGGTGAGGCGCGTACGGACGCTGCGGGGCCGGAGGGTCATCGGCTCTCCTGCCCCAGCACGAACCCGACCCCACGGACCGTGTGGATGAGCTTGTTCGAGAAGGGATCGTCGACCTTGCGCCGGAGCCGCGCGATCGTGACGTCGATGACGTTGTCGAGGGGGGTGGCGCGGGCGGTCACTTGCCACACGTCGCGCGCGAGCATCTCGCGCGACACGACTCGCCCCGCGTGCCGGAGGAGGTACTCGAGGATCTCGAACTCCTTCGCGGTGAGCTCCAGCGGCTGTGCCGCGCGCGTCACCTTGCGCGTGACCAGATCGACCTCGAGATCGTCATGGTGAAGCCTCAACACCTGATCGAGCCGACCCCGCCGGAGCAGCGCGCGGATCCGAGCGAGCAGCTCAGGAAAGGCGAACGGCTTCACGAGGTAGTCGTCCGCGCCGAGATCGAGCCCCTGCACCCGGTCCTCGACCGTATCCTTCGCCGTGAGGACGAGGACGGGCGTCTGGAGCCCACGCTTGCGCAGGGTGGCGAGGACCTCGAGCCCGCCGCGGCCAGGGAGCATGAGATCGAGGAGCACGAGGTCGAACGACTCGTGGTTCACGAGGAAGAATCCCTCCTCGCCCGTCGAGGCGACGCGCACCTCGTAGCGCTCCGCTCCGAGCCCGTCACTGAGGGCCTTCGCGACCTTCGACTCGTCCTCGACGACCAGGATGCGCACGCCATGTTCCAGCGAATCTACGGGCGCGAATATAGGGCGCGCATTCCCTCCTGGCACCTGACGCTCATGTCAGGAAGACGTCAGGTGCCGCGCCGCGGATCCGCGGCATTCTGGGCGTCGCGGGCCACTCATGCACCCGGAGCAGCCGAGCCCGCCCCCGGCAGTTGAATCCAGTGATGCAACTGTTATAGAGGCCACCGCAGTGGAGCACCACGTTCGGAGAGCATGCATGGACCGCTTCCCCCTCGCCGCAGCCGTCGTTGCCCTGTTCCTCATCTCGTCGCCGTCGAGCTCGCAGGCGCAGGGGACGCAGCAAGCCGCGCCGGCCCCGGCCCCCGCCGCGCCGGCAATCACACCGTCCAAGGACTTCCCGAAGGGCACCGCGACCCCAGCCGCCGATTGTGGGGCGTGCCACCAGGCGATCTTCCGCGAGTACGCGGACGGCTTCGGGAGCGACATGCGGTACCCGGGGGAGAAGCTGCGCGCCAAGACCGACAAGATCCTGGAGATGCCTGCCGGGACCTCGGTCGCGGCGAGCGCCCACGCCGTCGCCGGAACGGACCCCTGGCCGATCCACGCGCGCGAGGCCGAGGAGGAGGGGAAGAAGTGCAATGTCTGCCATTTCCCGCAGCCCTTCGCGATCCCTGAGCACACCGCCGTCGAGATCGCGAAGCCTGCACCGCGCGCGGAGTCGCAGGGGGAGGGGATCACCTGCGCGTCGTGCCACCTCACGCCCGAAGGCAAGATCCGCGGGCCGCACGCCGCCCCGAACGCGCCCCACGAGACGGTCGCGGACGAGCGGATGTCGAGCTCCGAGATGTGCGCGTATTGCCACGCGAAGGGGAAGCGCGTCCCGGGTACGCAGACCCAGACGTACCTCGAGTGGCGCGACGACTTCGCGGGCCCGGGCCTCGGCCGCCAGCAGTGCCAGGACTGCCACATGCCGCGGACCCAGCGGAAGACGGCGGAGGACTTCGACGTCCCCGTCCGCGCCGTCGCGCGTCACCTCTGGACGGGCGGGCACTCCGGCCAGCGGCTCGGTAGCGCGCTGTCGCTCGTGATGCTCCAGCCCCAGAAGAACACGGCCGCGATCGAGCTCCACGTCATCAACGTCGGCGCCGGCCACTCGGTCCCGACGGGCTCGAACCGGCGCGCCATCTACCTCCAGACCCGGATCGTGGATCGGAAGGGGAAGGTTCTCGCCACGCGCGAGTGGATGTTCGCCCCCTGGTACGGGCCTCGCCCCGACGACCGCGCCTTCCTGAAGGAGGACGAAAAGCGCCCGGACCGCGTCTCCGCGATCCAGGCGGATGAGCAGGGCCCGCACGAGGCGCCCATCCGCGCGGGCGAGGAGCGCGTGCTGACCTGGCAGCCCGAGGTCCACGACGGCAATTACACCGTCGAGGCGAGCCTCATCTACGATCTCAACCGGTACAACGACCGGTCGTTCAAGGGCGACCAGAGGGAGATCTCGCGCTTCACCCTGCCGCTCCCGGTGAAGGCGAGCCGCTGAGGCCCGTCGGTGAACCCGACCTTCCGTGCCCCGGGCGCTCGCGCCGGCCTTCGCGCCCTGCTGCTGTCGCTCCTCGTGGCGTGGCCCCTCGGCGCGAGCGCCTACCGTCCCTTCGACGCGACGGACGCCGCGGTGGCGGCGAAGGGCGAGGTGGAGATCGAGTTCGGGCCGCTCGGGTACCTGAAAGAGGGGCCGGACAAGTTTCTCGTCGCGCCGAGCACCATCCTCAACTGGGGCATCGCCGACCGATGGGAAGCGGTGCTCGAAGGGCGAAATTTCGTCCAGCTCGGAAGCGAGGTGCAGGAGCCACGGGTACACGTCGAGGACATCGCCTTCTCGCTCAAGGGGGTCCTGCGCGAGGGGAGCCTCCAGGAGAAGCACGGATTGAGCATCGCGACCGAGCTGAGCGTCCTCCTCCCGACCATCAACGGCGATGATCATACCGGCGCGGAGGGCGCGATCATCGTCTCGCAGCGCTGGACGGATCTGACCGTGCACGTGAACGGCGCCGCGTTGTGGACCCGGGCCCACAACCCCGGCGCATTCGGGGGGCTCATCGTCGAGGGACACGACGCCTGGGCGGTTCGCCCGGTGGCGGAGATCGACGTGGAGGGCGAGCGCGATACGCCGACGACGGTCTCCGGCCTCCTCGGTACGATCTGGCGTGTGTCCGACCGGCTCTCGCTCGACGCGGCGGTCCGGCTCGCGCGCGCCGGCGGCGTGAACACGACCGAGCTCAGGGCCGGGTTGACGTGGGGCTTCAGCGTGGGGTTCCCGAGATGATCCGAAAGCGTGTCGTTCTTCTGCTGCTCGTCGTGCTCTCCGCGGCCTTCGCCGTGAGCTGCCGGAGCCGCGCCCGCGAGGTCGTCGTCTACCTCTCCATCGATCAGGTGTTCACCGAGCCGATCCTGCGCGACTTCGAGCGCCAGAGTGGCGTGAAGGTCCGCGCGGTGTTCGACACCGAGGAGACGAAGAGCACCGGCGTCCTGAACCGGGTCGTCGCCGAGGCGGCGAGCCCGCAGGCCGACGTCTTCTGGTCGGGCGACCCCGTCCGTCCGATGCTGCTCGTGAAGCGCGGGCTCGTCCGTCCCTACGTCTCGCCGAACGCGGCCGCCATCCCGCCCGCCTTCAAGGCCGCTGACGGGAGCTGGACGGGCGGCGCCGCGCGGGCGCGCCTGCTTCTCGTGAACAAGAACCGCGTGAAGCCCGGGGAGCTGCCCCGCTCCGTCCGCGATCTCGCCGACCCCAGGTGGAAGGGCCAGACGGCGATCGCGAACCCGCTCTTCGGCACGACCACGATGCACGTGGCGGCGCTCGCGGACGCGTGGGGCGACGACGCCCTGAAGGACTTTCTCCGCCAGCTCAAGGCGAACGGGTGCCGGATCGCGAGCTCGAACGGCGAGGTGAAGCGGCTCGTCGCGGCCGGCGAGGTCGCCTTCGGGCTCGCCGATACGGACGACGCCGCCGAGGCGCTCCACGACGGCGCCCCGATCGCGGTCGTCTACCCGGATCAGGACGGGATGGGCACGCTGATCATGCCCACGGCGGTGGTCCCCCTCGCTGGCCCGAATCCGGAGGAGGCGCGGCGGCTCGTCGACTTCCTCGTCTCGGCCCAGGCGGAGCAGAAGCTCGTGGACGCCGCCTCGCACATCCCCCTGCGCCCGGACGTGAAGCCCCCGGCCGGCGGCAAGCGCGCGAGCGAGATCAAGACGATGCAGGTCGACTACGCCAGGATCGCGGGCACGATGGAGCGGCTCCAGCCATGGCTGCGGGAATGGGTTGGGGTCTAGCGCTCCGGCGCAGGGAGGAGCCGCTGCTCCTCGTCGCGGCGGGCGCCGCGCTCGCCGCGCTCGCGCTCCTGCCCCTCGTGTCCCTCGCTGGCCAGCTCGCGACGCGTGAGGCGCTCCTCGGCGCGTCGCGAGCGCTCTCGGCGCCGCGGACATGGGCTCTGTTCATGTCCTCCGTGGGCCTCGCCGCGGCGGTGACGATCGCGTCGCTCGTGGTCGGCCTGCCGCTCGGAGTCCTGCTCGGGCGTACCGACATCCCGTTCCGGCGCGCTGCGCTCTGGCTGCACACGTTTCCGCTCTTCCTGCCGCCGTTCCTGCTGGCGCTGGGCTGGTTCCACCTGCTCGGCCGGGGCGGGCTCGCCGGCTCTGCGCCCGGCGCCCGACTCTTGTTCTCCCCGGTAGGCGTCGTGCTCATCCTGGCCCTGGCGCTGACGCCGGTCGTGACGTCGCTCGTGGTCGTCGGGCTGCAAGCCGTCGATCCGTCGCTCGAGGAGGCCGCGCTCCTCGTCGCCGGTCCGCGGCGCACCTCGGTCCGGATCCTGCTCCCGCTCATCCGGCCGGCCGTGGCGCTCGCGGCGCTCGTCGTCTTCTCGCTCGCGTTCTCCGAGCTGGGCGTTCCCATGTTCCTCCGCGTCGGCGTCTACCCGGCGATGGTGTTCTCCCGGCTCGGCGGGGTGGATTACGCGCCCGGCGAGGCGTTTGCGCTGGCGCTGCCGCTGTTCATGGTCGCGGTCGCGCTGCTCGTGGTCGAGCGCCGTGCGGCTGGCCGGCGCTCGTTCGCGGTGCTCGGTCCCCGGAGCCGCGAGGTGCCCGCGCTGCGGATCGGGCGCTGGCGGCCGGCCGCCATCGTGTTCGCCGCGGCCGCAGCCCTCGTGCCGCTCCTCCCGCTCGCCTCGCTCGCGATCCGCGCCCTCCGCGGCGGCGGGTTCTCGAAGCTCCCGCAGTGGATGGGCACGAGCGCGTGGAACAGCCTCCTCGACGCGTTCCTAGCGGGGACGCTCATCCTGGCGCTCGCGGTCGTGATCGGCCACGCGGCTGCGCGCCGCCGGCGCGGAGGCGTGGGGCTCGACGCGCTCGCCGTCCTCGCCTTCGTGACGCCCGCCACGGTGCTGGGCGTCGGCCTCGTGGCCACCTGGAACCGCCCCTCCCTGCAGGCGGTCTACGGGACGAGCGCGATCGTCGCCCTGGCGCTCGCGGCGCGGTACGGCGCGGTGGGCCTCCGCACCGCGGCGGTGTCGTTCTCGCAAGGGTCGGAGCACCACGAGGAGGCCGCCGCGATCGGAGGAGCACGGTTCCTGCGCCGCCTGGGCCGTATCCTCGTCCCGATCCACGCGCGCGGGCTCGCCGCGGCGTGGCTCCTCGCCGTCGTCTTTTGCCTGCGGGACCTCGAGACGGCGGTCCTGCTCTACCCGGCGGGCCAGGAGCCGCTCACCGTGCGGATCTTCACGCTCGAGGCGAACGGGCCCGAGCCGGTCGTGGCGGCGCTGGCGTGCGTCCAGGTCGCGATGACCGCCGCCGTGCTCGCGGTCGGCTCCGCGCTGCTCTTCCGGAGGAAGACGTGAGCGCGGCCATCCACCTCGACGGCGTGACCGTCCTGCGCGACGGGCGGAAGGTCCTGGACGACGTGTCGATGCAGATCGCCGCCGGGGAGACGCTCTCCGTCCTCGGGAGCTCCGGATCGGGCAAGACCACGCTCCTGCGCGTCGTCGCCGGGTTCATCGCGCCCGGGCTCGGCGCGGTCAGCGTCGGCGAGGCGGTCGCGAGCGAGCGCGGCCGCGTGGCGATCCCTCCGGAGGAGCGGGGCATCGCGATGGTCTTCCAGGACCTCGCGCTCTGGCCTCACCTGACGGTACACGGGAACCTATCGTTCGGCCTCGAGAGCGGGAGGGTCCCGCGCGCGGAGCGAGACGAGCGGATCGCGGCGATGCTCGCGCGCGTCGGCCTGGCAGGGAAGGCGCGGAAGCACCCGGGCGAGCTCTCGGGCGGCGAGCGCCAGCGCGTCGCGATCGCGCGGGCGCTCGTCGCGGATCCACGCGCCGTACTCCTGGACGAGCCGCTCTCGAACCTGGACGTGGGGCTGAAGCAGGAGCTGCTCGGGCTGTTCCGCGAGCTCCTGCGGGAGCGTGGCACGACGGCGCTCTACGTCACCCACGATCCCCGGGAGGCGCGCGCGCTCGCCGAACGAACCGCGGTCCTGGATGCCGGGCGAGTCGTCCACCTCGGCGCGCTCGACGAGCTGCGCGGGCGCGACGATCTCCCATTCGCCCGAAGCCTCGTCGCGGCGCTCGGGTGATCGCCCCGAGACGGCGGTCGCGGTCCTCTTTGCCCTGTCGGGGGGCGTGCTCTTCCCCTGGGGCGAGGGTATACAGCCTGTTCCCCCGCGACCGGGACGCTCTACGCGCTCGATCCGGCCCCGCGCGCGCGACGAGCGGCGCGGCATCTCCGACGCGGTGGGCATCGCCGAGTCTCATGGAGGAGCGCGTGAACGACCTCACCACGATCGCGACGCTGCTCGACTCAGGCGCGGACGATGGGAGCGCGATCGGGGCGCCCGAAGGGGAGGCCCCGCTGCGCTACGGCGAGCTCCGGGCGCTCGCTCGCCGCACGGTCGAGGCGCTCAACGGGATGGGCGTCGGGCGGAACGACCGCGTCGCGATCGTGCTGCCGAACGGGCCGGAGGCAGCGGCGTCGTTCGCCTGCATCGGCGCGGGCGCCACGACCGCGCCGCTCAACCCGGGCTACCGCGACGAGGACTTCGAGTTCTACCTGAGGGATCTCCGCGCCAGGGCGCTCGTCGTCGAGGAGGGCTCGGGGTCGCCCGCGATCGCCGTCGCGCGCAGGCTCGAGGTGCCGGTGGTGGCGCTCCGGCGCGATCGGGCGCGCGGCGCCGGCGCGTTCACGCTCGCCCCGCTCGACCCGCTGCACGGCGCGACGGCGCGGGGCGGCCTCGCGGAGCCGGACGACACCGCGCTCGTGCTGCACACCTCGGGGACGACCTCGCGCCCCAAGATCGTGCCGCTCCTGCAGCGGAACGTCGTCGCGTCGGCGCGAAACATCGTCGCGACGCTCGCGCTCGGGCCCGGCGACGTGTGCCTGAACATCATGCCGCTCTTCCACATCCACGGCCTCATGGCCGCGACGCTCGCGTCGCTCGCCGCGGGCGCGCAGGTCTCGTGCAGCCCCGGGTTCAACGCGCTCAGGTTCTTCCACTGGCTCGACGACGTGAAGCCCACCTGGTACACGGCCGTCCCCACGATGCACCAGGCGATCCTCGCGCGCGCCGAGCGGCACCACGACTCCCTCGCGCGCTGCCGGCTGCGCCTCATCCGGTCGTCGTCCGCGTCGCTCCCGCCGCAGGTGATGGCGCAGCTCGAGCGGACGTTCCGCGCGCCCGTGATCGAGGCCTACGGCATGACCGAGGCGGCGCACCAGATGGCCTCGAACCCGCTCCCGCCGCGGCCGCGCAAGCCGGGGAGCGTGGGGGTCGCCGCGGGGCCGGACGTCGCGATCATGGACGAGCGCGGCGCGCTGCTCCCGGGCGGCGAGATCGGCGAGGTGGTGATCCGGGGCACCAACGTCACGCCGGGCTACGAGGCCAACCTGGAGGCGAACGCGAAGGCGTTCACGAACGGCTGGTTCCGCACCGGCGATCAGGGCGCGCTCGACGAGGAGGGGTACCTCCGCCTCACGGGGCGCCTGAAGGAGCTCATCAACCGCGGCGGCGAGAAGATCTCGCCGCTCGAGATCGACGAGG
>Ga0306924_10002411_pt1 | contig 17668 bp, 15 predicted proteins | sample sta12Can44000111_FD_203756 | JGI IMG/M metagenome (GOLD analysis project Ga0306924, IMG submission 203756) | Lab enrichment of tropical soil microbial communities from Luquillo Experimental Forest, Puerto Rico - statanox.12C.anox.44.000.111 (v2)... | ecosystem: Environmental > Terrestrial >...
AAACGTCAAGGGGATGGAGTCTGTGCCATTTGCGCAACAGATAATTTTTTTGGTTGCACCGGTGTAGCGCTTAGAAATTTCCCACGCTGTAACAAAGATCCCTTGAGCAGCGCGATGCGGCCGGCCGTGGCCGCATCTGCTCGATCACAAACGGCTCCTCGCGCAATTGAACTCGCTTGAGCGTCGCACTGCTCGCGGCGACAGGGACAGTATCGATCACGCGCTAGCTGCGCACGATGACCTCGCAAATTGCACGGCCTGAGTGATCGTCAGCACTGCTGTAAACGCTATTTCTTAGTAGCTTGTGATTTGCTTAATTTAGCTGCGTGTCTTTGTTCAAGAATACTCACAATTGTATTTAAAAGAACGTCTCCTCGGTTCGTTATCGTGTAATTACATAATGAACTTGCAACTTCCGCAGTACGTGCTGCAAACAATATGACGTCCGGTTTTGTTCCATCGTCCCCAGGCGAAGAGATTATAATATCTGCTAAGCTAAAACCTGCTGGACTGTGCATGTTCGCATCTCTGTTAAACTGGTCAAGGGTAATCTCGCGTGTTCGTTCGTCAGCATCCTTGAGTCGATCGTCCGGAAAATCGAAATAGTGGACTTTGCACATTTTAAGCGGCTGCTTTCGGTTTTCGGGATCATTCGAACGCCAGGCATTAGAAATGACAACGTCATAAGGCCTGATCCGCATAGCATTCATAGCTTCATCAGTCGATGAGACCTTATCAACGTGAATTTTAAGATTTCTCAGGATTTCAACAATCGACACGTTGAAATCATTGTTTTGTTTCTCTATTTTCCAACCATCGTCAACCCAAAGTAACCGCGAATCAACAATTGTTGGAGCAACCCTGGCGGCCCGCAGGATCGCGTCCTGGGCCAGTGCTTTATTGATGAAAGAGCCGTCAGACGCACTTTGATTTGCTAATCTCTCTAGATCACTAGTTGCTTGATCAATTACCCCGCGCTCAAATTTGAAACCAAAAAGCTCTCCTCCCGAAAGGGAAGATAGCCACTCTTTAATGAATTCTATGTTGAGCAATGCCCAACCTAAAAGAACCACAAAAACTAAGGCCTTTAACAATTGTGAGAAACCAACGAGGAAACTCGATACACCATCGCTTTCTCTTCCCGGCGGTGAAGTAGCGCTGCCCTTCAGCTTTTGATCACCTTCCATATCACACCCTGCGATGCGAAATCGTCGAAGAATAGCAAGCGCATCTTATGACGATAATGGGCATTCGCCAACGGAGACAGCAATCATCCTTAATGCGTGCCGACGAAAGTCGCGACAATCACTTGAAGACCCGCTATCGGCGGTCTGCGGTCCTCTATGACCGGCTCCAGCCAAGCAAATAGCGATCCAAAAAGTCGCGGCGCGGCGACTTACGCCACCCCCAAATTGCGGAGGATGGCCTCCGGAATGTGGTCCATCCGTCCGCGTTCAAAGTCATCGCGCCAACCGGTCATGACCCGCTCCAACTCAACCTCTTTGAGCTCGCCCCACTTGCATGCCGGCCGCAGTATGGTTTACTTGCGCGTCAGCTGTTTTTGGAAAGTTCGAAAGATGCTTTCATTTTTAGCGTCGACATTTGCTGTGGCTCTGATGTTTGCCCTGTCGGCTCCGGCTTTGGCCGTTAATTTGGATTTTGTAAGTCAGGGTAGAGCTGATGAGGCCATTCTCTCCGATGGCGTATCGAACGAAAATGGTCAGTGGCAAAGCAAAGTCCAATTGGTCTTCAATTCCAAAACGCAACGGATCGAGCGGCGCCTCTATCATTATTTCGATCCAGCACCTTCACGTCACCTAGACGTGGTCTGGTATCCCGACGATGAGCAATCGGACAAGGCGGGACCAATTACTGGCGTCGGCCGTATGGCCTGGCGCCGGCACGACAGCGCGGCTTGGGATCCCGCCGGTATTGTGAGCGTGTTCATCGGTGAGATGCGCAATGGGCGGCCTAACGGTAGCGGCCAACTCATTACGAATGAGGGGCTGATCTATGAGGGCGCTTGGCGGCACGGACGCGCGAATGGACATGGACATCTGAAACTGCCGAGTGGCGAGGAGTATTGGGGTTCATTCAGGGACGGCATGGCCAACGGTCAAGGCCGTGAATTCGATGTTACCGGCGAAGTGTTCGAAGGCACCTTCCACGCGGGGCTGCGCAATGGCAACGGCAAAACAAAACTTCCGTCTGGATTCTCCTACGACGGCAACTGGGTCAACGGTGTCGAAAGTCCGTGGTCTCGGCGTATCAGGCTGGTACAGGTCGGCGGCCCAAGTGGCCTCGGCGGCGGTGCTGATGTCCGCATGGGCGTTACAGTCGTGCAACGGCCAAGCTTGCCGCCGGGTGTCGCGACCGATGAAGTAGTGCCGTACAGTTCATCGAATGACGGCAACACGATCAAGGTACAACCGGCCGACGGACAGCTGATGAGCGTCTGGAAGGGCAACGGTCAATTGCAGTCGATGCCTAGTAGTTCGACGATCCGCAGCGGATTTTTCGGGGTCGATAGCCGTTATATCGAAGCGGTGCCGCCGACATTCGTGCTCAGTTTCGAAAATCATTCCGCGCAACCAATCGAAATTCAGTCTTTGCTTCTACAAGTGTCGGAAAGCGATACCGACAACGAGCCCGCAATTCAGATGTTGTATTCGAGCGATGTGATGTGCGGCGGGTCGTTTTCGGTGGACTACAGCCTGGAAAACTTTGGCTGGTCGCCGGCCAATGGCACGCAAATGAACATGAGCTTTAGCGCGCCCGGCGGGCCGCCGGCGCCGCAAATTACCAAGCCGATAGGCCAACTCGTGGGCAGACTCCACATCAATTTTGAACAACAGCTCCAGCAATTCCACGTCAACGTTGCCGAATTAAAGCGAATAAGCGATGAAGGAATTGCTTGTCCTTCCGGAAGCCTGCCTGCTTGTCTCGCGCGTGAGCGTTCCAATTCGAGGTTCGGTACGCTTGGCCCACAGCTCGCGTTGAATGACTTGCAGATTTATGTCCCGGCCACCGGTACTCTTAATTATACCTGGACCGATAGCAAGGGCGTCTCACATAATCGTTCGTCGCCGTTCCAGGTCAAAGTTGGACTCGGTAAATTCAAACTGGAAGCCGAGTGCGGCGAGGGCGCCGCACCTGCGCCGCATACAGTCACCGCCCTTCAGCTTCGGGTCGACGCCACAAATTATACGTTGCCCTTCCCGCTCCACCGTACGATCGCAGCCGGACAAGCGGCGCGCATCACACTGCCAGTCGCGGCAGCGAAGTCCTCCGAACATGCGTTCCGCATCATCGCGACGCTCGCCAACGGGCAGGAAGTCGCTTCGCTTCCGATTCAGCTTGTGTATTTTCGGCCCAGACCCCTGTCACCGCCGAACTGACGGCGATCTTAATCCCGCGCAGCGGCGACGTAAAAGTTCGGTGCCTCTATTACGCGGGTCGCGAAGGTGCCCTGCTTGAATATGCGGAGTTCCACCAGTGCTCCGCTGCCGCGCGGACTGACCTGGTCAAACAATAGATTACCCAATGAATAGAACATCAGTGTCTCGCCGCCGCCGACCAATTCCAGTTTCCTGCTAGCTTGGTGGCTGTGCGCACCGATGATAAGATTGACTCCACAGGCTGCGAGTTCTTCGCCAATCTGCTGTTCGGTGGGTCCGGTTTGCGAGGTGTATTCCGTTCCCCAATGAACCAGCGCGACAAGGGGAGGCGGGGCCGCCGAGGCGCAAAGGCGCGTGATGTCGAGCGGCCGTCGGCGTGCGTCAGTGCGCCGCACGACCGGATAGCCCTTAGTATCGCCGGAGCCTACGAAGTTGAGCGTCACAAGCCGGAAGGCACCGAGATCGACCACTGCGGCGTGCGGTAGTGGTCGAATGCCGCGCGCCCTAAGGGTCTTTTTGCTAGCGATCAGCCCGTCCGGACCGAGATCAAAACTATGATTGTTCGCCAACCCCGCAGCAGTGACGTTGATCGCCTGCAAAATCGGGCCGGCGATGCCGTCATCCATGAGATGCCGTTCGGGCGGAATGCCGATGGGTAGCTCGGCGGTGATGACGCCTTCAAGGTTCACGACTAGCGGTTGGCCGGCGGTGAGGTGCCTTACGCCATCGATGACTGCACTTTGCCCATTTTTGTTCAACAGCGAGTGCGTGAACCGGCGGCCCAAGAAAACATCGCCGCCGAAATAGGTGATCTGCTGGTCGGGATAGACCAGCGTCGAGAGCACGGTTTCGTCGGTCGCATAGATTGTCACGACGTAACTCGTCGACGGCGCGTTCTCGTCCGCGTACTCGACGGCGTTACGGTTGGCGATTACCGCCCCATGGCTGTGAAACACCTCCTGCTGCAGTCGCATCTGCACGTATTGCGAGGCTTTGGAGTCGAGGTGGTTCGATTGACGGAGCGCCGAAATCGCTGGCGGATCGTCCGTGGCGATGACATTGAGCGTCTCCTGGTCGCGCGCTCGGGCGATCTGCGGCAAGAGGTAATGCGAATAATCGGTGGACTGCACGACTAGCGTCCGTGGCGTGACGATCTCTTTTAGCAGATCGACCGCTGCATCCCAGTCCTGCGGCTCGGTGCCGATGCCAAGCGTGACCGGTACAATGGGCGTGCCGGGAAATACGGCGTGCAGGAACGGCAGAACCGCCGTGATACCGTGCTCATGCACGAACAGATCCGAGTCGTCCACCATATCCGCTCGGTTGATCAGGACGTCGGCAGCAGCTTGATCCACATCGACCAGGCCAAGCACGGTATCGAAGCCGCGCCGCGTCGTCGCCAGTGGACGCTTGCTGCGCCGAAAATGGTCGGGCGAAATGACTATAATCCGCTCATAGGAATTGCCCGACGCAGCCCATACGCCGCGCGCGATCAGATCCGCTGCCAGCAGATGATGCGGGACTGTGATACCGGTGATAGGTAAATGCGGCGGCGCAGCCGGCTTTTCTTTTACCAACGCATCGTTGAAAGGCGCGGCATTGCCACCAGCAACAGGCGGGAAGCGCTCGGTTTGCGCCTTAGGCGCCGCGCCAGATGCCACCAGAACCACGGCGGCGAGTGCAAATAGCCTTCCCGCCCAGCTCATCGTGCTTGCTGACGCCTTCTTTGCAAAGTCATTCAAACACTATACATCTTTTCTTGGCGCTCATGATGGTTGACATATCAGATCACTCGTCCGCGCATGACGACGCGCCCCAGCACGACGAGATGCATGCTCATCATGCGGGCATGACGCCGTCGCACGATACGGACAAGGGCGCCGCGGTAAAGGCTGGCGATCTTGATGCCCTGCGCAAGGCGGTAGAAGACGCCGCGACCGTGAGCACCAGCCTTTGGATTTCTTATCTGTTCTTGCTGTTTTACATCGCGATTGCCGTCGGCGCCGTTACCCACCTCGATCTGCTGCTGGAAAATCCGGTCAAATTGCCGTTCCTCGGTATCGAACTGCCGTTGGTCGCCTTCTTTTTCCTAGTGCCCCTTTTGTTCCTGATCATGCACGCCTACACGCTCGTGCATTTTGTGATGCTCGGGAGAAAATTGGCGCTATTTAATGAAGCTTTGCATGCGCGATGTACCAGTGCGCAAAAGGCAACTATTTCCGAAGCCGAGGATCAGCACAACCCGTTGATGCGCGAGGGCATACGCGGACAATTGCCAAGCAATATTTTCGTGCAATTTCTCGCCGGCCCGAGGGACATTCGCGATGGAGGATTTGGCCGACTTCTCCGTTTCATAACCTGGATTACGCTGATCCTTGCTCCGGTGGGACTGCTCCTTGAACTGCAAATTCAGTTTTTGCCGTTTCATAATTTGCGATTGACTTGGGAGCATCGGCTCGCAGTTCTCGCTGATATAGTGTTGATTTGGTGGCTATGGGATAAAGTCATCGGCGACGGGGGCGGCTTCCGCAACTGGAAAATAGCGCACGCACGGGGAAAAACGATCATTGGAGTCGGCTTCAGCGTCGCCGTGCTTTGGCTCTCCTGCAGTCTCGCCATAATTCCGGGCGAGTGGCAGGCCTTTACTGGATGCGGACCGATCTATAAGGCGCTGTTCCACGGTGACCCCGATCCAAACACGCACCGGCCTTCGAGCTTGTTTTCGAATATTATCGTGCTGCCGTTCCTAAATGTTTACGACATCCTGAAAGTCGACGATCCGCAAAAGGTTAATTGGCGTTCGTATCTGCTATCGCTGCGCGGACGCGATCTCAGAGGCGCGATTTTTGATCGCGCTCTGATGGAGCGAACGGACGCGCAGTCCGCGCAGTTGCAAGGCACCTCACTCAGCTTCGCCAAGCTGCAAGGGTCGAATTTGGATCAGGCGCATCTTGAAGGCGCCGATTTATCGACTGCGCAGCTTCAAGGCGCCAGTCTTATCGGAACGCAGCTCCAAGGCGCCGAGCTCAGCGGCGCCGCGCTGCAAGGCGCGAAGCTTGAATCGGCGAATCTGGCGGCTGCCGATATGGTGACGGCGCAATTGCAAGGGGCTAATCTCCGCAACGCCGATTTGCGCGGTGCAGATCTTACGTCGGCGTCGATCCGAGGCACCTCCTTTGCGAGTTTCAATAAGAATGCTGCCCTATTGATCGGCGCAATATTCGATCGAGTAACACTCGATACCGTGTCGTGGAATCACGTGCGCCTTTGGCAGACATCATTTGCGGACAGCAAAATCGTCAACGCGTTTGGAACGCCGATTTGGACCCAGGACCCCAATTGGGGACCAGAATCCTACGCGGAACTTCAAAACGGGCTGCAAAAGAGTCTGAATGACGCCTCTGCGACCGAGCCGAAACGTAGTTTGGTTCTTAGTCGCATAGCGCACCTTGCGTGTCCCAAGCCCTGCATCGTCCGTCTCACGCCGCCGCCGGAGGTTGATCCGTGGCTGAACGAGGTGAAGAAGGGCACTGTCGATCAGGCCGCCTATGGCAAGGCGCTTGCCACTGTCTACACCAGCATGATTTGTTCTGGCGATGGAAGCTCACTTGCCGTTCTGCGTTCCCTAGTCAGTATGGGAATGCCGCAGGCAGCGGGCGGAGTGCCAACGGCACAAGGGTTCCTGGAGACCGGCAGTGAAGCTAGAGCGCTGGCCGCCTATGTCATGAGCAAGGACTGTCCGGTCTCGGCGAAATTGGCGGATGCCGACAGGGCTGTTCTCCTGGCGGTCGGACCGCTCTCGGACCAACTTGCTGCCGCAAGCGCATCGCCGCCACCCCAAAAGTAGTTTCGACAGTGTGCCGTTGCCGACAACTGTGCGAGTGGGAGGGGGGAGGGTCGAAGCCGACATGAGTGACAACCCCATGCACAAGGCTCACGCCCCTCCCTGGTGCACCGGGAGGTCAAAGCGCTGCCGAACCGAGGCCTTCGATTTCGCGGAGCAATTCGGCTCCTAAACTTGCCGATAGAGCCCCCGAAAGCTCAGACTGAAGCGACGGAGAATTGAATTATTTGTTCTGCCTCGGCTTGTTCGGCGATACGAGCTATCTCATGCTGGCCTAAAGTCTTGCGCACGATCTCAAGTCCGCTCGAGAGCGGCGCATAGCGGAACTGCCGTGCACTCCCCTGCCCGCCGACTTAGGGTTCAATGGTGCCGATCAGTGATTTTTCCGGATTGGCAAGCTCGATCTGTGCTTTGGCCAGTGCGGTATCAAGGGCAGCGATCGAAGGGCTAGATCGCCGCATGGCTCCCGTCCCCCGTCATCGCCACGACGTCAAAGCTGACTGCGCCGGATTTGCAGCGCTTCGCGCGGATGCAATGGTCGATTGCCTCGCGTCTTCGGGCATCAGGCCTTTGAGGTCACGGTCGGCGCCCCAAAGCGGTCTCAAATCTGCCCAAACCGGCCCTCGATCCAATGGCCTCGAACCGCTTGAGCACTGCTGAGTTGAAGATACTTGGCCGCTCCTGAGCTGCTGCCCATTTTGATTTCCGGGAGGTCTTTCTGCTTTCGATGGCGGTATCGTCCGCGCAATTAGATCGGGAGCATCAAGGTCATCTTCACCGGCAATGCCGACCAGCGTGAACAAGGCGTAACGCCGAGCATAGGTCAGCGCCGCACCCATCCGATGCGGAGCCGCGGTGTCGCCGATCGCGCAGACCGGCCAATCCGAGGCAATCCATTCTCCCGAGGCATGCGCAAGAACCGTACTGAGTCGGACGATACCGACCGTTTCATCAATCGAAGTGGTTTGTACGGTCGCGATCTGGTGCTGGCTCAGGGTCTTGCGCACGATATCAAGACCGCTCGACAGCGGCGCGTAGCGAAAGCTCTGCTCAGTGCCGCGCGGCCCGTCCGATCTAATGGTGGCTACCAACGATTTTTCCGGATTGACGAGTTGGGCCTGGGCTTTGGCAAGCGCCGCAGCGATGGTGCCAATACTCTCGCTAGAGCGCTGCATGGCTGCCCTCCACCTCCTGGAGATCAAAGCTGATGGCACCCGATTTGGAACGCCTGGCCCGAACGCCGTGGCCAGTCGCTTCCTTGGCATCCTCCGGCATTAGCGATTTCAGCTCGACCTTCGCCTGTTCATGCTCCAGATAGGCTTGTCGGGTGCTGCGGAAGATTCCAGCAAATTCCGCCCAGGAATTCGAGCCGGTCATGTCAACAATACGGACCGCTTCAATCCGAGGCTTTGGCGGCTCAACACCAAACAGGCGAGGAGGCTCGCCACTCTCGACACAGCGCCAGAACTTCCGTTCCGCGGTTACGATGAGGTGCTGATAGAGCGGATCGGCATGGGTGGTGATCTCAACCCATTTCCCGCCGCCGGTGATTATGGAAAGGACAGCGCTTCTGGCCGCAGCCACCCACATATTGTGTTGCAGCTGCGGCATGTATTTCTGGGCCGCGGCGTCTTCCGAGAACGACCAGGGCAACATGAATTTGGCCTCGAACACCGTACCGGTCGCTTGAACACGGCCATCCAGCGTGGCTGCCATCCAGCGCAGCACCGGATGCCGGATTTGGCGCTGCACGTCCGTAAGGAGCTGACCAGTATTGGCCTGGTACCATCGCCGGTTTAGCTCCTCGGTCGCAACGCCGAGTTGGACAATAAGATTCCCGGACAGGTCCTCCGGTTCGATCTCACCCCGCTTTTCGCGCCAGAGGCGGTTCAGTGCAGCTTCATCGTCGCCCATAATGATCCGGGCATCCGAACCCCCAATGAAATAACGGCGATCACGTCCAGGTTTTGTCCACACATTTGATTTCATGGACTTCCTCATTGACCAGAAATGACGTTTCCTACTTCACTTCGACTCGAGGGCCATTCAGATCACGTGATCTGAAACGTATCGAACGATTGCAATGAAGTCAACCCTTAAATTAAGGCCCTTGACCAGCTCTCAGATTAGGGCGGCGCGCGGTCTATTGAGGTGGAGTGCTGAAGAGCTTGCTCGCGAGGCCGCTCTGGGTCTCGCCACAATCAGGCGTGCCGAGGTCTCGCAGGACAAAACCTCAATGACCGTGGCGAATGATCTGGCGGTTCGCCGAGCATTTGAAAACGCGGGCGTGGAGTTCATCGACGAGAACGGTGGCGGTCCCGGAGTGCGGTTACGAAAGCGGCATCAGAAAAAGAGTTAGATCACCAAAAGGGTTGTCAGCATCGGAAACCGCGTTCTGATCGCAAATTTCAAAACGAACCCAATTTTCGTCGGCGAGTGCTAGCTCTTTGAGATAGACCGAAGACACAGGAGACCCAGTACATAGTGGGCTCAGTGCCTAGTGGGCTCAGCACATAGGAAGCTCAGCCGCGTTTTGCTAGCTGCCGGTTCAAATTGCCCCAATGCGAAAAGCCCGCATCGATCCGGTATTTCGTGTGCGCGGCAAGGCGTTCATTTTTGAAATGATCCGCCGCCAGTTTGGTCAGAACGGATGCGAGATTGCACGCACGCTGCCACTTCTCAAGTGGTTGCATTAAAGCAAAGCCCCGGTGATTAACCGGGGCTGGCGAGCCTGTGTTGAGGCTGAAGAATGTGGCCGCATAGATTTCTTCAGACGAATCCCGGTCGCCGGGTAAACCTTTAGCATGCCCGACATCGATCCTAAACCGCCGAAGTAAAATCTCGGCCGCCATCCGAGACTCGCGGGAAAAGCGAAGCCGAAGCGGGTCGCGTCACTTGGCGACCCTGACGCTTACGCTCTGTTGTAATGCACTTATGGTAATGCCGCGCCGATCGGCGGCGGCCACGACAAAGCCCTGCAACGGTGGCAAAATAAAACACCGATCCAGACCATCATCACTGCGAAAGGGAGGGCCACCATGTTTTTCTACAACAGCGGGACAACAGTCGCCGCATCAGGAAGGCTCGAAGCCGATGGTAACTTCACCGAGCTGCATGAGTTCCCCGCGGGGCAGTTTGGGGGCTGGACCCACATCGTGTCCGTCGGCGGCCTACTCTTCTTCTACAACAGCGGGACAACAGTCGCCGCATCAGGAAGGCTCGAAGCCGATGGTAACTTCACCGAGCTGCATGAGTTCCCCGCGGGGCAGTTTGGGGGCTGGACCCACATCGTGGGTTAGCACGGTCAAGCCGCCCGACGATGCCTTGGACTTTGCAACTTTCGCTCGCGGCTGCGATGCATGGATTGTTTCCGCGCCAGATCATCCGGTCGTGAAAATCCAGCTTGGCACAGGCTCGCCATTGTTAGAACGGCTCGCGGCATTTCCTCGTTTTCCCGCACCGTTGTCAAATTGCCCGGCGCGGGGCAACGTCTCACGCACGGCAGATTCGAGTCAGTGAACGAAATCGCGGTGACGCTTTGGCGCTGAACGATCTAGGCGGCGAACTCCTAACGCGGCGGCGGCCGGTCACGCTGGCGCGTGTCAATCTTCCCGATATCGATCTTGAAGCCGAAGCCCGCGAAGCCGCAGAGCGCGCCGCAGAGGTGCGGACGATCCGCGCCGGCCGTGATGCGTGGCAGCTAATCGGCAAAGCAGAAAGTTTTGAAAGCTGGCGCGCCATCGGTTCCGCTTTGCTCATCGGCAAGCAGCACGCGCTAATGGTAAGCGGCGCAAACGCGCCATGGGGGCGCAATTACACCCATGCCTTTAATCGCTGGGCCAAGCAGTTCGGCTTTGTCGGCATGGCCGCAAGTGTTCGCTCGGTCGCCGTTGAGCTTGCCGAATATCTGCCCGCCATCGAGCAATGGCGCGAGACGCTAACCGGGACGGCAACGCAAGCGGCTCATTCATCCTTTGAGCAATGTGCGCCGTTGGCGAGCCTCACAGGCGAACGGCTACGGTCGCTGCTCAGCCGATTTCAAGCGGGATGACGAAGCGGCATGGAGGCGCGTTGTTCGGTGCTTGTAAGCGATGTCGGCTACCGATGCCGCAAAGCTCCGGAGCAAAATACGCAATGAGGTTGTTTCAACGTGTGAAACGCCGTCGGCAGTTGCTGCGTAATCCGGACACCCGGATCAAAGCCGAGATGACTCGGGTGCACACCAAGGCGCGCGAGGCAGGATTGACCCGCTCGGTGAAGCAGGCGGTGAGCTAGCCCCGCGGGAGATCAGCCGTCGTCAATCGGAACCGGTACAGTGTGTGGCAGGCAGAACATGAACCCCTGAGCCTGATGACCGCCGCCCGCCGGGCAGTTTCCTTTGTTTGGGAAGCCATCGTAGAACATTGCGTTGCACTGGTTGCAAAATCGCCATTGATTCTGTGTTGCCGCCGTCGGTGGCACATCATGTGGCAGCACATACATGTACCCCTGAGACTGATGACTGTCGCCCCCCGGGCAGTTTCCTTTGTTTGGGAAGCCATCGTAGAACATTTCGTTGCACTGGTTGCAAAATCGCCATTGATCCTGTGCTGTTGCCGTCGGTGGCACATCATGTGGCAGCGTAAACATTAAGCCCTGAGACTGATGACCGCCGCCCGCCGGGCAGTTTCCTTTGTTTGGCCAGCCATCGTAGAACATTGCGTTGCACTTGTTGCAAAATCGCCATTGATCCGTTTGGGGCATGGTTACAATCTCCTCCAAGTGACGGTGGGAAACCAAGCGCTGTGGAGTTTGGAGTACCGTGTCTCGCGCCAACATCTATGCGGACGCAAAGCATCATAAACCCGGTTGGTTAGAGTCAATCTTGGCCTCATTTATTCCCGCCCCGCCCAAAAAATTTAGTGTACTTCCGGTCGCTGTAGCTCTCAAGCCGATGGATATCGCGCGCCAAGAGGGCACCGGCCCTGCCTTGTCGCCCAGCCCGTCGATCGCCTCCCAGACCAGCGCAAATTCCGCCAAGTCGCCATACACCTCTCGAAGCGGCCAACCCTGCCAGCGCACAAGCTGATCGAAATAAAGCGCCGGAGGGCCCGACGCTCGGCCCTGGACGAGAGCCGCCCGCCGGCCTCTTTGCTGGCGGTTGCGGGTGCTGTCGATCGTGTATCAGCTTCATCAGAACTGGTTGTCCGCCGTATTGAGCAGCCAGCCGCCGAAGCGGGTGCCGTTCGGCTGCAGCATCGAAGATGTGAAGCTGTTGCCGGCGACCTTCAGGATGCCGATACCCCACGGGCTCGTGACCAGCAGGCCAGTCGCCTGCTGGCCGTCATAGCTCGCGGCCTCGCCGAATCGGTTGTCCGCCGTATTGAGCAACCAACCGCCGAAGCGGGTGCCGTTCGGCTGCATTGCCGGCGCGCCCAGCGTGCCGCCCGACAATTGCAACACGCCGATGCCCCAGGCGCTGGACACCATCAGCCCCGCCTGCTTGCCGCCGGTATAGGTCGAGGCCGGACCGATGATGTCGTCGGGCGAGTTGAACAGCCAGCCGCCAAAGCGCGTCCCGTTCGGCGCCAACATCACGCTGTTCATTGTGCTGCCGGTGACCTTCAGGATGCCGATGCCCCAGGGGCTGGTGGCTAGGATCTCGTCGGCACCGTCGCCGTCGTAGTCGGCGCTCCGGCCGAGATTATTGTTCGACGTGTCGAGCAGCCAACCGCCAAAACGTGTGCCGTTCGGTTGAAGCATCGGGCAGGCGAAGGTATTGCCTGACTGTCGCAGGATACCCACGCCCCAAGGGCTGGTGATCAGGACCTCGATCTTGCCATCGCCATCGTAGTCGCCCGCAGGACCGATTGTGTTGGCGCTGCTTTCGAACAGCCACTGGCCGAGGCGAGTTCCGTTTGGTTGCGCGGCCAGCGCCGTCAGCGTGGAGCCTGACGGCTTGAGCACGGCGATCCCCGACGGACCTGTGACCAGGATCTCGGCACGGCCGTCGCCATCATAGTCGGCGAGCGGACCGAAATAGTCGCTGGTGGTGTCCAGCGTCCAGCCGCCGATCTTGGTGCCGTTGGGCACCATCACGGTCGAGGTTAACGTGCTGCCCGACAATTGCAGGATGCCCAGGCCCCAGGGGCTCGTCATCAAGATTCCGGCCTGGTGGTTGCCTTCGAAGTCGGCCAAACCCGCGATGACGTTGTCGGCGGTATTGAGGAGCCATTGCCCGAAGCGCGTCCCGTTGGGCGCCAGCATCAGGCAAGCGAAGGTCGGCCCTTCCTGTTCAAGGATGCCCAGCCCCCAGGGGCTCATGACGACGATCTCCACGCAGCCGTCGGCGTTAACATCTCCAGTCTGATCGGCGCGCGCCGGCTGTGTGCCGAGGAAAATGCTGGCGCCGCAGCCGGCGGGGTTGTCGCCGTATTGCGGCGCGTCGCCGACGCCAGTGTCTGTCAGCTTCGCCCAGTCGCAGGCAGCCTTGATCGAGATCAAGCCGTCGAAGTTCGAGGTCGGCTTGTTGGTGAGTGCCGCTCCCGATGGCATCGCGCCGTCGAGGGCTGCGATCAGGTCTTCCGCCCAGGGGTCGAAATGCGCCGCACCGGCCGATTCCAGATTTGCGGGGACGGCGGAGGCGAAGACAGTGTTGGTCGCCTTGCTCTTCTGCAACACGGGTCCCTGGAAGGCGCCGGAGTAGCATTGCTCCATCGTCACAGCCAGGGTGCGGCAAGTGGGGAGGCCGGCGACCATAGTGGCGAATTGATCGGGTGTGATGACGCTCGAATCGTCCACGCACAGGCCGCTCGGCGAGCCGTGGTTGTTTGTGTGGACTAGTAGCAGGTCCTTCGGCTTGAGCTTGCCAGACAGCGTGTTCATCACCGCCTGCAGGTTCGCGACCGTAGCTGCCGCATGCACCTGCATCTGGTAGGGCGTGTTATTGCCGGCCCAGTTGCCTAACGGGTTATAGTCAGTCGAGCCGAGCGTCCCGTTGTAACATAGCACGTAGATATTGGCCGGCGTGAAGCCGTAGAGGTTCACCAGCGCGCGCCACATGAACTCCAGATCTTCAACATGACGGCGGTTTGAGATCTGGCTGGTCCACAGGATGGCGTAGCGTTGTTCGATCGCCGACGAAACGATCGGCTGCGGGGGTAGCGGAACAAGCATCTCGGCTATAGCCGGACTGACCGTTGCCTTCTGGGCCGGGATCTCCGAAGCGACCGGCACATGGAAGGGGCTGAGCGGGGTCCCTCCGGCAAGATTTGGTGGGAACAGCGCGTCCTCTTTATAGAGCAGTTTGCCGGTGGCAGAGTCGTGAAACTGGTAGCTGCATGGATGGCCCCAATTCGCGCCGGGCTTGTGGTCCACGAAGACCAGTGCGGCCTTCTCGCGGACTGTCATCTTCGTATCGACAAGGTTGAAGACGTGGCCCTGCGGGTGGACCTCGCGGGAGATCGCGAGGCTGACGCTTTTGGCGTCGGTGCTGCTCAGTCCGGCAAGCGCCTCTTGCTTGATCTTCACGGCGACGGCGTCGTCTAGGGTCGTAATCGTGCCCATGTGCATTGCCCCTGGTAGTAGGTGGCTGGGTTGGCTCAATGTCGATGTTCGGTCTCCAAACGATGCGGTGTTAACTTAGCCGGGGGCGATTCGGAGCAGTCGCCATTCCTCCAGCTCTGGCGGCCTGGCGATGACGTGCCACGTCGACGGCAAGACGCCGAAGGCCGGAGGTCGATCACTTTCGAAAGATGTGATGTGATCCGTGCGCAGGTCGATCAGCATGTATCGGCACGGATGCATCCAGTTCGCACCGGGCTTCTGATCGACGAAGGCAACGACGTACGGCTGGTCGACCGTAACGTGGTGGCCCCCGATAGTAGCTGCGCCAGCGGGTTCCGCGCTCTCGTTCAGATAGGTGGCGGACGTCGCACGTTCCTGCGGCGTGAGTTCCGCGATGACGGCTGCTTCGAGGTGTTGGAAATCTAGCATTCGCTCGACGTCCGTTTCGCCACTGCCCGCCTGCTCGACTGTTGCGAATGTCAAGGCCAGAATCAGTTGAGCAGTGCGCGAGCACAAATATTTCATCACAACATAGATGCTGGAACCGCCCTCCTGATGACTTTGGTCCTTACCACGAAGTCCTCAGTTTGTCCGTGACCCATGTCACACACCGATAATGGCCGTCGATCGAGACCAACGTCCGAAGCCTTCACAATCGAGTTGCGCTCACGTCGCGCATCCGGACGCCATCGCCGCAGCTCACCACATAGGGAGCTCACCACATAGGGAGCTCAGCACATAGGGAGCTCACCACATAGGGAGCTCAACACACATAGGGAGCTCACCACATAGGGAGCTCAACACACATAGGGAGCTCACCACATAGGGAGCTCAACACACATAGGGAGTTCAGCGCATAAGGGCTCAATACAGAAGCGGGCTCGGTACAGAAGGGCTCAGTACATAAGCGGCCCGGCACATAAGCGGCTCAGTATATAAGCCGCCCCGCCCGGGCACATTAAGCGGCTCAGTACGTAAGCGGCCTCGGCACATGAGCGGCTCAGTACAGTACATAAGCGGCTCAATGCATAAGCGGCACGGCAGTCGCTGTAAAAGCGGCTCAGTACATAAGTGGCCTACGTATATGAGCGGTGGTTCGGTATAAACGCCTCCGTATATAAGAGCGGCTCAGCGTATAGGCGGCTCAGTATGCGCCTCCCGTATAAAGCCGCTCAGCATATAGGCGGCTCAGTACGCGCCTCCGTATATATGCGGCTCATATGCGCCGCAGTATATAAGCGCTGAGGGTCTCCATCTTGCACACACAACAAGGCCCATAAAATTCTTAGCCGGCCTCTTTTAGCCGGTCTCTTTGTGTCGAGGGTCGAAATGTGCCAGCATGTGGTTGCGGACGCGAATCACCCTCGGGTGAAACGCTTCCTGGAGGCGGCGATGAACCAAACTTTTTTAAGGAGCGCGCCTCCATGCGCAAACAGAACGACTCAATTCCACCAGCTCCCGAACACGAAGGCCGGAATTCAACCGTCCGTAGCGCCAAATACAAACGCCCGAACGCATTAAAGCACGGCGTTTACGCCACGGCTGTCCTCATTCCCGGTGAAAGCCGGCAGGAATTTGAGGAGCTGTTGGCCGAGTTGCTTGATGAATATAGACCGCGGGGCCCAAGTCTACGACATGCCGTCCATTGCCTCGCTGACTCGATGTGGCGTCTGCGTCGCTTGAAAAAATCGGTGCAAACCGAGCTCTACGAAAACAGCTTCGACCCTCACAACCCTGCATTCGATGAAGTGTGGGGTTCCCTTGTGTTTATTCATTACCTACAAACCGAACCAGAAACCTGTTTTGATAATCACGCGAGAAAATATCTGCGCCGCGATAAAATCAACTATCTGGAGCAGAAATTCCCGCTGACGAATTACCAATCAACAGCAGAATGGGCCAACGCCATCAGAACTGAAATCCTCTCAGTTCTATTGCCGGCCAAGGGTTACCGGGCCGACGAGTTCGAGCAGGCACTGCGCGAATGGAGAACCGACCAAAAAGTGAAAGGCTCCATCGTCTACTCGCGCGAACTTCTCGAATATGAACTTAAAGAAACCGAGCGCCTCAACGCGATGATCGTTAAGCAAACAAGACATTGTGCTGAATTAAAAGCCTGGGAAGAAGCCGAAAAAGCCCGCAGCAAGACATAGCGCTTCTAAGCAGCGATTTTTCTCCGCTCCACTTTTCGGCGCGTCGCGCGAGACTATAGCGCTGTTTCTCGCACAGCAATTTTTTTCTTCACTTCGCTTCTCGTACAAACGCTGGACGCCCTGGACACGGCTACGCACGTGAACGCGCGTTCGCTGTGAGGTTGCAAATTAACGCCGTGCGCGTCAAAGTAGTTGAATTTGAAAAATGAAGTCAAAAACCGTTTCGGAATCAGTGATTTAAAAATTGACTAGTTCATCGACGGCGGCGGTGTCCGAGACTGCGAAGGCGCTCACAAAGAAAAAGAAAATGATATGCGCTGTTGATCACGACGCGATCACACCCGCACAAAGCCGCGCGGCATTGCGTGCAGCAGCTCGATCCCGGTCGCGGTTATCAGCACCAGCTCGCCGGTCTGCACGCCGGCCTTGCCGTCCGGCGTGACGACGTTCGGCTGGATCACGACTGTCATACCGGCGCGCAGCGGCTCGTCAGGAATATGGGCGCCGGGCCGGCTGCGACAGCCGAGCACCGGCGGCAGGTAGCCTCCGCCATAGCCGTGCAGCAAATCGTCGATGATGGTGAAGCCCGCTTGTTCGATCACGCCAGCTGCATCGATGATCTGTTGTGGCATTACGCCATCTTTGAGCACCGCAGCGATAGCATCGAAGGCGGCGTCCGCCGTTTGATGTAAGTCCTGGTACAATTTGGACGGCTGGGCGCCAAGCGC
>Ga0306924_10002415_pt1 | contig 17647 bp, 19 predicted proteins | sample sta12Can44000111_FD_203756 | JGI IMG/M metagenome (GOLD analysis project Ga0306924, IMG submission 203756) | Lab enrichment of tropical soil microbial communities from Luquillo Experimental Forest, Puerto Rico - statanox.12C.anox.44.000.111 (v2)... | ecosystem: Environmental > Terrestrial >...
AGCCATTCTGTTGGGTTATATCCTCCATCAACGTGGTGAAACGCGTGATGTGGACCGGCAGATAGCGCAAGCTAAGCAGGAGATCACCGCGCTCGATCGCGAGAAGGCACAGGCACAGGCCATCTTGAATCAGCCGCAGAACCGTGATGTTGCTGACCAGTCGGCGTTCCTCAACAGCTTGTTCGCGCGCAAGGCGCTCTCCTGGACTCGTGTGTTCACCGAGATGGAAAAGATAATGCCTCCGGCCATCCACGTAGTCTCCATGAAGCCGGAATTCAATCGCGACAATCAGCTGGTGCTTCACGTGGTAGTGGCGACAAGCTCACGCGACAAAGCCGTTGAACTGGTGAAGCGGATGGAAAAATCTCCTCACTTCCATGCTCCCCAGGTGGAAGCGGAAAACGCGCTGGGCGAAGGCGCGGCGGGAGCTACAGGAGGGAACATTCAGTTCGATATCGCCGCGGCTTATATCCCGTTTGCCGACGATAACGACGCTGCCGGCGGAGAAAGACAGGAGAAGAATTCAGGGGAAAAGAGCGTGGGGAGAACATCCAGCCTGGGTAACGGGACTCCCAACGGAGGCGGACACTGATGGCGAGTATCCGTGAGGTTCGCAAAACCTTGCTGCCGGTTGTGATCGGGCTGGTCGTGCTCGATCTCGCAGCCGTCGGTTATCTGCTATCGCCTATGGGACGCTCCCGGCAGGCGCGACAGCGCGACTTGGACTCGCTGAATGCCCAGCTGTCGGCGAAGCGCCAGGAGGTGCTACCCACCCGGGGTATGGATGGGAAGCTGAAACAGGCATCGACAGGTATTGCGGACTTCTACAAAGAGCGGTTTCCCTTGCAATACTCCACCATTTCCGAGGAACTCGGTAAGCTGGCTGTAGCGAACGGTGTACAAATCGCCGCCGTGAAGTATGACGACAAAGATGCTCCTGTCGAAGCGCTGCGCAAATTGAATATCGAACTGGCACTCTCGGGAAATTACTTGCAAGAAGTGAAATTTATCAATGCCTTGGAGCGCGACAAGCTATTCTTCGTCATCGACGGAGTGACGCTGGGCGAGCAGCAGGGCAATGTGCGGCTCCAACTTAAGGTCGAGACATACCTGCGGAGTGAGACAACAACGTGAAGCTCGGCACGGAAAATAAAAAAAAGACCGCCATCGCAGCCGGGCTGCTGGTGGTTGCTGGGTTTGCGCTCTACAACTGGATGAGCAGCGGCGATGAGACTGCGTCAACACCCCCCGCAAAGACGGGCATTTCTCCAGCCCCGAGCAAGCCGGCAAAGCCGGGCACGAAAAAGAGCGGCTCCGTGCTGTTGGCTGAGTCGCTCGATCCAACATTACGGCTGGATCTGCTGAAGTCCAGTGAAGATGTAAGCTACAAGGGTTCGGGACGCGACATCTTCCAAAACCAGCCGGAGCCGATTCCGCAGCCGCAAAAGCCGGTGATCGACCCCGGGCCTCCTCCACCACCTCCGCCACCGCCCATTCCACTGAAATTCTACGGTTTCAGCGGCAACAAGAGCGGACCGAAGCAAGTCTTTCTCTCCAAGGGCGATGATATCTTCATCGCCAAAGAGGGGCAGGTTGTAGACCGGCGATACAAAATCCTCAAGATCGGCGCCAACTCGATTGAGGTCGAAGACGTGCTGACGAACAATCGTCAGACGTTGCCGTTCACAGCGATTTAGAAGACATCCCGGGCAGTATGCAGCAGGAACGCTCCATCACACAAAAAATACGCAAGCGTCGCGATAGCGGTGCGATGTTGCTGGCTGTACTGTTCATGATGGCCGTGATGGTCGTCATGGCCCTGGCCGTGGCTCCTGCGATGATTCAGCAGGCGAAGCGTGACCGCGAAGAGGAGATGATTCATCGCGGAACAGAATATGCGCGTGCGGTTAAGAAGTACTACAAGAAGTACGGCCGCTATCCTGCTAATCTCGAGCAGCTCGAAAATACCAACAACATCAGGTTCCTGAGGAAGCGATTCAAAGATCCATTGGTCAAAGATGGTCAATGGAAGCTGCTGCGTTACGGAGACATTCAGTCGTTAGTCGGTGGCGCAGGCTTTGTCGCGCCCGGAGTGAGCGGAGGCCCTTCCGGACAAGTGCAAGGTGTAAACCCGTTGGGAGGACAGGCTGCCGCGGGAAACCCCGCTGGGCAGCTATTAACCGTGGCTCCCTCGCAAGCGCAGCAGCAGGTCACCCCGACAAACCAAGCTGCCGGCGCAATGCAGCCTGGCGGTGGTTCCGCTGCCACGAGTGATTCCGGCGCTAGCGGAGCGGGGCAGTCGGGCTTTAGCTTAGGACCTGGTTTCGGTCAAAGCGGCGGCGGTACAACCAACCAATCACAGAATCAGAATCAGGGAGCAACCGGCCAGCCCGGCAGCGCCAACACCATCTTCGGTAACACCGGTGTTGGCCGACAAACATTCGGAGGCGGAGCGATCGTCGGCGTTGCCAGCAAAAGCAAGGATCCGACCATTCGGATCTTCAACAAGAAGAAAACCTACGATGAGTGGCAATTCATCTACACCCCAATGCTCGACCGGCAGAACACACTCCTTCGTGGTCCCTACAACGGACAGACCTTCACTGGCGGCCAGTTCGGCACGCAACCCGGGCAGTTAAACCAGGGACAGGGAATCCAAAGCGGCATCGGGCAGCAGCCTGCTGGTTACGGGCAGCAGAATCCACAGCCAATCCAGCAACCCAACCAGCAGCTTACTCCGGGTAATCAATTTCCTCCCGATCAGCAACAGCCGCAACAGTAAGGCAACTTTTCCATTGGCTATAATATGAGGGCAATCTCCCGGCCTGCCGTCGAGCAATTTATGCCCGTCTTCATAACGGGTGGGCTTCGCCCGACTGTTGCATGACAGTACGTGTGGCTGGTGGGCTCGATGCGAGCAATTGCAGAGACATAATTACGGACCCCTGCGATCCAGCAGAATTCAAGGAGACCAAATGCATATCAAGAAGATGCTAGCAGTCGTTGTATGCATCAGCGCACTGGTGTGTGCCGGTGCACCAATGTTCGGACAGGCGGCACAGCAACCCGCCGCGCAAAGTGTTCCGGGAACAAGCGCCCCACCTCCCAGCGCAAACCTTGACAGAGATATCCAGTTACTGCGGGAAGATGTTCGCTCGCAAAAGAAGCAGCTGGTCGCCGCAAACATGAACCTGACCGCTGATGAAGCCACGAAATTCTGGCCGGTTTATGACCAGTACACGGCGGAAGCGGGCAAGATTGGCGATAGCCGGGTTGCGCTGATCAAAGAATATGCACAAAGCTATGCCACCATTACCGATGCCCAGGCCAACGACTTCATGAAGAGGGCAGCGGCGATCGACCAACAGTTCACGGCCCTGAGGTCAAAGTATGTGCCGCAGTTTGAGAACGCAATTTCGGCTAAGAAGACTGCGTTGTGGTTCCAACTCGATCGCCGGTTGGACTTGTTGATCAACCTGCAGCTGGCGGCTAACATCCCCCTGGTGGACGTGAGCAAGTAAATTCGAAGCGAAAACTTCCAGTAATACGGCAGTGCATCATACGGTGCGCTGCCTTCTTCTGTTTGTGGGTTTGAACTAAACTCAGGCGACTGGTCTCCGACATGAACCTTGCTGTGAATCCACCCATCTTGCCTATGCTGGCTAAGCGGGTTAGCGAGTTGCCAGCAGGTGACAACTGGGTATTCGAACCCAAGTGGGATGGCTTTCGTGCACTCGTCTTCCGCGACGGAGATGAAATCCTGATCCAGAGCCGCGACGAAAAACCTCTTAATCGCTATTTCCCCGAGCTTCTGGAGCCGCTCACGAAGACCTTGCCTAATCGCTGCGTTCTCGATGGCGAGATCGTCATTGTGCGTGAGGATGGTCTCGACTTTGATGCGCTGCAATTGCGGCTTCATCCTGCTGCGTCTCGAGTCAAGATGCTTTCCCAGCAAACCCCCTCGTCTGTGGTCTTCTTCGATTTGCTGTGCCTCCAAGATCGCAATCTTTGCCCCGAGCCTCTGGCCGCGCGCAGAAGTGAATTGGAGTCCATACTCTCTTCTGCCTCGCCCCCCATCCATATAACGCCTGCGACTCAGGACCGTACCGTTGCTGCTGATTGGTTCCGCCGGTTCGAAGGCGCGGGGTTCGATGGAGTCGTCGCCAAATCGGTGACGGGCACTTACGAACCGAACAAGCGAGTGATGTTCAAGGTGAAACATGAGCGCGAGTGCGATTGCGTCGTTGCGGGATTTCGATGGCATAAGCAGGGTGATAAGTCTGCGGTAGGGTCGCTGCTGCTCGGGTTGTATGATGCGTCAGGCATGCTGCAGCACGTTGGAGTATGCGCGAGCTTCACGGCAGCAAAGCGTAAAGATCTGGTTCAGTTCCTCAAGCCTTATCGCGAGAACGCGCTAGCGACTCATCCGTGGAAAAGTTGGGCCGAAGCTGAAGCGACGGGCCGAATGCCCGGTGGACAGAGTCGCTGGAGTGCCGGCAAAGACCTGTCGTGGGAACCGCTACGCCCGCAGTTGGTGGTCGAAGTGGAATACGACCACATGCAGGGCGAGCGGTTTCGCCATGTCGCACAGTTCCGCAGGTGGCGAGCTGACAAGCGACCGAGCGACTGTACTTATGAACAGTTGGAAGTCGTTCCACCGCAGGAATTGGCGGAGATATTTCCGACCGGCAGGTAATCTCGAGCGCTTTGCCAGATGCCATAGAGGAGACCCTGGTCTCTTCACAATCCTCGTTGTTGCCTGTGCTCTCGCCACTCGCGCGTGGGGTCGTCATCAGGGTCGGGCGTTTCCTGGGGTGGCCGCTCCGCTTCCGGAACGTGACGCAAATTGACACGGATTCGGGTCCAGGTGGAAGACCTCCCGCGCATTGAATCCACCAAGACGTCGTCGACTGCGAGCAACTTAGCAGCCTTGGGATGCTTCTTCTTCCAACGCTCCAGGCCTTCCAGCGCGGCTGCTTTATCAGGCGAGTTTGCCACTGTGATCATCGGCATCTTCACTCGCCCCTTCGTGGCTGCGCCTTTCGCTCGCGAGGGTGCGACCCTCGGTGCCTCCAACTCGGTTTTGCGGAAGTGCGGCGGCCACGGAGCATCTTTGAGTCCACTTGCTTCGTCCTTGGTTGCCAACTCCAATAAGGGCTCGAGTGAGCCGGACGCATCATCCATCGCGGCATGGGGATCGCCGATCTGAGCGAACCGCTTCGGAACCGTGAAGAGGGTGAATTCGGCGGGATCGCAGTCGGGCACTTCCTTCCAGTCAAGCGGCGTCGAGACGCGCGCATCCGGAAGCGGGCGAACAGAATAAGCCGAACACGTGGTGCGGTCCTTGGCGTTCTGGTTGTAGTCGAGGAAGACCCCATGCCGCTCCTCTTTCCACCACTTCGATGTCGCCAGCTTGGGCACACGACGCTCGACGGCGCGAGACAGCGCGACGGCCGCGCGGCGAACTTCCGTGAAAGTCCAACGAGGATGGATTCGCACGTTGATGTGCATCCCACGTGAACCGCTGGTCTTCGGCCAGCCGCGAAGGCCGAGTTCTTCCATCAAAGCCTTGACCTCCAAGGCGACGCGGCGCACATCAGCCCACCCGACTCCGGGGCCGGGATCAAGGTCAACACGCAGTTCATCGGGATGATTGAGATCGGTTGAGCGCACCGGATGCGGATGCAACTCGATGCAACCCAGGTTCACAACCCAGGCCAACCCGGCCTCGTCATCCACCACGATTTCTTCCGCCGTGCGTCCTGAAGGAAACGACAGAGTCACCGTGCGGATCCATTCCGGCCGCTGTTCGGGCGCGCGCTTCTGGTAGAACGCCTCGCCCTCAGCACCGTTGACGAAGCGCTTTAGAACGAGAGGGCGATCACCAATGCCATTGAGCGCGCCGGGAGCGACGGACAAGTAGTACTGAACGAGCTCGAGCTTCGAAACCTTCGCCTGCTTCGAAAAATAGAGTTTATCCGGGTTGCTGACCGGAACCTTGCGTCCTCCAAGTGTCAGGATTTCAACGTCTCTGGCCACGATAGTTCGCTACCCGCCTTTCAGACGTGTCCCTGACAGGGAAGTCGCCATGCACCGAGCAGGACCAGCACGGTGCCCGCCGAGGTATACGACCCGATGATTGGTCCAACCAGCCGATACATGAGAATGGCATTTATCAGCGGGAGCAGGAAGAAAAGGGAAATGACGTAGCGTCCTTGCGCACGACGGCTCAGGCAGACGAAGACAGGACTCACGGCCACAAATTGCACCGCAAAAGACAACCAGAGGCATACACCGCGTCTATGAGTTGTGCATCGACTCCCGCCCTGACGAGCGGTGGGAAGATGTATGGATAACCCCACAAGCGCAGAAGGCCGCCGCCAAACAAACACCATGCTCCCCAGGAGAACAAGCCAGCGCGCCGGTGTCATTGAGTTCTCTCTTTGGCGGATTCGTGTCCGTTCGCGTGCCGATTGGTGAACTCCACCAGCAACTGTAGTCGCTGCCGAGCATGGCCGCAGTCGATCGCATAGGCAGCCAGCGGAATGGCCTCGGCGATACGGTCGGCATGAGCGGCCGCGACCATGGCGGCGGCCGCGTTGAGCACAACAACATCGCGTCGGGGCGAGCGCTCACCTTCCAGAACGGCGCGGATGATGGCGGCGTTCTGCTGGGCATCGCCGCCGGCGATAGACTCAAGCGGCGCTGATTTCAGGCCGAACTCCTCGGGAGCGACCTCGTAAGTCCTAACCCGACCGTCGCGGACTTCGGCGATCTTTGTTGCCCCCGTAATCGTGATCTCGTCCAAGCCGTCGCGGCCGTGAACCACCAGCGCGCGGCGCAGTCCGAGTTCGCTGAGGGCTTCGGCTAGTTTCTCTACCAAATCGGCCGAGTAAACCCCCACCACCTGCGCCGATGCTCCAGCAGGATTGGTGAGCGGGCCGAGCAGGTTGAAGACCGTCCGCAGATGCAACTCGCGGCGAACGGGTTGTACGTACTTCATGGCCGAGTGCATCGCGGGAGCGAACAGAAACGTAATGCCGGTCTCGCGTAGGCAAGCAGCAAGGCGATTCAGAGGCAGGTTGATGTTGACCCCTAGCGCCTCCATCACATCGGCCGAGCCACACTTGGAACTGATACTGCGGTTGCCGTGCTTGGCGACCCGAACCCCGGCTCCAGCAGTCACGAACGCAACCGCGGTGGAGATATTGAAGGTGCCGGAGGTGTCTCCGCCGGTGCCGCAGGTGTCGACAAGCGCGTCGCGCCCGGTGCCGCTGACGTCGACGGTGTCGCTGTCATCGGCGGAAAGCGGCGTCGCGGCAGCACGAATCGCCTGGGCGAACCCGACGATCTCCTCGACCGTCTCGCCCTTCATGTGCAACGCCACCAGCAGGGCGCCGATCTGGGCGTTGGTAGCCTCCCCCCGCAGGACTTCCGCCATGACCTCACGGGCCTCCTCTCGTGTAAGCGAGGAGCCGCGGTTGGCGATCTTGTGCAGGGCGTCGAGGATCATGAGGCGACTGGTAGCTGGCCGACTGGCAACTAGGGTAGCATCTGGCGACTGGTAACACGTCGTAGCGAAAGGACTTCGAGTCGCGAAAATTTTGCTTGTGCGCTCTTTTAGAATCAAGTGCTTAGGGAAAAATTGGCCATATGTTATTGATTCTGGGCGAATTATACTATCCATTTGAGCGGGTGGGGGTTACAGCATGGTTGGGACGCAGTTGCCAGTCCGCTGTACGGGGAGATGAGATGTTCGGGACCAAAGCGGAAGCCTGGAGCGGCATTCGCAGCATCTGGAGAAACCCCGACCCGGCGAAACAGTTGGATTGGGCCATCGCCTTGATCGAGAAGCGGCAATGGGAAGGCGACTTCGGGCGGGGCGTCGAGGCCTTTCGGCAGGCCGAACTCTATAGCGACATCAACCTCAGCAGGATGGTCGGAATGCTAGAGATTGCTTTGCCACTTCTCTGGGTGACGCAAATTGAGCGCGGCCTGTCGCACAACCCAGAGCAGGGCTTGGGAGCGTTTGGCATTGATCATGTCGGCCGCGAGCGCTTCGGCAACTTAGGAGAGCGCCGATTGCACAAGGTACATGTTTTCCAGCTGGGGAAGCTTGCTGTTGTGGCGCCGGGCGCGGAGTACTGGGCCTCGCGGAGTTAGCGAGCGCAATAGCGAAGATGGTAAGGGCAATATGTTTGGCCAGTAGCTGCGCCAGATTTGCGCGTGCCGCCGGTGTAGATGTGGGCGCAAATAGGTGGTCGGCTCAATGATGTCACCGTTTGTGACGCGGGCTACGGATCCCTGTTAACTGGCTATCAGCCCTCAGCTTCAGTCCGCGCAATAAATATCGAGAACCTATCGTCCATGGACGAGCTGTCCAGAATTGAGCGTGCGGGAGGGAGGATGGAAGAGGCAAGGAATTTCGCAAGTGTGCAAGTTACTTCAGTAACCAACATTCCCAAGGCACCCTTCACCTTCGCTCTGGGCAGGCTCCGACACAAAGACAGCGAGAAGGCTCTGGGGCTCTTGGTTCAACCTTTACGGGACGCCTATCATTGCAGCCTCGCTCTTCCGTCAAGTACACTAGCCAGTTTCCTGCTGTACCGCCATTCTCATAAGGAGCTGACAACCGAGCCGGAATACGGCCCGGGGCCGCGGGCAGATCGTCCGCATCCGTCATACCAACATGAAAATTCACGAGTATCAGGGCAAGGCCATCCTGGCGAGGTATGGAGTGGCTGTGCCGCGTGGGCGTATGGTCGAGAGCGTCGAGGAAGCCGACGCCGCGACGCGGGAGCTGTTCCACGATGGCGCAACCGGAGTTGTGGTGAAGGCGCAGATCCATGCTGGTGGGCGCGGCAAAGGCGGCGGCGTGAAGATTGCGAAGTCCGTGCAAGATGCCGCCGAGATCGCGGCCAACATGCTCGGCATGACGCTGGTGACGCACCAGACTGGCCCAGAGGGCAAGAAGGTGCAGCGGCTACTGATCGAAGAGGCGCTGCCGATTGCTCAGGAGCTGTATCTCGGCATCGTGCTCGACCGCGGCAATGGGCGGAACGTTTTCATGGCGTCGGCGGCAGGCGGCATGGAGATCGAAGAGGTTGCGGCCAAGGATCCCGATGCCATCATCAAAGAGCACATCACCCCTGGCGTGGGATTGCAGGCCTACCAGGCGCGCAAGATCGCGTTCAAGCTGGGACTCGACGCCAAGTACATCAGCGGCGCGGTCAAGTTCATGATGGCGCTGGCGAGGGCCGCTGAAGATACCGACGCGACGCTGGTGGAGATTAACCCCTTCATTACGACGACGGATGGCCGGCTGTTCGCCCTGGACGCCAAGATGAACTTCGACGACAACGCGCTGTACCGGCATCCGGATATTCGCGAGCTACGCGATTTGAGCGAAGAAGACCCGCTGGAAGTCGAAGCCAGCAAGTACGCGCTGAACTACATCAAGCTCGACGGCAATGTGGGCTGCATGGTCAACGGCGCCGGGTTGGCGATGGCGACTATGGACATCATTCAGTATGCCGGCGGCATGCCGGCGAACTTCCTCGACGTGGGGGGTGGTGCCAACGAAGAGCAGGTGACGCACGCCTTTGAGATTCTACTGGCGGACAAGAATGTGAAGGCGGTGCTGATCAATATTTTCGGCGGCATCCTGCGCGTGGACACGCTGGCAAATGGTGTGGTGAGCGCGGCGAAAAAGACCAACATCCATTTGCCAATCGTGCTGCGGTTGGAAGGGACGAACGTGGAGCAGGGCCGCGAGATCCTGAAGAACAGCGGGCTGAATTTCATTGTGGCTCACAACATGAAAGACGCGGCCGAAAAGGTCGTCGCGGCGGCAAAGGGGGTCAAGTGAGCATTCTGGTAGATAAATCGACGCGACTCATCGTGCAGGGACTTACGGGCCGCGAGGGAACCTTCCACGCCAAAGCTTCACAGGAGTACGGAACGAAAGTGGTTGGGGGCGTGACTCCCGGCAAAGGCGGAACCACGCACGAAGGCTGGCCCATCTTCAACACGGTGACAGAAGCGGTGGCCAAAACTGGCGCGAATGCGACGGTGATTTTCGTGCCGCCTCCGGGCGCAGCCGACGCCATCATGGAAGCCGCTGATGCCGGCGTTCCGCTGATTGTTTGCATCACCGAGGGCATTCCCGCGCAGGACATGGTGAAGGCGTGGGAGTTCCTGAAGGGCAAGAAGTCGCGGCTGATTGGGCCAAACTGCCCGGGCATCATCTCGCCCGGGAAGTGCAAGATCGGCATCATGCCGGCCCGCATTCACAAGGAAGGGAATGTCGGCATCGTGTCGCGCTCGGGCACGCTGACGTACGAAGCAGTGCATCAGTTAACCGTGCGTGGCATCGGGCAATCGACGGCGATCGGTATCGGCGGCGACCCGATCATCGGGACGAACTTTATCGACGCCATCACGCTGTTCAACGCTGACCCCGAGACGGACGCGATCATCATGATTGGCGAGATCGGCGGAGGCGCAGAAGAAGCCGCAGCGGAGTACATCAAGGCAAACCTGAAGAAGCCGGTGGTGGGATTCATCGCAGGACAGACAGCGCCTCCGGGACGGCGCATGGGGCATGCCGGCGCGATCATCTCGGGCGGGAAGGGAACCGCCAAGGAGAAGATCGCGGCGATGAAGGCAGCAGACATTCATGTGGCGAGCAGCCCGGCGGACATCGGGGAGACGCTGGTGCAGGCGATGCCTGCACTGGCGAAGGCGTAATTTTCACCACACAGACACTGAGGTACAGAAAACAAAAGCCGAAGGCTAAAAGCTAAAAGCCAACGGCGCAAAACTGTTCGCCCCTCACGAACTTATACACGAGGACTCTCTTACGAATGAAGACACTGCAACGCACTTTATCTATCGTCAAGCCGGATGCGGTTGGGAAGGCTGCAACCGGAGACATTATTAATACGCTATTGCAGAACGGATTCCGCATTATTGGGATGAAGATGCTGCACATTAACAAGGCACAGGCGGAAGGCTTCTATGCAGTACACGTGCACCGTCCGTTTTTTGAGTCGCTGACTAATTTCATGTCAAGCGGCCCGATGGTGGTGATGGCCCTGGAGAAGGAAAACGCCATTGCCGATTACCGCGCGCTCATGGGAGCCACCGATCCGGCCAAGGCGGATGAGGGCACAATCCGCAAGAAATGGGCCTCAAGTATCGAGAAGAACGCGGTGCATGGGTCGGATGCGGAAGACACCGCGCGCTTTGAGCTGAGTTATTTCTTCGCCGGATTTGAACTGGCGAAGTAAACTGGCTGCGTCTAGAGTGTTTTCACCACAGAACACAGAGGACACAGAGAAGAGATGGGACAAAAACCCTCCGTCTGTGTCCTCTGTGATGAGTCCTTCCCTCTTACGGAGGCGACAGTTCGATGGCACACGTACAAATCACGATGCTCGAAGGCCGAACCATAGAGCAGAAACGGCGCGCAGTTCGTCGGATGACCGAGGTCCTGAAAGAGGAGCTCGGAGTGAAGCCGGAGAAGCTGACGATCGCATTCGTGGAAGTGCCGCGGCACAGCTACGCGCGAAATGGCGTGCTCATTGCCGACCGAGCCGACTTACCGACTTAAATACCGACAAGGTGACCCCGCGTTAGGGTTAGGATCGCAAACCAAGAGCCGCCCAGCACATTGGGCGGCTCTTCGTTTGCGCGCTGACTACGGTTTCGGGGCTGCGGGCGCCAGCTGCGGTTCTGGACCCTTCACTTTGGCGTCCACCCGCTGCGCCAATTGCAAGTGCTGTTGCAACGTGGGAGGGTCTTGGCGGCCCAGTCCTTACAGTTGTGGATCCTTCCCGGCGGTGGTTTCCTGTTTGAATTCGGAAACGTCTTGCTGATGGTCGGCGACCATGTGTCGCACGTACGCTTTATCGAAGGCATCACCCTGCATTTTTGACAGGTGCTCTTTGGTAGTGTTGTCAGATGTGCTTAATCCGGTGGGGAGGGCTGCTCCTGCCTGAGAAGCAATCTGATTGAGCTCATCATTGGCTTTCGAGTGGTCATCGACCATACGCTTGCCGAAGTCCTTCACCTCCTGGCTTTGTGCGTTTCGCTCGGCAAGTTTGCCAAACTCTACCTCAGCCATTCCACCTTCTGCGGCCTTCTCGAGAACGTCCGGTCGTTGCTCGACATTTGAGCCGAAGAAGAGGCCGCCGATTGGGCAGAGGCACTGCCGGTGCCTGGAACAGTCTGAGCAAAAGTAATACTGCAGACCAGAAGCAGGAATCCGACAATGGTCAAAAATTTCTGCTGATGATTCATGCTCACCTCTTACAACCTGGCACACTCCTGCGCCAGCGGTTGGGATGTGAAGCTCCGATCAAGGGTTGTCTTTGCGGGCCTGGACCCTGCTGCCTTGACGGTTACTTCCTCCGGAAAATAGAGTCTTGATAACTGAACTGAGCGGGCTAAAGTCCGCTCGGTTGAGAGAAATAAAGGGACTTCTGCGGCGCGGTTGAAGCCGCGCCCCTTCAAAACATTGCCCAAAGGTAAGGGTTTGCAACTCACCAGCGGAAGTAACGTATTGCACTATGTGATCGTGCGCCAACTCGGTGCCGGCGGCATGGGGGTGGTCTACGAGGCGGAAGACACCAAGCTGGCTCGTCGTGTGGCGCTGAAATTTCTAGGTGCCGAGGCGGAACAGGAAACGGTCGCGCTAGAGAGGTTCAAGCAGGAGGCGCGGTCGGCATCGGCGTTGAACCATCCCAACATTTGTACCATTTACGCAATCGAAGAATGCCACGGCCAGTGGTTCATCGCGATGGAGCTGCTGGAAGGCGAAAACCTGAGCGAGAAGATCAAGGGAGTTCCCCTGATGATCGACAAACTTCTCGACATAGGAATACAGGTGACCGACGCCCTGGACGTTGCGCACGCGAAAGGCATCGTGCATCGTGACCTCAAGCCGGGAAACATCTTCATTACCAATCGCTGGCAGGCCAAGATTCTGGACTTCGGACTGGCTAAGCTGGCTCGTGACCGGCGTGCGACGATGGAGACGGTTGCCGCCGAAGCAACCACGATGGCGGGCCCACAATTGACGACACCCGGCACAGCCGTTGGCACCGTGGCGTATATGTCGCCGGAACAGGCCCGTGGCGAGGAGTTGGATGCGCGCAGCGACCTGTTTTCGATGGGAGCGGTGTTGTATGAGATGGCCACTGGTAATCTTCCGTTCGGCGGCAAGACCTCAGCTGTGATTTTCCAGGGAATTCTTGGCGGTGCGCCAGTGCGACCGGCAGAGTTAAATGCCGACATTCCACCGCGGCTGGAAGAGATCATCGACAAAGCGCTGGAAAAAGATTTGGATCTTCGCTATCAGTCAGCCGCCGAAATGCGCGGCGATCTAAAGCGGTTGAAGAGGGATAGTGATGCGACTCGAGTTTCGGGGTCCGCACCAACCGGCCCGACAGCGGCCTCGACCACAGCGTCAACTCCGAAGGTCTCGACAATCCCCGGCACTTCGAGCGTGCAGGTGTCCAGTGGCCAGGTGCTGATTGCGACTGCGGGGCAGCACAAAGTGCGCACTGGAATCATTGCGATTGTGGTGGTGGCGATCCTCGCGGCCGCTGCCTTCGGAATTTACTCCCTGTTGAACCGACGCGGCTCCGGTCCGATGCCTTTCCGAAACATGGCGATGCAGAAGATTACCGACGACGGCAAGGCCGTGCTCACGACAATCTCAGAGGATGGCAAGTATGTCGTCAATGTTCGTGACGACGGGCATGGGCAGCAGAGTCTGTGGATGCGCCACATCGCCACAGGCAGCGTGGCCTCCATTCTGCCGGCGTCGGAGGCGCGCTATACCGGCATCACTTTTACACCCGACGCAAACTACCTCTATTTTGTGCGGATCGAACCAACAAATCCAAACATTGGTGTTTTGTATCAGCTTCCTGTGTTCGGCGGGACTCCCCAGAAGCTGATCGAAGACGTAGACAGCGCTGTGACTTTTTCACCCGACGGCAAGCAGATGGCGTTCGTGCGCAACAGCTCGGCCGAGGCCAACTCGAAGCTGATCGTTGCACATTCCGACGGCAGCAATGAGCGGGTATTGGCAAAGCTACCCCTGCCGGGCTATTTCGATCCTGCCTGGTCGCCGGACGGCAATGAAATCGCGGCAACGGTGGTCGAACCTGGCGTCAAGGAGCTGGGACGCATCGTTGCCTTGGATTTGAACGAGGGTAAGGAGAAGACTATTTACGCAGCACCGGCCCAAATCCTCAAGCCGGCGTGGTCGCCCGACGGGCGCTACATTTATGTGAATTTCCGCGACGCGAGCACGCGCTGGGGTGGACAGATTGGAGTCATCAATGTCCGTCATGGAAAGTTTCAGCGGATCACCAATGATTTGACCAATTACAGCGACCGATCGCTGGCGGTTACCAAGAATGGCCGGCAGCTAGCGGTGATCCAGGGCCTTCCCGAAATTGGGTTGTACGTAACGCCTGCAGCGCCCAAAACTGGGGAGCAACCAACGCCGGTCGAAACTCGGGGGGATGTAAGCGTCGGATGGCTGAAAGACGGCCGCCTGCTGGTCACGGACTATGAAGGCCACATCTCCGCCGTCAATCCTGACGGTAGCAACCGCAATACGATTTTTGAGACCAGCCTTCCGATCATCGGGCTTTCGGTGTGCCAGAATGCAGATCGCGCGCTTTTTGGCATGCCCAACGAGGAAACGAAGGGTATCAATATCTTCCGTCTGAACGTGGGCGGCGGACGGCCAACGGCAGTAACCAAAGGCAAGTTTGATCAAAATGTGTCGTGCTCGCCGGATGGCAAGTTCTTTGTCTATACGAGCTTGGTGAATGGAAAGCAGTTGCTCATGCGGATAGCTATGGAAGGAGGAGAGCCCAAACAGCTTTCCAACGACTTCGTTTTTGGGACGGCGGTTTCGCCCGACGCACAATACGTAGCTACGGTCTCGGTTGAAGGTCAAGGAGTCGTAACCAAAGGAACGATTAAGGTTATTCCCAGCAATGGGGGCGCTCCCATCAAATCGATACCCGTAGAACAATCGCTGTCTGGCGGGTTGCGGTTCTCGGCGGATGGGAAGGCGCTCTACTATCCGGTGACGGAAAAAGGAGTTTCGAACCTGGTCAAGCAGTCTCTCGACGGAGGGCCACCGGTTTCGTTGACGGAGTTCAACGACCTGAATTTCTATGGATATGACTTCGACTGGTCCAAAAATAAGCTGGCGGTTACGCGCGGCAAACTGAACAGCGACGTCGTGGTAATTACGGAGCAGGGAGCGCAATAAATCCCCGGAAGTTGGGTTCATACCGATTCGTTGTAAATTTCATTCTTGAAACCAGGAAGTAACAGGAACTAAGGGACGGAGGAAGAATGTTCTGTACAGAGTGCGGGCAGCCAATGGCAGACGAGGCGAAGTTCTGCGCCTATTGCGGCACGCGAAGGGTGGTGCCGCCAGTGGCTGGGCAAACCGCGGCCGCTGACGTAAAGCCGGAGCCGCAAGCACCGGCTCCTGTCGCTGCGCCGGCCAGGACCATTCGCTCCACCGCCGAGATCATGCCGATAAGGCTGCGTCCGAACCAGCGCTCGGTGGAAGAGGCATCTAGCATTGAACAGGAGCAGGTTGAAACGACCCATCGGGCAGTGCCCCTCCGTGAGGAAGAAGCCGCGCCGTTATTTTCAGAACCGGAGCCGCCGCCAGCGCGCAAAGTCACGTTTCCACCACCGCAGAGGGTCGAACCACCCGCGCCGGACGTTTCAGTGGCGCCACCTTCTTCGCGGTATGGTTCAGTACCTTTCGCTGCCGAGCCCGGCTCGCCCGATGCAATCGGCGAACGGCGGCGACTCTCGCCCGTTCTCATCGGAGCTATCGTCGTGGCACTGATTGCGATCGGCGGAATTGTCTGGATGCTCCGCTCCTCGATGTCCATCTCCGGCAAAGCCGCCCAGGCAGTGTCAATCACGATCTATCCCACTTCCGCCAAGGTCGCACCCGGCAAAGGGGTGGATTTTGTCGCCGAGGTAACCGGAGCTCCCGGGAGCGAAGTGACATGGAGCGTTGAGGAAGGAGACAACCTGGGCTCGATTCAGTCACGCGGCGCATCGGCGAAGGAAGACACCATCTCGCTGTACTGCACCTACACCACACCACAGAAGCCGGGAACGTATCACTTGGTGGCAACCAGCACCGCGGACAAGACGAAGTCAGCGACAGCGGTGGTTACGGTTGCAGGGAAATAGCGGTTTTCATCGCAGTGGATAGTGTTAGTGATAGTTGCCCCCACATATCCCAAACTAAGGGATATGTCGGCCACCCGGAGAATGAAGACACCCCCACCCCGCCAAAAGAAGGCGGAGTCGGGCACGGCATAGCTTGAAGTTATTTCTTAGAGATTCTGCGAAAATGATAGAGAACGCGCTACTTAACCGGCTCCTTCATCATGGCGTGAGCCTCTTCGATGCTCCATTCCGGAATTGCCCCAGGGCGGCTGGCCACCAGTGCGCCAACCGCGTTGGCGCACTCCCCAATTTGCCTCGCGTTCCATCCCTTGCTAAGGCAGTGAACAAAGGCGGCGGAAAATGCATCTCCGGCGCCGACGGTATCCGCCACGGTGATGCGGTAGCCGGGCGTCGTGGTGTACTTCTCGTCCTTCATGATGGCGCAGCCGCGCGCGCCGAAAGTTACGCACATCGTCTTGCATCCGTAACGTGCACCCCAGCGGCGGCAGAATTGTTTGATCGAGTCGCCGGGTCCCTCGGATGCGTCCACCGAGGCATCGAGCGATTCGGCTTCACTATCGCTTAACTTGGTGACTGTAGCCAGCGAAGTGAGTTGCTCGATGGTGTGGAGGCTCCAATGACCTTCACGTAGGTTGACGTCGTAAAACCGCTTCGCCCGAGGTGCGGCTCGCAGGAGTCGCTTGGTTGATTCCAGGGCTTGGGCTGACATGTGATAAAGCGTGCCCAGGTAAATCCAGTCGGGCTTGAGGCTGGCGATACGTTTCAATTCGTCATCGCAAAGATCGACGAAGTCATAGGCGACAGGCCGGACGATGCGAAATGTGGGCTTGCCTTCCATATCGAGGAAGACCTCGGCGGTTCCAGTGGGCTTGTCTTTCAAGACCTGGACGAACTCGGTGGACATGCCCCGGCTCCGCAGAAGCTCCAGCGCCTTGCGACCGCGGGCATCGGCTCCGACGGCGCTTAGCGGAAAGACTTCGTGGCCCAGCTTTTGCGAGTGCGCGGCAAAGTTGAGGGGAGCGCCGCCCAGGTATTCGTTCTCACTGATGACGTCCCAGAGAATCTCGCCAACACTGACGATACGCAAGAAATCTCCCCCCAGAAACCGGCCAGTGCTGGAGCAGTCGCCGCACCAGCCGAGCGGACACACTGTATCAAAAGACACGAATTTGGCAAACGGATCGGTTTCAGGGGCAGGATTTGCCCGGGCGATGTATCATCGACACTCTAACTGGGATTGCGCCATGAAGTTTCCCTTCAGACGAGCTGAGCAGGGTACTGCTTGCGTCGAGCCAGCGTCCGCGGATTTGCCGCTGCTCGCCGGCGCCGACATCGCCGGATTGATTTGCGGCCAACGTGTTGGCGGAGATTTCTATCAATTCGCCCGCGC
>Ga0306924_10002416_pt1 | contig 17646 bp, 19 predicted proteins | sample sta12Can44000111_FD_203756 | JGI IMG/M metagenome (GOLD analysis project Ga0306924, IMG submission 203756) | Lab enrichment of tropical soil microbial communities from Luquillo Experimental Forest, Puerto Rico - statanox.12C.anox.44.000.111 (v2)... | ecosystem: Environmental > Terrestrial >...
CGTTCTCGATCGCGATGCCGAGCGTCGAGTAGGCGAGGTTGGCGATTTCCAGTTCACCGTTGGCCATGGCCGTGATCATCGGCGGCGTGCCTTTGCCAGAGCGCCCGATCCAGCGTCCGCAAATCCACATTGTTTGCTTTCGCAAGCCTTCGGCATTCGTCTAGATAGTCCAGATAAAAATCAAGGGTGATAGGGTGTTCCGCGTTGAGTGCTTGCAATGCCCGGAAGTCAATGATGGTGAATCGCTCGGGGTCGATCGCGGTGAGGATGGCGGAAGCGACCGGCACCTGAACTCCATTCAGCCCCGTCAGCACCGCTATGGCCGCGCGCTCGGTCTTGGCGACCATGGCAAGGTGGAGGGCGTCAGCGATCTCTTCGTCCGTATTCTTCTCTAGCCGTGAACGACCGCGCCCGCCGGTCTTCCAGTCGAAAATCTCTACCAGGTTCGCATGTGTGCACTCCCCAGCGCGAATGCGGGCACCCGTTTTGAGCGCAACGGTATCCTCCTCAGAACGATGGCGAGCCGCAAGTTCGCTGATCAGTCCCGGAGCAAACATGAGTTTGAATTGCGACAAGGCATCATCAACCCAAGGAGACCTAGCTATATTCCAACCATTGGCAGCGGATTGCAAACGAACCTGCTGGGCCTGCCCGCCTGCTGCCCTGCGTGGGGCGAGGACGACGCGGCGTAAGGCGTGCCTTAAAAGCGCTTTAGCACACTTCGCACAATGCCTGAGTAGTGCTGAAGATCGCTCAGGTTGAGGGCGTATTGCGGCGGCAAACGAGGGGCGTTCACAGTATACTGTGGATCCGAACGGGTAAGGTCCTGTCGAGGAATATCGTTCTCTCGGCACAGACGCCACCCGTCGAATATAGCGCCACAGGTCAATCTCTCGCGAACGCCCTCTTGGAGGACATGCCGCTTTCGTTTGAGATACATCTCGTCGGCGTTGCCTCCATAGTTGTGAGCGTACAGGTGACGGAGGTCTTCCAAATCTTCAAAGCATCGCTTCTCGTCGCTAGTTTCTTGGAACTTGCTCTTGTATGCCTCGACGATACATTTCCTATCGCAGATGCGGCACTGTGCTTTTAGACCTGCTCTCTCAGCGAAGGCGTCGAGCGCGCCCCAAAGACCGACCGTTCCGAGTCCCACCCACAGCGGGATATCAAGACCCCTGGAACCGGGCTCATCCGCCGGCATCGAAGCAGGCAACGCGTCAAGCGCGGCTTTGTTTTCTTCCAGGTAGTCGCACAGCTTCTCAATGCGATTGACTTGCTCGACCGCTAGCGCTGGATTCTCGTTAGGCATCGTCTCGACCTCCTATGAACCTACCCTTCGGCATGATCAGCGCATCCACGGGCAGTGCTGTGGGCATGGGCAAGAGAAACGCCCCGAAGGGCACACCCTTGGTGATCGATGGCTCACCAGGACAACCGCACGCCTGCTGGGCAACCTTTGGGCAGACAGTCCTCGACTGGGTGCCATGCCACGCAACCCAGGAGGCGCGTGGGTGCGCGTCGGTGGCCTGCGGTTCTCAATGCACGTTGTCGCAATACGCTTCGTTTTTCTTCACGTGCTCTCTTCTGTGTTGCGCTCGAGTCTCTACATGCAAAGCGCTGGCGTGGTGACGAGACCCGCCCGGACCATGAAATGAGGGACTGACACCATGCGACTGATGGCCTTCAATGATGAGCAGCTCAAGTTGATCAGTGAGATTGCACAGCCGGTCCCTTGGCGGCAGCGCAGCGCATATCTCGATCGTGTCATCGAGCTGTTATCCGGCCGGCAGTATGGCAACCGGGATGTTCAGCAGGCTGCTGCCAAAGCACAGCGCGAGCTGATTGGGATTGCGGCCACCACGGAGTGATGTGAGCCTCTAGGAAGCAATGGGCTTGCCGCGAAAACCTGGCATAATCGGCGCGAAGAAGTTGAGAATTACTATCGCGACGGGCACATCCGCGAGATTGCCGCATATTGCGAGAGCGATGTCGTCAACACCTATCGCGTCTGGCTCCGCTATGAACTCTTTCGTGGGCGGTTGTCGAATGGCAAATTTCAGGCAAGCGAAGCGTGCCTTATTGATTTAATGAAAGAACGAAGCAAGCGGGGGCTAGCGTCCCCAGTCTTCTTCTGCCTCGCGTGCCACTGCAGAAACAGCGCGGTGCCATCTTTCGTCTGATAACAGATTCCAGCACCCTTGATCATAGCGGCCATTCCGGCAACCCGCCCCAAACAACATGACCGCCGTGCATGGAACGCAGCGAGCGTACCCGTGCACGAAATTCGGCCTCGCTCTCGGCGCTCTCGTCACGCGCAACATGCAACCAGCACTCCCGCCCAGGATTGCAGATCGTGGCGTGCCGGATTGGTTCCTCTACCGGCACACCGTCACGCGTGAACCGAACGTTGATTTCCATCGTTAGCACCGGCCCGCTAGCTGCTGCGTTCTTTCGCGTTGTCGCGGAATTTCTTTCATGGCATCGCGCTCAGTGAGTCGCGCCAGTATAGCGCATAACAGCGCAAGACTTAATCCGCTCGTGCGATGCAATCTTAAAAGGCTCGCCGCCGAGGGAGCGTGTCGTCGTCGGCTAGTGGCGACGCTACGTCGAGCAGCACGGCAGCATCATCTGTTGGGAATCGACACCGTTGTGGCTGCGGATACACGCGCGCATGAAACCCGACCTGCTGCGGTCCTGGGCGACGATGGTCTCGACGCCGACCGGGATGCGCAGGGCCATGATCGTGCCGAAGTCGGCCATGTCCGGCGAAGACAAGATGGCACTGCGGGCATGGCGAGCACAGCGGCAGAAACGTTCCAGCGGCTCAACGACCGGGGGCGGCTGAGAGCGCGCGGTTGGCGTCCGGTTTACCCTCCAATACTCTCCGAGGCGCTTCAAGCCGCTGGGGGTTTCCAAATGCCACGTTCCTGCATCATAGCGACTTGCCGATCGATCACGTCACGTTTGTATTCTCGGTGCTTGCCGGGCTGATGCCCAATATATCGGTTCTTGGGGTAGATCGGCCGTTCGTAAACGATTTGGGCTAATTCTGATCGCACATCTTTCAACCAGTTGCTGGACTGCGCAGTCTGCCGGTAGTGCCGCAGTGCCTCAATGTTGATCGGAGCACTGACGAATCCTGAACCGTTCGTCGCGCGCTGCTTTCCGATGATGGCTCCCCGATAGTCGACCACCATCGATTGCCCTCCGCCCGCATCGATCGGCGTCTCACTATCTGCCGATAGGTAATAAGTACCGATGTTCGGGGCAATGACGTACATGTTATTTTCGAGGGCACGGGCGCGGTTGGAAATCTCGAAAAAGTCCCCCTGAGTCATTGGTCCCGGCAGGGATGCGCGGTATACAACTTCGGCACCGTTCATGGCCAGTCCGCGACCATTCTCTGGATAGTTGCCCTCCATTGCCATCATGATGCCAAGCCTCCCGACCTCGGTATCTGCGACGGGCCAAAAGGCGCCAAGCGTGCGCCCATATCGCTCGATCCACCAGTCGTATAGGTCGTGCGGCGACACTGACCTTTCATAGGGCAGAAGCGCAGAAATCTTGTAATGCTGTAGTATCACGGCGCCTTCGGGGCTCAGTATAAATCCTATATTGAAGAAGAGATCCGCCCAATCCGGGTGCCGTGCTTTCGCTTCAGCCATGATGAAAACGCCGTACTCCTTGGCGAGGGCGCCAAGTGATTCGGTCTCGGGCCCGGGGATGTCGATGGCACAGGTTTTAGCATAATCAGCATGATCGACGTCGAGCACCTCGTCATTGAAGCCCTGTAAAGCTCCCTCCGGGATAGCTATCAGCCGGACTGGAATTTCAAGATTGCAGAGCATCACGGCTGCCTTCGTTAGGTGTCTGAGGTGATCTAAATTTTTCTGGATATCCTCACGTCGACGAGCGCCCCAGAACGTGGGAATAAGTCCGACGACGGCGTATGGTTCAATCATCTACCTTCTCCGTGGCTTGTGTTGCACCGACTTTACTAGCCGCTCTTTATCAGTGGACCGATTGCGTTGGGTCGATCACAAATATTGGGTATTCATCGGTCGGTGATGAAGCGGGCATTGACCCAGCCGATCTTGAGTTCACAGTCTTCCGGTTTCCCTGATGGCTGGAATCCCGAATGTTGCTACAGTGGAGGAGCCTCGGGAAATGGATCGTAACGCGCCAGAGCGGCAAGTTGCGCCCGCCACACGTTAACTGATGCCGTGTGTCCATCCTGAGCCTCAAGGACCACGTCTTTTGGCCGTCAATCCAGGCATCAAAACAGGAAAGTGCGCCAAACGAAACTGATGAGCGTGCGACAATGTGCGCCGCACAAATCCCGAGCACAGTCGCCAGCGAGGCGCTTACGCCGCGGCTCTACCCGCGTCTAACCCGACGGCAACAGCGACTAAAAAGGCCCGCTCCAGGGGATCATCGTTGTTGCGCGCCGGCGCCAAGAACGGCAACGGGATCCCCTTCTCCAATACCGACGCACTCAGGTGCACCAGGCCGGCGGATACCTGCATGCTGGCGCAATAGGCGAGGGCATCATCAGCACAGATCTTATCAATAACTTCGATCCCGATCCGCCGCTCATGGCGTGCAAAGGCTTCGGCCAGTGCACTGGTCGTGAACACGACCGGCCCAAAGGGCGCTGCACATGCGAGCTTCAGCTCGGCTAATCGTCCCAGAACACTCTGTAGAAATCCCGGGCCAAGCGGCTCAAGCGCACAATCAAGCAAGCAGATCGCCGACCCACGCACCCGACTGGCGGCAAAGGCCACAAAACCTGCACGAGCGCCGCCGAGCTTGTCGGGAATGATCACGGCATAGACCATGCCGACAAGGGTCGGCGCCGAAACCACCGGCAAGGCTGAACGCTGCCAGAGCGCCGTTCCTTCGCCGGCACATGCCACAAGGGCACCGGCGGCAGCGTTAGCGACGTCATCATGACCGCCTGGCCCATGATCGATGGAGTCACGCCCGCCGCGGCTAGTGCGGCGCTCCAAGTTGCACAGTTGGGCCGCTAGGCGTGGCAAATCCAGCAACTCGATCCGGCCGCTATTCAGCAACGGCAGCAGCTCGACATAAACCTGAGACTTAGTCTGTTCGGCCGGCTCGTAGGCGACGCCGTGCTTGCGGAACTGCTCCCGCGGCCATTCACCCGCGTATCGATCTCCCGTCACCCGGGCGATGCCGTAGGACTTAAGCACGGCCGCGAAAGTCTCCGCCGTTTGCTCCGGCGAGAACATTGGTTGCACTTCGCGAACCAGGTCCAAAATGCCCCTGCCGCTCCGGTCACGATGCGCAATGGCCAGGGTGAAGCTGTCCCCGCCACTTCCGCCCGCCGGATCCGTCCAGGCAAAATAGGAAACCCCAGCAGCAGGCGGCAATTCGCGTCGACCAGGAACCGTAGCGGCCTCCACCACTTCGCGCGCAATCCACGATTCAACGTCGGTCCTAAAGCACGCCAGGTATTCTGCGGAAGCCGCCGCATGATCGCGTTCCAATGCACGGGCGACCACGCTCTCGGGCAACGTCGGATTGAAGTCCCGACTGGTGCCCTGGGCCACCAGGATCAGCGGATCGCCCTGTGGGCCGAAATGCCGATGATAGAGATCCCAAACTTCCCCGCGACGTGCGTACGGGCTGCTAATGATGATCAATGGCCCGCCCGTCGTAGCCAGGCTCGGCCGTACCGCGTTGAGGATCTCGGAATCTGGATTGAGGCCGCCCTCGTCCGTTTGCCAAAAGGCCGCCTCGGTGGCGATCACAGCTACCGCGGTGACGCCGCGTAGCCGCCGGAAGCTCGCGGCCCGAACTTCGATCGAGATCCTGTTGCTGAGCTCGATTGTGTCCGCCGTCTGGCCCACGATCATGGTCGACATGATCGGCGAATGGTCGAAGGCGCCCCGAATATAATTGAGCTGGATGGCGCTTTGACGCTGATCAGGTCCAATGCAGAGCACCAGCCCACGCTCGCCCCTGGCCAATACCGGCGACCAGTCCACCAGCGCAGCCAGGTAGCAGGCAAGGACAGAAGCCGCTCGATCCTTTCCTCCGCGTCGGCCCATCACGAAGGCCGCTTCTTCGACCCGTGAAGGCGGCGCCTGGGTGCGACCGCCGGTGAAAGTTCGGAAGATCTCCAGCTCACCAGGCGTGAGGCGCTCGCCCATGGTGGCAAGCAGCAGGGCACGCCAGGTCCGCCAGCTCTCGCCTGCCAACACGTTGCCTAGAAGATTCGGGTCGATCAGCGCCTCACGCAGTGAGACGGCAGCGCGTATAACACCGATGCTCATTCCGCGTCGCTCCGACTGCTTTCTAACGGCACGAGATCGTGCTCAGGAGCCTCGCCTGTGCGATTTCCAGTGCCGGATGATGTTGGACCTGGACCTGTTACGTTTTGATCACCGGTGAGGCCGGCGTCGGCTACGGCACGTGCGTCCAGGTAGTGTCTCAGGTGCGGCGCCATCGTCAGATCCTTCGGTCGCCGCTGCCAGCCGATACTCTCGCAGCAGCGCCGCTGCGAGTTGGCCAGGCGCTGGTAGAGATCGAGCGATCCTGCATCAGGCTCACCACCCGCAGCGCGAATGGTGGCAAATTTGTCTTCCATGTGGATGAGCTCGGCTTCAAGGGCACCAATGCGCCGAGCGGTCATGCGTTCGAGCTCGCTGATGGCGCTGTCACCACCACAATGCTGAATCACGGCCCGACAGGTGTCGCGCATGAGCCGCGCCCATAACGATCGACCGTCAACAGTAGGCAGGAGTGCGGTGCCGTTCGTGATCCGCGAGCGCGCAGGACGCCCAGCTACCGGTGACCTATCTGGCGGCGAGTTTTCGAGCATTTTCGTTACCCAGGCAGTACCCGGACCTGGGAATCAGCGCCAACGATAGGGCATAAGTGCCTGTAATTACGACGGAATGCAAGAGGGAGTCAGGTGACTGACTGTCACCGGATCGCCGGTAGCACGACCCGACTGGCGCCGCCGACCAACGCCAACTTTCATCACCGACCTGTAGCGACGATCGGCGCCCCACCGACGGAGAACACGCACAACACCCCCGAGGAAGATTGCCAACTCAAGGAAGATTGCCAGGGAGAGAAATTTGGCAATCTTGCAACGTTGCCAAAAGAAGAAGATTGCCAAGACCTTGAGTAAGAGGCCCCCTGGAAGATTGCCAAGATTGCCAACTTCTCTCCCTTGGCAACCTTCCCGTGGCGGTTGGCAATATTGGCAGCCGCGATCCGATCCGGATGGGTGCGGGGAACAGCTGGACGGTACTCGACCTACTTAGCCGTCAACACGCTCGTTATGGCCGTCTGCCAGGCATGGTCGTCCTTATTGGGCCAGCCGCTTTTGATCGGGCAGCTGGCGTATTCAACGGTATCGGTCGAGTACGAGAAAATCATCACGCCGGCGCAGTTGGGTTTCCCGTCGGCGCCTTTGGTTTTCGTCCACTCCGCAACTTCCTTGGAAACCTCGATCGATGTCCAGGCTTGGGGGGGATTAGTTTCTGCCTCCTTGCAAATTTTCCCGTCGCAATCTGTTATTGGAGGCTTGCGCCTGCAACTTTTCGCGTCGGGAAAGATCGGACCGGGATAAACGCCCGCGTACAACTTCTGCATTGGGATGCCGAGATCGTTGAAGTCCTGCACTTCTTTAATGATGTACTGGGATTTGTTGCCGTAACTCATCGTCGCGCAGTAGGTCATCAGGCGCGCGAGATCGGGATATTCCTTGTACTTCGTTATGTCCGGTGCCCAGACCGGTTGGGAAATCACCAGATCAGGAAAGAGCTCACGGGTCGCGCGGACGGCAAAGTAGAAGTTCTTCGGTTCGCCGACAGGGCCATACTCGTCGTCGATATCGATGCCGTCGATCTGATATGATCCCTTTCTGTCCTGGAGCTCGCGGATTTGGTTGACAAGATAAGCGTTATCGTCCGTCGTCAGGGTCGACCAACCCACCGCCCGCTTCTCTTTGTCTTCCCCTTTCCCTCCGTCATAAGAAAAAATGCTGAGTACCACCTTGATGCCCTCATCCTGCAGCTTCTTTCCTACGCCGTCCTTCAGTGGCTTGACGATTTCTGGCGGCACATAAATGCCGACGTTGCCCGTCTCTGGAAACCTTTCCAGACGGCCAGCAAGCAGGTTAACGTAAGCCGGGTACGGCGGATATTTGAGAATGTCCTCGAGCGGAGGCACCGTGAATTTGTCGTCGCCGCCGTCCATTCTCCAGTAGACCACGAGGGATGGGAGCACGGTCATGGCTTTTCCTCCATGTTGGCGGACGGGCGCCTGCTGCGACGCCGCCGCGTAATCGGATTGCACGGAAGCGTACCACTACATCTAGTTCAATGGTGTTGCCATCTTCAATAACTGAAGTTCTTGAGCCTGTGACGCCTAGAAAAAAGCAATAAGCAACCCGCAACCTCGATCACCCTTTGGCCGGCGGATGCCATTGCCAGGTGCGCTCGCCCTTTTCATTGAGCGGGCCGTCCTTCTTGATCTCGACACCGAGCTCATCCTTGGCGCGGTAAAGCGTGCGGAAGGAAATCCCGTTGGCCTTGGCTGCTTCGAGCACCTCTTTCGAGCCCATAGGGCCATTGCTCAGTAAAGTCGTGAGGAAATGCTTGGCGCTATCCCGCGCGCTTGGCGATTGGGATTCCGCCGCGGCTTGCATCGCCTCGGATGCGGTCACATCGACTGGATCGGGGGCAAAGGTAATGTACGGTGCTTGAATGGCGGCGCTGGTCTTTTCGTCGATACCGCCGTCACCAATATCAATCGTGAATGCCAGTGCTTTCTGATCTTTGGGCGCGAGGTTATTCTTGCCCTTGACCATCAAGCTGCGCTTATTTTCGGCATCATTCACCACAGCGTAGCAGTGGCGGGATGTAGCGCCGAAGGCCAGGCTGTCCGAAATCCGGAGCAAGACATTCATTACGTCGATCTTCTTGTTGAAATGCATGATGGCTAGGATCAGCACCTTCCGCTCGATCGCCAGATCAACCATTGGGGCGAGCACCGCGCGCACGTCGGTGGTTCGAAAGCTGTCAATCTGTTTGATGCCGAGATAGGCAGTGATCGGATCGATAAAGATCGCCTGGACGTGGCCCACCTCTTCTATCTTTTGGCGCAGCATTTCGAGATCGGTGACCAGACTGAACATGCGTTTGCCGTTGCCGTTGGGCACCATGCGCAGAATCTCGACGCGAGCTCGATCTGCACCAGCGGCGATCAACCGCGGGATTACCGTATCTTGCAGATCATCTTCCGCGGTGAGTAGAATGACATTGCCTAGTGGGGCGGTGCCTTCACCGCACGGCCACGGGCGGCCGCGTGTTATCCGGGCGATGATGTAATAGAAGAGCAGCCCTTTTCCCTCGTCGGGCAACCCAGCAATGATGCCGAGTTTTCCGAGGGCAAAACGCCCTGGCCACAGCCATTTGACTGTGGTCGGTTTGATGTCTGACGCTCGCACGCTTTCAATTTTGGGTTTGCTGGGGATTTCACGGCAAATCTCAATTAGCTTTGCCGCGTCACCGCCGAGCTCCAGCCAATCCTTCACATCGTCGCCGTGTTTAAGACCCCGTGTGCCCGGCGGGAGGTATTTCCACAAATGCGCGGTCGGGATGATGCGAAAGCTCGCGGCGGTGGCTGTGTTCGCGGCATTTGCTTTTGCCGAATGCTCGCGTCCTGCATTGCGGCCTTCGGTGTCGTCAAAATCATGATCTTCAAGATAGAACAAGTGTTGTCCAGCAAGTGCAGCAACGCATTCTGGCGGCCACACGTGGTATGGCGTGGCTGTCGCGAGCAATCCCTTATCGTTGATCGGCTTCGATTTGTTCGCGCCCTCGGTAACAAAGACAGAGGCGCCGGGACCGGCGTTCATAATGGCCGGCCAATTGTAGATGATGCGGCGCGGTCCGGTACCGTTTAGGTGTATGCCGTCTTTCACACGGTAGTAGCGGATTGTCTTACGAGGCTGTTTCTTGGTTGCCGTGATTCCAGGCTTGAGCTCATAGCGCCGCTCGTAATAGAGGCTTTTTCCACCCGGCAGGTCGTAAGGAAAGTCTTGCGCCGGCACATAGCCTTTTCGCAGCAACCGGTTGTGGATCGGCGCAAACGGCTCATCGGCGGGCGCTTCGGAATGGTGGCCGCTGTAGTTGCCACGAGTTCCATCATAACCATTATCTGTGCGTCTGTTTCCATCATGCCGCTGATCTTGATCGTGCCCATTCCCAGCCGCAGCCGGTCGCACGATTGCGCGATCTTCCTCGGATAGCGAGGCAAGGACGGGCGACACCTCCTCGATGATCGGCGTTGACCATTGCAGGCCGGCGGTGCCTGCATCGGCGTAGATGTCAGCAAGGGGATCATCCCACGGCGTCCCGTTGGGAGGGGGTGCAGCCGTGGATTCCAGCTCGGTCCTAACAAAACTCGCCCCACAATTGGCCGCTGGTGCGTTTTCCGCGGGGGTCAGGGACTGAGGTACCCCCTCGTTTTCGGCTTTCGCGAACCGCAACCCGTCCCTGACTTTCGCGGCGATCGGCAGTCCGTCCGCCCAGGCCGGAACCTCGCACAAAATGCGCTTGAACTCGTCGAGGCTGCCGAAACCATCGAGCACCTCGCAGACGATCTCGTCATGCACGTGCAGGATCGGCAGATAGCCGGCTGCTTCCAGCCGCGTCAGTGCCGCAGCGAGCAGGTCGCGCGCGATGGCGGAGACAATGTTCTCGGTCCATAAGCCGCCATAGGCGCCATTGCCGAAGCGGCAATCGACGAACTTGCCGCTGGAATTGTCAAGAAACGTGACCCGCGGGCTGCCGTATTTCCCGGTCTCAAGACGCGGGAATGGGTATGAGAGCGAGCGCCCGCTCGGTAAGGAGACCCGCAAGAATGGTCGATCGTATCGGAAGAGAAACCGATCGGCTCGCTGGTCTGTTGCGGGCGAAGCGACAGCTCGGACTGCGGCACGGTCGAGGGCATACCAGAACCGCTCAGTTGCGGGATGTTGGCGGCGCCAGGTGTCGCGGTAGATCTTGATCTGCGCTTCGCTAGAGGTGTCATCATCGGGGCCGAAGTTCTGCCAGGCGCCGACGCCGCCTTGGTAGCCGAAGGCCAGGTCGGCGATTTTGCCATAAGCGCGCGCGGTGGCTTCGGGATGCCCAATGGATCGCCCGATTAGCACGTAGGGATCATCGTTCGGGTCGCCGGTCTCATCGAATCGTTTCCACTGGTCGAGCTTGCTTTGCTGACGCGAGGCCCAGGCCAAGGCGCGGGACTCGATGCCGGAGAAATCCCCGATCTTCAGCCCGTGCCCAGGCGCCGCAGTGATCATGGCCCTGGCGATGTCACCGACGGCCTCCACCGGCGACGCCAAGCCGGCTCCGCCATTCATCACGGCGGTGATTTTCGCATTAATGTCCGAGCCATCGCGCTTGAAGTTCTGGGGCTGGGGGCCACGCCCGACCCAGCGGCCGGTTGCGGCGCCGTGAAATTGCAGCGTGCCCCTCACCCTCCCATCGGCGCCACGCCAGGCCTGCAGCGCTTCGACCTTGGCGGCGGAGGCATGGGCGAGCTCAAGGCGGAGCTCGATGGCACGGCGAACCTCGTCGCCGAGCTCCTTGCGCCGGAGCGCATGCCGCAGCGTACCCTTCTGCACGTCCGTGACAATGCAGCCGGCCGCGGCAAGCCAGGCGACGAACTTCTGGGTTTGGTTGGTGCTGTCGAGCCCGGTGAGCTCCCGGAACTCGGATTGTGACTTGGCCTCGGTCTCGATGACGACCTGGTGCGAGGCATGGAGCAGATTGCCATCAGTGTAGAACCCGCGTGCATTGATGACCGCATCGAGCTGCCAAATCGCCTGTTCCTGGGCGATCAGCGGCGGCAACGCACAATAAAGACCGCGTTCTGCGCGCACGTCCTGTCGGCAGTATTCGTAGAGCTGGCGAAGCAGCTCGGGATCGTTGTTGAATGTGCCATCAGGTCGAGGCTTCGAGAGCAATCGGATTAAACGTGCTCCGCGAGGGTCCTTCTTCTCCGGCAAGTCGAGCGCTTCGGTCGCCTTCTCCAACTTGCCGGGCAAGGCCGCGGCCAGCGCCATGGCCATCGAGCAGCGCCGCCGCTCGATTGGGATTGTTGGAAAGCCGTAACGCGGTTCTAGGATGTGGTGCGCGATCAGGCGCTCAAACTGGTCGTTATGTGCGACGACGGTCCAATTTGGGTTGCTCGCCGCCTCAGCGAATTCCGCCGAAACCTGGTCGCCGGGGGTCCACAGTTGCACCGGCTCGTCATCGACTGCATAGGCGAGGCACAGCACCTCGGTCGAAGGGTCGGCGGCATAGGCATGCGTGCCGACGACTTTCAGGTCGGCTTTCGAGCGGGTTTCAACGTCGTAGTGAAGAACGGGCATGGCGGGTCGCCTCCCCACGTCGTCCCGGACGCAGGAACGACATGAAGCGGCGGCTCAGAACCCGATCTCATCGTTGAGCTCGTCTTTGAGGCTCGGCGGTTCCACCTTCTCGCCGACGGACCCGGAGGGCTTTTCAAGCCGCGGCGGCTCGACCGGTCCGCCACCAAACCGACGCCACTCGCCATCGAGGATGATGAAATCGGGTCGGTATTTCTTGAATTGTCTGCTGTGCAGCTTCGAGCCGAGCGTAACGACCGGCCACATCGTCTCGTGCTTGAGCGCGCTCATCCATTCGATGCGCGAGCGCAAGCTGTTGGCCGCGGCGTGCTGCCCGCTAGTCTTGTTTATCGAGGTGCAGAGCAACGCGTCCCGCAGCCGTAACAGGTATACGGCGGCGGCTATCGACCAGGGCGCTTGTCGAGTTATTCCGTCGGCCCCAAGTTCCCAGGTCTCCTCCGGGATCCCCTCGTTTTTCGCCTTGATGTCCGGCAGTGGGTTGGGTTCGACGACTTCTTCGATTACCCGGCCGTTTTCCCAATGCTGCGCTGCCTTCTTGATGGCAAGCACTAGAAACTTTTCATCGGGAGAGATTGGCTCCTCCTCAAGCGTCCATTGCCTGTCCACAAATTTGACTAGCGGGCCCTGCAGCGCCCGATCGGTGTTGAGTACCGGCATAGCCGGCGCAGGCAAGTTCACTTTCTCATTCATCCTAGTTTCCTTTCATCATCATATGCGCGGGAGATACCGCCCCGCCCGGATCCTGTTGCGTAGGAATTTTCATCGCCGAACTTGTGCGAGTAGAGCGCGCCATGTTCGCCAGGGCAGCAGCACCATCGGCTCCGCATTGTTCCGACGCAGGAACAAGGCGTCATATTCTCCAAGCCAGCGTTCGAGCTGCACGAAGCCGTTGCCGGATCGGCGCGCCTTTGACTCTGCTACGAGCGGCGCCTCCTCGCGACCAAAGGGATAGAGATCGATATCGTGTCCACTGCCGCGAAATCTGGTAGCCCCGGAGGCTGGATAGCGTTCAGCATGAACACCGATTTCTTTGTGTCGCTGGATCAGCTCGCGCTCGACGCGATCGCCCTTGCGACGGTGCCGTATTCCACTCATGCGGCGAGCTCCTTCATTCCTTCGCTTCATCGGTGTCGGGATAAATCTCGCGCAACACCTTCTCGATCTGCGGCAGGGCTTGTTGCAGCGCCTTAAGCATCTCGATCCTGATGACGAGCTCGATTTGTTTGAGATCGAGGGCGATGCGATCTTTGTAGGAGGATCGATAGAGGTCCGGCCGCAGTTTTTCCCTCGGGATTCCGGTGACGGCCTCGACCTGCAAAATCCGGTGCGACGGCACTTGCTGCCATTCCATAATCGCTGAAGCAGTCATTCCGAGCGTCTGGGCCAGGGCGTTGAAACTGCCGGCTTTGGCGACGGCGAGCCGCAGACCTTCATCCGCGATATTTTCAGGAGGGATTGCGCTCGGCATGATGCTGCCTCTTCTCTTAGGAGAGGGCACCGCAATGGAGCCGCGGTGCCCGGTGCTAATAACGAGACTCATCGGCAGCTAAGGGTGGGTGAGCACAGGCCCAAGACAGTCGATGTCGGTGCCATATGGCCCCGGTTCGATCTGCGGATGCTCGATGTCATCGGGTTGACCGCACTGGTTCTCCCAATCGGGTCCGAGTTGCTCGGCAAGCAACGCCTCCGCCTCTTCTTTGGTGGCGGCAGTGACGATGAAGCCGAAGTGAATTGATGCCTCACATTCAAATCGCGGCACGCGAGTTCTCCTTTTCAAAATGAGAACGAACCCGCCCTTGCGAACGGCGCCGTAAGGTTCAGTTCTATGGTGTCGAGGGTGCCGGGGTTGGCGCCGAGGCCGGCTCATTCAGACGCAATCGCCAGCGACGGACGGCTGGGACCAAGTTAAACGCGGCGAGGAAAGCCGCTTTAGCTTGTGCGGCGACATGCTCATCCATGTCGTCGCCGTCGAAGTCATCAATCCAGTCGGTTACCTCGTCCATAAGATCCACGGCTTCACGGGCACGGCCTTCTATCTCCAGCAGTGCGCCTTTCAGGTTTTCGGCTACGATCATTGTCATTCCTCCTTGTCACTTGGCCGCTTCAACCAACACGTCGAAAATTGCGTCCGTGCCGCAAGTGCGGATGAATGCAACACGATCAGCGTAATTGGCGGAGCGGTACGCCGAGATCAGATCGGCCGTGCGCTGAGCTTGCTGGGCAGATTCCAGCAGTGGCTCGTGACCGGCGAGTACGAGACGAAGCAATGCCTCGTTCTCGGCCTTAAGCAGGACGGTTGCGGCCTTAACGTAGTTGACGTTGCTGCCGCAGGCTTCCGCCGCCTTGACGAGGCTTGTGATCGCCCCGGTGGAGTAGAGTTTGGCCGCGGTGATGGCCCGCAAGACAGCGGCACGTTGGCCATTACGAAATTGGCGCCGCGGAGATCGATGCGCCAATCGCGGACGTGGGAGGTGCCACTTTACGCCGTGGCCGGCGCCGCTATATAAGGAGCTCATTCAGCTCTCCTACATTTGCGAGCGGCGGGGTCTCGTACACCCCACCGCCGCCTCGCCCAGGAACGTCCGGGCCCGCATTCCGCCTTTCAGACGGAATCTGCTTCTTCATCTCCGTTATCTGTTGTGCTAAAGCGGCCTTTGACGCGCGCGCGTGACCGGGCGACTTCCCATCCGGGGTTCTTCTTGGTTTCCGAGGAAACGCGCCTGCGCTCTATGTATTCGCGCAGCTCACCTCGTTTGTTGTATTTGCGCCCGTTAATCCAATACGTTGGCGGAAAGTCGGGGTCATTCTTCTCCCACTCCCGCTTCGTTCGCAGCGTGACGCCGAGTTCTTTGGCGCCTTCAGGGTTAGCCACGAGCTGATGGTAGTTATCGATTGCCATGGGAGCTCACCTTCCGGTGCCACGCGTTTCCGCGTGTCTCCGCCATGGTCTGTTTTATGGTGGGTGAATCGGAGCGCCAGATTTGCCGCCTTGACGCGAATAAAAAAGCCGCCAAAGCAGCTAAGCAATCGCAATCTAAGAGGAAAACAGGTCAGCCTTGACGGCGTTTGTTTGTCAAGGTCGGTCCACCTGGCAACCTGCGCGCGGCATGTTGTGGATCATTCGCGATGTTTCTGATCTGAGCGGTGTCTTTCGCTCGGAGCCCACGGTCCTTTAGCCACTTTCTCACCTTCGGTGGCAGCTTGCTCTTGTTGGGTATCGGCTCGCCAGCCTCATCAGCAGCATCGTTCACCGCCTCGATTGCTGCGCTAATCTCCTCCCGCTTGGCTAGCTTAAGCGGTGCCGGCCCTTTTGGGACCTGCGGCGCTGCTGTCGGCGCAGTATCCGTGCGTAAGACTAGCCGCGCGTGCGTTCTTGTTCCGTCACCAGGCACGATCTCGCCGGTATCAAACCTGAACCACTCAGGGGTGATCCCATTCAGTGGTATAGGCTCCCCGGAATCTCCACGAATTAAACGGCATTCCCCTGAGAGGAGCAGGTCTATGACGCGCACGAGGGCTTCGTATATCCAGGTGTGGTGATCCAGATGCAACGGGCTGGAGAAGCCCGAAGGTCCTGGCCAGCAATCGGCAAGCGACCTTCTGGCGACCTCCTCGTCCGAAAAATCGCGCGGGTAGCTTCCTCTCCGTGTCACATTCACGAACGTACGCCACTCTCTCCAAAACTCAGGCCATTTACGTTCGTGGAGCGCAATGAATTCATCGACGAGCGGCGGAATGCCTGACACGGCACCAACCTGCGGGGTGCTCCTGCTGGTAGTCGGCGCGGCACCGGGGCAGGTTTTTCCCGGGGTTCGGTGATCAGCCTAGCCGCGCCAGCTAGGAACCTAGGCGCGCTCGCCGGAAGCAGCAACCTTCTGCATTGGCAACACGTTGGCGTCGGCCTGGCCGCTGACGAGCCGCTCGACGTAGTCGGCCCACTTCTGAAGCGCGGTCGCCTTCTCGGCGTCATAGACGTGTTTCTGATAGACGGCGACAATACCCTTAAAGGCGCCGCTGCGGTGGTTGAGGATCTGCTCGATGACGTGAATCGGAGCGCCGGTCTTTTGCAAACCAGAGGCAGCAGTTCGACGCAAGTCGTGGATTGTCCACCGCTCGGCGAAAGCCAGCTTGGCATCGAGCTGGCGCTTGATACGGCCGAAGTCCGCCAGCTGGTGGCCGAACACGAACGCGGGATCACCACCTAGCGGGACGCTTGAGAGGATGTCCCACACCTGCGTGGCGAGCGGGATGGTGTGGGCCTTGTCGTTCTTGGCGCGCGCCGCCGGCAGCGTCCACAGCCGCGTATCCTTGTTGATCTCGGCCCAGGGCAGCCAAGCGACCTCATTGCGCCGCTGTGCGGTCAAAACAAGCACGCGAATGGCGGCGCCATAGTGTGGGCTAATCTCGCCGCACGCCTGCCACAGCTGCTTGAGCTCGTCGTCGGTTAACGTCCGTTCGCGCTCCACCTCCTTGGTTGGCCGGACCACGCCTCGTGCAGGCGAGGCGACGATGACGTCCTGCGACATCAGCCAGTTGAAGAACTTGCTCAGCACCGCCAACACGCGGTTCGCCAAGACCGGCCGCGGCCGCGTGTGCTTGTCGCCCTCGGCGACCGCCTCAACGAGATCGATAACATCGCGGCGCCGGATCTCATGCACGGTGCGACCCCGCCATGCCGGCAGCACAATGCGGTCGAAGAGGCTCTTGCTCCGCGTCCATGATGAGGCGCGCGTCTCACGCTTGGCGTACTTTTCAATGAACTTAACGGCGAGGGCTGCCACCCCGTCGTGGTGCTGAAGCTCGGCAGCGGCACGCGCCTGCTGACGGGCCTCGTGCGCTGCTCGTTTGGCGGCCTGCTTCGCCTCGGCCGGGTTGCGTCCCTCTGCCACCTCCGCCAGGGCGGCGGCCGCGAGCTTGCGGGCGCCAGCGAGCGAGATGCCAGCCGGCAGCGTGAGCTTGCAGGGCACACCTTCGAAGCGGTAGCGGACGGCGAAGCCCCTTTGCCCCGATGTTTGGATAATAAGGTACAAGCCGCGGGCGTCGGGATCGCGGATCTCGCGCCTCTGTAGACCTGGCTTGAGCTTGCCGATACCGATGTCGGTGAACCTAGGTGATCGCATGTCACGTGGCCTCGTTTGGACGGAACATTACCCAGGGGGTAACGCGAGGGGTAACGAAATTAGGCTTCTGGGCGCCTCCGCGCGCTT
>Ga0306924_10002419_pt1 | contig 17643 bp, 13 predicted proteins | sample sta12Can44000111_FD_203756 | JGI IMG/M metagenome (GOLD analysis project Ga0306924, IMG submission 203756) | Lab enrichment of tropical soil microbial communities from Luquillo Experimental Forest, Puerto Rico - statanox.12C.anox.44.000.111 (v2)... | ecosystem: Environmental > Terrestrial >...
CGTGCTCGGGCGGGATCGGGTTCGCGACCACGACTCCGGTGCGCGCGCCGAGGCTCCAGTGGGCGCGGATCGCCGCCGCCAGCGCCTCGAGGGAGGCGAACGAGGCGTCGACGGGAAGTCCCGAGTCGCGGCGATAGAACGCCGGGAAGCGATCGGTCGCGAGGCCCAGCACCGGGACGCCGAGCGTCTCGAGCCTCTCGACGGTGCGCGGCAGATCGAGCACCGCCTTGGCCCCCGCGCACACCACCGCCACCGGATGGCGCGCCAGGGCGGTGAGATCGGACGACACATCGCCGCTCTCGGCGGCGCCGCGGTGGACGCCGCCGAGCCCCCCGGTCGCCAGCACCGTGATGCCGGCGAGCGCGGCGATCTGGATCGTCGCCGCGACCGTGGTCGATCCCGCGCCGCGCGAGGCGATGCGCGCGCCCAGATTCGAGAGGTTGAGCTTGGCCACCGCCCTCGTGCCCGCGAGCCGCTCGAGCTCGGCGCGGGTGAGCCCGACGAGCGCGCGGCCCTCGAGCACCCCGATCGTCGCCGGCTGAGCACCCGCGGCGGTCACCTCGGCCTCCAGCGCGAGCGCCGCGGCGAGCCCTTCGGGATGCGGGAGGCCGTGCGTGACGAGCGTGGTCTCGAGCGCCACCACGGCGCGGCGCGCGCGCAGCGCCTTCACGACCGGCGCCGCGACCGAAAGCGGCGCGCGCGCCCGGCCGGCGCGTGGCGGTCGCGCGCTCACGCCCGCGGCGCGTGGACCAGCGCCTCGATCGCGCTCATCCGCGTCCCCACCAGCCATCCACCGCCGCCGCGACCGCGGGCGGCGTGCCGACCGTCTCGGGGTAGCCGGCCTTCCAGGTCGCGTCGATCCCGAGCGGGCCATGACAGGTGAGCCAGGCGCCGCGCGTCTCAGTGCGCGCCGGCACGATGTCGCGCGCGCAGTCGAAGCGCGTGAAGATCCCCCACAGCAGCAGCTGATCGTCGTCGAGCGGCACATCGGCGCTCACCGCCACGATGAGCTTGAGCGCAGCGAGCTCGGGGCGCTGGACGAGGCGCTCGATCACGGCGCGCCCCTCGCCCTCGACCTGCACCACCAGCATGGCGCCCCAGGCGAGGCGGCTGCCGCGGATCCCGGACGCGAGCGCGCGCGGATCAGGCGGGGCGGGCGGCGGCGCCGGCGGCGGCGCGGCGCCGGGCGCGGACTGGGCGTCGAGCACCATCTTGCTCCCCAGGTTCATGGTGAACGAGGTGAAGTCGAGGGTGTCGAGCGGCACACCGGGCACCAGGATGAAGTCCTCGGCGGGATCGAAGTTCCGCGCCAGCGCGCCGAACACCGCGGCGCGATCGCGCGGGTTCACGTCCTCGTCGACCAGCACGATCGCCTTGGTGAGCGAGAGCTGTCCGGTGCCGAACAGTCCGAGCGCGGTCTTCTTCGCCTCTTTCGCGAAGCGGTTCGAGACCGCGACCACCAGCAGGTTGTGGAAGCCGGCCTCGAAGTAGGCCCACAGGTCGCGGATCTCGGGGTGGATCACCTTGAGCGCGCCGCCCACCATCTCCTGCACCGCCTCGCCCATGAACTTGTCTTCCTGCGGCGGCTTGCCGACCACGCTCGCCTGGTAGATCGGGCGCTCCGCGCAGGTGATCTCTCGCAGGTGGAACACCGGAAAGGGCGCGGCGTGCGAGTAGTGCCCGAAATGATCGCCGAACGGCCCCTCGGGCCGGCGCTCGCCGGGCGGAACCAGGCCCTCGAGCACGAACTCGGCGTCGGCGGGCACCCGCATGGCGAGCCTGCGGGCGCGTGCCAGGCGCGTGGGCGATCCGCGCAGGAAGCCGGCGAACGCCAGCTCGTCGATGCCCTCGGGGAGCGGCGCGACCGCGGCCAGCAGCGTGGCGGGATCGGCGCCCACGCTCACCGCGACCTCGAGCGGGCGCTGGAGCCGCTCGGCGGCGTGGTGGTGGAAGCCGCCGCCCTTTCCGATCTGCCAGTGCATGCCGGTGGTGGCGGGGCCATAGATGTGCATGCGGTAGATGCCGAGGTTCCGCACCCGGCTCTCGGGGTGCTCGGTGAGCACCAGACCGAAGGTGACGAAGCGCCCGCCGTCCTTGGGCCACAACTGGAGATTGGGGAGCGGCGAAAGATCCGGCTCCAGGCGCTCCTCCTGCGCCGGCCCGCGCTCGATCAACCTCGGGCGCATCGCCAGCACGCGGCCCGCGGCGCCGCGCATCCCCCACAGATCGCCGGGCGAGAGTCGTGGCAGCGCGTGGAGCAGCTCCTCGAGCTCGGCGCCCACCGCGGCCGGCGGGCGGCCCAGGCCCCACTCGATGCGCCGCCGCGCCGCCAGCACGTTGACCGCGAGCGGGAAGCGGGCGCCGCGCACCTTCTCGAACAGCAGCGCCGGCCCCTCGGCCCTGGCCTCGCGGCACGCGATCTCGGTGACCTCGAAGTCCGGATCGACCTCGCGGCTCACCCGCTTGAGATCGCCGCGGCGCTCGAGGTCCTCGAGGAACGCCGAGAGCGTGCGGAAGCCGCTCACTCGAGCTCCGCCTCGCGCCAGCCCGGACCAGCGTCCTCGCCCAGCAGGCTCAACAGCTTGGCGCTGAACGCCGCGACCAGGTCCTCGAGGCTCTCGGGCTCGCGATACCACGGCGGCGAGACCGGCATGATCGTCACCCCCTCGCGGGCGAGCTTGAGCGCGTTCTCGAGCGCGATCGAGCTGAGCGGCGTCTCGCGCACGCACACGATCAGGCGCATGCGTTCTTTCAGAGCCACGGCCGCGGCGCGGGTGATCAGCGTGTCGGCGATGCCGACCGCGATCTTCGCCAGCGTCGAGACGCTGCACGGCAGGATGACGTAGGCGTCGTAGCGGTTGCTGCCCGAGGCGAACGGCGCCGCGAGGTCGCTGTCCGCGAACACCTTCCTGACGTGCGCCTCGAGATCCGAGGGCTTGAGCCCGGTCTCGGTCTGGAGCACCTGGCGCGCCCAGTCCGAGAGCACGAGGTACTTCTCGCCCGGACAGCGGCGCACGAAGTCGACGCCGTAGGCGGCGCCCGAGGCGCCGGTCATGCCGATCAGGTAGCGCGCCACGCCGGCCCCGGCTCCTAGAACCCGCCGGCGGCGCGCGCGGCCAGCACCATCGCCAGCACGAAGAACCCCACCCACACGTTGACCTTGAAGAAGGCGAGGTCGACGTTGGCGCTCTTCTTCTGCTCGATCAGGAGCAGCAGGCCGACGCCGACCAGCAGCTCGCCGGTCGCCCAGCCGCCCCACAGCGCGTGGTGGTCCGAGGCGTGCAGCACGCCGTAGCCCGCCAGCGCCACGCACACGAACGCCGCGGCGTGGAGCAGTGCCGAGACCACGAGCGCGCGCCGGCGCCCGAGCCGCACCACCAGCGAGTGGACGCCGTGCTCGCGATCGAAGGCCTCATCGAGCGTGGCGTAGATGATGTCGAAGCCCGTGACCCAGCACAGCGCGAAGCCCGCGAGCCACAGCGCCGGGCCGGGGCGCGCGAGATCGGGGTGCGCGGCGGCGTAGCCGGCGAGCGGGGAGAGCGCGAGCGCCGTGCCCACGCCGAGGTGGCAGAGCGAGGTCCAGCGCTTGAGGTAGGGATAGATCGCGAACACCGCGAGCGGGATCACCGCCACCCTGAGGTACCAGGCGCCGAGCGCGGCGCAGGCGGCGAGGTAGGCGAGGCTCGCGACCAGGAGCAGCGTCCATGCCTCGGCGCCGCTCATCGCGCCGCTCGGCAGCTCGCGCGTCCTGGTGCGCGGGTTGAGCGCGTCGAGCCGGCGGTCGATGAGCCGGTTGAGCGCCAGCGCCGCCGTGCGCGCCCCGACCGCCGCGACCGCGATCAGCGCCCAGCGGCCGGCGCCGAGCGCCGGGCCGGGGGCGCTGAACACCCCGGCGATCAGGAGCGGCAGCGAGAACAGGGTGTGCTCGAGGCGCACGAACGAGGCGTAGGTGCGTGCGCGGCGAAGCGGTGAGGTGGCGGCGATCGGGGTGGCCATGGCGGTGGCCCGGCCGCATCGGGCCGGGGGCGGCTGAGACTAGGTGGACGCCCGCCCCGCGTCCAGCGCGCGCGCGCTGCCCGACTGCGCCAGCCACACCCCGCCCAGCACCAGCGCGGTCGAGAGCGCGAAGCCCGCGGGCAGCGACTCATGCAGGATGAGGCGCGCCATCAGCGCGGTCACCAGCGGCTGGATGTTGGTGAGCAACGCGACGCTGGTGGGCTGGATGTGGGCGATGCCCCAGTACCAGATGACGTAGTTCACCGCCGAGGTGAGCCAGGCGAGGTAGAAGAGCCCGGACCAGCCGCCGGGCGTGATCGGGCGCGGATCGAAGCGCCACGCCGCGGCGATCCCGATCGGCAGGTAGACCAGCGTGCCGGCGAGCAGCGCCTCGTTGGTCACGACCAGCGCACCGTAGCGACGGATGACGCGCCGCCCGGCCGCGAGATAGAGCGCCCAGGCCACCACCGCGACCAGCACGATCGCATCTCCGGCCACCGAATGGGGGTCGAAGTGGAGCCCGCGCTGGAGCAGCAGTGTCAGCACGCCGAGGAACGCGAGCGCGATGCCGAGCCAGGCCCGCAGGTCGGGCGCCGTGCGCGTGGCGAAGGCGGTCGCCAGCGCGACGAAGGCCGGGGTCAGCGCGTAGAGCAGCGCGGCGTGCGAGGCGCTGGCCCAGCGCATGCCGAGCAGGAACAGGCCCTGGTTGAGCGGCACCGCCAGCACGCCGAGCAGCAGGATGCGGGCGCGGTCCTCGCGCGCGATGCGCACCCCGGGCTTGAGCCAGCGGGTGAGCGGCCACAGCAGCGCGGTGGCGAGCACGAAGCGCAGCAGCGCCAGGGTGAGCGGCTCGAACTCGCTCAGCGTGGCCTTCGCGACCAGGAACGTGCCGCTGGCGATCAGGATGTTGAGGCCGAGCGCGGGTGGGAGCAGGGCCGGGCGGTCGCGCGCCATCAGGCCGCGACCCTAGGCCAGGGCGCGGGCGGGCGTCCAGCGCGCGGGTGCGCAAGTGCCGCGGGCGCCGGACCGCATCTGCTAGACTCGACGCCCTCATGGCGCCCCGGCTTCGCACCCTGCTCGCCCTGCTCGCGCTCGCGGTGCCGTTCGCGCCGCGCCTGGCTCGGGCCGCCTCATCTCCGCTCGCCTGGCCCGGCCCGGTGGTCAGCGCCGGTGACACCGTCGCGCTCACCTGGCGCGCGCTCCCCGGCGAGGCCGAGGAGCTCGAGGTGCTGCTCTCGCTCGACGACGGCCGCACCTTTCCGGTGCGGGTGAGCCCCGAGATCGAGGCGCGCGAGGGCGGCTACCGCTGGCGCGTCCCCGCGCTCGCCACCGAGCACGCCCGGCTGCGGATTCGCTACGGGGTCGCGCACCATGAGATCGAGACCGAACCGACCGCCGCGTTCCGGATCGCGCTCGCCAGCGCACCGCGCGAGCCCGGGCCGCTGTTCCGCGAGGGCGCCTGCTGGCCCGGCGCCGACCCGGGCCGGCGTCGCGACGCGTTCGCTGGCGGCGGGGGCTTCGACCGCCACCATTCCACCGCCACCGGTGCCGCGCCGCCACCGCGCGCGCCCGCGGCCCGCACGTCGCGCGATGCCGCGCGCGGCGAGCCGCTCGCCGGCCTCACCTGCGCCCCGCGCACCGCCGGCGCGCCGTCCTCACGTCCCACCCGGGTCCCCCTGCGCGTCTGATCGCTGTCCCCGTTCCGGCTTTGGTCTCGACCCGAACGAAAGGACACGATCATGTGGAAGCCCTTGTGGGCCGGCATCGTGCCGGCCTGGTTGGTCGCCATGGTTGCAGTGCCCGCGCACCCGACGCAGGAGCCCGACCCGATGGCGATGCGGCACGATCCATCGAAGCGAAGGATGGGATTCCGGCGTCTTGACCCGCTCCTGGCGACCGTTCTCTTCGCGCTGCTGGTCTGGGCGCCGGCCAGCGCCTATACCCTTTCCGGCACCGTGACGAGTGGGGGAAAGCCGCTGGTCGGTGTCCAGGTCCGTCTGCTCGACCTCGACCGCTCCGAGCTCACCGGTGAGGGCGGTGCCTTCCGCTTCATGAATGTGCCGGCCGGCAGCTACCGCGTCTTCGCGGGCCTGATTGGCTACGCGTCGGTCACGGATAGTGTCGAGGTCAAGGATGCCGACCTCTCGCTGGCCTTCGAGCTCAGGGCGCGGGCCATCCCCATGGAGGAGATCGTCGTCTCGGGCTCTCCGAGCCCGCGACCGGCGGACGAGCAGTACCAGTCCGCGGAGTCCCGATCGCAGGTGCCACTGCTGAACAGCCCCGGTGGCAGCTTTGCCGACAAGCTCGCGGATCTGCCGGGCGTGGCCGTGCGCGCCAACGGCTCGGCGCCGAATCGTCCCGTGCTGCGGGGCCTCTCCGACAACCGCGTGCTGGTGCTGGAGAACGGTCTGCGCATGGGCGACATCGCCACCTACGACCCGGCGCACGCTACGCCGGTCGAGGCGATCGGGATCTCTCAGGTCGACGTGGTACGGGGCCCGGCCACCATCCTCTACGGGCCGAGCACGATCGGCGGGCTGGTGAACGTCATCACGGGTGTCGTTCCAACCGTTTCGACGCGGAAGATCACCGGCACGGTCACCGTGGAGGGCAGCTCGGGCAGCGACCAGTACGCCGGCTATTTCAACACCGTCTTCAGCCGCGGCGCGCAGGCGCTTGGCGTGTCAGCGGGCGGGATACACACCAACGACATCCGGATTCCGGACGGCACGTATGTGGATCCGGGCAGCGGTACGGCCTTCGCGCTCGACCGCATGCCGCAGACCTTCGATCACAGCTGGGAAGGTGGCGTCGGCTACGCCTACCAGACCACCTCGGGATCGATCGGCATCGGTGGCAAGCACTACGAGATGAACTACGGCATCCCGGGGGTGCCGCCGAATGCCGACTGGGCGACGGTTCCGCCGTCCACGTCCCGCATCGCTCAGAAGCGCAACCTGGTCGAGCTGCACGGCCTGCGGGCCGTCAGCGGCGGCATTGCGAAGCAATGGCGGCTGGACGCGAGCTACAACGACTATGGGCACTCCGAGTTCCCGACGGCTCAGGATTCGACCGGCGTCTCGGATCCGCAGGCCAATCACTTTCACAAGCAGACGTTCAACGGCGAGCTGCAGCTTCGGCATCGGCCGGTGAACCGGCTGCAGGGCACATTCGGGCTGTGGACCGACATCGAGGACCTGACGATCGAGGGCGACCAGCCGCTGGGGCCGAACTCACGCACCTATGGCTACGCCGGGTATGCCTACGAGGAACTCCTGCTCTCGAGCAGCACCCGCCTGCAGGCCGGCGCCCGCTACGACTACAACCGGATTCAGACTCGTCCCTTCCCGGCATCGAGCGACTCGGTATTTCAAACCAGCAACGAATCGCGCCTGACGAACGCGTTCACCGGATCGCTCGGCGCCGTGCACGAGTTCTCACCAGGGCTCGCCGGGTCCATCAGCCTGGCTCGCTCCTTCCGTGCGCCCACGGTCCAGGAGATGTTCGCCAACGGCCTGGACGCCGCGAGCGGCACCTACTCGATCGGCAACTCCAGCCTGGGCCCTGAAACGGGTCTGGGGGTGGACGCCTCGCTCAAGGGCAGCTTCACACGCGCCACGTTCGAGGTCTCGCCTTACGCCAACTTCATCAGCGACTACATCTACGACTTCCTCACCGGAGACACGATCCAGGCGTTCCCGGTGCGGGAGTTCGCCGCCACCGACGCGCGCCTGGTGGGTTTCGAGGCGAAAGTGGACATCGAGGCCGCACCGCATGTCGTGCTGCTCGCCAGCTCGGACTACGTCAACGCGCAGAACACCAGGACGGACACACCGCTTCCGTTCACCCCGCCCTGGCGTGGCGTGGTGCGCGCCACCTACCGGGACGAGAGTCGCACCGGGATGGTCGAGGTCCGCCTCGCCGCCGACCAGAATCGGCTCGGCCCAGGCGAGACCGCCACGAAAGGCTATGCCGTGCTCAACCTCGGTGCCGGGCTCCGCATCACGAAGGGAGGGTTCGTCCATGAGATCGGCCTGCACGTCGACAATGTCTTCGACACCGAATACCGCGATCACCTGTCGGTCGTGAAGGATTTTCTCCCCCAGCCGGGGCGGGCGTTGAAGCTGGACTACGTCACCAACTTCTGACCGGCCGCCGCCGATCGACTCCGAGCCGGCCGCCTGTCCCGCGCGTCCGGCCCGGCCATCGCCACAGGTCCGGCCCGCATTCCATGCGGGCCGGATTCGTTTCCCCGACCGACAAGGCAGCGGAGGTGGGACCGCTTCGGCCAACCGGCCCCCGATTACGATCAGCCTCCACGGACCCGGCCATCCGCCCCTTGCCTGTCGTGGTCGAGGTCTCGCGACCTCGGCTGATCCCCATCGCAACCCGCGGACCAATCCGGCAACGCGCGACGCGCGATTCGAGCATCGTGTTGTGCGCCACATGGCTCGCATCGATCGCGCTCCTCCGCGTCAAGCGGCGCGCGGTGCGCGCGATCGTCCACGCCGTTCGCACCGGCGACGCGATGACGACACGGTCACGCCTGCCCGGCCGCGAACGGCGCGCCTCCGGCGCCGCTGTGTCCCGCGCGGGCGCGACTGTCGCCGGCGTGCGCGGGCCCCGGCACCGATCACTGTATTTCCCGCGGGCAAGATAGGCCTTGACCGACTGCACGGGTGTGCAGTACGGTCGGGTCGCGGCGATCAAGGGGATCGCCTTTCATGGAGGAACCGCGATGCTCAATGACCGGGCGCGCCAGATGCTCGCGCACATCCAGAAGTTCACGGTCGAGCACGGCTACCCGCCCACCATCCGCGAGCTCGGCAAGGCCTTCGGCATCACCTCGACCAACGGGGTGCGCTACTACCTCAACCTGCTGGAGCGCGCCGGGCACCTGAAGCGCAGCGGACGCATCTCGCGCGGCCTCGGCACCGTGGGCGTCGCCGCGCGGCGCCGCGGCTTCGGCATCCCGATCCTCGGGCGCGTCGCGGCGGGCGTTCCCGCGCTGGCCGAAGAGTCCATCGAAGGTCACCTCGAGACCGACGCGCTGTTCGGGGATCCCGAGGCGCTGTTCGCGCTGCGCGTGCGTGGCGACAGCATGATCGACGCCGGGATCCTCGAGGGCGACTACGTGGTGGTGCGCAAGCAGGAGCGCGCGAGCGCCGGGGACATCGTGGTCGGGCTGCTCGACGACGAGGCCACGGTCAAGTACTACCGGCCCAGTGGAACCCACCTCGAACTGGTGGCGGCGAATCCGCGCTACCAGCCGATCGTGGTAGGACGGAGCCCGGAGCTCGACGCGACGTTTCGCATCCTGGGCGTGGTGATCGGAGTGCTCCGAACCCTGAGGCGCTGACGCGCGTCAAAAGCATGGCCGGCCCCGAGGCCGGAACAACCAGGCGCGGTCCCGCGACGGGCCGCGCGGCGAGAGCCGCCCGCCACGGGCGAGCGGCTCGAGGCATCCCCGGGGGCGCGAGCTCCCGATTATTCGGCGGCGCGACTGCACGGACGTGCAGGCGCCGCGGTGGGACGAAGGAGGAACGACCGTGAAGCACGATCTGGCTCCCGAGGTGCGGGAAGAGTTGATGGGGCGGTGGGAGCCGGTGTACTCGAGTCAGCTCCACTACCTCGTCACCTGGAGCACGCGCGGGCGGCGTCCGGTGCTCAAGGAGCGCCACGCGCTCGCGCTGCGCGAGCTGATTCAGCAGGCCTGCGATGAACGCGGATTCCAGCTGCTCGAAACCGCCGTGGCGCCCGAGCACGTTCACGCGCTGATCGGGCTGCGTCCGTCGCAGAGCGTCGCTGGCGCGGTGCGCGAGATCAAGGGCCCAACGGGGCTCGATCTGCTGGCGCGCTTCCCCGAACTGCGCGTGTGGCTGCGCTCGAACCTGGTGTGGGACGAGCGCTACGCGGTCGAAACCGTGAGCGCGCCCCGACTCGAGCGCGTTCGCGATCGCCTGCGCGCCCTCCATGGCCCCGAGGAGCACCTCGCCGTGGCCAGCTGAGTCGGAGCGATCGGGCCCCAGTCCCACCCACAAGCCCCGCATCCGTGGGCCCATCACGCGCGGGCCGGCGCTGTCAGCCGGCCCGCGCCCTTTGTTCCAGGCACCGCAACCGGCGCCGGGGCCCGCAGCGCGCCGCTGGCGCGGGCGGGTGGGCGGTGGCAAAGCCATTCGCGCCCGACCGCTGCTCATCGAGTTCGCTCAAATCACGGTTGGGCCACTCGATGCCACGTTTCGATCAGCCGCGGAGGTGCTCGCGCATGCGACCCTGCCCGAGGTTCATCTCGATGCCCTCGGAGCCGGACTCGAGCATGGTGCAGCGTCCGGTGAAGTGCACCCCCAGCTCCATCGCCACGGTGTAAGCGGCCACGTCGCCCTCGACCTTGGCGCCGCTCTTCATCTCCAGCGAGCCGAGGGCGCGGACGTTGCCGATCACGCGTCCGCGAATCACCGCCTCCTTGACCTCGACGTCCGATCGCATCAGGCCCAGCTCGCCGATCTCGAGCCGGTCGCAATTGAGGATGTCACCCTCGAACTCGCCGTCGATGCGCAGCGTGCCGGAAACCATGAGCGTGCCGCGAAAGCTCGAGCCGCCGCCGATGACGGTGTTGACCGACGGCGCCGGCTCGCTGTTCCCGTTGTTCCGATTCCTGAACATCATGCGCGGGCTCCCTCCCGATTGGTCGTGCCGCCGTCTCAGAGCACTCCCCAGACTTCGAACAGTCGCTCGAGATCCTCCTGACCGTAGTACTCGAACTCCACCCGGCCGCCCTTGCGTCCGGGTTGAATCCGGACCTGGGTGCCGAACTTGCGCTGCAGCTTGGTCTCCCACTCCGCCAATCCGTCGAGCCGGCTCGAGCGCGGTCGGCTGTGCTGACGTCGCAGCCTGCGGCGCACGAAGGCCTCGGTGCGGCGCACCGAGAAACCCTTCGCGACCACGTAGCGCGCGGCGATCAGCAGCTCGCCCGGCGACTCGATGGCGAGCAGCGCACGGGCGTGCCCGGCGCTCAATGTCTCACGTGAGACCATATCCTGCACTTCCGGCGGAAGGGTCAGCAGCCTCAGCGCGTTGGTGATCGAGACGCGCTGCTTTCCGACCCGCTCGGAGATCTGATCGTGGGTCATCTCGACCTTCTCGATCAGCGCGCGGTAGGCCTTGGCTTCCTCGATCGGATTCAGGTTCTCGCGCTGGATGTTCTCGACCAGCGACAGCTCCATCATCTCGCGCTCGCCGACCTGGCGAAGCACCGCCGGGATGCGTGCAAGGCCGGCGAGCCGCGCGGCGCGCAGCCGCCGCTCACCCGCGACCAGCTCGTAGCCGCCGGCCGCGGCATTGCGAACCAGCACGGGCTGGAGCAATCCGGTGGCCTTGATCGATGTCGCCAGCTCCCGAATGGCCTCATCGTCGAAGCGGGTACGGGGTTGGTAGGGGTTGGGACCGATCTCGTCGATCGGGATCTCCCGCAGCCCGGACTCGCGCAGCTCGAGCGTCGCGGTTGCCGGGCCGACGGGAATCAGGGCCTCAAGCCCGCGCCCCAGCGCCTTCCGTTGCACGTTCGAGTACCTCCCTCGCCAGCTCGCGGTAGCTCTCCGCGCCGGCGCAGTTGGGGTCGTAGAGCACGATCGGCTTCCCGAACGACGGGGCCTCGCTGAGCTTGACATTGCGAGGCACCAAAGTTCGGTAAACCCTTTCCGAGAAAAACTTTCTCGCCTCGTCGGCCACCTGCTGGGAGAGGTTCAGCCGGGCGTCGTACATGGTGAGGAGGACGCCCTCGATGCGCAGGGCAGGATTCAGATGGTCCTGGACCAGGCGGATCGCCCCGATGAGCTGGGTCAGGCCCTCGAGTGCCAGGTATTCGCACTGGAGCGGAATCAGAACGGAATCGGCCGCGGTCAGCGCGTTGATGGTCAGCAGCCCGAGCGACGGCGGGCTGTCGATCAGGATGAACTCGTACTCGTCGCGGAGCTTCGCGATCGCGCTCTTGAGGCGTGTTTCGCGCGCCATCAGTCCCACCAGCTCGACCTCGGCCCCGGAGAGTCGCTGCCCGGCGGCCACCAGGTCGAGGTTCGCGAGCGCCGTGGGGCGCACCCCTTCCGGCATCTCGTTCTGGCCGAGCAGCACTTCGTAGGTCGTCACCGGCTGATCGTTGCCGTTGATCCCGAGGCCGCTCGAAGCGCTCCCCTGCGGGTCGATGTCGACGATCAGGACGCGATGGCTCTCCTGCGCAATGCAGGCGCCGAGGTTGATCGCGGTGGTGGTCTTGCCTACGCCGCCCTTCTGGCTGGCGACAACGATGACTCGTCCCATTCCCTTGAGTGCGGGGGCGGACTTCATGCCCACCTTTGGAGGAGATCTACCGGGGTGGCCGACAAACTCGCGGGCAGGATATCAACCTGGGCCGACGCGGAACAAGCGGAATGTTTCACGTGGAACATCCCGACACGAAATCGCCGAATCGATTGGTCTCAATGCTGATTAGGCAGGCATTTTGTTGACTCGGATCGACGATCGCAGCCGGGCCGGGGCGAGGCGAGGCGATCGCTTGCTAGGGTGAGCACCAAGGATGGTCCGTTGGAATGTTTCACGTGAAACATGGCGTGGGCCTCGCCGGCAATTCGTCCTGGGTCACGCGGAGGACTGGCGCCAGGAGCTACGGGGCTGGGTGGTTACTGGCAGGATTGTGGCCCGGGAACCATGGGCCGGGCTGCCGGAGGCGGGCATCGTTGGCGCACCCGCGGGAATGTTTAACGTGAAACATCAGGTGCCCGCCAAGGCTTCTCCCAGCTGCTGCCGCCGGAACCCTCGCCCATAGGGCACGGGCCGCGCTGCCGGAGGCGGGCATCGTTCGCGCACCCGCCGGAATGTTTCACGTGAAACGTCGGGGCGGGTGATCCCGACAGGACCCTGGCTCGTGAAGCACGGGCGGCTTCGCCTGGGGCTCCCGCCAGGGCTCTCGCCCGTCGTCACTCGTGGTCGGCAGTTGGAATGGTCATCGTTGGCGCACTCGCCGGAATGTTTCACGTGAAACATCAGGCAGCCGCGGGGCCATACCAGAGGCTTCCGCCAATGGCTATCGCGCCAAGACCACGCGCGATCTGTCGCCATGAGTGCGGCATAGTGTGTTGCCAAATAACACATTAATAGTCATACATGAGATGCAACGAGATTGGATGTTTCACGTGAAACACAGTAGGAGTCGGCCCAACATGGGATATGGGTCGCCGGCCTCGGGCTTTGCGTCGGGGTGCTGTTCTGGCGACTCAGCGAGGAGGGCCCCGCCGAGAAAACATCTCGTGACCACGGGCAGGAATGTTTCACGTGAAACATCCGTGATTTCCCGCCGGGACGCTCCACTTGGAACACGTGGCCGCCATGCCGGCAGCGGGCCCCGCCGGGCTTCGTTCAACCCCTGCGGGAGAACCTCGCGACGGTCGCCTGGCCTTGCCCGATCCCCAGCAGGCCATCGAACTCCCACGCGTCCTGCCAGCTCGGATCCGCGGTCATCTCGTTCTCTCGCTGGCTGCCCTTCCAGAGAAAAGCCGCGCCGCCAGGGGCGATGAACCGCGCCGCCAGCGCGAGCGTCGGTCCCAGAGCCAGGACGGCTCGCGACGTGAATCCGGAGTAGGCCCCGAGACGCTCGGTGCCGTCGCCCAGGTTCTCGAGCCTCGACACGACCACTTCAACGTCTCGTATTCCGAGCGATTCGATAGCTTTACGCAGAAACAGCGTCTTCATCCTGCGCGCCTCGATAAGGCTCCAGCGCGGGCCGACTCCGGCGATCACGAGCGGAATCGCTGGAAGCCCAGCGCCGGAGCCGAAATCCAGCCACCGCGTCGCGGAGCTGCTCTTGAGCCAGGACGCGGGCTCGACCGACTCGGCGATGTGGCGCTCGACGATTCGCGCTTCATCGTTGTGCGAGATGAGGTTCGAGACGCTTCGGTTCCATTCGATCAGCATGCGCGAATAGCGCCTGAGCAGCTCGGTCGTGGGCTCGACGCGAGCGCCGGCCTTGAGGAGGTGCGGGATCAGCGCGTCCCAGGGCTGGCGATCGAGCAATCGGTCGATCGACGCCGCAGGCGCGCCGCGCCGGGCGGTCCGCGACTGAGCGGTCGCGCGCCGCCCTGCGGGCCGTCGTGACCTGGGGCGCCCCGTCATGCCGCGGACTCTAGCATGCGAGGGCGCGCGCCCACCGGCGCGGGAGGCAGATCGTGGCTACGACGCCGGCGCGCGTGAGGCGCGCTCGGGGACAGGCGCAGCGGCTTCCGCCGCCACAGGTCGAGCGGCGGCGGCCAGCCTCCGCGCGTGCACCATGAGCACCGCGACGTCCGAGGGCGAAACGCCGGCGATGCGGCCCGCCTGGCCCACGGTCACGGGCCGCCAGCGCGCCAGTTTCTCGGCGGCCTCGCGCGACAGGCCGGTGAGCGGAGAGGCCCACAGCCCGTCGGGCAGGCACAGATCCTCGAGCGCCGCGGCGCGCGCGGCGGCGCGCCGTTCGCGCTCGATGTAGCCGCGGTACTTGACCCGCACCTCGAGGCACTCAGCCCACGCACGCGGCAGGGCGATCGCCACGCCCTCGGCCTCGAGCGCGGCGACCGATTCGCCCGGGCGCGCGAGCCGATCGATCGCGGTCACGGCCGCGCCGGTCGCGGCACCAGCCGCCGTGCCCGCCGTGGCGTCGGCGGGCTCACCGGGGGCCGCACTCGCCGCGGCGCGCGCGGGCTCATCCCCGGGAGCGCCGGCACGGGGCGCCGCCGCCCTGACCATGGTACGCGCGAGGCGCCGCTCGGCCGCCTCGATGGCGGCGTACTTCGCGCGCACGCGCTCGAGCTGCTCGCGGCCGATGAGCCCGAGCGCCGCGGCGCGCGCGGCGAGGCGCTGGTCGGCGTTGTCGGCGCGCAACAGCAGCCGGTGCTCGGCCGCCGAGGTGAACATGCGATAGGGCTCGCGATGCTCGCGGGTGACGAGATCGTCGACCAGCACGCCGATGTAGGCCTCGTCGCGGCGCAGCGCGAAGGGCGGCCCGCCGCGCACCGCGAGCGCGGCGTTGAGCCCCGCCACCAGCCCCTGCGCCGCGGCCTCCTCGTAGCCTGAGGTGCCGCAGATCTGGCCGGCGAGGTAGAGCCCGGGCACGCGCCGCACCTCGAGCGTCGGGGCGAGCTGGTGCGGGAGCACGAAGTCGTACTCCACCGCGTAGCCGGGGCGGATCATCTCGGCGTGCTCCAGCCCGCGCACGGTGCGCACGAACGCGAGCTGGACCTCCTCGGGCATGCTCGAGGACATGCCGTTGACGTAGATCTCCGGCACCGCGCGCCCCTCGGGCTCGAGGAACACCTGATGGGAGGGACGCTCCGCGAACTTGACCACCTTGTCCTCGATGGAGGGGCAGTAGCGTGGCCCGGTGCCGCGGATCGCGCCCGAGTAGAGCGGCGAGTGATGGAGGTTGTCGCGGATCACGCCGTGGGTGCGGGCATTGGTGGCGGTGAGCCAGCACAGCGCCTGCTCGAGCTCGAGCGCCTCGGTCCAGTGCGAGAACGGCTGCGGCGGCTGGTCGCCGGGCTGCGGCAGAACCGCGTCCCAGTCGATCGAGTCGCGATGGAGCCGCGGCGGGGTGCCGGTCTTGAGCCGCCCGCGCTCGAGCCCCAGCTCACCCAGGCACTCCGAGAGCGCCCGCGCCGCGTGCTCGCCGATCCGGCCGCCCTCGATGCGGCGCGGCCCGATGTGGATGAGCCCGTTCAGGAACGTCCCGGGCGTGATCACCGCGGCGCGGCAGCGGAGGCGCCGCCCGTCGTCGAGCCGGATCCCGGCCACGACGCCGCGCTCGAGGATCACGCGGTGCGCGACCCCGGCGACGCGCTCGAGGCCCGCGAGCCGGTCGAGCGCGCGCCCCATCTCGGCCGAGTAGAGCGCCTTGTCGCACTGGGCGCGCGGGGACCACACCGCCGGGCCGCGGCCGCGGTTCAGCATCTTGAACTGGATGCCGGCACGATCGGTGATGAGGCCCATGAGGCCGCCGAGCGCGTCGATCTCGCGCACCATGTGTCCCTTCGCGATCCCCCCGATCGCGGGGTTGCAGGACATCTTGGCGGTGTCGGCGAGCGACACGGTGAGGAGCGCGGTATCGAGCCCGAGGCGCACGCAGGCATTCGCGGCCTCGCAGCCCGCGTGCCCGGCGCCCACGATCACGACGTCGAAGGCGTCGCTCATCTCACTTGCCGACGCAGAAGCGGCTGAAGATGCGCTCCAGCAGGTCGGCGTCGGCGGCCCGACCGGTGACCTCGCCGAGTGCCCCCAGCGCCTCGCGCAGCTCGAGCGCCACGATCTCGCCCGGCTGCGGCGCGCGCGCCGCGCCGGCCGCCCGCTCGAGCGCCGCGCGCCCGCGCTCCAGCGCCTCGCCGTGGCGCGGGTTCGAGACCGCACCAGCGAGCGCTCCCTGGCCGCCCGCGGCGCCGAGCCGAGACGCCAGCGCCTCGCGCAGCGCCCCGATCCCGAGGCCGGTCGCGGCCGCCACCTCGACCTCGGGCGCCTCGTGACCCAGCAGCGCCGCGGCGCTCCCCGGGGCGAGCCGCGCGGGGCGGTCGCGCTTGTTGAGCGCCACCAGCACGCGCTTCCCGGAGAGCCGCCGGCCGATCGCCTGATCCTCGTCATGCGGTGGCGCCGAACGGTCGAGCACCCACAGCGCCACCGCCGCGCTCGCCGCCGCGGAGCGGGCGCGCTCGACCCCGATGGTCTCGACCGGATCGCCGCCGTCGCGCCAGCCCGCGGTGTCGACCAGCGTCACCGGGACGCCGGCGATCTCGAGGTGCTCGCTCACCAGATCGCGCGTGGTACCGGGGGTCTCGGTCACGATCGCACGCTCCTCGCCGAGCAGCGCGTTGAACAGCGTCGATTTCCCGACGTTCGGGCGCCCCACCAGCACCACCCGCACGCCCTCGCGCACCGCGCGGGCGTAGGGTGCGCCGTCGAGCAGCCCGGCCAGCTGCCCCGCGGCGGCCTCGATGCCCGCGATCACATGGGGCGGGGCTTCGATGCCGCCCACGTCCTCGGCGAAGTCGATGCGCGCCTCGACCTCGGCGAGCAGGTCGCCGAGCTGCTCCGCGAGCGCGTCGAGACGGCGCGACAGCGCGCCGCCGAGCTGGGCCAGCGCCAGATCGTGGGCGGCGCCGGTTTCGGCGTGGATCAGGTCGGCGACCGCCTCGGCCTGCACGAGGTCGAGCCGCCCGTTGAGGAACGCGCGCAGTGTGAACTCCCCGGGGCGGGCGAGCCGCGCTCCGGCGGCGATCAGCGCCTCGAGCAGGCGCGCGGCGCACAGTCGGCCGGCGTGGCACGACAGCTCGACCACGTCCTCGCGGGTGTAGGAGCGCGGCGCGCGGAAAACCGCCGCGACCACCTCGTCGATGCGGCGGCCGATCTCGCGGTCCGCGCCGTCGCCGGCGCCGCCGGGCGCCACGGCCCAGCCGTGGTGCGCGCTGTTGGGGGCTGCGGCGGCGAGGGTCGTGGCGCCGCGGAACACGGCGTCGGCGACCTCGAGCGCGCCGCGGCCGCTCACCCGCACCACCGCGAGCCCGGCGTCGCCCGGGGCGGTGGCGACGGCGGCGATCACATCGTCGAGGACCAGCATGTGCGCCTCAAACAAGGGCGCCG
>Ga0306924_10002420_pt1 | contig 17639 bp, 19 predicted proteins | sample sta12Can44000111_FD_203756 | JGI IMG/M metagenome (GOLD analysis project Ga0306924, IMG submission 203756) | Lab enrichment of tropical soil microbial communities from Luquillo Experimental Forest, Puerto Rico - statanox.12C.anox.44.000.111 (v2)... | ecosystem: Environmental > Terrestrial >...
CAGCCTTGGCGCTGGACTGCGCGGCCGACGTCAGCGTCCGCGTCGCCTGCCGGGCTTTCAGCCGGGCGCCCACCCATCCCATGGCTCCAAGTATGGATGCCGCAGCTGGGCCACGCGAGCTTATGAGGGGCTGACCTGGGCTTACGTCTTACCTAAGCGAAGCGGGCGGCACCGGGCCGGTAGATTCCAGGCGGCGCACACTGCTGTCCCGAAGGCGGGTCGCTTTACGTTCGCTGCCGTGCCGGGCCGGGCAGGCCTGACTTCTCGACGCCAGCCCAGGACCCGGTCACCACCTGGCTCAGCAGGTTCTTGTGCCAGATCAGGACAGTGTCCGCGCCGACGTGGTAGACGCCGGCAGGTTTGCCGAAATTCGCCACCACGGCGGCATAGCTGGGCCGGAAATAAGGTTCGACGATCGGGCCTAGGACCACGAAATTCGCGTACTGCCGCTGGGGGTCATACCAGCCACTCACCGACTCCCACGGGTACTGGATGAACCTGCCGGACACGGAATACAGCGGCCTGATGAGGATCTGGTTGTGGCTGGTGAGGCTGACAATGTTGGCGTTCCAGTAACCTGCGAGCCCGTAGCGGTAATGATTGCGCGCCAGCCAGCTGGTCACCGCGGTCTTTTCGGCCGGCGCGGCCGGGCTCGCGGCGCTGATGGCCAGCGACAGCCCATAGCCGGCCAGTGCCACCGCCAGCAGCGGTGCGAGCCGGACGCCGCGGAGACGGGCGGTGAGGAGCCGGTCGGCGAGCAGCCGGCCCGCAAGGACGGCGCTGAAGGCCAGTGAGGGCGCCATCTCGCGGGCACTGTCCAGGCTCAGCGCCTTGGTGCTCACCAGGTACATGCCCACGTTGATCACGACGGCCACGGTCAGGACCGAGGTGACCAGCGAGGTCTCACGGAAGAAGCGCCGGGCCCCGGCCCAGACCGCCGCGACCGCCAGACCCAGGCCGACCCAGTGGACCAGGACAAGTGGGGCTGGCGGGCCAGCCTTGACGCCGAAGTAGCCGGCGCCGAACAGCACGGCGATGCCTTTGAGCGTGAGCGACAGGTTGTGGGCCAGCCGGCCCGCGGTGATGATGCCCGACCCCACCGGCCAGATGAGGTACCCCCCCAGTGCCTGGATGAGTGCCTGTGCCGCCTTGGCCACCACCAGAGCTGCCACCGCTGCCGCCGCCAGTGCGAGCTCGAACCAGGCTTGCCTGATCTTGTGGTGCTGCACCGCAATTTCCTGGCCGGCCCGCAATCCCGCCACCAGCAGCAGCGGAGCCACCCCGGCAAAGAAGACAAGCGGGTCGGTGATCAAACCCCAGGCGAGCAGCGCCCCCATGGCCGGCGGCACCCACCAGCGGCGTCCCGCCCGGTCCAGCAGCAGCCAGGTTGCCAGCAGGAACACGGTCGTCCCGACATGATCGGGTGCTAGCAGCAGCACGTTCGTGCTGGGCCCGAGCAGGGGCGCGACCACGATCCCGGCCGCGACCGCCATCCGCACTGCCGCCTGTCGGCCGCTGGCCCGCCCCTTGGCCAGCAAGGCGGCGAGGACGACCAGCAGGGTGTAGGTCATCGCCGCCGCTACGTGCACCACCTCCGGGTTCAGCCCGCGCACAGCTTCGACCAGCATGTACTGGGGCAACTCGGTCGTGTAGAAGGACACATCCGACAGGATCCAGCCGTGCAGCAGCAGGTTCCCGTGCAGCATGTCCCACGCTTGCAGCGCGTTGGAGGCGCCGTCGGAATTCACCGGCTGAGTGCGCGATATGTGGAGATAGGCGATGAACAGGCCCGCCGCGGCAACCAGTCCCGCGGCCCACGGCGCCAGCCGCCGGACCAGCGCACCCGGCTTGTGCGCGGCGGTTACCGGCTGCTCCGGTGCGAGGGCAGCGGGGAGGACGGCGTCATCCGGGACGCGCTCGTCTAGGTGCTCCATCGCGGCGTTCTGTGCATCCCGGCCTGACCTGGGCGGCTCATGGGTCTCCTGATCGTGGCGGCGTGAACCGGGATCTTCGCCGGGCACGCCCGGAACCGGGCCACGTCGGCGATTGCGGCCATGTTCTCTTTATGAGACGCCGGGTACCTGCGGATGGATGTCACGATGCCGGCCACGATTCGGGGTGGCGGGCGGTCTTTGCCCGGCATCGCCGCAGCCGGGACGGCTGGATAGTGGCCCGAGCACGCCGGTGGATAGGGAAGAATTGCTGAACGTGAGCACACTTCGGACGCGTACCCGGGAGCCGGACGAGGTCTGCGCGCAGGCCATCGAGCTGGCGCGCGCCGCGGCTGGCGAGGTAGCAGGGGCCGGTGCGGTAGGTGACCATCTGGGCGTTACCGCGGAGGCGGACCGGGTGGTCACTCATCGGTTCCGCTGCCTGGACCCGGCCTACCGGGGCTGGCAATGGGCGGTCACCGTGGCCCGCGCGTCGCGTGCGAAGAACGTCACCGTCAGCGAGAGCCTGCTGCTTCCGGGCCCGGACGCGATGCTGGCCCCGCCGTGGCTGCCCTGGCGGGAGCGGCTGCGGCCGGGCGACCTGGGGGTGGGGGACATCCTCCCCGCGCCCGCCGACGACGAGCGGCTGGTGCCCGCGGCCGCGCTGGAGGGCGACGACGGGATGGCCGAGCCGGCCACGGCCGGGCTGGCCACAGAGCCGCCCGGGCTGGCGGGCCTGGCCGGGCCGGGCGGGGATGTCACCAGCGGTCCCCGGGAGTCAGCCGGCCAGCCGCGCGTGCTGTCCGCGATCGGCCGGGACGAGACCGCCATCCGCTGGTACACCGGGGAGCACGGCCCGCGCAGCCCGCTCGCTCACGCGGCGCCCGGCCCGTGCCAGGCCTGCGGGTTCTTTGTCCGGCTCAGCGGCCCGCTCGGGCAGTTGTTCGGGGTATGCGCGAACAGCTACGCGCCGGACGACGGCCGGGTGGTGTCGGCCGATCACGGATGCGGCGCGCACTCGGAAGCACAGCTGCCCGGGGGCGAGGGCCCGCCGGTAGTGCCGATCATCGATGAACTCGGGTACGACCTCGTAGATCATCCTGGTGTCTCGGTGGATGAGACCGTCTTCGAGTCGCTCGACCACGGCTGACCGTCCGCCCGGCCCGCCGCCGGGACCGGCCCGTTGCCACCCACCTGCGAGGCACCCGCCGCCTGGACCCCCGCGCGCTGCCGTGCCTTCTGCGCCCGCGCCCGTTTGAACCGGGGCACGTACCACAGCGCGAACAGCCCCATGCACACCCCGGCCACGCAGGTCCAGATCCACCATCGCTCGTCCGCAGGCAACTGGTTGCGCAGGATCAGCAAGATCACCAGCGCGGCCGCCCACCCGGCCGTCCCGATGACGGTCACCCGCCGGTCGTTGGCCTCTGGCGGCGGCGGCGCGGGCCGCCTGGGTCGCGTCACGTGGCCAGGTTAACCCGTGGTGGCCGTCATTGACGAAATGTTTCGCTTTGGCGTACTGTTAGCAAAAGTAATGACTCAGGCTAATAAAGATGACGCTACAGCAGCGGACAGACGCCACGCTCGCCACCGCACTGCGGATCTCGGTCAGCCGCCTCGCCCGGCGGCTCCGGGTCGAACGGCTCGTGCCCGAGCTGCCCGAGCCCGCGCTCTCCGACACCCAGCTGGCCGCGCTGGCGACGCTGGAGCGGCACGGCGCGATGACACCGGGCGAACTGGCCGAGCACGAGAAGGTACAGCCCCCGTCGATGACCCGGGTCATCGCCGCGCTGGCCGACTGGGATCTGGTAGCCCGCGCGCCCGATCCCACCGACCGCCGGCAGGTGATCCTCTCGGTCACCAGCAGCGGCCGCGAGCTGGTGCAGCAGGTCCGCCGGCGCCGGGAGGCGTGGCTGGCCAGGCGGCTGGCCGAGCTGACCCCCCAGGAGCGGGCGGCGCTGCTGGCCGCGGCGCCGATCCTGGAAAAGCTCAGCCAGGCCTGACCGGCCGCCGGACGTTCCGGTCGCTGGCCACCCGTAACTACCGGCTGTTCGCGACCGGCCAGGTCGTGTCCAACACCGGCACCTGGATGCAGCGGGTCGCCCAGGACTGGCTGGTGCTCCAGCTCACCCATGGCAGCGGCACCGCCCTCGGCATCGCCACCGGGCTGCAGTTCCTGCCGCAGCTGCTGCTCAGCCTGTGGGGCGGGATGATCGCCGACCGCTACCCGCGGCGGCGCATCCTGTTCGCCACCCAGGCGGCCATGGGCGCACTGGCACTCATCCTGGCCGTGCTGGACAGCACCAGCCTGGTCACGGTCTGGCAGGTGTACCTGCTTGCCTTCGCGCTTGGCCTGGTCGCGGTGGTGGACAACCCCACCCGGCAGACGTTCGTCGCGGAAATGGTCGGACCGGCGGGCATGGCCAACGCCATCGCACTGAACAGCGCCGTCTTCAACCTGGCCCGGATCGCCGGCCCGGCAGTGGCAGGGCTGGTCATCAGCGCGGTGGGCACCGCGGCCGCGTTCTGGCTGAACGCCGCCTCCTTCGGCGCCGTCCTGATTGGCCTGAAACTGATGCGCCCGGCCGATCTGCACCCGGTGGCCCGGGCGCCCCGCGCCCGCGGTCAGCTCCGGGAGGCGATCGGCTACGTCCGGGCCCGCCCCGAACTGTGGCTGACGCTGGCACTGGTCTTCTTCATCGCCACGTTCGGCATGAACTTCCAGGTAACCAACGCACTCATGTCCCGCGGCGTGTTCCACACCGGGGCCGGGGCGTTCGGGCTGGCCTCCACCGTGTTCGCCGTCGGCGCCCTCGGCGGTGCGCTGCTGGCCGCCCGGCGCTCCCGGCCCAGTATGCGGCTGCTGCTGGTGACCGGGTTCGCCTTCGGCGTGCTGGAGGTGCTGTCCGGCCTGATGCCCTCGTTCTGGGCCTTCCTGGCCCTGCTGGTGCCGACCGGCCTGGCCCTGCTGATGTTCAGCACCACCGCCAACGCGACCGTCCAGCTGGGCACCGACCCGGCCATGCGGGGCCGGGTGATGGGCCTGTACATGCTGGTCTTCCTGGGTGGTGCGCCGCTGGGGTCGCCCATGGTCGGCTGGGCCGCCGAGCAGTTCGGGCCGCGGGTGAGCCTGTTCGTGGGCGGGGCCGTCTCGGCACTGGCGACGGCGGTGGTGGCGGTGCTGCTCGCGCAGGCCCGCGGCACCCGCGCCGGCAGCTACCTGCGCCCGCGCGCCGGAAACCGCTCGCGGCGGGCCGCGCGTGGGCCAGACTCGCAGGCATGACGGTAGACCGACCGGAACCACCTGACATCGCGCCAGAACGCCAGATGCTGGACGGCTGGCTCGATTTCCAGCGGGCGACGCTGGCGCTCAAATGCGACGGGCTGACCCCCGGGCAGCTGCGTGAGGCGGCCGTCCCACCCTCCAGCCTCACTCTGCTCGGCCTGGTCCGGCACATGGCGGAGGTGGAACGCAGCTGGTTCACCATGGTGCTCGGCGGTGAGCGGGGCCCGTTCCAGTACTCCTCCGACGACAACCCGGACGGCGACTTCGAGGTGACCGACGCGGATCCGGACGAGGCGTTCGCCACCTGGCAGGCCGAGTGTGCCGACGCCCGCCGGCGGGCTGCGGCCGCCCCCTCACTGGATGTGACCGGGACCACCCGGCGCGGCGAGGAGGTGTCGCTGCGCTGGATCATGATCCACATGATTGAGGAGTACGCCCGCCACAACGGCCACGCGGATCTGCTGCGGGAACGGATCGACGGCACGGTGGGTGTCTGAGCGGTGATCAGTCACGGGCAGCCCTGCCAGGCTGCTAACAATGGCTTATGAGGCTGTTCGTGGCGGTTGCGCTGCCAGATCACGCGGCCGGGGAACTGGACAGCGCGGTGGCGCCGCTGCGGCTGGCCTGGCCGGAGCTGCGCTGGACCGGCCGGGACGCGTGGCACCTCACCCTCGCGTTCCTCGGTGAGGTGGAGGAGAAGGTCACCGGGGAACTGGCGGACGGGCTGGCCGCCGCGGCCGGCGCGAACCAGCAGCTGTCCCTCGCGCTGGGCGGGGCCGGCGCGTTCCCGGTGGCCGACCGGGCGCGGGTGCTGTGGACCGGGATAGAGGGTGACCTGGCCGGACTGGCCGACCTGGCCGGCGCGGTGGAGACCGGCGCGAAGGCGGCGGGGATCCCGCCCACATCCGGCGGCCGCCGGTACGAGCCGCACCTGACGCTGGCCCGCTGCCGTGCGCCTGCCGACGTGCGGACACTGGTGGCGACGCTGGCCGGGTTCGCCGGTACCGCCTGGACGGCGGCGGAGATTCACCTGATCCGCAGCCGCCTGCAGGAGCGCCCCCGCTACGAGACGCTGGGCAGCTGGTCGCTGGCCGTCGCCGCGCCTGGCCTGGCTGGCTGACCCCGGCTGCTGGCGAACGCGCATTAAGCTGCCTGCTGTGAACCGCACGACGCGCTGGCTGCTGCCCACGGTGCTGGTGCTGCTCGTGGTGGGCGCGCTGGTTGGCGCGGTGCTGCACTGACCAGCCGGCCCGTGGCCCCCGGTCCCGGGCTAGAGCCGCTCGGCCACGTAGTCGATGCAGGCGGTGAGAGCCTCCACGTCGGCCGGCTCGATCGCCGGGAACATGGCGATCCGCAACTGGTTCCGCCCGAGCTTGCGGTAGGGCTCGGTGTCCACGATCCCGTTCGCGCGCAGTACCGCCGCCACCGCGGCGGCGTCCACCGGGCTGATGAAGTCGATCGTGCCCACCACCGGGGACCGCTGCGCCGGGTCAGCCACGAACGGGGTGGCGTACGGCACCTTCTCGGCCCAGGTGTACAGCCGCGAGGACGAGTCGGCGGTCCGGCCGGCCGCCCAGTCCAGGCCGCCTTCCCGCAGCATCCACTCCACCTGCTCGGCCATCAGCAGCAGGGTCGCCACGGCCGGGGTGTTGCTCGTCTGGAATCTGGCCGAGTTGCTGATGGCCGCCGGCAGCGACAGCGAGCCGGGCAGGTACCGGCCGCTGGCCGCGATCGCGGCGGCCCGCTCCAGTGCCGCGGGTGACATCAGGGCGATCCACAGCCCGCCGTCGGATCCGAAGCACTTCTGCGGCGCGAAGTAGTACACGTCGGCCTCGCGGACGTCCACCGCCAGCCCACCGGCCGCGCTGGTGGCATCCACCAGCACCAGCGCGCCCTCGTCAGCGCCGGGCACCCGGCGGACCGGCATCGCGACGCCGGTCGAGGTCTCGTTGTGGGTGAGGGCGTAGCTGTCCACCCCCGGCTCCGCTCGCGGCCGCGGATGGGTACCCGGCGGGGACGCGACGATGACCGGGTCCCGCAGCCACGGTGCCGCCGCGGTGACCGCCGCGAACTTCGACGAGAATTCGCCGAACGACAGGTGCAGAGATCTCTCGGTGACCAGGCCGAAGGCCGCCACATCCCAGAACGTGGTGGTGCCCCCGTTGCCGAGCACCACCTGGTAGCCGCCGGGCAGCCGGAACAGCTCGGCGATGCCTTCCTGGATCCGCTGCACTAGCGAGCGGACCGGAGCCTGGCGGTGTGAGGTGCCCAGGTAGAGCGGGCCGGACGCGGCCAGCGCGGCTACTTGCTCGGGCCGGACCTTGGATGGGCCGCTGCCAAATCTGCCATCAGCGGGCTTGAGCTGGGCGGGCACGACGATGTTGGTCACACCTCAGCCTACCGGCGCAGCCCGCTCCCGGCCGGGCGCCGCCACGTGGCTGGTGTGGCTGGTGTGGTTACCGGGGTTTGGCCATGTCCCGGCCGGACGGTGGTGGGGCTTCCGGTCCCGGCCGGGACGGTGGCGGACGTCAGATCTCGCCGAGGACGGTGGCGGCGCCCGCGACCTCCCTGACCGGGCGGGGTTTCGCGCCCACGTAGCGGGCGCTGGGCCGGACCAGCCGGCCGGTGTGCTTTTGCTCCAGGATGTGCGCTGCCCAGCCGGCCGTCCGCGCGCAGGTGAACATCGAGGTGAACATGTGCGCCGGGACCTGCGCGAAGTCCAGCACGATCGCGGCCCAGTACTCCACGTTGGTGGCCAGCACCCGGTCCGGCCGCCGGGCGTGCAGCTCCGACAGCGCGGCTTCCTCCAGCGCGACCGCGGTCTCGTAGCGGGGTGCGCCGAGCTCCTTGGCGGTGCGGCGCAGCACCCGCGCGCGCGGGTCCTCGGCCCGGTAGACGCGGTGCCCGAAGCCCATCAGCCGCTCACCACGGTCGAGCGCGGCCGTCACGTACTTGGCCGCGTCGCCGATCCGCTCCACTTCCTCGATCATGTGCAGGACCCGGGCGGGGGCGCCACCATGCAGCGGCCCGGACATGGCGCCGACCGCGCCGGACAGCGCGGCCGCCACATCCGCGCCGGTCGAGGCGATCACCCGGGCGGTGAACGTGGAGGCGTTCAGGCCGTGCTCGGCGGCCGACGTCCAGTAGGCGTCCACCGCCCGGACGTGCCGCGGGTCCGGCTCGCCCCGCCAGCGGACCATGAACCGCTCGACGACGTTGGCCGACTGGTCCACCAGCTCCTGCGGGACCAGCGGCAGGCCCGGATCCCGGGCCGACTGCGCCACGAAGGACAGCGTCATCACCGAGGCCCGCGCCAGGTCGCCGCGGGCCTGCTCGTCGCGGATGTCGAGCAGCGGCCGCATGCCCCAGGCCGGGGCCAGCATGGCCAGCGCCGCCTGCACATCCACCCGGATATCGCCGGAATGCACGGGTATCGGGTAAGGCTCGCCAGGCGGCAGGCCAGGGATAAACGCGTCGTCCACCAGCAGCCCCCACACGTGGCCGTAGGACACGTGCCCAACCAGGTCCTCGATGTCGACCCCGCGGTAGCGCAGCGAACCGCCTTCCCGGTCAGGCTCGGCGATCTCGGTCTCGAACGCGACAACGCCTTCGAGCCCCGGCACGAAGTCGGACACCTGCGCCTCCCTGGAGCGACGTGACCCGGTTCCGGGCTGGTCTGCGGGCACGGTGGCGGACGGCGCGCACCGGGACCCGATCCATTCAACCTCGCAGATGGTCTCTGCCGGTAGCGGTGCGACGGTGATGCCTGCCACCCAGTACCACATGCCAGCCCCGGGCGGCTGTGTGAAGATCCATGTCCGTGGGCACCGACAACCATTCCCCGCAGGCCGGGCCGGCCGCAGCTACCCCGCCAGCGGCCAGCCCAGCTGGCCCCGCACCGGGCAGCCAGGGGCTGGACGAGAGTGTGCTGCCAGCCGACCCGCTCGCGCTGGTCTCAGACTGGCTCGCCACCGCGGTCGCGGCCGGGGTGCCCGAGCCGAACGCCATGGTGCTGTCCACCGTGACGGGCGAGGGCCGGCCCCGGGCCAGGTCGGTGCTGCTCAAGGAACTCGGGCCGGACGGGTTCGTCTTCTACACCAACCGGACCTCCGCGAAAGGCCAGGATCTGGCGGGCAACCCGTGGGCGTGCCTGCTGTTCCCCTGGTACGGGCTGCAGCGCCAGGTGATCATCCGGGGGGCGGTCTCGCCGCTGTCCACCAGCGACAGCGAGCCGTACTTCCACTCCCGCGCGCGCGGCTCCCAGCTGGGGGCATGGGCCAGTAGGCAGTCGACGGTGATCGGCTCCCGGGCGGAGCTGGACGACCGGTACGCGCGGTTGGCCGGGCGCTGGCCGGATGGCACGGAGGTGCCGATGCCCAGCTTCTGGGGCGGCTACCGGCTCCTGCACGACACCGTCGAGTTCTGGCAGGGCCGGGCCAACCGGATGCACGACCGGCTGCGCTACCGCCGGGCAGGCGCGCGCTGGGTGATCGAGCGTCTCGCTCCCTGAGCGGGCGACCGAATACCATCGGCTGCGAGGTGAGAACCGGTGACCGCGCATGGGCTGATCGATACCACGGAGATGTATCTGCGGACCATCTTCGAGCTGGTGGAGGAGGGCATCGTCCCGCTCCGTGCCCGGATCGCCGAGCGGCTCGGCCACAGCGGGCCGACCGTCAGCCAGACCGTCGCCCGGATGGAGCGCGACGGCCTGCTCCGGCTGGAAGGTGACCGGCAGCTGGTGCTGACTGAGACCGGCTTGGAGCTGGCCACCCAGGTCATGCGCAAGCACCGGCTCGCCGAGTGCCTGCTGGTCAGTGTGATCGGCCTGCCCTGGGAGGAAGTCCACGTCGAGGCCTGCCGGTGGGAGCACGTCATCTCCGAGCAGGTGGAACGCAGGCTGGTGGTGCTGCTCGGCTATCCGGTGCGCTGCCCGCACGGCAACGTCATCCCGGGCTTGGCCGAGCTGGAGGTGCCCGCCGAGGCCACCGACCGGGCGGTAGCGGCGGCCCGCGAGCCGGGCATCCCGATGGACCGGGCGGCGGCGGAGCAGGCTGGCCTGGCGACGGTGCTGCGGATCAGCGAGCAAGTCCAAAGCGATGCCGGCCTGATGCTTAAACTCCGGCGCGGCGGGATACAACCGGGACGCGAGGTCACGATCGCGACGACTGCCGACGGTGTGCGGGTGACGAGTGAGGACGGAGCCGGCGACAGCTGGGCAGAACTGCTGCCCCGCGGGGTTGCCGCACATGTCTTCGTCGCCCAGCGGTAGCCAGCGCCGGGTGGCTGCCTGCCCGGGGCGGGGAGGGTGGCGGTGACCGCCGGGCACAGGGTCGCCGCGCACCTGCCCGCCGCCGAGGTGCTCAGCCAGATGGAGGCGGCGGTCGTCGTCATCGACCGCATCGGCAGCATCCACTATGCGAACCCCTACGCCGGGCGGCTGTTCGGCGTGGCCCGTGACCTGGCGGGACGGTCCTTCTTCTCACTCGGCTTCGAGGAGGGGGATCTGGCCAGGACCGGTGAGCTGCTCCGGCAGGTCCATCTCGGCAGCACCTGGGAGGGCACGCTCACCACTGCCCGCCCGGGCGAGGCCCGGGTCTTCATCCAGGTGCGGGCCGTGCCGATGCGGGATCCGTCCGGCGCCATCGACGGCGCGGTACTGTTCGCCCAGCAGGCGGCCGGCCGGGCGGCACCGCGGGAGCGGGACCAGATCGCACTGCTGGACCGGATCGGGGAGCAGCTGTCCCGGTCACTGGAGCTCGACCTGACGCTCCGCCACGTGGCCGAGACGCTGGTGCCGCAGCTCGCCGATCACTGCATCATTGACCTGTTCCAGGGCGACAAGCTGATCCGGCGGGCGCTGATCAGCGCCCGCGACTGGACGCCGCCACCGGGCAGCTGGGCCCAGGGGGTGAGCAGGTGGCCTACCCGGACGGGCACTTCTGCCAGCAGGCGATGGCGTTGCTGGATGCGGTGGTGGTGACCGACCTGGGCAACGGCGACTACCCCGCGCCGACCGCGGAAAGCCTGCGCGCCAGCGAGGAGGTCGGGCTCACCTCGATCGTGGCGGCGCCGTTGTGTGCGCGCGGTCAGCTGCTCGGGGTGATGAGCCTGGGCCTGTCCGGGCTGACCGGCGGCGAGCCGCGCCGGTACGGTGCCGACGACCGGGATTTGCTGGGCGCGATCGCCGGCCGGATCGCCATCGCCATCGACAACGCGATGCTGTTCGAGGAGGAGCGGCGCACCGCGCTGGCCTTCCAGACCAGCTTGCTGCCGCAGCAGCTGCCGACGCTGGACGGCCTGGAGGTGGCCTGGCGGTACGTGCCCGCCAAACCGCTGGAAACCCACGGCCAGGGCATCCAGACCCAGGTGGGCGGGGACTGGTACGACCTGATCCCGCTGTCGGCGGGCCGGGTCGGCATCGTGATCGGCGATGTGGAGGGCCGTGGCGCCCGGGCGGCCGCGGTGATGGGCCAGCTGCGGGCGGCGATGCGGGCGTTCGCACACGACGACAAGCCGCCCGCGGAGATGCTGCGCAAGCTGGACGACTGGTGCCGGACGCTGGGCAGCACCTCCCCCGGTGTGGACGGCCAGCCCGACTCACCGATCGTGAGCTGCACCTACCTGGTCTATGACGCCTGGACGCGGAGACTGGCGTTCGCCAACGCCGGGCACGACGCACCGCTGCTTGTCACCGGCGGCAAGGTGGGTGAGCTGGAAATCGAGCACAAGGGCCTGCTGCTGGGGGTGCGCGGCAAGGGCATGCCAGGTGCGCCGACCTACCACGAGGAAACCCGCCACCTGCCGCCGGGCAGCACCCTCGTGCTGTACACCGACGGGCTCACCGACCGGCGGCAGCGGCCCGGTGGCGGCCACTACACCGAGGCGGAGGCGCTGGCGATGCTCCGGGACGCGGTCTGGAAGGCCGACGGCGCCGGGGTCGAGCAGGTCGCCCAGGCGGCGGAAGAGGCGGTGCCCGGCGACATCAACGACGACATGGCCATCGTGGTGGTGCGCACCGCGCGGGCGGACCTGGCCATGTGGGAGTGCTCGTTCCCGGCCGAGGCCATCCTGGTCTCCGAGGCCCGCCGCCAGGCCCAGGCCACCCTGGGCCGCTGGCAGGTACCCGCCAAGCAGGCCGAACTGATCTGCCTGCTGATTTCCGAGGTGGTCACCAACGTCGTGCTGCACACCGCCCTGCCGGTGCGCCGCCGCCAGTTCGCGCCCGGCCGGGCCGGCCCGGGCCAGGCGGACACCGGCCCGGCCCCGGCGGCCACCGGCCCGGGCCAGGCGGCCACCGGCCCGCCGCCACTATGGCCGCCGCGCCGGCAGCCGCCGCCGGTGGTGGCGGAAACCCCGCCGCGGCCCAAGCAGTTCACCCTCCGGCTGCGCCGCGGCGCCGCGGCGGTGTGGGTGGAGGTGCTCGACTCCGACCTGCGGCTGCCCCGGATCCGCAGCGCGGACGAGACCGACGAAGGCGGCCGGGGCCTCTTCCTGGTGGACCAGCTGGCCTCCCGCTGGGGCTCGCGGCCGACCAAGGACGGCAAGGCGGTCTGGTTCGAGATGCCGATCAGGAGCAGGACGGACTGACCTGGCGGCCCGCGGTCAGCCGTGGGTGCTGGACACCCACAGTGCCAGCACGCCGAGCACCACGATGACCATCACGGTCAGCCACGCTCGGCCGGACGTGCTCATACCAAGGCGGCGACGGAACCTGGCCCAGCCGAACGCCACCAGCAGCGCGAGGAAGACCAGCAGGATCAGACCGGTGGTCATCGGCGAACCTCCTGGCGGCCGGCTGCTGCGCGGATCCGGCCGGCTTCGCCTTCGAGCATAAGTCCGGGCATGGGCCACGGATCAGTCCCCGGCCCGCCGGCTGCCGTGCGGCGGGTATGGGGCGGTGGGCGGCATCAACCGTTGGGCCGCGGCCTGGCCAGCCGTGGGCCTGACGTTAACCCGACGGTAACATCGTCAGGAGAGAACGGGTTTACCCCGGAGGCGTGCGGAGGGAAACCGTGACGGAGGCATACATCGCCGGGGCGGTCCGCACCCCGGTTGGCAAGCGCAACGGCGGGCTGGCCGGGCTGAACCCGGTGGACCTGGCCGCTCATGCGCTCAAGGAACTGATGGCACGCAGCGGCGCCGACCCCAGCACGGTCGAAGACGTGATCATGGGGTGTGTCTCCCAGATCGGGCCGCAGTCGCTGGACATCGCCCGGCAGGCGTGGCTGTCGGCCGGGCTGCCCGAGCACGTGCCCGGGGTGACCATCGACCGTCAGTGCGGCTCGTCCCAGCAGGCGGTCCACTTCGCCGCCCAGGCCGTGCTGTCTGGCACCCAGGACCTGGTGGTGGCGGCCGGGGTGGAGAGCATGAGTGTGGTCCCGATGGGGTCATCGGTGACGCTGCCGGCCGAGAAGGGCATGCCGCTGCCGTTCGGCGAGGGCTGGCGGGAACGGTACGGCGAGCAGGAGATCTCCCAGTTCCGGGGGGCACAGCTGATCTGCGAGAAGTGGGGGATCAGGCGGGCGCAGCTGGAGGAGTTCGCACTGGAGAGCCATCGGCGGGCGGTGGCGGCCATCGACGCGGGCCGGTTCGAGCGAGAGATCGCACCGGTCAACGGCCTGAGCGTGGACGAAGGACCGCGCCGCGACACCTCGCTGGTGAAGATGGCCGGGCTCGCACCGCTGCGTGAGGGCTGGGAGATCACCGCCGCGACCGCGTCACAGATCTCGGACGGGGCGGCGGCCGTGCTGGTGGCGTCCGGGGAGGCGGTCAGGCGCTACGGGCTCACCCCCCGGGCGCGGATCGTGGCGCTCACAGTCACCGGTGGCGACCCGGTCTTCATGCTCACTGCGCCAATCCCGGCCACCGAGCAGGTGCTCGCCCGGGCCGGGCTCGGCGTCGATGACATCGACGTTTTCGAGGTCAACGAGGCGTTCGCGCCGGTGCTGATCGCCTGGTCGGCGGACACCGGCGCCTCACTCGGCAAGACGAATCCAAACGGCGGTGCCATCGCGCTCGGGCATCCGCTGGGCGCGACCGGTGCCGTGCTGATGACCAAGATGGTCCACGAGCTGGAGCGCACCGGTGGCCGGTATGGGCTGCAGACGATGTGCGAGGGCGGCGGGCAGGCCAACGCGACGATCATCGAACGGGTCGGCTGAGGGCCGGCCCGGCTTCGTAGAGGCAGGGAGCTGCCAGCAGCAGAACTTGCTAACCTCTAACTAAAATGCTAAGTTTTTTGGCGTCAGATACTTAGCAGACCTAGCACCATGTGACTAGGAAATTTGGAGGTGAATCGCGGTGCTGCTGACCTCGATCGACCCGTTCGCGGGTGAGTTCGACCGGCTCGCGCAGCGGGTGTTCGGCACCACCAACGGTGCCATGGGCACGCGGTCCGTCATGCGGATGGATGGCATCCGGCGCAAGGACGACGTGCTGCTCCGCTTCGACCTGCCGGGGATTGACGCCGGCTCCATCGACGTCACCGTGGACCGGGGCGTGCTCACGGTGAGCGCGAAGCGCAGCGAGGAGCACGCCGAGGGTGAGAACCCGTTCATCCGCGAGCGGGTGACCGGCTCCTTCGCCCGCCGGGTCCGGCTGTCGGACCAGGTCGACGCCGACAACATCGACGCCGAGTACGCCGACGGCGTGCTGTCAGTGCGGCTGCCACTGCTGGCGCAGGCACAGCCCCGTAAAGTGGAAATCCGCACCGACGGCAAGCCGGAGATCGCCGCCTGATCCCCAGATCGGCAAAGATCACGGGCCCGGTGGGAACAGCACCGGGCCCGTCTGGTTTGTTAGCTAGCATCCAGTCAGAATGCTGGAATCGTAGTTGCAGGAGTGGACGTGCCATCGCTGCCGTTCGACGACGAGGACCTGCCGCTGTTTACGGTCGGCCAGGTGTCGGGCATGCTCGCGGTGCAACAGGCCTTCCTGCGGCGGCTCGACAGCCTGGGTGTGGTGCAGCCCTCCCGGTCCGAGGGCGGCCAGCGCCGCTATACCCGGCGGGAGGTCACCGTCGTCCAGTATGTGGTGCGGCTGGCCGATGAGGGCCTGAGCATTAGGGGCATCCGGCGCATCCTGGAACTCGAGGCGCGGGTGGCCGAGCTGGAACGGGAATGCGAGTCGCTGCGGGCCGAACTGCGGGCGCGCGGCGGCTCGTAGGCCCTGGCAGCCGGGTGCGTGTCAGGCCGCGCGGGCAGGTGGCGGCTGGGCCGATAGGCCCTGCTGGCCGGGACCGCGACGGTCAGCCATCTTTGCTGAGAGGCCGCAGCGCTGCCTGCTGGGCCTGATCCGTCCCGCGGCCGCTCTTCCGGTACGATGTCCGGGCGTGCCGGGCTGGCGCACGGAGCCAGCTGAGAGCGTCGCGGGTGTAGTTCAATGGCAGAACGTCAGCTTCCCAAGCTGATAGTGCGGGTTCGATTCCCGTCACCCGCTCCACCACGAAACACCAGGTCATCGGGTTACCCTCGCCTCTAGCATCAGCACTGCGGCGGTCGACAGTGGGTCGCGTGCCATTAACGTGCCATTAGCCCGTGGGCACGACGGCCACAGAGGCGCCTCCGCCGTCGTCTCCCTTGCCCCGCTCGGACTCCACGTGAGCGTCGATCGCACTGGTGATGACAGCATCGGCGCCACGCGCCTCGTGCTGGTAGATGATTGCCGCGCGTTCGCTGTCGTGACCCATCCGGGCCATCAGGTCTTTGAGACCTGCACCGCTCGTGGCCGCCTAGGCGTTCCCGGTGCGCCGCAGATCATGAAAATGCAGGCCTTCGGCGCCGATTGCGCGCACGGCGTGCGGCCAGGATGCTTGCCGGTTGAAGTTCCCACGGCGCAGCGGCCCGCCCCTGGGTCCGGGGAAGACCAGGGCGCCAGGATCAGCGGCGGTGTAGGCCGACAGGTGCTCGCGCTGGGCGGTGATGATCGCGCGGGGTATGCCGACGATCCGGCGGCCTGCCCTCGACCTGGGCGGGCCGAGGACGAGCTCACCGGAGGATCGCTCGGCGAAGGCGGCGCGGATCCGGACCGTGCCAGCTTCCAGGTCGAGGTCACCGCGGCGTAGGGCGGTCGCCTCACCCCAGCGCAGGCTGGCGAAGGCGGCCAGCAGCACCAGGGCGCGGTAACGCGGGTCAGGACTGCTGTCTGCCTGGCCGTCGGCGGCCATTGCCCACAGTGCCTTATCGGCCACTGCCCTGGTCGGGTAGACCTCGGATGCGGTCCGAATCACGCCATGGCGCTGGAAACGCAGCCGGTAGCCGCCGCCGGGAAGCTGGCGGATGTTGCCTACCGGAGGGCGGCCCACCAGCTCAGCGAGCTGGAAGACCTGCGCGACGGTCAGCACTGGGCGTTCCGCCGGGTGCTCACTGCCCGCTCCCCGGATCCGGCACGGGTTCCGCGGCAGAATCCTGTCGTCCTCCACCGCTGTTGCCAGGATCGCGCGCAAGAGCCGGTATGCCTTGGCGGCCATCGTTGCCGAAACACCATGGCCGATCAGGTCCGCTTGCCACTGGCGCGCCTACGCCGCACGCGGCCAGATGCCCACCGCCGACCGCAGAATCGGCCGCGAACCAGTCTGGCGGCCCGCCACCATCCGCAAATGGCACAGCCAAAGGCCGCGGCTGGCCCGAAGCGACTCCGAAGCTGTGGGCTAATACCGCGCCACGCAGAGTCTGCCCGTTTCCCCGAACCCAGCGCGTTTGTGAGCTCACGCCATAACCGCCGATCTGCTCGCCGGCCGGCGTATGAATCTGACCACTACGGGCCGCGCCAGAACGGGACGATATGTGTGCCCTCGCGCCAGGTCGACACGGTTCCGAAGGCTCGGCCGTGCCGATGGGCGGTGGAAAGCGCCCCGGGGCTCTGACGGCGTCTGAGGTCACCGACGGGTGGTCAGGGGATCTTGCCGGGCCCGATGGAGTGGCCCATACTGACCGCACGAATCTGGGGGGTGGCGCTTGGCTCAGCTAGTGACCGACGCATCCGGCCGGTCGGCCGCGGTTCTGACCTTCCTGATCGCCGACATCCGCGGGTACACGCGGTTTACGCGGGAGCGAGGGGATGCCGCCGCCGCGAGCCTCGCTAAGCGGTTCGCCGGTCTGGCCCGGGACGCGGTGGAGGCCAGGGGAGGCCGGGTCATCGAGCTGCGGGGCGATGAGGCTCTCGCGGTGTTCGAGTCCCCGGCGCAGGCAGTCCGGGCCGCGGTGGAGTTCCAGGCTACGTGCGCTGAGGAGAGTGAGGCCGATCCGGCCTTCCCGCTCCCGGTGGGGATCGGCATCGACTCCGGCGAGGCGGTGCCCGTGGAGGACGGATACCGCGGCGTGGCCTTGAACATGGCCGCCCGGCTGTGTTCGAACGCCGCGGCCGGGCAGGTCCTGGTGACCCGGACCGTCGTAGCCTCGGCTGTGGTGGCGGAGGGGGAG
>Ga0306924_10002425_pt1 | contig 17611 bp, 12 predicted proteins | sample sta12Can44000111_FD_203756 | JGI IMG/M metagenome (GOLD analysis project Ga0306924, IMG submission 203756) | Lab enrichment of tropical soil microbial communities from Luquillo Experimental Forest, Puerto Rico - statanox.12C.anox.44.000.111 (v2)... | ecosystem: Environmental > Terrestrial >...
CCGTGCCTGCTCGCCGCGGCCAGGTCGATCTGGTTGACGCCGATGCAGAACGCGCCGACGGCGACCAGGTCCGGTGCGGCGTCCAGGACCCGCCTGGTGACGTGCGTGCCCGACCTGATGCCGAGCAGGCTCACCCCGCCTAGTGCATCGATGAGCTCGTCCTCGCCGAGCGCGCGCGGCAGCGTCTCGACCTGGTAACCGTCCTTGGCCAGCCGCGCCGACGCGTCGGGGTGGATGTTCTCCACCAGGAGTGCCCTCATGGCTAACCACGGGCCTGCCTGCGGGCGGGATGTGGCGCCAGAGGGTGCTGATCGCCCGGCTCAGAGCGGTAATCGCCCACTGGAAAAGCAGGTTGCCGGGCCGCCACATCGCTGAGGGTTGTCAACTGCGATCACCTTCCTGTGTGTGAGGGCGGCCTGGATGGCAGGCCAGTGGCCTGACTGCAGGGCCGTTGCCGGCCTGGACTGACCAGCTGTGGTCAGCGTGCCGGATCCGCGATGCGGCTGTCGGTCACCCAGCTGACAGGGTTCCCGTCAGTTTGCTGACACCTAGCCGGGCTAGGGCCGCTGGCCAGCCTGGCCTGCGGTAAACGGCCCATGGGGGCCATTCCGGGGGCCAAGTTCAAGCACGCGGGGCCACGCGAGGCATCGGTCTGCCATCGGATTACCGGGATGCGGTCCGCCTCGGTAGGCGGCGCTATGCGGTACGGGCGGCTCTGTTGTGGACCTGCTTGACCGCGCTGATGATCATTGGCGTGGCGCGCTGGATGGACCGGCTCACTAGGTGCCCTCGGCCATAGCGGTGCTGTATCTCGGCGAGCCGCTGCTCGACCGGCACAATCTCGCCGTTCGGGCTAGTACTCATGTCGCAGAAGGTCAGCACGCTGGAAAGCGCGTCCGGCGCAGGCTCGAACTCGTAGATCAGGACGTCGGCGAGTCCGCGTTCTCCGGCTTCGATGATGGCGCAGGAGTGGTGGGCGACCAGCCGGCCGGCCGATCACATCAAGGTTAGGCTCGCTCAAAGGTGCCGTACATGGTTGCCCTCGCAATCGCGTGGCTGAACAGGAGGAAGTCCAGGTAGGCAGGGGTCGATGTCTCGGACACCTCCAGTTTTTCCACTTCGACGGCATGCACCACGAGGAAGTAGCGGTCCGGGCCATTGCCTGGAGGCGTCGCCGGACCGAGGTACCTTCTGTAGCCGGCGTCGTTGGCCAGTGTCACCGCGCCGCCAGGCAGATCCCTGCCGTCTCCTGCCCCGGCCGGAAGGTCGGTCACGGAGGCGGGCACGTTGGCCACAGCCCAATGCCAGAAGCCCGAGGCAGTCGGGACGTCGGGGTCAAACATCGACACCGTGAAACTCCGGGTCTCCTCGGGAAAGCCGGACCAGCTCAGCTGCGGTGAGATGTCCAGTCCGCCCGCTCCCAGGATGCCACTTACCTGCTCACGGGCCAGTTGCTCGCCGTTTGCTACGGACTCCGAGGTCAACGAGAAGGTCCTGATCGGCGGCATGAAATCATAGGGGCCATAAGGTTTGATCATGGAAAATCCTCCGGAACACTAGATGGGGTCAGTGCTGTCCCGCCATTTCGGTGACGGCCGCCCCTGGGGGCCGGGCAGAAAGGTGGTGGACTCCGGTGACCCTGGGGCCAGCGACGACCCGATTCATGACCTACCTCCGGTAGAGGGCGGTTGACATCCCCTTGGCCTCGCCTCCGGTCAGGACAGGGCCCTGACGAGCATTTTGGCGAGAGGGCCCGAGGAAGCGGGGTTCTGCCCGGTGAATAGGTTGCGGTCCACGACCGTGTAGGGCTCCCAGGCAGGACCCCGCGAATACTGGGTGGGCAACTTCTTCAGCTCGTCCTCCAGCAGCCACTTGGCTTTGTCGGCGAAACCGACGCCGGCCTCCTCTTCGTTGCAGAAACCCGTCGCACGGTAGTTCGCGAAGGGCGTGTCGCCGTTTGCGTCACGGGTCGCCAGGAGAGCAGCCGGGGCGTGGCAGACGATGCCGAGTGGTTTGCCGGAAGCCAGTGCCTTTCGCAGCAGCGACCCGGAGTCGGGGTCAACCGAGAGGTCTTCCATCGGGCCGTGACCTCCGGGGTAGTAGACCGCGTCGTAGTCCTCGAGGCGCACCGCGTTGAGGGAGATGGGGTGTCGCAGCTCATCCGCCTTCTCGATGACAGCCTCCTCCCGGAGGGAGTTCTCCTCACCGCCCGCCATGCGGGGCTCCAGGCTCATCGTGTCCACAACGGGGACGACCCCTCGCGGAGTTGCCACGGTGACCTCGTGTCCGGCGTCGGTGAAGATGCTGTAGGGCGCCACGAACTCCTCGGCCCAGTACCCGGTGGGGTGCCGATGCCCGTCCTTCAGGGTCCAGTAGCTCGCGCCGGTCAGCACGAACAGGATCTTGACCATAGGACGTTCCTCTCTTTCTCCTGTCTTCTCTTGTCTGTCATGACTTCCAGATCGTCTTCAGGTTGCAGAACTCGCGGATCCCGGAACGGGTCAGCTCGCGGCCGTATCCGGAGTTCTTCACCCCGCCGAAGGGCAGCTCAGGGAAGGACTGCGACATGCCGTTCAGGAACACCATGCCCGCGTCGATGTTGCGGGCGAACCACTCTTGCTCGGCGGCGTCACCGGACCACACCGCCGAGCTCAGGCCAAAGGTCGTCTGATTGGCTATCCGGACGGCCTCCTCGCGGTCGGCGACCCGGTAGAGCGACGCGACCGGCCCGAACGCCTCCTCCCACACGATGCGCATGTCTGCGGTGAGTCCGGCCAGCACCGTGGGCGGGTAGTACCAGCCAACCCGTGACGGTACGATCCGCCGATGATCACCTGCGCGCCCTTGGCGACGGCGTCGTCGACCAACTCGGCCAGGTCGTTCCGGCCCGATGCGGTGGCCAGCGGTCCGACGTCGGTGGCCTCGTCGGCTGGGTCGCCGACCACCAGCTTGGCCATCTTGTCGGCGAACTGGCGGGCGAACTCGTCGTAGACGTCGGCGTGCACGATGAAGCGTTTGGCCGCGATGCAGGACTGGCCGTTGTTTTGCACGCGGGCCCGGACGGCCGTGGACGATGCCGCGTCGAGATCCGCGCTTGGCATCACGATGAACGGGTCAGAGCCGCCCAGTTCGAGCACAGTCTTCTTGATCTGCTGGCCGGCGGTGGACGCGACCGAGCGGCCGGCAGGTTCCGAGCCGGTCAGGGTCACGGCCTTGACGCGGTCGTCGCTTATGACCGCGGGAACGTCCTTCGAGCCGATGAGCAGGGTCCTGAAGGATCCGGGCGGAAAGCCGCCCCGCTCGAACAGGGTGTCGAGGTACAGCGCGGCTTGGGGAACGTTAGAGGCATGCTTAAGCAGCCCGGCGTTGCCCGCCATCAGCGCGGGGGCGGCAAAGCGCATCACCTGCCACAGCGGGAAGTTCCACGGCATGACGGCAAGCACCACGCCAAGCGGCTGCCACACCGTCCAGGCTCTCGCTGCTCCCACCGAGGCCGGGTCGTCGAGCGGCTCGCCGGTGAGGAATGCTTCGGCGTTGCTGGCGTAGAAGCGCATTCCGTGCACGCACTTGGTGACCTCCGCCGTGGCCTGTGCGACGGGTTTGCCCATCTCCAGGGTGAGCAGCCTCGCCACCGAGACGGCTTCGGACTCGAGGACGTCGGCCGCGGCGTTCATCCACGCCGCCCGCTGCGCGAAGCCGGCGGAGCGCAGCACGGCGGCGGCACCGGCGGCCTGGGCGATCCGGCGTTCGACCTCGGCGGCGTCGTGCGGCTGAAAGGTCCGCACCGTCTCGCCGGTGGCGGGATTGACGGTTGCGATCGACATCGAAGTAGCCTCCTTTCAGTCGAAGACGATGACCTGGCGTCCGACGACGTCGCCGCGAGCCAGGGCTTCCAGGTTCTCGTTGATGTCCTCGAGCTTGACTTTGGTGACGTTGTGCTTGATGAGGCCGGCTTCGGCGAGGGAAAGCACTTCGACGAGGTCCAGCTGGTTTCCCCAGAAGGAACCGAGGTAGGACAGCTCCGTGCCCACGAAGGGGAACTGTCGGTGCTCGACGTGTTGGCTCATGAGGCCGACTGCTGCCAGTGCGCCTTCGGCGCCCAGCAGATCGAACCCCATGGAGATAGATGCCTCGCTGCCGACGCAGTCGAGGATGGCGTCGATTGTTCTCCGGCCGGTCACCCTCTCCAGTTCGTCCTGGATAGCCTCGGTGGACTTGTCCCTGACGTTGATCCCGTGGTCCGCGCCGTTCTCCTTGGCCACGTCCAGTTTGCTGTCCGTGCGTGCCAGCGCCACCACGGTCGCGCCGCTGCCGAGCAGCTTCGCGTATTGGACCGCGTAGCTTCCCAGCCCGCCGATGCCCGTCACTGCGACGGTGCGACCGGGGCCGAGCTTGCCTGCGTCCCGGAGCTTCCTCATCCCCCGGTACGGAGTCATGCCCGCATCGGTCATTGGGGCCAGGAGCTCAGGTGCTTTCGCGGCGTCCTCTGAGACCGGGACCGCATGGCGGCTCTCCACGGCCATGTACTCGGCGAAGCCTCCCGGAGGGCCGAAGCCCACCCACCTGCCCTTGCCGCTGCACAACTGCTCGTTGCCTTCGCGACACTGCCGGCACGTGCCGTCTCCCCAGCCGGGATTGACCACGACCATGTCGCCCTCTGAGTAACCCACCGTCGTGGGCACGGCGCTGCCCAGTCCCGCCACTCGGCCGGTGACCTCATGGCCGGGGATGTAGGGGAACTCCACCGGGAACGGGTCCTTGAAGTAGCCGTCGAGGAGCTGGTAGTCGCTTCGGCACATGCCGCACGCGGCGACCTTCAGGAGAATCTCGTCCGGCCCGGGCTTGGGCACGGGAACCTCATCGATCCGAAGCGGTTCCTTGTATCCGTACATCCTGGCTGCTTGCATCTTCATGTCATCTCCCTCGTTCTGATTGAAGCCACGGTGACCTCGTATCCGGCGTCGGTGAACACGCGGTAAGGCCTCCGAACTCCTCGGCCGGTACGGACTCAGACGGTAGGGACTCAGACTTGACAGACGGTGTACAGAAAGTGACCACGCGCCAGTGGTCACGCGCCTCAGGAACTGGTCGCTGGCCATCGAGATCGATACGCGTCCGCAAGTGTCGTTCGCGACGATGAGCTACGTCGATTGGCTCAACCACCGACAGTGGGATCACCGACGGGCCCGCCTACACCACCCCCGCCGCGCACGAAGCTGCCTGCCGGCGACAGAATCAGAGAGCGGTCGACACGATCACTCAATCGCCCGAGCCCCGGTCATCAACGATTCTCCCTTCGTCGCGCGCCATTCCTCTGCGGCGACATCTACAGCAGCGGCTCTCGCTTGACCAAGGCGCCGTAGTCCGCCACACCAGGCCGGCGCTTCAGCAAGGGCTTGCGCGCGAGCACCGCAGTAAGCAACGCCGAGCGTCGCTCCACTTCTGCCGCTTCTGCCGCGGCCGTTCGGCTCGGCATCCCCCTCATCTGCATAACGCTCCATTTGCCGCTCTGCGCTCGTTGTAGCCAGCCGACGCGTGACTTCACCGGCTCGCATAGGTACCGTGAGAGCCGTGGCAACGCGGGCCGACGGGGTGTTGCCTGGCCTTCGCCCACGAAACCTCGCTGAGTCGAGACTTCCGGGAGGCGGCATGAGATTATGACTCCGCCTCCGGTCAGTAGGTACTCATGGTCCGCGCCGGCGCCGATGCGTCAGATCACCCCGTGGCTCTCTCATACGCGGACGTGCGTTTCGGTCCCGTCAACTCCGCGGCCCGGGCCGCCTCCGGCAGCTTCTTGCGTCTGCAGATTCTCGGCCCGTTGCGGCTCTGGCGCGGTGAGGTGGAGTTGGACGCCGGTCCCCGGCAGCAGGCCTTTCTGCTTGCCTTGCTGCTGGCCCGCGAGGGGCGCCCGACCAGCATGCGTGACTTGATCGACCTGATGTGGGAGGTGGAGCCTCCGGTCAGCGCGCACAACGTCATCCACAAGTACGTCGGCACGCTACGTCGCTTGCTGCAACCCGCGCTCCCGGCGCGGAAAACCGGCGCATACCTCCTGCGGCGGGGCAGCGGTTACATGTTCGCAGCCGGTCCCGGCACGCTAGACCTCGTCACCTTCCGGGAGTTGGTACGGGCCGCCGAGACCGCTCTCGCGGAACAGCGCCACGATACGGCACTCAACTGTTTCCTGGAAGCGCTGGGACTCTGGAACGGCTCCGCTGGCGACGGGCTGGATGACGGACCTGCGGCGATGTCGGTGTTCGCCGGGCTCAACGATGAGTTCTTCGACGCGTGTGTGGCGGCGACCGAGCTCGCTGTATCGCTAGGCCGGCCGGAGCGACTGCTGCCACCCCTGCATCTGGCCGCCTCGCTGGCGCCCCTACACGAGCCTGTGCAGGCAGGCCTCATCTCGGCGCTGGGCGTCGCCGGCCAGCAGGCCGAGGCACTGTCGGTGTACCGCACGGTCCGCAACCGCCTCGTGGAAGACCTCGGTGTCGATCCCGGGCAAGCCCTGGAGGCCGCGCACCAACGGGTGCTGACACAGGCTCTGACGCCGGTGTCCGGGCCGCCGGCCGTCGCCCCGCGCATCGGGCAATCGACGCCACCACCGCCGGTTGCGCCGGAGTCCGCGACGCCACCTGTCTGTGATCTGGTGGGCCGAGCCGTGGAGCTCGCGGCGCTGCGTCGGGCCGTGCAGCCCGCCTTCGCCGGTGGCACGGGGGTCGTCCTCATCGAGGGCGAGCCGGGAGTAGGTAAGAGCCGCCTGCTCGAGGAGATCGCCTACGAAATGGATCGGCGCGACGCGCTCGTCGTCTGGGGCCACTGCCTGGAGGGTGACGGGACGCCGTCGATGTGGCCTTGGGTGCAGGTCGTCGAAGCCGTCCTGGCGAGCCTGCCTATCAACGTGCGGGAGCAGTGGCTCGGCGACGAGCTTGGCCAGCTTCTGAAGCCGCAGGGCGAGGCCCTCACGGCACGGGTGATACCGGACAACAATGCCCAGTTCCGCCTGTTTGAAAAGGTCGTGGCTGTCATCGGCGAGGTTGCCGCGCACCGGCCCCTGGTAGTCGTGATCGACGACCTGCAGTGGGCCGACGTGGGTTCGCTGCACGTGCTCAGACATGTCGGGACCGCGCTGCCGTGCGGCACCGTGATCGTCGGTGCACTCCGTGACCGTGCGCCCGCGCCCAGCCCCGAGCTGGCGCGGACGCTCGCCGCGCTGAGCCGGGCGCCCGGGCACCGCCGCATCCGGCCCGGCCCACTCGGCGTCACCGAGGTGGCTGAGCTCGTGCGCCGCGAGACCGGCGAGGATCCCAACGCCGACATCGCACGCTGCATCCACGCGCGTACCGCCGGCAACCCGTTCTTCATCCGGGAGCTGTCCCGGCTTCTCGCGGACGTAGGTGAGCTCACCGAAGACGCCGCTGTTCGCGCGGGGGTACCTCCTACCGTGCGTGACGTTGTCCGCGACCGCATGGCGGGCCTCGACGACGGCACGAGGGGCGTACTCCAGATAGCGGCGCTGATCGGTCGTGACGTTGACCTCGGGCTGCTCGCCGCTGCCGCTCACCTCGATATCGCTGCGTGCCTCAACCGCCTTGAGCCGCTGGACGCGCTCGGTGTGCTCGGGCCGGCACCCGGGGACCCATTCTCGTTCCGCTTCGCGCACGACCTGGTCCGTGAGTCGATCTGCGAGACCACCCCACCACGGAGGGCGACCCGGCTACACCTGCGCATCGCAGATGCGTTGCAGCGCACTGCCCCCGACGGCGACTCCGTCTCCGAGCGCCTCGCCTACCACGTCTGGGCCGCGGGCCCGCTCTCCGACCAAGCCCGGACCGCGGGAGCGCTGCTGCGCGCAGGCCGCTTCGCGGCGAACAAGTTCGCATTCCAGGCCGCAGCACGGCACCTGCAAACGGCCGCCCATACGGCGCGGGCGGCGAGCCTGGCTGAACTGGAGCTCTCGGCGCTGTCACAGCTCACCGCGATCGTCGGGATGGAGTCGATGTACCGCGGCTCGATGCCCGACCTGCTGGGGCGCGCTGAGCACCTGGCTCGTGACCTTGGCCGCGAAGTGGAGGCGACCGGATTCCTGTATTCCCGGTGGGCCGCTCACGCTCAGGCCATCGAGCTCGACCGCAGCGGCCCGCTGGCGCGTCGGCTGCTTGCGCAGGGCAACGCCTCCTCCGATCCAATCGTCCGCTCGTACGGCTTGAACGCCTGGGGCATTCACCAGTGGGCCGTTGGCAACATCGGCGAGGCGTTCCGTTACCTCAGCCAGTCCAACCGAACCATGCTCGACGACCTCGCCCAGCGCGAGGACGATCCCGTCGGCCACGACCTGAGGTTGTTGATGACCGGGATGCTCGCGGAGACCACCGCGTTGCACGGTGATGTCGAGCAAGCGCTGGTGCTGCTCGACGCGCTGGAGGCCGTCACCGGCGATGACCCTTACGCGATCACGGTCTGGGCCACCTTTGTAGCAAGGATCGCGTCGATCGTCGGCGATCCGGCCCGGGCGCTTCGCGCCGCGGAGCGGGGGATAGCCGAGGACCCGGGGTTCTCCTTCATCTTCCTCGGCACCTACCAGCGGCTAGCCCGATGCTGGGCGCTCGCGGTTACCGGTCGAGATCCCGGAGGTGCCGCTCGCGAGGCGGAGCGGATCCTCGCCACGAACCTCCTCGATCCCCCGCGGTCGTGCGTCGCCACGTGGTACGGGCTGCTCGGCGAGATGTGGCTGGCGGCCGGCGCGCCAGACGAGGCCGTCGCGGCGCTCGATCGGGCCGATGCGTGCCTCGACGCCTATGGCCAGCGCTACCCAGAGGGCCTGATCCTCTTGCTGCGGGCGCGGGTGCTGCAGGCTCGTGGCGAACCAGTCGCGGTCGTCAGGACCGCCGGCGAGAAAGCCCGCGCGCTGTCGGCTGAGCGCGAGGCTCACCTGTTCGCCCGCCGCGCCGAGAAGTTCCTGGCAGAGCTCAACGCTGGGTAGGCCGGCCACGGATCACACCCGGCTTGGACGCGGCCGGCGATCAGCGTGGCCAGGTGCTCACGGATCCACTCGGTCTCCACTAATCATCAACATCACTCGTACAGTCTCCAAGAGACATTCGTCTGCGGCGACGCAAATGGTGACCTTCGCCCACCGTCCGCTACGACATGGCCCAAGCGCGAGGAAATTCGCACGATCGTCCTCAGAGACGCAGTACAGGAGTGAAGATGACGACATATCGTACGATCTACGCCAACGGAACTGAGGTCTTCTACCGGGAAGCCGGCAATCCGGCGGCGCCAACGCTATTGCTCCTGCACGGCTTTCCGAGCTCATCGGCTCAGTACGACCAGCTCATGCAGCGGCTCGCCGGCACCTGTCATGTGCTCGCACCCGACTATCCGGGATTCGGTCGAAGCCCAACGCTTGCAGGAACCACGACCTTTGATCGTCTTGCCGACGTCATCGACTCGTTCACCGAAAGCAAGAACCTCGAGCAATACAGCTTGTACATGTTCGACTTCGGCTCGCCGGTTGGATTTCGAATCGCCGCCCGTCATCCCGAGCGCGTCCAGGCATTGGTGCTGCAGAACGGTAACGCATACGCGGTGGGCCTAGGTCCGGGCGTGAAGGCGCTCGAGCGTTACTGGACGGATCGGGCCACAAACGAAGCCGCGATCCGCGAGTTCCTCACCCTGGAAGCGACGCGCTCACAGTACGTCGATGGAGTCGCGGACCCAACACGCCTCAACCCTGATCTGTGGGAACTCGACCAACGCTATCTGGACATGCCAGGTCGTGACCAAGTGATGCTCGATCTGCTCTACGACTACCGGAACAACGTCGCGCTGTACCCGGAGTGGCAGGAATACCTGCGCACGTACACGCCGCCGGCGCTGCTCCCGTGGGGGCGCAACGACGCGTTCTTCCCGCCCGAAGGAGCTCGGGCGTATCTCGAGGATCTGCCCGATGCCGAGCTACATCTGCTGGACACGGGCCACTTCGCGACGGCGACGCACAGCCCGGAGATCGCGGCGTTGATCGTCACGTTTCTCCAAAACCACGTGGCCGCATCGGCGGGCGGCTTCAGCACGTCGCCGCCCTTCCATGACGAAGCGGCAGACGAATCCGCTATGTACCGGAGGTAAGCAATGGCCGTCGCACCGCCGACGCTGCGTCAGCTCGAGCACATCGCCCACATCTACCATATGGAATTGTCTGACGAGGATCTGCGCGCGTACCAAGCACTGATGGCCGACCCCTTGGGTTCCTACGCGAGGCTTGACCAGCTGCCTGAGCCCTCACCTCGTCAGGTCTACGCACGGTCGGGCGGGTACCGCCCTGATCCGGCGGAGAACCCGCTCAACGCGTGGTACTGGCGGTGCTCGATCAGGGGTGCCGACGGTGGCCTCTTGGCCGGGAAGCGAATCGCGATCAAGGACGTCATCGGCGTGGCTGGCATCCCGATGATGGACGGGTCGTCCGTCCTGGAGGGCTACATACCCGACGCTGACGCCACGGTGGTTACCCGGATCCTCGACGAGGGCGGTGAGATAGCCGGCAAGGCCGTATGTGAGCACCTGTGCTTCTCCGGCGGCAGCCATACCAGCGACACCGGTCCCGTCCAGAACCCGCGCCGGCATGGCTACATGGCGGGCGGGTCGTCCAGCGGCAGCGCTGCTCTCGTAGCTGCTGGCGAGGTCGACATGGCCCTCGGCGGCGATAATGGCGGCTCGCTCCGCATACCCGCAGCGTGGTGTGGCGTCGTCGGCCACAAACCGACCTGGGGACTGGTGCCCTGCACCGGTGGATTCCAGCTCGAGATGACGCTCGATCACTTTGGCCCAATCGCCCACTCGGCCGAGGATGCCGCCTTGCTCCTCGACGTCATCGCCGGGACGGACGGGTTCGATCCACGCCAACCCCCTGATGCTCCCACCCCCAACTGTGTGGCTCAGCTAACCGATCGGTGCGACGGCGTGCGCGTTGGCGTGGTGGAGGAAGGTTTCGGTTGGCCCGGGGCGTCAGAGTCGGATGTCGATGAACTCGTTCGCCAGGCGGCGGAGTCTCTCGCATCGCTCGGGGCGACAGTCGACGTGGTCTCAGTACCGCTCCATCGAGACGGCATCCACATCTGGAATGCGATCGCCATCGAAGGGGCGACTGCGTTGATGGCTCGCGGCAACGGCGTGGGGACCAACTGGAAGGGCCACTACTCAACGGGCCTGCTTGATTTCTTCGGTCGAAGCAAAGTGGCACGGGCCGATGACTTCGCGCCCACGGTAAAGTTCGCGATCCTGCTCGGCGAGTACATGCAGGACTCATATCAGGGCCGCTACTACGCGAAGGCGCAGAACCTGGCCCACCGGCTCCGCGACGCCTACGACGTCGCGCTCGCCCAGTTCGATGTACTGGTCATGCCGACAGTCCCGATGAAGGCCACCCCGATTCCCCCGGCGGACGCCTCTATTAAGGTGATTGTGGGTCGGGCGCTCGACATGGTGATCAACACCTGTCCGTTCGATGTCACAGGGCACCCGGCGATGAGCGTGCCCGTCGGTGACTCGGAAGGCCTGCCGGTGGGCTTGATGCTCGTGGGTCGCCACTGGGAAGATGCAATGATTCTGCGGGTCGCTCATGCTTTCGAAAAGAGCCGATGACCGTGGAGTACGACGCCGACGCGGGTGAGTTCACGCCGCCCCAACCTTTTATCGATCGTAGTGAGCTCCGCGCGCACAAGCTCTGTTCTCGTTTGGGTATACCACATATGCACAGCGGTGATAGGGCTTCTGATTCGTCGCCAGCAGTCAATGGCCGCGGGGCGATTGACTGGAAAGGCCTAAATTCTTAATGAAGGGAACCCGATAAGGAAGGCTAGTATGAGCGAACAAAATACCTGGCATGGGTCCTCTGCCGAAACACCTTCCGAGCCCTACGATGTCCGCCGAGGCGAGGTGCTCGGCCGCGTCTTCTGGATTCGTAATGAGCCTCGCCTGCAAGTGGGGATCTGGAGTGTTGATCAGGACGATGTCAGATCTACGCCGAACGTTCCTTATGTGTTCGTCGGCGACGAGACTATTCTGGTCCTGGAAGGAGAGGTCGAGATCGACGTCGAGCCGGACACCAAGCTACATCTCCGAACCGGAGACATAGCATCCTTTAAGAAGGGTGCAACTTCAGTTTGGAACATCATAAGCGATGAATACAAGGAGGTATTCATCTATGCCTTCTAGTTTCCTGAGTCGAGAATTCGCTGGCAGTATGCGGCGAGGGTTTCGAGGATGTCGTCGGCGACCGACGTAACCTGCTGAGGGGTCAGTTGCAGGCAGATGATGCGCATCGCTGTCGCGAGAGCCGGGATCAGGTCCTCGTACGCCGCGCACCACCTGCCGGACGGCGCTCCGGTCACGCTTTCCACACGGTCTTCAGGTTGCAGAACTCCCTGATCCCTGCCTTCGTCAGCTCACGCCCGTACCCGGAGTTCTTGACGCCGCCGAACGGCAGCTCCGCGTGCGATTCCGTCATGCCGTTGACGAAGACGGCGCCGGCGTCGATGGTGCGGATGAACCAGTCCTGTTCGTCGGGGTCGCTGGTCCAGACGGCGGAGGCGAGCCCGAAGGGGGTCTGGTTGGCCACCCGGAGGGCTTCGTCGCGATCGGCCACCCGGTACAGCGAGGCGACCGGCCCGAAGGCCTCTTCGGTAACGATCCGCATATCGGGAGTGAGGCCGGCCAGGACAGTTGGCGGGTAGTACCAGCCGGGCTGCGCCGGGATTGCGCCGCCGACGAGGACCTCGGCGCCCTTGGCGACCGCGTCGTCGACGAGTTCGGCGAGGTCGCTGCGGCCCGACTCGGTGGCCAGGGGGCCGACGTCGGTCGCCTGGTCCATAGGGTCGCCGACTACGAGCTTGCGCATCTTGTCGGTGAACAACCGGGTGAATTCGTCGTAGACGTCGGCGTGCACGATGAAGCGCTTGGCTGCGATGCAGGACTGCCCGTTGTTCTGGACGCGGGCGTGTACTCCGGTGGTGGACGCGGCGTCCAGGTCCGCGCTTGGCATAACGATGAAGGGATCTGAGCCACCCAGCTCCATCACGGACTTCTTGATGTGCTGGCCGGCCTGGCCGGCCACCGAGCGGCCGGCGCCCTCGGAGCCGGTGAGCGTGACCGCCTTGACCCGATCGTCGGCGAGGACAGCGGGGACCTGATGCGATGAGATCAGCAGCGTACGGAACGACCCGACCGGGAAGCCGCCCCGCTCGAAGAGCGTGTCGAGGTACAACGCGGTCTGCGGCACGTTCGAGGCGTGCTTCAGCAGGCCGGCGTTGCCCGCCATGAGTGCGGGTGCGGCGAAGCGGATGACCTGCCACAGGGCCAGATTCCACGGCATCACGGCCAGTACGACCCCGAGCGGCTGCCACACCGTCCAGGCTTTGGATGCGCTGACGGAGGCGGGGTCGGCCAGCGGCTCGTCGGCCAGGAAGGCCTCGGCGTTCTGAGCAAAGTACCGCATGGCCCGGGCGCACTTGGTCACCTCGGCGACAGACTGGGCGAGGGTCTTGCCCATCTCGAGCGTCAGCAGCCGCGCCAGCGGGTCGGCGTCGGCCTCAATGATGTCGGCGGCGGAGCTCATCCACTCCGCCCGCCGGGCGAAGCCGCTATCGCGCTGCACCGCAGCCGCGGCAGCGGCTTGGGCGATACGGCGCTCGATCTCGGTGTCGTCATGCGGCGGAAACGTCTTCACGGTCTCACTCGTGGCCGGGTTCACGGTTGCGATGGGCATAGTGCTGTCTCCTCTTATCGCGTCGAACGACACCGCGCCGGCCGCAGCGGTACAGCCGGCACGGTCTTTATGCGCTCAGTACTTGACGACGGCCCGGAACCGGATTTCGCCGCGCATGAGCTTGGCGTAGGCGTCGCCCACCTTCTCCTTGGGGAAAACCTCGATCATCGGCTTGACGGCGCCCGAGGCGACGATTTCCAGCGCCTCGGCGAGGATGTCCGGGCCGTTGTGGGCCGAACCGATGATCTGGTAGCTGTGACTCGTCAGTGCGAGAGCCGGGAACGTGAACCCGTCGTCGGGAGCGATGCCCATCAGGACGAGCTTGCCCCACGGCTTCAGGCCCTTCATGGCGTCGATCGCGGCGTCGTGATTGGGCGAGGTGTGCAGCAGCACGTCGGCGCCGCCGGCCGCCCTCAGCTCGTCGCCACTTGACACCACGACGTCGGCGCCAAGGTCCTTGGCGAGCTGGCGCTTGCTGGGCGAGTGGGTGACCGCGATGACGTGATAGCCGGCGGCCCTCGCGAACTGAATCCCGAGGTGCCCGACCCCGCCGATGCCGGCGATGGCGACGCTCGACCCCGGAGGCGCGTCAGCCCGCCGCAGCGCCGCCCACACCGTGTAGCCGGCGCACACGGTCGGCGCGGCATCCTCGTAGGAGATGGCGTCGGGCAGCAGGATCGTGCCCAGCTCGTCGGCCGCGATGTACTCGGCCTGGCCCCCGTCGACGTTGATGCCGGTGAGGATCGGCGCCACGCAGTTGTTGGCGGTGACGAAGCTGTCCACGTGGCGCTCGCGGCAGAAATCGCACCGCCCGCAGGGCCGCTGGGTGATCGGCAGGCCGACCCGGTCACCCACCTTACGGGAGATGACTCCCGGGCCCACGGCAATGACCTCGCCGACCCCTTCGTGCCCCAAGACCATCGGGAACTGGCGGAAGCTGAGGACCTTCTCGGCCAGCAGGGAGTCCGTGTAGCAGATCCCGCAGGCGTGAATCTTAACCAGGACCTGGTGCGGCCCGGCCTCGGGCTTCGTAATGTCCCGCAGCTCCCACGGCGCGTGCGCCTCGGCCACCACGGCGGCTTTCATAAAGGCCATCGACTTTTCTCCTTCTCGGCGTCTTCGAACGATGGAACGCTTTCGACTCGAAAACTAGCGAGCGGCACTGTATAGGCAGTGGACAGCGAATGGAGTGGCTCTTTAATCGGCCTAGTGTCTTGAGTCAGAAATTACTTTGCTGATTGCAGGCCGTGGAGATGCCCAGCCCGAAGCTTGCTCCGCTGCTGCTGTCCGATGCTGAGCGCGAGTCGCTGGAGGCGCTGGCCCGGAAGCGGAGCGCATCGCAGTCGCTGGTCCTGCGGGCGCGGATCGTGCTGGCCTGCGCGGAGTGGAAGGCGGCGTTGGCCTCGACGCACGCGTGTCCTAGGTCCCTGAGATCTCCCGCTCGACGACGCGGACGGTATGCCTGTAGCCGATGAGCTCGTGCCCGACGACCTCGAGAATCGGACTCAACCCAACGAGGGCGATCACCACGACCAGCGCAGCCAGGTGCGTGGATCCGACGGGCCCACTAGGTTCATCTCCAACCAGCATGCCGACGACGACCGCTGCGGCGAGAGGGACGAGCGAGACTACGAACAAGGGAACGTGCGACCAGTCGTGGGAGCGCATGAGAACACTCCACGTCACGAAGATCATCAGGACCACCGCGGCGACGGGCACCGCGAGCGCGGCGGCGATCTGTGCGACGGAGAGGTTGTCGTCCTCCACGGCGGCTGCAGTGACCCGCAATCCTGCACCTACGGCCGCGATTGCGCCGAACATCGGGAGGTGGGCATACCGCCAGGCGACGGTGCGCTCGGGCCATTTCTCGAGGATCGTCCTGGAAGGAATGAGGAAGTAGGCCCACCAGAACCCGGCGGCGAGAATCAGTCCCGCAGAGATGATCACGACTGCGGCGATCGACCAGCCCTGCGCCTGGGTGAGAGCCGCAACGGCTGCGGTCGTGGCGGCCACGACTTCGCCGAGCGTGATGATGGTGAGCAGGCTGAAGCGTTCGGCGATGTGGCCGGCGTTCCAGGGCACGTCACCCAGCCTCCGCTCCACGACCACGGGAGCTGCCATTTCCACCACCGCCAGCACGACGAGGGCGGCGATCGTGGGCCACACGGGTGCCCCCGCGACCGCCGTCAGGAGCCACCCGGTCTGCACGATCGCGATCACGACCGCGTACGTAAGGGCGATTCTCCGACGGGCGAGGTCTTGACGGGCGGCCCGAAGCCACAAAGCCACGAGAGGCACCCGCATGACGATGTACCCAACGACCATCAGCAGGTTGTTCGGGCTCTTCCCCGCGGCCGCGTCCGAGAAACTCAAAGGCAGCCCGAACGTCAGGATGATGACACCGATCATCTGCACGATCGTCGCGATCCGGAACACCGCGTCGTCGTTGTCGTAGGCGGACGCGAACCAGGTGAAGTTCAACCATGCCCAGCTCACCGAGAAGATCGCGAACACATAGGCGCCAATCGCTGGTGCCACGCGGCCCTCAGTGATCTGGCGGGCGAGCAGTTCCGCCGCTGCCGCGAACGCGATCACGTACGTCAAGTCGTAGAGCAGCTCCAGCGGACTCGACGGCCGGCCCCGCTCCTGTGGGTCTCGACCGGTCATCGGCCGAAGCCGGTGGATGAGGTCATTCCTCAACCGCGACCTGAGAGCCGCCAAGTCCTGTGCCATCTCACTCCCTCGGACTGTGCTGTTCTGATCATTGCTCCCGGCTGGGGCAGTACGGGCACCGGCTGGGCGTTTGTGCCCGCTGCTGTGGCGTGCGGTGCGCAGTGGCCGGCGGACATCGCCTCCTGCTCACGGACGGCGCGAGCGGGCACGGCCTGCGCGGTCGCGGTTACCCTCGGTGCGGGCTCGTGCGAGCCCCGGCCAAACGCCAAGACCCATCAACGCCCCGGAACGAACAATCTGCGCCCAGCCCACAATCAAAACAACACAGCCACAAGCCGCTCAGAGTCGTTCGGCGCGAAATTACCTCGGATGGGCGCGGGCAGCCCCGGTGACGCTGGGTTATCCGGAAATCGGTCATCAGCTCCGGGAGTTGCGGTACCTGGCACTCCATGCCGGTCGGCTGAACCCCCACAGAAGCCCCGCAACTCCGCGACACGGCGGCCGATTCCCACGGGAACCCCACGGACTAAACGGCACACTCCGGTACACTTGTTATGCGTGTAAAGATACGGAGAATAGCCGGTCAGCAGCGTCTATGCGCATGAGCTGGGCTGCTGAAGCCTTTTCCAGATGTGTGCTCGCGGGATGATAGAGCTCCTGAAAAGCGGAAGCTCAGTCGTTCGAAACGTTCATGACCGCGGGCCTTAGCCCGTGTGGGCTGCGTCGCCTTGTTGACACCTTCAAGGCCGACGCGTTCCTCAGCGAGGCGCGCCGCTCCGGAACTTGGGGCGGCACAAGCAGGCAACGGGCATTGTCGGCGGCTCGGGCGTCATCAGTGAGCGGCGCCAGTGCTCGTCGCGGACGCGACCGCGGCGAACTGGTCGTCGGCGGCGATGACGGACCCTTAGCGCGCCAGCGGTCTCGAAACGCTGATTGATTGGCGCATATCCCAAACGCGTGGGAGGATCTCACTATGTGGGGGAACTGGCGTGCCGTTATGGCAGTTGATGCTGATCGACTGCGCGCTGAGCTGCCGTCAGCTTCATCCACTAACGCCCAGCCAATTGTGACGCACGCCACCGAGGTGCTTGACAAGGTACAGAGCTGCATGGAGAAGAAGCCGTCACTGTGGGAGCGGTGGACCGGAGAGGGCTCATCGGAGGCATGGCTTGA
>Ga0306924_10002429_pt1 | contig 17576 bp, 12 predicted proteins | sample sta12Can44000111_FD_203756 | JGI IMG/M metagenome (GOLD analysis project Ga0306924, IMG submission 203756) | Lab enrichment of tropical soil microbial communities from Luquillo Experimental Forest, Puerto Rico - statanox.12C.anox.44.000.111 (v2)... | ecosystem: Environmental > Terrestrial >...
AGCAGCGATCATCGACACCACGATCAGCAGAAAGCATGCGGTCAGGCGTTTGCCGATGCTCAGGCCACTTTTTCGGAACAGGTTCCCGGCCGAGTACGCAATCCTTTTCACTTCCCCTGGTATGTTGGGCGGTGTCGTTGGCATTGTGCTGCCCTCGAACTCTGGGCGCTTCTGCTGGAAGGAATCATCTTGAGGCGACAGCAGCATTAAAACGAACCGTATTTGCGTCAGTGCTTCTCGGTGCTCTGAGCATTGTCACCAGTTGCTCCTGCAAGTCGCTCGCCGCCTGCGCAGCGCTCTGCCTTTGAGACAGCACCGAATGTACGGCCGTGAAATAAGCGCGCGATACCTCCGGATACATTTTGCCCGCGGGCACAGATGGCCGCAATGCCGCCCCTTCGCGTACTTGCAGAAAACGGGAAAAGTAAGGATTCGCAGCCAAGACGTCGGCGTTCTTGTACAACGCTGGAACCGTAGGCGGCTCACCCGACTTGCGGCTGGCTTGCTCGTCGGGGCTGGCCAGAAAGCGGACCAGCATTGCAGCCTCCCTCGGATGAAGCGAGTAGCGCGAGACACCGTAGCCGTTTCCACCCAAAGTTGCTGCGAAGCCCGCGCTGCCCCGCGGCAGGGGAGCTATGTCAAAGTGGCCTCTTGTTGGCGAGTTCTCCGCACGCGCCGCCACGTACGCATTTGTCCAGTTGCGCATGAATGCGGCTTTTCCCGCTTGCCACAAATTGAAGGCATCCCACTCTTTGTACGCCGTGACACCCGGGGGAGAAATGGAGCCCACCCAATGGGCCGCCATGCTCCACGCGAGGATCGCATGTGGGTTGTTTACGGTCACCTTGCCCTGCTCGTCGAGAATCGTTCCGCCACCCTCGGACACTTGCCATTCCAACGCGTTGCAGGTCAATGCCTCAGACGGCGCACCTTCCCAGACATAGCCCCAGAAATCTTTATTGCCGTTCGCGCGCTCGCCGGCCTGAATCCGTCTGGCCATGGCTTCGAGTTCTTCCCATGTTTTGGGCGGTGCGCCATACCCGTATTTTGCGAGCAGGTCGACGCGGTAAAACAACAAGCCCTCGCTCATGTTGTACGGGAGAGCTACCAGCTTGCCATCGACCTTATAGTTAGCAATCAGCTCCGGAAAATGCGCAGCAACGTCTTCTGCTGGCACATAAGGCGTAAGGTCAATGAGACTGTCCGCCAGAACTCGAGGCCAGATTGTGTCGATGGCGTATACGTCGGGTACTTCTGCCCTGCTGTCGAGCAGCTCGCGCCAAGCTGTTAATTGCTCCGCAGCTGCTTCCGGAGCGGGCAGGATCTGAACTCGAATACCGGTTTGTCTCGTAAACTCTTCCAGCTCCGGACCGAGCCGTGGGCCCGAACCCGGCCATCCCTGATCAATGACAGTGAGCGTGATGCCGGAAGCGCGTCCACCAGCGCTATGGCAGCCTAGGACAAAGACGATAAAAGGAAGGATACATGCAATCGAAAGGTGCCTCAAAGTCAGCTGCCCGTCTGGTCCACAAAAACACGACATCTTTTCCCTGGAATTCATGGCCAATTCTCTCTAACCTTGTCGTGAGTGTGAGCAATAGGCACAGTAGCGTTGCCGCAAGTCTACCTTGAACAGCATAATTTCAAAAGAGCTCCGGAAGCCTGCTTTGATGCTTACGGAGCTAGTGATGAAACGTGTGTGTCTGAGGTTACGATGCCCCAGCAATAACCGCTAAGAGAATCTACGCCTGGGATTAGGTGAGATGTCAAAAGAGCAGCAATTCGAAAAGCCGGCCGACCTCAGCGCAGAACAGGCTGATTCCATTCGTCGTGCGCTCGAATTGGTGATTCGCAGTGATGCGTTCGCCGGAAGCAAGCAGTGTCAGGATCTTCTCCGCTTGCTGGTGCAACATGCCTTGTCCGGTGATCTGGATGCACTCTTTGAACAAAAGATCGGCGTAGAAATGTTTGGGCGTCCCGCCGATTATGACACCTCAAATGATACTGTCGTTCGTGTGCGAGCGACAGAAGTTCGAGAAAGGCTGGCGCAGTATTATGACGAGGCCACTCCTCCGCCAATCGTCCATATCGAGCTTCGGCCAGGGTCATATGTGCCGGAGTTCCATTGGTTCCCCCGGACAAGAGTTGAAGCTGGGCTTGTAACACCTGCACCTCACGCGCCACCACGGCGCCGCAAGTCAACGCTCGTGGTTGTCGGCGTACTGGGTATCGTTGGCCTAAGTCTCATAGTTTGGTTGCGGCTTGGCCCGAAACCTCAATCAACGAATCCGGTACGGCTGTCTTTCGGGCTGCCCGAGGGTGTGACACTACATCGGAACTGGCATCCCTTCGAACACATCGCGGTCTCGCCCGATGGCCAGATGTTGGCCTTTGCAGCCACTGATGCTTCCGGCAGAAGTTTTTTGTGGATCAGGGCTTTGAGTTCGCCCGAAGCACAACGGATTGAGCAGACGGAGGGCGCGCTCTTGCCTTTCTGGTCGCCGGACTCACAGTTCATCGGCTTCTGGGCGGGGAGCAAGCTGAAAAAAGTTCAAAGGTCGGGTGGAGTTCCTGAAGTGATCTATAGCGTACCGGAAATTGCCCAAGGCGCTTGGGGGCCCGACGGCACCATTCTCTTTGCCAGAGCAGTGAATAGTCCTATTCTACGCATCTCAACCACTGATGGGACTGTCACGCCTGTGACTTCGCTACTTCCAGGACAAGTCAGCCAAATGTGGGTTCAGTTTCTGCCTGATGGCAAGCACTTTATCTATTTGGCTCGCACAAGCCTGACCAGTAGCGATCCGGGAGCGAAAATCTACGCTCAATCCCTGAATGGCGGAGATCCGACACTGCTGTTAACAAACCAAAGTCGTGCCATAGCGGTGCCCGGTTACTTGTTGTTCGCGCAAGGCCAGACGCTGTTCGCGCAACGCATGGACTGGAGAGCTTTGCGAAAGATCGGCGAGCCGTTGCTGCTCGCGCGCAACGTCGCGGCCTCTCCTGCTTATCTGGGCACTTCCGAATTCACGGCGTCGCAAAACGGAGTGCTGATCTATGGCACTGCATCAGGCTCCTCTTCGTTTGATCAATTCAAGTGGTACGCCCGAGACGGCAGTGTGATTGGCAGCTTCGAACCGGTGATCGACTTTCAGCAATTTACGCTTTCCCCCAATGGGAAGTACTTGGCGCTCAACTCGTTCCGCCAGCATGCGACCGGCAGTCTGTGGCTCATAGACCTGACGAGCAACACGACGACTCCGTTGACCACTGATCCACACGCGCAGTCGGACCCGGTTTGGTCGCCAGACTCGCGCTATGTGGCCTTCAATCTTCTTCCTAACGGCGGATCTGACCCACCGTTCCTGGTACAGAAGATTGAAGTCGGAAGTCAGCAGCCACAGCCGATCTATGGCGATAACGAGAGGCACTGGGTCGAAGACTGGTCCCTGGATGGGCGTTTCCTGCTTACGCACGACACAAAAACGTTTTCGATAATACCTGTGACAGGAGATAGCAAGCCTGAAGCACTGTATTCATCCAGCTTCATAAAGGATGAATTTCACCTGTCTCCCGACGGGAAGCTCATCGCGTATGGGGAGAATCGCACCGGTACGTGGGAAGTTTTTGTGGCCTCATTTCCCTCGTTTCAGGACATCAAACAGGTTTCGCTGGGAGGCGGTGCCCAGCCGCGTTGGCGCGGAGACGGCAGGGAACTTTTTTTCATAGATGTCCAAGGAAAAGTGATGTCGGCTACCGTGGAGCGAGGCTCGCCTTTCAAAATAGCGATTCCAAGAAAGCTATTCGACTCTGGACTTACGCCGGAGCCTAACATCAATCAGTATGCGGTGACCGAGGATGGACTTAAGTTTCTGGTGCTAGAACCTCGCCAGGGTTTTCTCGAAACTTACTCTGTGGTTCTTAACTGGCCCGCGACCCTGAACTAGCGCCCTGAAAAACGCGGCGGTTTGCCCGCTCATGAACGGTCGCCGCTCGCGCATCTTGTTTTTGTAGTGTTGGTCGTTTCAGTCCGAGGCCCGGAGCGCCACCTTGGCCGGCTATTCTTCCGGAAGCGGCTCTCAACATCCATGATTACCTGCCGCTTGGGCAAAGACCCCGATTTGGCTCGTTAATCAGAATTAAGCGCTTCGCTGATTTCCTTTCGTAGCGGCGATTCCATTTGCTTAACAGGACCGGCGAATAGTCTGTCCAAGGCATCGAAATCCTTGCTGAGTAGCCATCGCTCCGCTTCTTTTGCCTCTTTTCCATTCTCAAGGACATCTGAGATTGCCTGATTGACGACCGCCAGGAACAACCGTTCTGTGGCTTGTGGGAGGAACTCGTTGGATTGGCTCTGCATTCCGGACACTCCTTGTTCATCATCGCTCTATTGCTGTATTTGAACCCCGACTCCCCGACGACCAGGCACGACCGCTCAGAACTTGGGCCAGCTGCTAGCGAGCCAACCAAAGCGCGCCCCGTACTGCTTGGAACATCGAAAATTGATAGGCCGGCGTAAAATTCGGTACCACTGAGATCTCGTTGGCGTTTTCATGACTGCTGTCTCTCCTAGGCTGCGATCCGATCTATTGCCACTAGATATTTCCAATCCGGCCTGGCATCGGGCTTGGGAAACCCTTTGCCTTCCGGCTTGCCTTGCGCCGTTGACTCCTCGCGGCTCGTTTCCATCAACGCCTTCATCTTCTCGAAATCCATGCCAATGAGATTAGCAATCGGAGGACCAGACTTGCAGGCGTGTTTAGTGATTGAGTTCTTTAGGGATGGGAACTGGAGAAACGGTTTCGGTTAACCGGGATGTCAACTCCGTGACATAAAGCATGACACACTGCCGATTCCCGGGCATTGAGTTAGACGAGGACGGGCACTCTCAGGTACTGACTCCCAACCTACCGATTGACGTCATAACGAGGTCGACCTCATGACGAGCCGAGTAGACTGTTTCGTTGCTCACTCGAACAGCGCTGGGATCGAAGGAGGCCGAATGCGAATTATGGGATGTGGATCTGCACGATGGCTGTGAGCGTCGTGCACAGTCGAGCTATGCAAGACTACTCTCGATCTGAGGCCATTCACGGAGTCGACCCCCGTGGTGACGGCAGGGCTAACGGATTTCGACAATGACGAGCGAAACGTCGTCGGCGAGAGGGCCGTGCCTCCAGGTCGCCACGCCGTCGATGATGGCTTGCCTCATTTTCGGCAATGTCAGATTTGTCGCGTCGAGGACTAGTTGAGAAAAACCTTCGATGCCGAGCATTTCCTCTCGGGTATTAAAAACCTCGACCAGCCCGTCCGTGTAGAGCACTAAGCGATCGCCAGACGCGAGCTCAATTTCGTTCGCGGACTCGGACGGTGCCGTTTCCGATAGACAACCGAGGATGCCATTTTGTGAATCGAGTAGGCGGACGACACCATTTGAGACGACCATTGCCGGTGGATGGCCTGCGGCAGCAAAGTTCGCACGACGCCCGCGCATACTGAAACGAACTGCAGCCATGGTGAAGTAGAAGCTGTCTGTCGCGAGTCGATCGTGCACAAAATCGTGAACGTGGCGCAACATGGTACCCGGTTCCGCTTTGCGCTCCAGCTGATGTAGAGTTTCGGCGTAAATCCGGTTGGCCATGAGCGCCGAACCAATGCCATGGCCGGACACATCACACACGAGGATGGTGAGTGCTTCATCATTGTGTGGAAAGACCACGCCGAAGTCACCCCCAATGGTACGCGCTGGACTGTAGTACGTCTCGACGGAGACATCGTTCCAGAGCAGGTTTTGCGGTGCGAGCGATTGTTGGACACGCGCGGCCAGCGAGAGTTCGCCCTCAATTTCTTTCTGACGCTGTTCCAGTAGCGCGTTGGATTGGCGAAGTTTCTCCTCGACTCGTTTTTGCGCGCTGATGTCGGTGACGACGAGCAGCACGTACTCTTGCCCGTCGGGCCCCGCAATCTCGCGGCCGCTGAAAATCGCTGGGATTTTCTCGCCATCCTTCCTCGGAAAGTAGAACTCATTGCGATGGCGTCCATAGCGATGACCGGACTCATTCTGCCGGACAATGTACGGGATATCTTTTGGTGGAAAAATCGCATCGGGCGTGCGCCCTTCGATCTCCCCACGGTCGTACTGTCCCATTCGGAGCAGCGCCTGGTTCGCGAACACCACGCGAAGTTGGTTGTCCACGATGACCACTCCTTCATTAAGCTCTTCAAGGATGCTCTCCGCCTGGTGAAACCAATCGGGAGTTGTGATATTGGCGTTAGGCAAGGCTTTGTTCACGGGAACTCCTTGGCGAAGATTGTGTGTCGCGATCGAGTAGGCGGGTGACGAGGGCAAACAGAACGCTGACCGACATCCCACACATCAGCACGCCGGTGATGCTCTCCAGAGGCCCTAAAAGTCGCCAGTTGGACGGCAAAACCACATCGCCAAATCCCACGGTGGAATAACTCGTTGCTGAAAAGTAAAAGGCCAGTTCCCATGACGGAAAGCAACGAGCCCGATAGAAACTGGCCCAAAGAAGAATCACGAGGCCGTGGAGAACTATGATCGCTACTATTGATTTCACGACTAGAATCGCCGAGTAAGCTGGCCCTTGCTTGTCGATGTCCCGGGTTAAAACTCGCTTTAGCCACTCGATGACCGCAGTTATCCCAGCGACCTGCAAGCAGAGCGTAAGGCCCAGCAGAAAACTAGCCGCGGCTATTTGATCAAAAAGAATCATGACGAAAGCCTTCAACCAACCAAACATATTCCGTGTTCATTCGAGCCTCTCTCCGATGCCCGTGTCGCATGAGTCAAGCAAGCGAAAACCGAATCGAAGCAACTGACCTTTGTCATCAGCTGGTGTGCGGGACCATTTCAGCTGTGGCGCGAGCCTCAGTTTCTACCGAAGGTTGTTTCGATTCCCAGCGGATGATTTTCAGATCAAGAACGAAAATGCTGTACAGAACTGGCACCAGCAGCAACGTGATGAACGTAGCGACGGCGAGCCCGCCTATTTGCGCATAACAGAGAGGCTGCCACAGGGGCCCTCCCTCAAGCGCCAGAGGGAACAACGCCAGGATGGTCGCTAGCACTGTAATCATTACGGGCCTAATACGCTGGATGCCTGCGTCCGGAAGTGCCTGCTCCAAGGGTTCTCCTTTTTCATGCATTTCCTCAATGAAATCGAAGAGTACGATGACGTGGCTGACGATCACGCCGATCAAGCTGGCTATGCCCAGAAAAGCCATAAACCCAAAGGGCGTATGCATGATCGAGAGGGCAATCAGAGAGCCGATCACACCATAGGGAGCAGCAGCGAATACCAGAAGAGGTTTCACCGCGTTATTGAACTGAACGAGCAGTGCCAGATAAATGCCGAGTAAAGAGATCAACAGAACGACCTTCAGATTGTCGAACCCTTCGATTTGTTTGGCCCGTTCGCCACCAATCCGGAGCTGATAACCTGGCGGAAGAGTTTTCTGAAATTCCTGTATTTTTGGAAGGATCTGGTTAAGCACCTCAGAGGCGAGAACTCCAGGCTGGGGATAGCAAAGTATGGAAATGGTGCGAAAATGCTCGCGCCGCCTGACGCGACCGGTTTCGAGAGAATTTCCGACCGTGGCGATCGACAACAGAGGAACTCGGTTGTTCGTCTGCGAAGAATAAACATACAGGTTTTTGATATCGGCAAGCTGGGCCCGCTCCTCCATGCGAAGACGTGCCACAATGGGGATGTTCTTGTCGCCTTCCTTGAATACGCCCACTGGGGTGCCGCTCATGGCTGTGGCCGACGCGTCAGCGACATCGGCGTTGGTAATTGCTGCGACGTTGGCGCGGTCTGGATCGATCTGAATCCTCTGCTGAACATTGTCAGGGAACCAATCATCTCGAAGAACGGCAATGCCGCGAGCCTGCGCCACGATGTCCTGAGCCTGCCCTGCAATCTGTCGCAGCGTGCGGATATCGCTAGCTTCATTTCTCGCGTCAACGTCCTGCTGCCCAGAGATCAACAACTCGACAGGGTTGTCTACAGGATTCGTTTGCAGCTGGCGAACCGTAACCCACGCGCCTGGTACTTCCTTATCCAGGGCGTCCTGGATCGGACGAGCTAACTTTGGCGAAGCCTCTTTATCCGTGATCTCAACGATCATTTGCGCGTAGTTGGTCTGCGGCATTTCCGGCGAGACCGAAAACCAGAAGCGCGGTCCTCCGCCACCGTCAAAGGTCGTCAGCGACTTAAGAAGATGACCACGATGTTCCTTCGTGGTGACATCAGGCGAATTTTCAATCACCTGCCGGACCACTCTTTCGGCCTGCGTCGCAGCATCGTTCGTGACGCTCAACGGAGTGTCATTGGGCAGCCAGATATCCAAATAAAACCAATATTGGACGTCTTCGGGAAAGAACTGTGTCTTGAGCCGAGAACCGAACAGTCCGCCTCCGATCAGGAACACCAACGACCCGCCGAGCACCGCCCAGCGGTGTTTGATGGCCCTGCCGACGAGTCTGTTGTAGAAGCCGTAGAATCCCCGCTGCCGCATCTCCTCGATGGTCGGTTCTCGCTTGGCGGGAGCCCGCAAAATGTAGTAACCCAGGAACGGAACAAAGGTCATCGCAACAAGGTACGCACACAGCAGAGACGCGGTCATCACCACAGGGAGGCTCTTCAAGAACTCGCCGGTATTGCCGGTCAGCATCAAAAATGGCAGGTACGCGATGACATTCGTGATGGTCGCGTAGAAAATCGCGGTTGCAAGTTTTGTAGGTCCGAGCCAGCAGGCCACCCGGCGCGGGAACTGTTCCGCCAAATGACGTTTGATGCCGTCGCCCGAGACCACCGGCACGTCGACGAGAAGGCCCAGCGCGATGATCAGTGATGCGATGGAAACTTGTTGGAGATCGATTCCCAACATATACACGATGCCAAACGTCATCGCGAGTGTGATCGGTATTGCCAGCGCCATGATCAGCGCGAGCCGCCACTCCCAAAACCCAATCAGCGACACAAGGACGACGAGAATAATGGCTTCGACAAGCGCCCGCATGAACAGGTTGATGTTCTCCTTGACCTGGAGCGGCTGATCGGACGTGTGCGCCAGAATCAGGTCGGCGGGAAGAATTTGACGAAGGTCCGAAAGCTTCGAATTAACGGACTGTCCGAAGCGCGCGATTTGCTTCCTATCGCGCATGTAGATGGCTAAGGTGATCGCGCGGCTGCGTTGCCAGTTCCCACTTGCGTCCCGCCAAGTGTAGTAATTGAGATACGTGGCAGGAGCCTGATACCCACGGCTGATTTGAACGAGATCCCGTAAATACACCGGGGTGCCCTGCGACGTAGTCGACACGGCTACATCCCCGATGCTTTTAGCCGAATCGAATTGTCCGGAAGGAATCAGAGTGACCCTGCGCTCACCTGTTTCCACGGTTCCCCCCGGCGCGATGATGTTCCGAGCCGAAAGAACTTTGGAGAGATCAGCAGGACGCAGACCGTAGGCCGCGAGGCGATCCTGCGAATAATCCAGATAGACGGTTTGCGACAAAACGCCGCGTCGTTCCACCTTGGAAACTTCGAGAGCTCCCTGCACGGTTCGGCCAATCAAGTCAGAAAAATTGTCCAGTTCCGCATAGCTGTATTTGTCGCCGGCAACCTTGGCCAGTCTGGTTCGTGTCTCGCTGGGATCGCGGATGATCGTCGGTTCCCAGGCATCGGGATGCAACTCAGATCTTTTTAGCCGCTCCGAGATAAACCGCTGGATGAACGCTTTGATGGAAGTGTCATCCGCTTCGGAGAAGCCGTCGAAGAGAATGAACCCGCTTCCCTGGATGATTTCCGAGTCGCGGATGACTCCGGCGCTCTGCGCTTGCTCTTGAAAGAGGTAGACAGTGTCGAGTACCTGCCGCGCGGAAATGGATTGAGGAAAGGAATCCACGACCGTGATGCGCTGCCCTTTTCCATTCGCCTGTTTAGGATCGCGAGCTTTACGAATCGCAGCTTCGACGGAATTGGCGCGAGCCGCTATTTCGATGTCGTCCGCCTTTGGGCTCGCGACTGTCAGCATTAGAGCTGCGGTGTCTCCGAAATCGCTCTGGAAGCTGATTGGGCCGGCACCCTGCGGTAACTGGGCGTTCAAAGCATTCAGCTTGAGGTTGATATCGCTGAATTGTCGCTTCGTATCGGTGATGCCCTCATCCAGTTGAATGGTGACAAACGCATAGCCGGGAAGAGATATGGACTTAATGCCGTAATCTGCATCTGTTCCCGGATGGATGGTCTTATTCTCGGCGGCAACGTCCTCAATCCGACGGGTAACGTATTGTTCGACCTGCGGCGCTGTGGCTCCGGGCCAAGGACAAGCCGCGACACCGAGGCGCACGGGAATGTCCGGGTCCTTGCGCTGCGGCATGGATGTATAGCCGAACCAGCCCCAAACGAGTACTCCGGCCAGAAGTATCCAGGAGATGTGCGGGTGCTCGACGAAAAACCTGGGGACATTGCGGCGATTCGTGATGTCTTGCTCGTTTTCGTGTGTCATTGTTCTATACCCTTAGGGAAGGACCTGGATGAAATCGCCGTCCTTCAAACCAGCGGTTCCAACGAGGACGACTTTTTCGGCTGGAGTTACTCCGTCTACTGCGACACCACTCTCGTGGGTTTCGCCGAGCGTGACCTCGCGCAACTGCGCCACCCATTTGCCGCCCTGCTCTTTGGCGACGAAAACCGCGTAGCGTCCTGATGAAGCGGGGTCAGCAACAATGGCGCTAAGGGGTACGGAGGGAACCGGCGCCTTGTGAACGCCCGTCAAGCTGAGTGAAGCAATCATCCCGGGCTTCAATGTGGCTTTGGGATTGGGTACGGTCACTTCGATGGCAAAGACACGATTTTTCTCATCTGCGCTCGCGGCAATGCTGGTGACCCGCCCGTTGTACTCTTTCGGATCGTCCTCGAGATGAATGCTGAATTGTTGACCCAAACGGAGACGCCTTACGGCGTATTCGGGAACGCCAAAACCGATTTTGACCGCACTCGTGTCGGCGATGGTAAAGGCCGGAGTCCCTGGTGCTGCGAGATTCCCTAATTCAATGTTCCGGGAAATGATGTAGCCCGAAAACGGTGCCGTGAGATCCGCATCGCGGAGAGCCAGTTGCGCTTGATGCAGATTAGCGTTCGCCTGATCCACAGCCGCGAGAGTCGAATCGAATTTCGCTTGCGCTCGATCGAAATCGGGCTTGGTCAAGCTCTCTGAGGCGTAAAGGGTCTTCGCGCGATCGTAATCCTTGGTTGCCTCGACACGCTGCGCTTCGGCTAGACTCAGCGTTGCCGTGGCTTGATCAAGCTGATTCTTCAAATCCTGATGGCGAATCTGCGCGAGAATGGTGCCCCGGGTTACGTAATCTCCCGAACCTATGTCTCGACGCCGTCCGTCTGCGCCCACGACCTGTTTAATTTCCGTCACATATCCGGCGGACTTGAAGGACAAAGTCGCTTCTGCGAACGGCAAAACGGAAGCCGAGTAGCGCAGGTCTTCTGAAGGCGAATACAGACTCACGTCCACTAGATGAACGGGCGTGGGAGATTTGGCTGCGACTGTAGTGGGTTGCTGGCAGCCACTTGTAGCGGCGACTATCCCTAAAAGCAAAGTTGCGGTTGCTGGCCCGAGCCCTTGTCTCAATTGTCTCCCCATCATTTCTACTCCTCTCCAATTGCATTCTTGAGTAATTCTTGTTCTCATCGGTTACTCTTCTCCCATCGCCTTACGCAGCTCGGCGAAAGCGCTCCAATACGAAGAAAGCGCTTGCTGATACTGGAAATTGGTTTCGGAATTCTGAGCCTGGGCTTGGAGAAGGTCTCTTAAGAGTGCGGCCTGCTCCTTGTATTTGTTGCCCGTAACACGTAATTGCTCGGCAGCCGCCTCGTGGGCCGTGCGGGAAGCCGTAAGTAGCAAAGAGGCTTCGTGCCATCTACGATACTTCGCCCCCACTTCGACGGCGATTTTCGATTCTGTCTCTTGAATTCCGTTGCGCGCCTCTTCGATAGTCTTCTTTGCCTCGACGACCTTGTTGTGGCGCCGTCCCCAATCGAATGGCTCCCAGGTCAGGAGAAAGCCGGCCGTGGTCACGTTTTGAGGAAGAACTTGAACATTGTTGATTCCTTGGTAGCGCAACTCGAGACTTAGGTCCGGAATGTACTCGGCTTTCGCGAGTCGCCGATCATATTCGGCTTGTTTTTCTTTCAAGTGCGCTTGCCGCACCTCGGGGCGGTTCGCTATGGCTTCTTGCCGAGCTGAGTCGAGACTCAGCTCGTTCGTGTCTTGCTCAGGAACAAACTCAACTCGGAAGACCATGGCAACGTCGCGGCCCAGCAGTTGGTTCAAGGATTCACGTTGAGTGGCCAGCCGATTTTCTGCGACGGACAACTCATAGCGAGCTTTGGCGAGCCGGGCATCGACGTCCAAGGCATCGGCGTGCAGGACCGTCTTTTCCGCCACGTATTGAATGGTGACGCGCTGCGCTTCTTCGAATGTCTGTACTGCCTCACGCGCGGCGTCCACATTCGCCTGAATCGCGAAAAGATTGAAGTAGGCGTTGCGGACTTCGGCAGCGATCTTCTGCCGCTCGGCGCGGACCTCTTCCCGAGCGATGTCACGCCCCAGTTCCGTCGCGTGAATCCCGAGGCCGATCTTGTATTGCTGGGTCAGAGGCTGGTCGATACTACCGGTAAGGTAGGTAGTGAACACCGCTGGCGTGTGGACTTTGGCGTTTGTCCCGGGGATTGGGCCAACGCCTGGATACGTGCCAAACACACCTTTGTCGAAGGTGAAGTCAAACGGGTGCAAGAGCTCGCCGCCCAGCATAGAAAATTGGAATTGGGGTTTCCGGCGACTGCGCGCTGTATTCACTTGGAAGTCGTATTTTTGAGCCTCCAGCATCGAGTTCTTGACAAGCCGGTTGTGTTGAAGTGCCAGAGTGACGGCCTCATCGAGGGTCAGGAGTGGCGCATCAGTATCGGCGTCGGATGGTTGCTCTTGCGCCGTTGAAAGCAACGGCCAAGCAAGAGCACTCAGGATGAAGACCAGTGATAGGTATTTGTATCTCATATTGTTGATCCGTTTGTTGTGGCTCCCCTCCCGGCAAGCCCCGAAGTATCCTTGTGACCACTGCTTGTGGAAAGCGGTCGATGGATTGCTCGTTCGATTCGTATCGTAAGGAGTGCAGATGACGTGCCAATTTGCTGGCTTGCAAGTTCTTGAATCTGAATCGAGGAACAGGTTTTGACGCTCGCCGCTGCCCGTATGCGGGCAGCGTTGCACGTCAGTTGAACAGCGCCCGCAAACATAAAATGCCTGATGGTTTCTTTGTTTTCCGCAACTTGCCAACGGAGTTGGATGACACTCGCTAAAGCAAAAAAGTGTGGACGGAAGTGCTGGCGGTCACGGCAGATGCTTGTCGAATATGGAGCGATTACAGGAAAGATCGATCGGGGATTTGAGACTTTCTGCTCGCGGTGTTTAACCTCATGCGCTGCGGGTTATGCGATCTTGCTACACGTGCTTAACATTACCGGCGATTGCTAGGATGGTGGGCCATTCACCTTGGAGACGGCCTCGTAGAGTGTCTTAATATTCCCCGTAGCTTTCTTCGTCCATGGAGTACGCGGGCTTTAACAGCGCTGACCGAGACGCCCATGTGTCGAGCCGTATCCCGACCGGATAGCTCCCGAAGTTCCTTTAACGCCATGGCAACCCGGAGTCCTGGTTTCAACTGCGTCATCGCTGAAAACACGATGTCCACTGCCTCCTGCTGCAGATAGCTCATCTCGGGGTTCGGACTTGAATCAAGTATCTCCAGGCTGCGTGAGGTTGCGTCTTGGCTGCAAGAGTCGACGAATGATACCTCGCGCGACGCACGGCCCCTGCGCAGAAACATTAGCGATTCGTTGATGCCAATGCGTGTTAACCACGTCGCAAAAGCGGACTTTCCCCGGAATTTTTGCAGGTGGGCGAATGCTTTCTGGAAAGTCTGCTGGACGATATCTAAAGCGTCTTCAGGAATCCGTGTGTAGCGTAGCGCTAGAGCGAAAATGCGCGACTGGTAGCGCTTGATGAGCATTTCAAAGGCGAGTTCATCTCCACTCTTCGCCGCGGCCACGAGCTCCTCATCCGTTCGTGGATTACCGGACCCAGCAATGGTCGCGTCCGGATTGTTCATGTCATCCACGGGGCTCGGCCGCATGTCGTTGCTCCTTCACTTCCTCTCTCGAATGTGTTTTAACCATTTCAATGGCAAGTATCCGCATCAGCTTTGCGCTAGCCACAAGCCGTAACGCACGGAGTCGGCGAAGCTGAATCCCTTTCCGTACCGCCGCACGCGGTACCACCGGCCCCACGTCCGAGCGAATGTGAGAATCATTGACATAACGCCTCCCGAGAACCGCCTATGTCGGCGGCGGGTGTTACCCTTCGTATGTTAATAGGCAATGCGCGTGCCAAATGAACACGCCGCAAGTTATTCAGATCAGTGCCGCAGAGGCCTCGGGTGTTATACAAACGACAGGTGCTGCCCGCATCCGGGCATTGCTGGGTATCTCGAATCAAGGAACGGTGGGCCCATGGATCCCAAAAATCGGAAACGAAACCTCCGTGAAGGGTCAATCGGCGGTCCCCGCAATGATGTGCTCTATTGACTGCCTCTGAATTGTTCGTTTTCTGGCGGATGTATGTGGGGCCTGCGTCGACGCCCATTTTTGGGGGAAGGGCCAGAAGCGTTCGCATCCGATGCTCCACTCCGCGCAAGGCGCAGATGCAGGCGCTCACATATGTCGAGAGTATAGGATGTTTGGGCAACGAACTCTGCCCCGAACCGGCCAAAGAACGACAGTACGTCTTCCCCCACGGAGTCAATGAACGTGACTTCCGTGACATCTACAACCAGTTGTATGCCGGCCCGGCAACGCGTTACGAGCGTACGAGTGTTCTCGGCGGCATCGCCAGTGAATCGCCCTTCAAGCTTAAGGCTCAGAGTGTTCGCAGAATCCTCTATGTCGACGCGTAGCATGCCACCTCCATCATAGGACCTAACCAGCCACGAGCGTCGGCTGGGGGAGAGTCCTTTTCAGAGGGTTGCAGCTCTAATGCCAGACTGGTCCTCGTAAGTTATTGAACGGAAATGCAGAAATGACGGTATTCTGGGGTCCTCCGTGCCCGGCCCGCGGGCAGTGCCGTGATGTGGGCAGGCATTCTTTTGTTTGAAACGAACGTCCCCAATGCGCCGGTTTGGATCTGAGCTATGAAGCCTTGTCTTATAACGTGAGCCAGCGCGATCTGATCGTCACACCGCATAGTCAACACGACTGATGTGCAGTTTATTCATCTTGTTCTGGAGTGTCGTTCGTTTGAGCCCAAGGCGTTCGGCTGCGCCACCCTTGCCGGCTATTCTTCCGGAAGCGGCTTTTAGAGCATCGATGATGACCTGGCGCTCGGCCTGTTCGAAACTTGGCGCGGCTGAAGCAACCGAGTGGCGCGATGCTTTCTTTAGCTCCGCGTATGGGACGTTTAACTCTTCCCCCTGAGTGAAAATCACGCAGCGCTCGATGAAGTTTTCCAGTTCGCGAATGTTGCCTGGCCAATCGGCGTTCACCAGCGCCTCCATCGCATGTTTCGGAACAGATCTCACGCGCTTTTGCATTTCGCGGGAGTGGCGCAAAACAAAATAGTGCACCAGGAGCGGAATGTCCTCGCGCCGTTCGCGAAGCGGAGGAATTTCGACTGGAAAGACATTCAATCTGTAAAAAAGATCCTCGCGGAACTGGTTGTTGTGGATCATGTCGTGCAGATTGCGGTGCGTTGCGGCAATCAGGCGAACGTCTACACGAATCGTCTTTGTACTCCCGAGGCGTTCAAATTCGTGTTCCTGCAGTGCGCGTAACAGCTTGGGTTGCAGCTCGAGACTGATGTCGCCAATCTCGTCGAGAAAGAGAGTGCCGCGATCGGCCAACTCGAAGCGGCCTCGTTTTTGCATGAGGGCGCCCGTGAACGCGCCCTTTTCGTGCCCAAACAATTCGCTTTCTACCAACCCGGAAGGTATGGCCGCACAGTTCAGTCGAACGAAAGTGCGTTCCCGGCGTGGACTGTGGTTATGAATGGCGCGCGCAAACAATTCTTTGCCGGTGCCGGTCTCACCGTGCAGGAGTACCGTGGACCCAGTGGGTGCAACAATCGCAACCTGGTCCAGTACTTTGCGCAGGGCAGCGCTCTTGCCGACGATGTCCTCGAAATTATGCTCTGACCGGATTTCTGATTCGAGGTATAAGCGCTCTTCCTCAAGGCGATCTTTAGCTTCTGTAACGCGTCCAAAAGCAATCGCGTTTTCAAACGCGAGCGCGATCTGAGTGCTGATTTGAGACAAGAGGTCCAGGTCCTCTTGACCGAAGCTGTTCGGCTGCTGGCTGCCAATTGTCATGACACCCACGGGGCCGCCGGCAGTCACCATCGGCGCGATCGCCACCGAGGTGATGGATTCTGCTTTGAGCTTGCCCACGATTCCCGCCGGGAGATCCTCGATACCTTTCATTGACAGCAGTTCAGGAGTGTGGGCGCGCAACTTTTCGTGATCGGCGCCGCTAAGTTCCAACCTCTCGACGGCGGGCACCAGGCCTTTGCCGCTTGGAAAATCTAGTACGACGCTCTCAAGCTGGTTCGAATGTTTATCGACGAGCCAAAATCCGGTGAAGTCGTTTCGAAAATACCTCCGGATGGATGACGATGCCGAGCGGAACAATTCATTAAGATCCAGCTTGGAAACAATGTGGTTGTTGATCTCCAGCAACAGTCTGAGCCGATCCCGCTCTTTCACGACTTGTCGTTGGTACAGCTCTGCGCTGTCCCTTGCCAGCGCGCACTCGAGCGCCACCGCAAGGTGAGTCGCCAGGGAACGGAGGAGTTCGACATCCTCAGAGACAAATTGCTCCCCCCGGTCCTTGGTAACTACCAGAATTCCGTATCGTTGCTGAGAGGTAGATACTGGAAATACATAGGTGCCGCGGCCGACAGACTCGGCTGCAAATGGAGCCAACTCGGGATGTTTCAACATTTCCTGCGATACATCCGCGAGGAAAACTGGTTGCTGCTCCTCGAGCACTCGCGCGGCCGCGCCGATGCGCGAAATCTTTGTGCCAACCTTGATCGCGGGCGCGTCTGCTTCTCGATCGAACTCCAGGACATGGAGACTTTCCCCGTCGCTACTCAAGGCGTAGAGGAACGCACCATGGAGGCGGCAACTGCTGGATAGAACATCACGCAGACTGTGCAGGACGGCCTTCACCGTAGGTTGCTCGACTATGGCTCTGGATGCGTCGAGTAACGCTCGGTACCTGCTGTCGGCCACTGTCAACCCCCCGCTGTTTTCCTCCGTCATATGAAGGAGAGTAGCACCGCCAGAATTCAACTTCCATAATGAGACGGCGTCATCCGGTCCGTCTGAAGCGAGCTTAAGATCAGCCATGCTAGTGGCATTCTCCTGTGTCGAATCGCCAGATTGGCCTTGCATATACGCACTCTACCTTTTCACAGTTGGACAGCAG
>Ga0306924_10002432_pt1 | contig 17568 bp, 17 predicted proteins | sample sta12Can44000111_FD_203756 | JGI IMG/M metagenome (GOLD analysis project Ga0306924, IMG submission 203756) | Lab enrichment of tropical soil microbial communities from Luquillo Experimental Forest, Puerto Rico - statanox.12C.anox.44.000.111 (v2)... | ecosystem: Environmental > Terrestrial >...
GTACATGCCCTGCGTCGTCGTCGCGATCGCGATGCGACAGGAGTTCGGAGGCTGGAGGTGGTTCGGCGTGGCGTTCCTGTACCAGACGTCACTCGCCTGGCTCATGGCGCTGCTCGTGTACCAGGGCGGGCGTCTCCTCGGACTTGGGGGATGAGATGCACCTCGCCGACGTCGTCACGATGACCGTGATCCTGGCGGGAGCGGTGCTCCTGCTCTACCGCTCGATCTGGAGGAACGGCGGTTCGTGTCACGGATGCTCGGGTGGCTGCCGGTCCGCGCGACGCGACGCGACCGACCTGGTGCGCCTCGGGCAGCGCGGGCGACCCGCTCCCGACGACCCTGCGTCACCCCCAGGCGCGGGTGTGTAGAGCGGACCGACGCCCCGGTCGTCCTCGCGACGACCGGCGCAGCGTCCTCGCAGGCCAGAGCAGCGATGGTCGGTCGGTTCCGCGCCGGCACATCGGATGGACCGGGGACATATACTGGGGTAGGGTATACGGATGGCGCACACGCAGCGGAACAAGGACAAGCTGCTCGCTCGCATCGCCCGGATCCGCGGCCAGCTGAACGCGGCCCAGGCCGCGCTCGAGGAGGAGCGGGAGTGCGCCGAGGTGCTCCAGCTCCTCGCGGCCTGCCGGGGAGCGCTCAGCTCCCTCGTGGCGGAGGTGATCGAGGACCACGTCCGCTTCCACGTCGCCGATCCCGCCGAGCGGCCCGGGACGAAGCGGGCCGAGGCGGTCGAGCAGCTCATCGAGGTGCTCCGCACGTACCTGCGGTAGCCGGGAGGCGAGATGGTGGCGCACGAGTCGAGTGGACCCGGCGAGCCGGTCGCGGAGCACGGCGACGCGCAAGCGCACCTGGACGCGGGCGAGCTCGCGCGCATCGGTCTCGTCGCCGTCGCCGCGGCGGGCTCCTGGTTCGGCTGGTGGCCCCGGATCGCGGCGGTGGACGTCGTGGCGATCGCCGCCGTCGTCGTCGGCGGGTACCCGATCTACCGGGAGGCCTTCGCCTCGCTCCGCGAGCGGCGGATGACGATGGAGCTGTCGATGACGCTCGCCATCGCCGCCGCGATGGGGATCGGCGAGGCGTTCACCGCGCTCGTCATCGCGCTCTTCGTGCTCGTCGCCGAGGTGCTCGAGGGGCTCACGGTGGCGCGGGGGCGCCGGGCCATCGGCCACCTGGTGAGCTTGCTGCCCCAGAAGGTGATCGTGAAGCGCGGCGACGCCGAGCGGGAGGTGGAGGCCGCCCAGATCACCGTCGGTGACGTCGTCGTCGTGAAGCCCGGCGCGCGCGTTCCAGTGGACGGCGTCGTCCTGGCCGGCGGGTCGTCCGTGGACCAGTCGGCGATCACCGGCGAGTCGATGCCGGTCGAGAAGGCGCCGGGCGCGACGGTGTTCGCGGGGACCATCAACGGCTCCGGGATGCTGGAGGTCACGACCACCGCCGTCGGGCGGAGCACGGCGTTCGGCAAGATCATCGACGCGGTCGAGCGCGCGGAGCGAACGCGCGCGCCCATCCAGAAGACCGCCGATCGGCTGGCGGGGTACCTCGTCTACTTCGCCCTCGCCTCGGCGGCGTTCACGCTCGCGGTCACGCGCGACGCGCGCGCGACGATCTCGGTGATCATCGTCGCGGGGGCCTGCGGCATCGCGGCGGGGACGCCGCTCGCGATCCTCGGCGCGATCGGCCGCGCGGCGCGCCTGGGCTCGATCGTGAAGGGCGGACTCTTCCTCGAGGCGCTCGGGACCGTGGATACGGTGGTGCTCGACAAGACGGGGACGGTGACGTTCGGCGAGCCCCGCGTGGTCGGCGTCCGGCCGGAGCGCGGGAGCGACGACGCGACGGTGCTCGCGACCGCTGCCGTGGCGGAGAAGCGGTCCGAGCACCCCGTGGCGAAGGCGATCCTGGCGAGGGCGGCGGAGGCGGGGCTCCCGGTGCCCGCCCCGGAGTCGTTCCAGTCGTTCCCGGGCCTCGGGGTCGCGTGCAGGCAGGCGGGGTCGGAGATCCTGGTCGGGAGCCGCGGCTTCCTGGCGCAACGAGGCGTCGCCGCGGGGCCCTCGAGGCAGGACTCGGCCGTGGGCACCGAGGTGTGCGTCGCGCGCGACGGTCGCTTCCTCGGCTTCATCCGGATCGAGGACGTCCTGCGGCCCGAGGCCGCCGGGGCGGTGCGCGCGCTCCGCGAGCTGGGCGTCCGAACGCTGCTGCTGACGGGGGACGCTGCGGCCGTCGGGAGCGTGGTCGCGCGTCAGCTCGGCGTCGACGAGGTCGAGTCGGGCCTGCTGCCAGAGCAGAAGCTCGAGCGGATCCGCGCGCTGAAGCAGCGGGGGGGCTCCGTCGCGATGGTCGGCGACGGCGTGAACGACGCGCCCGCGCTCGTCGAGGCGAACGTCGGGATTGCGATGGGGACCGGGACCGCGGTGGCGATGGAGAGCGCCGACGTCGTCCTGCTGGGCAGCGACCTGGTGAAGCTCGTCGAGACCATCCGCATCGGACGCCGGTGCCGGCGGATCATCCTCCAGAACTTCGGCGGGACGCTGGCGGTGGACGGGATCGGGATCGGGCTCGCTGCGTTCGGGTTCCTGAATCCGCTCCTCGCCGCGTTCATCCACGTCGCCTCGGAGCTCGCGTTCATCCTGAACTCGACGCGCCTGCTCCCTCCCCGTACGGCGAGTCCGCTCGAGGCGGCCGGCACCGCGCGGGGCGCGCTCCCCGCGCCGGAGCGGCGGGCCGCGTGAGCGCCGCCGTCCGGCGGCCGCGAGCCCTCCGGGCGCGGGCGCCGAGCGGCTGAGCGGCGAGGGAACCGCAGACCTCTTGCCAGCTCGCCGGCCATTCTGATAATGGTTCGCAGGATCACAATCACCCGACGCGGCCGCCTCCCCGTGCCACGCCCGGACGAAGGAGCCCACCCTGAACGCCACGACGCGGAAGCGCCTCGCCCTCCTCCTCACCCTCGCCGCGCCCGCCCTCGCGCGCGCCGATCGCCGGTACTACGGCGAGACGTACAGCGCCGCGACCGCGGCCCCCGGCGGCCTCGACGTCGAGCTCTGGTCGACGCTCCACCGTGCGCCGCGCGCCGGAGGGACGCAGTACTGGGTCGACCAGCTCGAGCTCGAGACCGGCCTCACGGATCGGTGGGACGTGGCGCTGTACAACGACTGGGTCCGCGAGCAGGGCGCCGCGACGCAGTACCAGGCGACGAGCGTCGAGACGAGATACCGGCTCTCTCAGCCCGGGGAGTGGTTCGTCGACCCGGTGCTCTATCTCGAGGTGAGGAAGGAGTGGATCGAGGACAAGCCCTTCGCGTTCGAGGAGAAGCTCATCCTCGCGAAGGACATCGGGGCCTGGAACGTCTCGGCCAACGTCTCCGCGGAGCAGGAGCTGATCGCCGCCGGCGGCCGTGAGTACGAGTACGCGTACGCGGCCGGGACCTCGTACGAGGTCGCGCGCTGGGTCCGGATCGGCGCCGAGGCGTTCGGGGCGAACCAGCGCGCGGACGGCCTCGGCGTGACGACGCACTACGCGGGCCCGGCGCTCTCGTTCGCGTTCTCGCGGGTCTGGCTCGTGACCGCGCTCGGGTTCGGCCTCAACGATCAGGCGGAGAGGGTCCGCGCCCGCGCGGTGCTCGCGTTCCAGCTATGACGCGCGCACTCTCCGTCATGCGAAGCGCTGCGGCTGCGGTCCTCGCCCTGCTCCTGAGCGCGTGCGCGTCGGCGCCCCCCGCCACGGGCGGGAGCAGCGATCGGCTCTATCGGAGCCGCTGCGCCGCTTGCCACCGGCTGTACGCTCCACAGGACCGGACCCGCGACGAATGGGCGAAGCAGGTGGCGCGGATGGCGCCGCGCGCTCACCTCTCGGACGAGGAACGGGCGCGGCTCCTGGAATACCTGCAGGCGAGCGCGAGGGACGCGCGGTGAGCCCCGGCGTCAGAAGTCGTCCAGCTTGACGCTCGCGGGCCCCTCGAGGTGCCCGCGCTCGCGCATCGCGGCCTGCTCCTCCGGCGCGACGTACACCTCGTCCCAGTACCGCAGCGCCCAGCCTCGGCGGAGCTCGGGCGCCTCGACGCGCTCGTGCAGGACGAGATCCCGCAGGCACAGGTCCGCCTCGTTGAACCCGAAGTGCGCGCGCATCACGGCGGAGCTCGAGAAGCGCAGGTTGATCTCGAACACGCGCACGCCCGCCGGGGTCTTGCGCAGCTGGAGGTTCACCGGTCCCCAGACGTCGAAGGACTCGACGAACCGGCGGCAGATCGCCTCGATCTCGGGGTCGCTCACCACCTCGGCCTTGTAGGTCAGGCCGGCGGCGAGCTTGCGGCGGAAGACGATCTGGCCGACGTAGCCGGCGCGCGGGCTCTTGTAGACGCCGACGGTGTACTCCTCGTCGTCCGGGAGCAGGTACTCCTGCAGCACGGCCTGGGGCACGTGGCGCACGAGGTAGTCGAGCTCGTCCGGCTCGCGCACGACGGACACGTTCTTCGAGCCGGAGCCGTGGCGCGGCTTGAGGACGATGGGCAGCGGGTGGCGCGCGAGGAAGGCACGGACCGCAGCGGCGTCGCTCGCGAGGACGGTGTCGGGGACGGGGATCGCCCCGTCGCGGAGGGTGCGGAACATCCCCCACTTGTCGAGGAAGGCGTCGAGGAGCGCCGGCGCGTTGACGATGGGCTTCGCGCCGGTCCGCGCCTCGATCCGCTGCGCGTGCGGGGCGACGCGGCGCATCTCGTCCTCCGAGCCGAAGGAGATGGCGTCGACGCGCTCGCGCGTGCAGATCGCCTCGAGCCGGTCGAGGTACGCGGCCTCGTTCGCGGCGATGCGCGGCACGACGTAGGCCGCGTCCGCCCGGAAGAGGCCGACGGAGGTGGGGTCCGCGTCGGTCGCGACGATGCGGGGGTGGAGGGCCGAGAGCCGGAACGCCTTGAAGATGCTGACCCCCGGGGGCGCACCCACGCCGGTGACGAGGACGGTCAGCCGGCCTTTTTCTTGGTCGTGTCCCATCTTCCCTCGCCCACCTTGGCCGGGAGCTGCACGCCCCGGCGCGAGAGGAGCACGCCGATCGTCCGTGCGACGACGATCGCGTCGAGCCCCAGCCACCACCGCGACACGTACTCGACGTCCAGCTCGATGCGCCGCTCCCACGGGATCGAGTTCCTGCCGTTCACCTGCGCCCACCCGGTGATCCCCGGCCGCATCGCGAGCCGGCGCCGCTGCTCCGGCGAGTACCGCGCGACGTGGTGGGGGAGGTCCGGCCTGGGGCCGACGAAGCTCATGTCGCCCCGGAGCACGTTCACGAGCTGCGGGAGCTCGTCGAGGCTCGTCGCCCGGAGCACGCGCCCGACGCGCGTGATGCGCGGGTCGTCCGCGTAGCAGTACGTCCCGAGCGCCGAGCGCGGCGCGTCCTTCACCATCGTGCGGAACTTGAGGATCGTGAAGGGCCTGCCGTCCTTGCCGACGCGCTCCTGCCGGAAGAGCGCCTCGCCCGGCGAGGTGGCGCGCACCGCCGCCGCGATCGCCGCCATGGCGGGCGCGAGGGCGACGAGGAGCACGCTCGCGCCGGCCACGTCGACGGCGCGCTTGGCGGCGCGCTGGAGCGGGAGCAGCACGTCCCTCCTCACGGCCAGATCCCCTCGGGCGCGGCGGGGGGGAGGTCGTACTGGAGGCGCGGCTCGGCCTCCGCGCGCCGTGGCCCGTCCGCCCTGAGCTGCCTGCGCAGCGCGCGGTACGCGCGCCGCACGACGGGCGGGAGCCGCCGCTCGTTCCGGTGGTACAGCTCCATCACCCGGCGCTTCACCGGGCTCTCGACGGCGGCGGCCTGCGTCGGGAAGAAGATCCGGCGCGCCGAGGCGCCGTGCACGAACGCCGCGTCCCGATACTCGACGAAGGCGCGCCCGAGCTCCGCCGCGCGGTGCGCGTCGCTCCCGGCGATGGTCGGGAGGCCGTGCTCCGCCGCGAAGCGCTGGCTGCGCGCGTTGTTCTCGAAGGTGTCGCGCGCGTTGAAGCACTCGACGGCGTCGGTGCGCGCGAGCACGTCCCGGACGAACTCGGGCGCGCGCCGGAGCTCGGGGCGGAACACGCCGCTCCCGCGCCGGAACAGGTGCGGGAGCACCACCGTCGCGCCCTGGGCCTCGAGGCGGTCGAGGAGCGGGAGGACCCGCCGCTCGGAGATCATCTCCGTGAGCCCGAGCCCGAGCACGTGCGAGCCGTCGTCGCACGTGAACTCGCACCCGACGACGACGCGGAGCGCGCGATTGGCGCGCGCCTGGACGGCCAGCGCCCCGTCGATGGTGTCGTGGTCGGTCACGCACAGGACGTCGAGACCCGCCGCGAGCGCGCGGTCGACGATCTCCTGCGGCGACGCCTCCGAGTCGTACGAGGCGGCCGAGTGGACGTGGTACTCCGCGCGCGTCACCGCCCCCTCCGTCACCCTCCCGGGCCTGCCCGCTGCGGAGCGCACCCGATCGCCCCGCACCCGCGGGAGGTTCAGGTCACGGTGCGCACGCAGGCTGGCGGGCGCCCTGATCCAGAGGGGGCGGCGTGACCCTCGGGCCCTCAGTCGGAGGTCGTTCACGGGAACGCGTCAGTCGAGGGAAAAATGAAGAAGGCCGCCGGGATGCCCCGGCGGCCTTCGGATGCTTCAGTAGAGAACGGGGCGCCGACTACATCATCCCGCCCATGCCGCCCATCCCGCCCATGCCGCCGCCGGCCGGAGCGGGCGCCTCCTCCTTCGGGCGCTCCGCGACCATCGCCATGGTCGTGAGCATGAGGGAGGCGACGGACGACGCGTTCTGGAGCGCGGTGCGCGAGACCTTGGTCGGGTCGATGACGCCCGCCTTCACCAGGTCCTCGTACTCGCCCGTCGCGGCGTTGAAGCCGTAGTTCGCGTCCTTCGACTCCTTCACCTTGTTCACGACGATCGAGGCCTCGTAGCCGCCGTTGCCGGAGATCTGGCGGAGCGGCTCCTCGAGGGCGCGGCGGACGATGTCGAGGCCGAACTTCTCGCCCTCGTTGACCTTCACGCCGTCGAGCGCCTTGAGGGCCCGCAGGTAGGCGACGCCGCCGCCCGGGACGATGCCCTCCTCGACGGCCGCGCGGGTCGCGTGGAGCGCGTCCTCGACGCGGGCCTTCTTCTCCTTCATCTCCGTCTCGGTGGCCGCGCCGACGTTGATGACCGCGACGCCGCCGACGAGCTTCGCGAGCCGCTCCTGGAGCTTCTCGCGGTCGTAGTCGGAGGTCGTCTCCTCGATCTGGGCGCGGATCGTCTTCACGCGCGCCTCGATGTCCGCCTTCTTCCCGGCGCCGTCGACGATCGTGGTGTTGTCCTTGTCGACCGTGATCCGCTTCGCGCGGCCGAGGTCCTTCAGCGTCACCTGCTCGAGCTTGATGCCGAGCTCCTCGGCGATCATGCGGCCGCCGGTGAGGATGCCGATGTCCTCGAGCATCGCCTTGCGGCGGTCGCCGAAGCCGGGGGCCTTCACGGAGCAGACGTGGAGCGTGCCGCGCAGCTTGTTCACGACGAGCGTCGCGAGCGCCTCGCCCTCGACCTCCTCGGCGACGATGAGGAGCGGCTTGCCGCTCCGCGCGATCTGCTCGAGCAGCGGGAGCAGATCCTTCATGTTCGAGATCTTCTTCTCGTGGATGAGGATGTACGGATCCTCGAGGACCGCCTCCATCCGCTCCGCGTCGGTCACGAAGTAGGGCGAGAGGTAGCCGCGGTCGAACTGCATGCCCTCGACCACGTCGAGCGTCGTCTCGAGGCCCTTCGCCTCCTCGACGGTGATGACGCCCTCCTTGCCGACCTTCTCCATCGCCTCGGCGATGATGTTGCCGATGGTGTCGTCGCCGTTCGCGGAGATGGTGCCGACCTGGGCGATCTCCTTCTTGCCCTGCGTCGGCTTCGACAGCTTCTTCAGCTCGCCCGTGACGATCTCGACGGCCTTGTCGATGCCGCGCTTGATCTCCATCGGGTTGTGGCCGGCCGCGACCAGCTTCGAGCCCTCGCGGTAGATGGCCTGCGCGAGCACGGTCGCGGTGGTGGTGCCGTCGCCGGCGACGTCGGAGGTCTTCGAGGCGACCTCCTTCACCATCTGCGCGCCCATGTTCTCGAACTTGTTCTCGAGCTCGATCTCCTTCGCGACCGTCACGCCGTCCTTCGTGATGGTCGGGGAGCCGAAGCTCTTCTCGATGACGACGTTCCGGCCCTTCGGCCCGAGCGTCACCTTCACGGCGTCGGCGAGCGTGTTCACGCCCTTGAGGATCGCGTCGCGGGCCTTCTGGTCGAAGACGATTTCCTTGGCAGCCATTTCTTTGTGACTCCTGGTTGTGGTGGGGCCGCGACGGCGACTAGCCCTCGATCACGCCGAGGATGTCGTCCTCGCGCATGATGAGGTGCTCCTCGCCCTCGATCTTGATCTCGGTGCCCGCGTACTTGGAGAAGAGGATGCGGTCCCCGGCCTTCACGTCGAGGGGACGGACCTTGCCGTCCTCCAGGACCTTGCCGTTGCCGACGGCGATCACCTTGCCCTCGATCGGCTTCTCCTTGGCCGTGTCGGGGATGATGATGCCGCCCTTCGTCTTCTCCTCCTCCTGGACCCGCTTCACGATGATGCGGTCCTGGAGCGGACGGATCTTCGTCGCCATGAATGCCTCCTTGGTGTGATCCCGCCCGCGCTGGCGCGGGGGGTGGGAAGGTCGAACGTCTGCTGGCACTCGCAGGATGGGACTGCCAACAGAGGGGCGAATCCTAACCACCGACCTCCGGGTGTCAAGCGACCGTAGGAGCCGAACAAGTCTCGGTGACGAAAGGTGTTTTTCGATCGGTCTGGCAGTCGCCCCGTTCGAGTGCCGGAAGCGGGGCTGGCAGTCGCACCCGCCGGCTGCTCGCCCGGATCCGCCCGGTGCAGGGGTAGGTGAAAAGCCGTGTCAGGTCGGGCGGTTGCCCGCCGTCTCTGGGGAGCGTTACCGTTTCAGCAGGGCGCTCCGGGGAGAATCGACCGGGCGCCCCCTGGAGGGACGCAAGGAGGGCCGACACGACGTGAGCCAGCCAATCCTCGTCGGGAAGAGCGCGCAGGAGTGGTTCCGGGAGATGGTCTCGGACGTCCTCACGCATCGCAGGCTGAAGGTCCAGGAGGTGACCGAGTTCTACCTCGTGAACCTCCTCACGAGCTTCCTCGAGAAGGAGCGGCTCTTCGTGGAGACCGCGGGGGGCGCGGTGGAGGCCGAGCCGCTCGCCTTCATCCTCCTCAAGGCGCTCGCGACGGACCGGCGCGCGCGGATCGCGCACCTCCGCCGCCTCGGCGACACGGCGCTCTTCGTGTCCGGCTTCTTCGGCGACTCGCTCTCCCGGTCGCTCGTCGACGTCGACTACTACATCGCCATGGGCGAGCGCGCGTACGGCACGCTCGCCGACACCGAGCGCGCCGCCGGCCTCGAGGAGCTGTACGCCGAGCTCTCCGACCGCTTCGAGCAGTTCGTCGACCTGTTCGCGGAGATCGCCGAGCTCTCGCAGCTCCGCTCGAACCGCGGCCTCCTGCGGCTCTACGAGCGGTTCCTGCACACGCGCTCGGAGCGCGTCGCGCAGCTCCTCCGCGAGCGCGGCGTCGCGCTCTTCTCCGGCCCCGGCGCGCCGCCGAAGCGGGGGTTGCCGCAGTGACGCGGGAGGCGCGCGGCCGCGCCGCGGCGATGCTCGACTTCGTGCAGGGGGAGCTCGAAGCCATCTACGGCGTCGAGGCGCCGCGCGTCCGCTCCTTCCTCATCGGCCGCGAGGCGGCCGGCGCGGCGGGGCGCGCACCGCGCGCGCCCGAGGAGCTGCTCGTCCTCGAGGAGGAGGACGGCGTGGCGCTCGGGCTCTTCCTCGACGAGAGCGTGATGGCCACGGCCGCGGAGGCCGATCCGCACCACCGCCGCCCCCGCCTCGTCGCGCGCGCCGCCTTCGGGCGCGTCGCGTGCGCGGCCGAGGGCGTCTCCCACTTCGTCTACCTCGCGACCCGCGCCGCCGAGGGGCGGCCGGTCTCGCTGCTCGAGCTCGAGGTCCAGGCCGAGGTGGACAAGTTCGTCCTGCTGCTCCTCCACCTCTGGCGACGCGGCCTTCGCCGGACGAGCCGCGCGCTGCGTCGGCGGCTGTTCGAGCGCGTCCGCTACCACGCCCACCTCGGCGCGGAGGAGCTCGAGCGCTACCGGGAGGCGAACCGGCTCGGCGGCGGGTACGCGCGCTGGCTCGAGGAGGAGTTCGTCGAGGTCGCGGACATCGAGGGGCTGCTTCGCGAGCTCAGGCGGACCTACCGCCGGAGCGGCGGCGACAAGATCGCCTACCTCGGCGCTCGGGCCGGGGGCGTCGCGGCTTAGGAGCCCGCGAACGCGCCCGAGCCCGAGAAACACGAAGGGCGCGCCCGTTGCGGGCACGCCCTCCCGTCACGCGAGACCGCTCACCTATCGGAGCGTCCGCGTCTGACCGGCGGGGATCGTCGCCTTCTCCTTGTCGTACTTGCCGGAGAGGGCGTCGCGGACCGAGCGGTCGAACCGGACCTTGCCCGTCGCGATCTCGCGGAGCGCGAGCACGGGCGGCTTGTTCTTCGTCTGCGGCATGAGCGGACGGGCGCCCGCCATGAGCTGGCGGGTGCGCTTCGTCGCGAGCAGCACGAGCGCGAAGCGGTTGTCCACGAGCGGCAGGCAGTCTTCGACGGTGACGCGGGCCATGTCCCTTCCTTCTCCCGGGCGTCCGGGAACGGCGGAACATAAACGGGTCGGCGGCCGGGATCAACGTCCGCGCGCAGGGGCAGCGCCCGGGCGGGCGGGGGAGGGCTCGCCCGGGGCAGGCGCAGCCGGCCCGCGCACATCGGCGCCGAGCGCCTCCGCCGCCTCCTCGAGCGCCTGCCGGTCGGCGGTCGAGATCATCGCCACGTCGCCGGAGGTGGGCATCACGAACGTGATCCCCTCCTCGCCCGTCGTCCCGCCGACCGCGAGCGACTGCGTCGCGCCGCCGGCGAGCCGGACCTCGACGCGCCAGCGCGGCGCCTCGAGGCCGTACGGCCGGAGCAGCTCGGGCGCGAGCCCCGCCGGTGCGCTCGTGGCGCGCCGGCGCAGCGCCACGAGCGCGTCGAGGAGCCGGTCCACCTCGCGGCGATCCGCCGGGCGCGGCGCGGGCGCGGTGACCTGCCACGCTGGGCCCGCGCGCGAGAGCCGGACCTCGCCCGCGGGGCCGGTGGGAGGGACGATCCGGATCGCCTCCGCGCCCGCCGGATCGAACGGGAGCAGCGCCGCCCCACGCTCCTCGCCCGAGGCGCGCTCGACCGCGCGGCGCGCCGTCGCGAACCGCACGATCGTCGCCCAGGCCGCGCCGAGCGTGGCGACGAGGACCAGGGCGAGGAGGGCGGTGCGGCGCGGCGTCATCGTTCGAGGGTTCCAGCCACAGGCTACCGGAGTTGATCGAGACCTGAGGCGAGCTCGCGGCGCTCCCTGGCGCGCCCCGAGTGGGGCCGGCCCGGATGGGGATGGGAGCGTGCCGTCCCGGCGCGCCGGGCCCCGGGTCGAGCGCGACGCCGAAGCCTCGCCGGGGAGGACCGATGGCGCGCCCGGGCTGCGGGCGCGCTCCTTTCATCTTCACCGCCCCAGCTCCTCGAGCGCCTTCCGGAACTCCGGCGATTCGCGGAGGAGCCGGCCGGCGATCTCCCGCAGCCGATCCACCTGCTCGGGCTCGAGCTTGAAGCTGGTCGGGAGCGCGCGGAAGTAGCGGCGCTCGGCCGGATCCGGGATCCGGTCGAAGCTCACCTCGACGAGATGGGCGGTCCGGCCCGGCGCGGCGCGCTGCCACCGCGCGAGCTGATCCCGGGCCGCCTCGAGCGCCTCCAGCGAGTAGCGGTCCACCGGGATCGACCCCGCCTGATCGACCAGCGTTCCCTTGCCAGGCGGCTCCGGCGACCGGTCCCAGTCCCGCTCCGGATCGCGGTGCGCGTTCACGACGATGGCGAGGATCGTCCGCGGTCCGCCGGGCAGGCCCGGCGCGAGCGAGGGCGGCGCGGCCGCGATCGCGTCGAGGGCCTCGATCAGCGTCCGCAGGCCGAGGTTCTCGGCGATGCCGCCGTCGAAGAGGTGCACGTACGGTCGCTCGGCCGCGTCCGCGTAGGAGCGGAGCTCGCGCGCGCGAAGCCCGCCGCGTCCGAGCGGCGCGTCCGCGCCCGGAGCGGCCGTCCACGCCGGCTCGTGCCACCCGCAGGTCCCGGCGTGGTTCCGGAGGGTGATGGCCGTGAGCTGGGGCGGCAGCGCCGACGAGGTCGCGACCGCGCGGGACAGCGGAAACGCGGAGAGATCCGAGCAGAGAACGTCGAAGGTCTCCTGCGTGAACGGGAAGCGCGCTCCGGTCGTCACGTCCGCGCCGTTCACCACGACGAACGGGCCACCGCTCTTCAGCAGGTCCCCGTAGGTTGCGTGATCGAAGATCGTGTCGTCGTAGAGCTCCGCGGCCACGTCGGAGCGGGAGAACGTGCCGGACATGAGCCGGAACCAGTTCGTCGGGGACAGCACGCGCCCGGCGATCGCGCGCTCGACGTTGCGCTTCAGGAACCTGCCCTCGAACTCCTGGAACGTCCGGTCGCCGCGGAGCGCGTAGTACGTGGCGGGGAACGTGCCGCCGGACACCGCGGAGATGACGTCCACCTCGTCGAGGAGCCGCCTGCGCGCGCCGCCGAGGGTCACCTCGGTGCGCGCGAGCTCCTCGAGCACGCCGTAGGAGAGCGCCGCGGCGCGGGTCCCGCCGCCCGAGAACGCGAGGAAGAGGAGCAGCTCGTCCGACTGGCCCCGACGCCGGACGTTCTCCAGCCGGTACCCCGCGTGCGGATCCTGGCGGGCGAGCGGCGCGTTCTCGGGCCAGTGGGCGCAGCCGCTCGCGAGGACGGCGGCTGCGAGGACGAACGTGGCCTTCGCGGTCATCAGAACCCCCACTGCACGCCGATGCCCGGGCCGATCGACCACTGCTGCTTCTGTCCGCTGCCTATGGGCGGGTAATAGTTTCCGGTCACCTGGAGGCGGATCCGCTCCAGCACGGTGGCCGCGGCGCCGGCCTGGACGGCCGGGCGCGAGCACGCGCCGACCGTCTTCGAGGCGGGATCCGGGCAGGTGCCGAAGCCGCCGGAGTCCGACGACGAGAAGAGCCAGCCCCCGCGCAGCAGCAGGCTCGGCTGGAGGCGGGTGTTCCCCCACGACGCGGGCAGGTACTCCGCGCCGGCGAGCACCCCGGTCACGAAGTGGCCGCCCGCCGACGAGAGGAGCTGATCGCTCCCGACGAACTGGATCGCCGCGTGAAGCCGGAGCGGCGACACGAGGTAGCCGCCGGTCTGGAACCCCCTGCTGATCCCGACTTCCGGATCCCGCCCGTACATCGCCCACAGCGTGACTCGCGGCGGGACGTAGGCGACCTGGTCGGCGGCCATCTTCACGAGCGTGCTCACGACGAGGTCCTGCCCGGGCGGCTGCGTCGCGGCGACGGACTTCCCGATCTCGAGGAACCGCGCGCGGAGCGCCGCCGGGGCGTTCTGCGCCTCGTCGCGGCCGAGCCCGAGGTCCCGGAACTCGAACCGGTGCGCCGCGAGGAGGCGCATGGAGTACCCGGCGTCGTTCTCGCCCCCGCGCCGGCGCCAGGCCGCGGCGCCGAGCGGACCGACGAACGGCACCGCCAGCACCGGCTCGTCGAGCCGCGCGCGCCGGCACAGCGCGTCGGCGTCGTAGGTCTCGGACGCGCCGAGCCGCGAGCAGGCGTCCCAGAGCCGCTCGATCGAGGTCTGGAGCACGATGCGGAAGTCCCGAAGATCCTCGCCCGCGCACGACTCTTTCGCCCCGGCCGCGCCGTCCATGACCGCCAGGAGGCACCGGTACCGGTGCCAGCCTGGCGCGTCGCGCGCGGCGGGCGCGTCCTCCGGGAACTTCGGGCCCGGAGCGCCCGCGCGCTTGAGCCGCGCGCCGAGGCGATCCTCGGTGAGGCGCCGGGCGTCGTACATGCCGAGCGCGAAGTCGAAGCGGCGCAGCTCGCCCTCGACGAAGCCGAAGAAGGCTCCGAGCGGCGAGCTCGCCGCGGGAAGATGGCGCTCGGGGATGACCAGCTTCTCGAACACCTCGGGCGCCTCGTCTTGGACGTAGAGCAGGTTCTTGGCGCGGGCGGTGGAGAAGAAGGCCCCGCCGACCTGCGCCGTGACGCCGAGCAGGGAGTGGATCTCCGCGGCGCCCGGCGCGTCGGCCACCTCCGGGAACGTGGGCGCCTCGGTCGAGACGTACGCGATCACGAGCGACGGGGGCAGGTCGCGCGCCGACAGCTTCGGCGCGTCGAGCCACCGCGCCCCCGCGGCATCGACGCGGAGCCCCGCCGCCGCCATCCGCGTGGCGAGCCGGACCGGCGTGTTGTCGAACACGCCGCCGTCGACGTAGAGATCCGAGCGCGCCTCGTCCACCGGGCACCTCACCCCCGAGGGCCCGCCGCGCACGACGCAGTGGCTGACCGCCTGCGGGGGGAAAGCCCCCGGGAACGCGGTCGAGGCGAACAGCGCGTCCACGAGGCTCGCGAAGACGACCTCCCCGTCCTTCTCCGGCAGGAGCGCCTGCTCCCCACTCCAGCGCGGGTCCACGTAGTTCGTGAGGCGCGGCGGCCTCCCGGAGCCGCGCCCCTGGATGCGCACCACGAAGTGCTCCTCGACGCGGGGGAGGCGGAGCCGCTCGCCCTCCGTGGTCACGACCCGCGGCACGAGGCGTGTGACCGAGAGCCCGAACACCGCGTCGCAGGACTCCGGCAGCCCCGCGTTCCACGCACGCACGATCGCCTGGAGTGGCGCGTCGAACGCGTCGCGTGAGAACGCGCTCGTCTCCTGCGCCTTGCCGGCGACGAGCTTGTCGAGGCCGAGCGGGATCCAGGCGTTCCAGAGCAGGCTCGCGGTCGGATCGGGCACCGCCGCACCGCACGACTGGAGGATCGTCATGAAGCCGTTCACCGATCCGGCCGACGCGCCGGTGACGATGCGCGGCGTGGCGGCCGCCGGGTTGGAGCGCATGGCCTCGACCACGTAGTACACGAGCCCCGCCTCGTACGAGCCGAGGCTCACGCCGCCGGAGATCGTGATGGACGCGGGCGGCCGCTGAGCGGGGCGAGCGACGCCGGCGACGAGGAACACCGCTGCGGCGACCGCGATCTTCGGACGTGTCACCACGGGCTGATCGGGCCAGGTCGGCGCGAGCGGCGCAATGGGCCCAAGGTCTCAGGGGCTCGAGGCCGCCTTCGACCCCGGGCTCAGGCGCCGGCTCGGCACAGCCTCTCAGGGACACCCCGCCCGAGGCGACTACGTCTTCTGCCAGTAACCGCTGCCCTGCGCGTCCTTGCGGTGATCGTGGCCCGGGTCGAGCCGCTCGAAGACGCACATCTCGCTGAGGCGCGAGAAGACGCGATCCCCGACCCGCTGCTGGAGCGTCATCGCCTCGGCGTCGCGCTGGAAGTCGACGCTCCGCGTGTTCACGGTCCGTCCCGGCTCCTCGCGCCGCGGCCCCGCCTCGCCGTCCGGGAAGTAGTTCGTCGCGAACAGCGTCGCGAGCCCGGAGTTGTAGCGGCGGCTGATCAGCTCGTCGAGCATCGAGCGCTCCCACTCGGTGCCGCGCTCCTTGCCGAGCTCGTCGATCGCGAGCACGGGGACGGAGAGGAGCGGCCGCAGGATCTCCATGTGGCTGCGGTTCGCGGAGAAGCCGGCCCGGATGTCCGAGAGGAGGAGCATGAACTCGACGTACCGGCCCGCGACGCCCTTCTCGAGCGCGAGGTAACGGAGCGTCGCCACGAGGAGGTGCGTCTTCCCCGCGCCCGGGCGGCCGTAGAAGAGGAAGCCCTTCGTCGGCCGATCCTTGCGGAACTTCCGCGCGAAGTCGTCCGCGACGGCCTTCGCGCGCGAGTGCGGCGGCGCGTAGATCTTGAACGAGTCGAACGACGCCCGCGCGACCGCCGCGGGGATGCCCGCCTGGTTGAAGACCCCGATCCGCTCGTCGAGGTGGCGACAGGCGCAGACCTGCGCCACGGTCGCGTCACCGGACGGCACGAGCGTGTAGCCCGTAGCCCCGCAGCGAGGGCACGCCTGCTGGCAGGTGCAGCGCCGCGCGCGGGCGGACTGCCCGAGCACCTGCTCGACCACGTAGCCGGCGCCGCCGCACTCGGCGCAAGCGGTGTCGGGAACGGGAGGCATGGGGCGGGCGAGTCTACATGGATCCGCGCAGGCTCGTGAGCCCCGCCGCGCGGGCCGCGTCGACGAGGTGGGCGCGGAGCGCGGCCCGGTGCGCGCGGCGGCTGGTCCAAGCGGAGCGCGCGCCGGCGAGGAGGTGAATGCGGCGGCCGAGCGCGGCCCGCGCCTCTCGCCCGAGCGACGACACCCACGCGCGGACCAGGTGCGCGTCGGCCGCCGCGAGCGCCGCCTCGGCGCGCTCGAGCGGCGAGCCGGGGAAGGCGGCCTCGGCGGCGATCGCGCGCCACGCGGCGCGGTAGCCCGCGCGCAGCTCATCCGCGCACGCGCGGCCCGCCTCCTCGATCCGCGACCGCGCCTCGCGGAGCCGCCGCCCCGCCACCTCCGCCTCCCCAGGCGGCGCGGGCGCCTCGCCCACCCGCCCGCTCCGGTAGGCGCGCCACGCGTCGTCCACCGCGAGCCGGACGGCGCGGAGCGACCGCGGCCGGCGCGCGCCGGCCGAGGCGAGCTGCTCGAGCCCGGCGCGGATCCCGCGGCACACGATGGCGACCGGGATGCCGCGCCGCTCCCACTCGGCGACGAGCTCCTCGTCGAGCGGCGACAGGAGCAGCCCCACGCCGCGGAGCGCGAGGAAGTACTCGGCGACGACGGCGCCGTAGTCGAGCGCGGAGGAGGGGAGCTCGGACACCGACGTCGAGGATACGCGTCCGGTCGGACGAAGGCGGTGAGGCTTCAGGCTACAGGGTTCAGGCCACAGGAAAAGCACGGTCTCGACGTCGGGGCTTTTCCTGCGGACTGTAACCTGTAGCCCGTAACCTGCTTCACCCGCCTCGCAGCGCCGCCGCCACCGCCGCCGCCGAGCACGGCCGAAGCGCCGGATCCTTCGCGAGGAGCGCCTCCGCGAGGGCGGCGAGCACGGCGTCCGCCCCCGGGTTCATCACGAGCACCGGGCGCGGCGTCGCGTGGAGGATCTCGCGCCACAGCTCGACCGGATCGCGCGCCGCGAACGGCGGCAGGCCGGCGAGAAACTCGTAGAGGATGACGCCCAGGCTGTAGAGGTCGCTCCGCGCGTCGACGGGCCGCCCCTGCGCCTGCTCCGGCGACATGTACCGGTAGGTGCCCACGACGCGACCGGCCGCCGTGAGCGGCTCGTCCACCTCGCTCGCCGCCTTCACCAGCCCGAAGTCCATGAGCCGCGCGCGGCGCGCGTCGTCGACCATCACGTTCGACGGCTTGAGGTCCCGGTGGACGAGCCCGCGCGCGTGCACGTAGGCGAGCGCGTCCGCGACCTGCCCGAGGGCGCCGCGGAGCCGCGCGATCCGCCCCGGATGGTTCACCGCGCGGAGCGTCTCCGGCGCAAGCGGGGCGAGCGGCTCTGGCGTCGAGGG